>JAESGR010000865.1_pt1 | contig 13661 bp, 13 predicted proteins | sample 9269771 | NCBI WGS metagenome assembly JAESGR01 (sample SAMN15739572, study PRJNA653492) | algae metagenome | isolation source: Chroococcus sp. CMT-3BRIN-NPC107 and co-occurring heterotrophs from well... | place: USA: Clark Mountains Wilderness, California | collected 2010-04-18
TGTGGATGACCACGTGCACCTCGTTGTAGAAGCCTTCCGGGAACAGCGGGCGGATCGGGCGGTCGATCAGGCGCGAGGTCAGCGTCTCCAGCTCGGAGGGCTTGGCTTCACGCTTGAAGAAGGAACCGGGGATCTTGCCGGCGGCATAGGTCTTCTCGATGTAGTCGACCGTGAGGGGGAAGAAGTCCTGCCCGGGCTTCGGCGTCTTGGAGCCGACGACGGTGGCCAGCACCACCGTGTCGTCGATGTCGACGAGCACGGCGCCGCCGGCCTGGCGGGCGATCTCGCCCGTTTCGAGCTTGACGGTGTGGTTGCCCCACTGGAACGTCTTGGTGACCTTGTTGAAGATGCTCATGGCATGTGTCCTTTTTCGATGGTTGGCCGGAGCGGGGGCCGAACACGATGCCATTCCTTGAGGGGTTAATTGGGGGTTAATTGGGGTCAGATTCCAATTAACTCTCGTTAATTGGAATCTGACCCCAATTAACCTTCACCCCTCAAGGAATGACACAGCGCTGTATCCGGTCTGCTCCGAAGTAAAAAACGCCTGAGCCAGCGTCTTGACTGTCTCAGGCGTCTCGTCGGGGGGCTGCGCTTACTTGCGCAGGCCCAGCTTGCCGATCAGGGCGGTGTAGCGGTCGGCGTCCTTGTTCTTCAGGTACGCGAGCAGGCTCTTGCGGCGGTTCACCATGCGCAGCAGGCCGCGGCGGCCGTGGTGGTCCTTGGCGTGCGTCTTGAAGTGCGGGGTGAGCTCGTTGATGCGGGCGGTCAGCAGTGCGACTTGCACTTCGGGGCTGCCCGTGTCGTTCGTGCCGCGCGCGTTGGCGGCCACGATCTCTGCCTTGTTGAGGGCGGTCATGGTTGATTCCTTGGAAAGTTGTTGACTTGCGTAGGGCTGCTGGAACTGCGGCCCTACGTGCGCTCTGCGTTGGCAGAACCCAGGGATTATAGCGGACGTCCTACAAGGCGCCCGCGCAGGGGTATTCGTCGGGGTTCGGCGCTGCGCGCGCTCACCACCGCCCTACGAGTCCCCGTAGGTCGGGGTGAGCCCGCAGGCGAACCCCGACGAGCGCCTCAGCGCGCCAGCCACGTCGCCAGCCGGTCCACGCCCTGCCGCAGCCGCCCCACGTCCTTCGAAGCAAAGCACCACCGGAGCCACCCCTGCGCCTGCGGCGCAAAGGCATTCCCGGGGGCCAGGCCGATCCCCGCCTCTGCGACCAGGCGCTTGGCCAACGCCAGCGAGTCGTCATACCCGCCGAGCTTGAAGAATGCATACATCCCGCCTTTGGCCCGCGAGAGCTCCACCCGCGGCACAGCCTGCAGCAGCGGCACCAGCGTGTCGCGGCAGGTCTTCAGGTGGGCCACGACCCGCGGGGTGACTTCGTCGGTGCGCCGGATCGCCTCGAGCGCCGCGCGCTGGGTGAACACGCTGGCGCAGGAGGTGTTGAACTCGATGAGCTTGCCCATGTGGTGCGTCATCGCAGGCGGCATGACGAGCCATCCCAGGCGCCAGCCGGTCATGAGGAAGCTCTTCGAGAAGCTGTGCGCCACGACCAGCCGGTCCTCGGGCTGAGACACGTCCAGGAAGCTGGGCGCGCAGCCGTTGCGCGTCGGCTCGTAGTAGAGGCGCTCGTACACCTCGTCCGCCAGGATCCACGTGCCGGTCTTGCGGCAATGGGCGAGGATGGCCTGCTGCTCGTCGCGCGTGAGCGTCCAGCCGGTCGGGTTGTTCGGCGCATTCACGATCAGCAGGCGCGTGGACGGCGTGATCGCATCCAGCAGGCGCTGCAGGTCCAGCTTCCAGGCGCCGTCTTCGGGCTGCAGGGACACCGGCTGGAGCCTGGCGCCCATGATCAGCGCCTGCGCCGGCAGGTTGGGCCACACGGGCGTGACGGCCACGACCTCGTCGCCGGCGTCCACCACGGCCTGGCAGGCGAGCATCAGCGCGTTGACGCCGCCGGAGGTGACGGCGATGCGTTCGGCGCCCACCGGTCCGTGCAGCCTGGAGGTGTACGCGGAGATCGCCTCGCGCAATTCGGGCAGGCCGAGGTTGTGGGCGTAGAAGGTTTCGCCGGATTGGAGGGAGGCGATGGCGGCCTGCCGGATGAAGTCCGGCGTGACCTCGTCGCTCTCCCCGAACCAGAACGCCAGCACGTCGCCGCGGCCCATGCCGGCGTTGGCGACTTCACGGATCTTGGATTCCTCGAGGTTCAGGACGGTTTGGCGCATGGCGTGATTGTCAGTGATCCGGACACTCGCAGAAGTGAACGCAGAGGACGCAGAGGTTACGCAGAGGACGCAGAGAAGACCAGGAAATGGATTCTTGGTTTCTTCTCTGCGCACTCTGCGTAACCTCTGCGCACTCTGCGTTCACCCTCGTCGCTCGTGAAAGCTAGGAAGGCCGCACCATCCGGCACGAATGCGGCATCTCCGCCTGCGACGGCGCGAGCACGCGGATCGTGCGGAAGCCATAGCCGGAGCCTTCCACATCGAACTTCACCCCCAGCGTGCCCTGGCGGTCCATCAGGCCCACCACCAGCGGCTGCTGGAACTGGTGGTCGGCCGCGCGCATCGCCCCCGACTGGCCGGCGAAGCTCACCTTCACCTGCTCCAGCGCCCGCGCGAGCGGCACCGACTCCACGGTCCCCGCGGCGTCGATGGCCTGCGCCAGCGCCTCGATCATCATCTGCATGCGCATGTGCACGTAGTCGTCGGCGGGATCGGGAAAGCGCTTGCGGAAAGCCTGGTAGAACGCCTCGCTCTCCCGCGTCGGCAGGTTCGGCAGCCAGTCGGCGACCGCCAGCACGCGGCCGATGCCCGCTTCCCCCATCGCCGCCGGCGCGCCCAGCGCGTTGCCGTAGAACGTGTAGAAGCGCCCCTCGAAGCCGATCTCGCGCGCCGCCTTCACCAGCAGCGTGAGGTCGTTGCTGAAGTTGCCGGTGATGACTGCATTCGCGCCGCTTTGCCTGATCTTGATCGCGTACGGCACGAAGTCCTTGATGCGCAGCAAGGGATGCAGTTCCTCACCGGCCACCTGCACGTCGGGGCGCTGCGCGGCGAGTTGCCGGCGGGCCTCGCGCTGCACCGCATGGCCGAAGCTGTAGTCCGGGTTGAGCAGGTAGGCGGACTTGAGCGCCTTGTCGTCGCGCAGCACGGACATCAGCGCCGCCATGCGCATGTCCGCATGCGCGTCGAAGCGGAAGTGCCAGAAGCTGCACTTGTCGTTGGTGAGGATCGGGTCGACCGCGGAGTAATTGAGGAAGACGACCTGCTTGCCCGGCTCGCGTTCGTTGTGACGGTTGATCGCCTCGATCAGCGCCGCGGCCACCGCCGATGAATTGCCCTGCAGGATGACGCGCGCGCCGTCGTCGACCGCGGACCGGAAGGCGGACAGCGCCTCCTCGATCTGGCCCTTGCTGTCGTAGCGCACCAGTTCCAGGGAACGCCGGCCTTGCTGCGTGCGCACGCCACCGCGCTGGTTGACGCGCTCCACCGCCCAGTGCAGGTTGCGGAACACCGCTTCGCCGCCGTTGGCATTGCCACCGGAGAGGCCCTCGATCATGGCGAGCTTGACCGGCGCGGTGCTGCCCTGCGCATGCGCGAAGGCGGGCAGAAATGCTGCCGCCGCGAGCGATTTCAAGACCGCCCGACGCAGATTTTTCATCGTTGGAAATCCCTTGAAAAGCGCCGCCCGGTGCGCAGATGGGTTACCAGGCGGCGATCGATGCGAGAGCCGCGCAGTTTAGGGGACACGCAGGTACGCATCCTGCCGCGTCCCACCCCGATCCAGACAAGGAGTACCCAGATGTTCTACGCCCCTGCCCTTCGCACCCGTGCCTATGTGCCCGCCCGTTCGTTCGACCGCAGCTTCGAGCGTTTCCTCAACGAGTCCTTCCTCGGCGCCAACGGCCTGAAGGTGGAACAGAACGAGGAAGCCTGGACGCTGTCGCTGGACGTGCCCGGCGTCGCCCGCGAGCAACTGACGATCGATATCGACGGCACCGTGGTGCGCGTTTCGACCGTCAAGGAAGCCGCCCGCCAGTACAAGGCCGCCTACGAGCTGCCCGCCGAGATCGATGCCGACGCGACCAGCGCCAAGCTGGAAAACGGCGTGCTGACGCTCACGCTGGCCAAGAAGAAGCCGGTCGTGACGGCGCGCCAGATCGAAGTGAAGTAAGGCTCTCGTCATCCCCGCGCAGGCGGAGAGAGACGTCATCCCCGCGCAGGCGGGGATCCAGAGCTTTCAGGACAGCGGCCCGCGGGCCGCTGTTTCATTGGGGAGCCCTGGGCCCCCGCCTTCGCGGGGGTGACGGTCGGTTGAATTCACGGGGGTGACGAACCACCGCCACGTCCTCCGCAGGAAGGCACCCGCCGCCTTCCAGTACGCATCGATCGCCTCGTCGCGCATGGCATGCGCGCGCAGCGCGGCGCGCTCGACGCTCCTTGCGAAATCCTCGGTGTGGCGGTAGTCCATGGCAGCTCCTTGACGTGAGCTTCCACTCTAGGAACGCGCGCCCTCCTCCGAAACGGCACCCGCCGCAATTCGCCTTTGCGCCCGCTGCAAGACCGCGCGTCCGCAGCTACCATGCGCCCATGCGGAACCTGCAGTTCGACGAGATGGCGCTCTATGCGCGCGTGGCCGAACTCGGTTCGCTCTCCGCCGTCGCGCGCGAGCGCAACGTGCCGGTGAGCCAGGTCTCGCGCACGCTTTCCCGGCTGGAGAAGGCCTGCGGCGCGCGCCTGATGCATCGCTCCACCCATGGCCTGTCGCTCACCGAGGAAGGCCGCACCTTCCTGGACTACAGCCGGCGCGCGCTGGACACGATCGAGGAACTCGAAGGCGAGTTCGCCGCGCGCAGCGGCGAGCCGAGCGGCCTCGTGCGCGTGGCGGCCAGCACGGTCGTGGCGCAGTACCAGCTGGTGCCCAGCCTGCCCGAACTCGCGCGGCGCCACCCGCGCCTGCAGGTGCAGCTGGAGGTGAACGACCGCATCGTGGACATGGCGCGCGACGGCATCGACATCGCCATCCGCAGCGCCATTACGCTGCCGGACACCGCGGTCGCGCGGCAGATCGGCACGCTGGGGCGCGCGCTCTACGCCGCGCCCGCGTACGTGCAGGCGCACGGCCTGCCGGCGCATCCGACGGAGCTGGCGCAGCACGTGCTGGTCACCAACTCCGGCGTGCCGCGCCTGAACGACTGGCCCTTCCTGGTCGACGGCGAAGCGCTGCACTTCGCGGCACTGGGCCGCTGGCGCGCCAACGACACGGGCATGGCCGCCGCGATGGTGTTGCAGGGCCTGGGCATCGGCCGCCTGGCCACGCTGGTGGGCGACGTGCTGGTCGCGCAGGGACTGCTCGTGCCCGTGCTGCCGCAGTACGTGGACCTGAAGCCGGCGCCCGTGCATGCCCTCACGGCAGGCGCGCGCCACCGGCTGCCCAAGATCAAGGCCTGCCTGGACTTCTGGACCGAATGGTTCGCGCCGCCGGTGACGGCGCTCAGGCCCGCTTCCGTGCGACGAGCCCGATGAGGGCCGAACGGCCCTTGTGCGCCGTGCCTTCGGCCAGCACCGCCTCGTACTCCTCGAGCGCGAGGATGTCGCAATCGCGGAAGGACTCGCGCAGCAGCTCCGGCGTGTACATGTGCGAGGCCAGCGGCGGCCCGCCGGTGCGGTACTCCAGCTGCTGCGGCGTGTAGCCCTGCAGCACCACGATGCCCCCCGGCTTCAGGCATTGCACGATGCCGGCGAAGATGCGCGCGCGCAGCTCGGGATCGGCGAACTGGAAGAAGATGGCCGCCACGCCGTCGTACAGGCTCGGCGGCCAGGCCAGCGTGGCGATGTCCGCCACCGCGAAGTTCACCTTCACGCCGGCGATGCGCGCGAAGTCACGCGCCTTGCGCACGCCGACCTCCGAGATGTCGAACGCATCCACCATCAGACCACGCTGCGCCAGCCACACGCTGTTGCGCCCCTCGCCGTCGGCGATGCTCAGCACCCGCTGGCCGGCTTCCCACACGTCCGCATGATCGCGCAGCCAGCCGTTCGGCTCCGTGCCGAACAGGTAACCGGCCTCCGAGAAGCGGCGGTTCCAGGTGCCGGCAGGATCGTCGAAGGGGGCGGGGGACGTGGCGACAACGCTCATGGGCCCATGTTAGGCACGGTGCGCGCCGATGCCGATGCGGAAAACCCCGTCAGGAGCTCACCTCACCCATGGCGAGCGGCCAGCGCGGCCTGACGTCGAAGCCATAGGAGTGCCGCGCCTGCTCGACGCCGGCCTGCAGCCGCATTGCCGCAGCCAGCGCGATCATGGCGCCGTTGTCGGTGCACAGGGACAGCTCCGGGTAGTGCACGCGCACGCCGCGGCGCGCGCACGCCTCGTCGAGCTGGGCGCGCAGGCGGCGGTTGGCGCCCACGCCGCCCGCCACCACGATGCGCTGCAGGCCGCTTCGTGCCAGGGCCGCCAGTGATTTTTTCACCAGCACCTCGACGATGGCGGCTTCGGTCGAGGCCGCGAGGTCGGCCTTGCGCACTTGCAAGTCCCCACCGAGCTTGTTCACCTGCGTGAGCACCGCCGTCTTCAGCCCGGCAAAGGAAAAATCGAGGTCGCCGCTGTGCAGCAGGGGCCGCGGCAGCTTGAAGGCGGCGGGATCGCCCTGCTCCGCCATCCGCGACAACGCGGGCCCGCCCGGGTAGCCCAGGCCGAGCAGCTTCGCGGATTTGTCGAAAGCCTCGCCGGCGGCGTCGTCGATCGTCTCGCCCAGGATCCTGTACTGCCCCACCGCGTCCACCTGCATCAGCTGCGTGTGGCCCCCCGAGACCAGCAGCGCGATGAAGGGAAACTCCGGCGGGTCGGCACTGAGGAAGGGGGACAGCAAGTGGCCCTCCAGGTGGTGCACGCCCAGCACCGGCTTGCCGAGCGCCGCGCCCAGCGCGCAGGCGACACCCGCGCCCACCAGCAGCGCACCCGCAAGGCCCGGGCCTCGGGTGTAGGCGACGACATCGACCTCGGCCAGCGCGCAGCCTGCCTGCGCCAGCACGTCGCTGGCCAGCGGCAACACGCGGCGGATGTGGTCCCGGCTCGCCAGTTCGGGCACCACGCCGCCATAGGCCTGGTGCATGTCGACCTGGCTGTGCAGCGCGTGCGCGCGCAGCACGGGGACGCCGGTCCCGCGCGCCTCGACCAGCGCCACGCCGGTCTCGTCGCAGGACGACTCGATTCCCAGAACGACCATCGCACGAGTGTAGCGAGGCGGCACGCTTGTTGCTCTTGCAGGGTTGATGAAATCCGGATCCAGCTTCCTGTTGGCGGCGCGCCAGTGCGAGATCACCGAGCTGGAGGAGCTTGCCCGCACCTGCGAGCTGGTGAGCGTCGCCGGCCGCTTCATCCACGCGCTGCAGCGCGAACGCGGCGTGTCCAACGTCTTCCTCAGCTCGCAGGGACAGCGCTTCGCGCTTCAGCGCCAGCAGCAGGTGGCCGAGTGCGAGGCGCTGGAGCGCGAGGTGCGGGTGCACTTCGAGCGGCTGGACACCGGCTCCAGCCAGGTGCGCAATGGCGCGCGCCTGTTCAGCCGGGTGGCGGTGGTGGTGCACGGCCTCGAAGGCCTGCCCGGCCTGCGCAAGCGTGTCGCGGCGCAGGCGATGTCGCCGCGCGAGGCCACGGCGTGCTTCGTCAGGCTGGTCGCGGGCCTGCTGGGGGTCGTCTTCGAAGCCGCGGACAGCGCCACGGACCCCGCCATCTCGCGCGCGCTGGTGGCGATGTTCAACTTCATGCAAGGCAAGGAGTTCGCCGGGCAGGAGCGCGCGGTCGGAGCCGGCGTCTTCGCGCGCGGCCAGGTGGACGCGGCCGCGCAGCAGCAGTGGCGGCACCTGGTGGACACGCAGCAGGCCTGCTTCGATGTCTTCCGCGAGTTCGCCGACGCCGAGGTGCAGCGCGCCGACCAGGCGCAGCGCGACCCCGCGGTGCTGGCCGAAGTGGAGCGCCTGCGCCGCATCGGCTGCGGGAGCCGCCCCGGTGCGCTGGATGCGAACCTCAGCCAGGTCTGGTACGAGTGGACCACGCGGCGCATCGACGCCATGCGGCACGTGGAGGACGTGCTGTCGGCGCACCTGCGCGCCCTGTGCGAAAGCCGCATTGCGCAGGCGCGCACCGAACTGCGCGACCAGCGCGCGATGCTCGAGGCGCTGGCGCGCGAGAGCAGCCAGGCCGAGGCGGCGGCGGGCTATGGCCCGCACCTGGAGCGCTCGATCCTCGCCATGGTGCAGGACCAGTCGCGCCGGCTGCAGGCGATGGGCGACGAACTCGAAGCGGTGCGCGCTTCGCTCCATGAACGCAAGGTCGTCGAGCGGGCCAAGGGCCTGCTGATGGCGCACCGGCAGCTGAGCGAAGACGAGGCGTACAAGGCGCTGCGCCAGCTGGCGATGAACCAGAACAAGCGGCTGGTCGACGTGGCGCAGGCGGTGCTGTCGCTGGCGGAAGTGCTGCCGGGCGCCTCCGCCGGGTGAGCGCACTGCGGCGGTGCACAACGGTCGTGCCACGCCCAGAAAGTGAACGCAGAGGACGCAGAGGGAAAACCTTCTTTTGGTATTCCTCTGCGTCCTTTGCGTACCTTTGCGTCCTCTGCGTTCGCCTCCTCCGCACGTGACCACGGGCGAGGCTGGCACGCTCCCTGCATAAGAACTCCCGACCGGGCGCCAATGGCGGCGCGCGAACCGAACCCCATGGACAACGGCGTCCATCCCCGCGTGCCTTGCACCCCAGGCGCGCGGCGGGATGGGCGCCGTTTCTTTTTTCCCTTCGCAACCAGGAGCAGACGATGCACAGCAACAGCAAGACGGTTTCCCGCCGTTCCGTGATCAAGGGGGCGGCCGCACTGGGCGGCGCGAGCCTCGCAGGGGCCTTCCCGGGCATCGTCATGGCCCAGGGCCCCGCGCTGGAGACCCGGGCTGCCAAGCTCGGCTTCATCGCGCTCACCGACGCCGCGCCGCTGTTCGTGGCCGACGAGAAGGGCTTCTTCAAGAAGCATGGCATGACCGAGGTGGAGGTGCTCAAGCAGTCCTCCTGGGGCGCCACCCGGGATAACCTGGTGCTGGGTTCGAAGAGCAACGGCATCGACGGCGCGCACATCCTCACGCCCATGCCCTACCTGATGACCACGGGGGCGATCACCGCCAACAACGTGCAGGTGCCCATCCAGATCCTGGCCCGCCTGAACCTGGGCGGCCAGTGCATCTCCGTGGCCAACGAGTACAAGGACCTCAAGGTCGGCCTGGACAACAAGGAGTTCCGCAAGGCGCTGCTGGCCAAGCGCGTGAAGACCGGCAAGCCGGTGAACGCCGCCATGACCTTCCCCGGCGGCACGCACGACATGTGGATGCGCTACTGGATGGCCGCCGGCGGCGTGGACCCCAACCGCGACATCAACACGATCACGGTGCCGCCCCCGCAAATGGTGGCCAACATGAAGGTGGGCAGCATGGACACCTTCTGCGTGTGCGAGCCCTGGAACCACCAGCTCATTCACCAGAAGATCGGCTACACGGCGCTGACCACCAGCGAACTCTGGATGAACCACCCGGAGAAGGCTTTCGCGCTGCGCGCCGACTACGTGCAGGCCAACCCGAACGCCACCAAGGCGCTGCTCAAGGCGGTGATGGAAGCGCAGATGTACTGCGAGGACCCGAAGAACCGCGCCGAGGTCGCCGAGATCTGCTCGCGCCGCCGCTGGATCAGCGCGCCGGTGGAAGACATCGTCGACCGGATGAAAGGCGACTTCGACTATGGCACCGGCCGCGTCGAAGCCAACAGCAAGTTCCAGATGCGCTACTGGAAGGACCACGCCTCCTATCCCTTCCAGTCGCATGACCTGTGGTTCCTCACCGAGAACCAGCGCTGGGGCTACCTGCCCCCGAACCTGGACACCAAGGCGCTGATCGCGCGCGTGAACCGCGAGGACATCTGGCGCACCGCCGCCCGGGAACTGGGCGTCGGCGCCAAGGACATTCCGGCTTCCACGTCGCGCGGTGTCGAGAAGTTCTTCGACGGCAAGGTGTTCGACCCGGCCAACCCGAAGAAGTACCTCGACTCGCTCGAGATCAAGAACATCAAGGCCGCCTGAGGAGCGACAGCATGAGCACTTCCGACACCGTCGAACCCCTGCGCATCGCACCGGCCGCCACGCCCGGGCCGCTGCAGGCCTGTGTGATGCAGGCCACGCGCGGCTTCATGACTTACGTGCTGCCGCCCCTGGTGGTCATCGGCCTGTTCGTGCTGGTGTGGCAGGTGCTGGGCTCGCGCCCGGGCGCCTCGCTGCCCGCGCCGAGCAAGGTGGTGCAGGACACGTGGGAGCTGATCCTGCATCCCTTCTACGACCGCGGCGGTAACGACATGGGCATGGGCTGGCAGCTGCTGGCCAGCCTCAAGCGCGTGGCCTACGGCTACTCGCTGGCCGTGGTCGTGGGCGTGAGCCTCGGCGTGCTGGTGGGCCAGTCGACCTGGGCGCTGCGCGGGCTCGATCCGCTGTTCCAGGTGCTGCGCACGGTGCCCCCGCTGGCCTGGCTGCCGATCTCGCTGGCCGGCTTCCGCGACGGCCATCCGTCCGCGATCTTCGTCATCTTCATCACCTCGATCTGGCCGATCATCATCAACACCTCGATCGGCATCCGCAACATCCCCGAGGACTACCGCAACGTGGCCAAGGTGATCCGCCTCAACGGGCTGGAGTACTTCGCCAAGATCATGCTGCCGGCGGCGGCGCCCTTCATCTTCTCGGGGCTGCGCATCGGCGTGGGCCTGTCCTGGCTGGCGATCATCGCCGCCGAGATGCTGATCGGCGGCGTGGGCATCGGCTTCTTCATCTGGGACGCGTGGAACTCCTCGCGCATCAGCGACATCATCCTGGCCCTCGTCTACGTCGGCCTGGTCGGCTTCGCGCTGGACCGCATCGTGGCTTTCATCGGCCGCAAGGTGACGCGCGGCACCGCCGCCAGTTGAAGGGAAACGCCACCATGACCAAGCCTTACCTCTCTCTCTCGCGCGTCGACATGACCTTCACCGGCAGCAACGGGTCCAACCCGGTGCTGAAGAACATCGACCTGGACGTGCAGCGGGGCGAATACATCTCGCTGATCGGCCACTCCGGCTGCGGCAAGTCCACGGTGCTCAACATCGTGGCCGGCCTGCTGAAGGCCACGTCCGGCGGCGTGATCCTGGACGGCCGCGAAGTCAATGCGCCGGGCCCGGACCGCGCGGTGGTGTTCCAGAACCACTCGCTGCTGCCCTGGCTGACCGTGTACCAGAACGTGGAGATCGCGGTCGACAAGATCTTCCGCGACACCCGCAGCGCCGCGGAACGCAAGGACTGGATCCTGCACAACCTGGCCATGGTGAACATGTCGCATGCGCTGGGGCGCCTGCCCTCGGAGATCTCCGGCGGCATGAAGCAACGCGTGGGCATCGCCCGGGCGCTGGCCATGGAGCCCAAGGTGCTGCTGCTGGACGAACCGTTCGGCGCGCTCGACGCCCTGACCCGCGCGCACCTGCAGGACGAGGTGATCCGCATCCAGTCCGAGCTGGGCAACACGGTGATGATGATCACGCACGATGTCGACGAGGCGGTGCTGATGTCCGACCGCGTGGTGATGATGACCAACGGTCCCGCCGCCACCATCGGCCAGGTCATGGACGTGCCGCTGGAGCGTCCGCGCAACCGCATCGCGCTGGCAGAGGACAAGGTCTACAACCATTGCCGGCAGGAGATCCTGAGCTTCCTGTACGAGAAGCAGCGCAAGGTGGAGGCCATTGCGCCGCGAGCGGCGAGTTTCAAGAAGAAGGAGAAGGTGGCGGCGTGATCAGGCGTCGGGGTTCGGCTGCGCGCTCACCCCGACCTACGGGTGCATCGGGTTTCTCGTAGGGCGGGGTGAGCCCGAAGGCGAACCCCGCCGAAAGCTCACCCCCCCATCAACACCTGGATGCTGTGCTGGTACGCCTCCGTGAGCTTGTCGAAGATCTCGAACAACTCCTCGCTCACCGCGGCGACGCGGCGCCGGCCCGCGGGCTGCATGGCCCCGGGCGCAGCCGCCTTCAGCTCGCGCCACGCGAGCTCCCCGCGCTCCAGCGCCTTGCGGATCTCCGGTGTCGACAAGGGCGCCTGGCGCAAGGCCGCCAGCCCGCGCTCGAACTCCGCCGCCAGTTCCTTCAGCGGCGCATCCAACCCGAGCAACACGAACTTGGCATAGCGCTGCGACAGCATGCGCTGCCGCCCCGACTGGTTGATCACCAGCACCTGGGGCGCCATGCCTGAAGCCTCCAGCACGCCCAGCAGCGCCTCGGCCTGCGCCAGCACCGCATCGGCCTGCGCGTCCAGGCGTGGCAGCTCGCTCGCGCTGGCCGGCGCTGCGAGCGACTTGCGCATGGCCGCCCAGCCGTCACGCGCCGCCACCAGCTGCTGGCTGCCTTCGACCGGGACCAGCCCGGCCTCCAGCGCGGCCAGGTTGTCGTCGATGCGCTGGATGCTTTCCTTCATCAACAGTGCCGCCGCTGGCGCGTCCGTGCGGCTGCAGGCGAGCGCGTAGAGCTTCACCAGCCGCTGCGACAGCATGCGCTGCTGCGCGGCCCGGTTGATGGCCTCGGCGCGCCGCGCCGCTTCGATCACCTGGCGCGACAGCTGGCCGACGCGCATGCTGCCCTGCATGGACGCGGTGCGCAGCAACTGGAAGGCTTCCTCTTCGCCCACGTGCTGGGCGCGCATCAGGATGCCCTTGGCGCGATCGACCCACTTGCGCTCCTGCAGCTTTTCGTCGAGGTCGGCGAGACGCTCGCGCAGCGCCCGCTCGTGGCGCGCGCGCGCGATCGCCAGCTGGGCCAGCGCCCGCAGGCGCTCGGGCGCATAGCCGCGCACCACCCAGGCGTGCACGCCCACTTGCAGTGCGCGCTCCAGGCTCTGCACGCTGTCGTCGTCGGTGAACACCAGCAGCGAGACCGGCCGGCGCTCCTGCAGGACCAGCAGCTGCTGCCACCAGGCCTCATCCGGCGACGGCACCCAGCAGGCGACCAGGTCCGCTGCGGTTTCCGTGACCCGCTGCACCAGCCGGGCGCCGTCCGCCTCGGCGAACACGGTGCAACCCGCGCCGGCAAAGTCCGCTGGCAGGTCGGGCGCACCTTCGGCAGGCGTGCGAAACAGGAGGACGGAGGTCACGGCAGCGTCTGCATGGGCGCACCAAGGATAGTGCAAGCCCCTGGCACGGTCCCTGCATTCGTGTCAGGCAACGGGCGCGACGCTGCACCCGTGCCGTGCACCCGCACGGCCCTGCGCACAACGGCGTGTGCTGAAGTTTTGCTGTTCCTCGCGTGCCGCGCACGTCGGGAGTGGCAGGAGCATAGCCATGAAGAAGATGAAGCTGGTGATGGTCGGCAACGGAATGGCCGGCGTGCGCACGATCGAGGAGCTGCTGAAGATCCAGCCGGAGCTCTACGACATCGCGGTCTTCGGCGCCGAGCCCCACCCCAACTACAACCGCATCCTGTTGTCGCCCGTGCTCGCCGGCGAGCAGACACTGGACGAGATCGTGCTGAACTCCTGGGAGTGGTATGCGCAGAACGGCATTCGCCTGCATGCCGGCCAGAAGGTCGTGCAAGTCGACCGGCTCAAGCGCGTGGTGCGCGC
>JAESGR010000866.1_pt1 | contig 13623 bp, 17 predicted proteins | sample 9269771 | NCBI WGS metagenome assembly JAESGR01 (sample SAMN15739572, study PRJNA653492) | algae metagenome | isolation source: Chroococcus sp. CMT-3BRIN-NPC107 and co-occurring heterotrophs from well... | place: USA: Clark Mountains Wilderness, California | collected 2010-04-18
GTGATCGAGGTGAGGCGCTCACAATCATCAGGGGCAAGGATCACGCACGACGTCTGGGCCATGACCCCAGACTCGCACGCATGCACCCACTCGTGAATCCTCAGAATGCGTCACTGCACTAGCGCCTGGCTGAAGCACCAGGAGCACCTTGCGCGACGGTGCATGAATGTTCCGGGGTGAAGGCTTCCCTCGCGGAACGAGCGGCGATACTTGGAGGGTGAGGTCACCGGATGGACGACATTGTGGCCAACCTCGGGACTGCGACTGCTTGGAATGCTAAAAGCTGGTGACGGCGAGAAGTGACAGAGGATCGATTTAAGGTCAAGGTTACACCTCTTTGGAAGGCCCGCAGCAGGGGGAGATCATCACCCAACCACTTATGCGGCAGAACTGGTTCGGCCTGGGCCATCCGATCGCATTGCATTATATGCATGCTGAGGCTATGCCCACTCAACCAGCGGCCAGTCAGAGTCCGCGAACTGCAAGGCTCCGGGGCTGAGCACAATGACTAAGCGAATTCTGGTGACGGGCGGGGCTGAGGCTATCGCCTTGGCTGCTGCGGGCAAGGTCATCTTGGACAGGCCCCACTCTGCTCTAATGCTCGACAAACTCACCTATAACAACCGCACGACTGCGCGCGGGTGCCGAGAGAGGCAATAACATGGCACGAATTCCGTTCAATCGGCCAGCACTCGTAGGCAAGGAGATCACTTATCTCCGCGAAGCAATCCGCCGCGGGCAGCTATCTGGGGATGGTCATTTTACAAGCCGCTGCAATGATTTACTTATGCAGCTAACTGGCGCGCATAAGGCACTTTTAACCCACTCCTGTACAGCAGCGCTCGAAATGGCAGCGATGCTCTGCGATTTAAAGCCTGGCGATGAAGTGATTATGCCATCCTTCACCTTTGTTTCAACAGCAAATGCGGTGGTGCTACGGGGCGCTGTTCCTGTTTTCGTGGATATTGACTCTGATACTCTCAACATTGATCCTGTACGAGTGGCAAATGCCGTAACATCACGCACCCGCGCGATCTTCGCAGTACATTACGCGGGATTCGCCGCCGACATGGACGCTCTTTCCGAAATTGCGCGGGCTCATAGATTCTTTCTGGTCGAGGATGCAGCTCAAGCCATGGGCTCTACCTACAAGGGCCGCCTCTGCGGCAGCTTGGGCGACTTAGCTGCATTTAGCTTTCATGAGACGAAAAATATTATCAGCGGCGAAGGCGGCGCATTGACGCTCAATCGCCCAGAATTGATGGAGCGTGCAGAGATAATACGGGAAAAAGGCACGAACCGGTCAAAGTTCTTCCGTGGTGCAGTCGATAAATATACATGGGTCGATATTGGCTCCTCGTTTCTGCCTGGCGAGCTTATCGCATCGTACCTGTATGCACAGCTTGAGATGGCGGAGATGATTAATGTCCGCCGCTTGTCTATCTTTGAGCGGTATATGGAAGCATTTGCTCAGTTGGAGCAGAATCAAAGGGTGCGCCTTCCGCGCTGGTCAGACGATTGTACTGGCAACGGGCACATGTTCTACCTTCTCATGCGAAGTGGCGCTGACCGTGACGCTTTCATCGCTCATATGAGAGCGGAGGGGATAGGCACCCCGTTTCACTACGTACCTCTGCACAGCGCACCAGCCGGTCGCCGCTACGGCCGCACTAGTGGCACCCTGGATATTACTGATCGGATTTCTGATACACTCGTGCGGCTACCAATGTATTTTGAGTTGGGGTCGCAGGCGGAAGACGTAATTGACGTTGCGCTGGCGTACTTCGAAAAGCTTAATGCGGTTACGCGATGACTAGGCGGCCTTTGATCAGCGTCGTATCACCCGTTTATGGTTGTAGGGATTGCTTGCGGGCTCTCGCTGATGCTGTCAGACAGGCATTCGACGGATCCGCTATAGATTGGGAGATAGTCCTAGTAGACGATCGCGCGCAAGATAAACCCTGGCCAGTAATACAAGAACTTGCTGCGCATGACCCGCGGATCCGTGGAGTTAGGCTGACGCGGAATCATGGCCAGCACTTAGCAATTTGGGCAGGCATGGAGGCCGCCCGAGGAAGTTGGGTTGCTGTCATTGATTGCGACCTTCAGGACAACCCTGGAATAATCCCGAAACTTTATGAGAAAGCGCTTTTAGAAGTTGCAGACGCCATTGTCGTTGATAGAGGAGATTGGTCTGATACAGGTTTTCGCCGGAGCGCTTCAAGGTTGTTTTATTGGGCAATGAACAGGATTACAGGCATCCAGCTAGATAACAACATAGGCAATTTTGGGCTGTACAGTCGCCGCTTAGTAGAAATACTACTTACCTTCCGCGACAAAGAAGTTTTTCTCCCTGTGATGATATCGCTCACTGGATTGCCGCGTGCCACATATAAGGTAAATCGCTCAGGCAGGCAGATAGGCGCTAGCTCCTACAGTGTGCTCCGACTAATGCGCATGGCTGTTGCTGTCATCATTCGCTTTTCGGACCGTCCGCTGAAATTAAGCATCGTGGCAGGATTGGCGTTTAGTACACTTTCCGTGTTGTGCTCCGTATTCATACTTGCTGCTTGGGCTACTGGCGCATTCACCGTCCCCGGCTGGACAAGCTTAATATTATCATTATGGTTCTTGGCTGGCTTGATACTTGCAGTGTTGGGAGTCCATGGTTTTTATGTTGGGCGCATATTTGCGGAGGTTCAGGACCGGCCGCGCATTCTCGTGGAGCAGACTACCGACGCGGAGACTCATAGATGATTATAGGCGCAAGTTTATTTCAGCGCTTAGGGCGTTACAGCCTAGTAGGGGCTGGCATAAATGCCGCTCTGTACCTAGTATTTCTTATTTTGGTTCAAGCAGGCCAAGAGCCCATTCTGATATCGGCTTTGGTCTACATTGTAGGCATTAACGTAAGCTATTTGCTTAATCGGCTTTGGACTTTCTCCAGTCGCAGCAGCCACAGTAAGGACATACCTCGCTTCCTTATTGCTTACACGCTAGGGCTTGGTGCCACCATTATTTCCATGAGCTTACTTGTAGATACATTAGGCTCTGCTGCCGCTCAGGTTATCACGATTGTGATTGCAGCGCTAACAATATATGGCAGCCTCTGCCTGCTCCGCTTCGGACAAGCTTAGGGAGAGGTATGCGAGTACGGACTGGTGCTCCCGCAAACTTAGCTATTGGTTTTGTAATGGAGCCGGATCCCTCGTTATTTGGCGTTATAGTTCCGCTTGGAATCCGAGAATCATAGAATCTGCAGATGCTCGTCTCATTGAATGATCTTGAAACCCGGCGCTTTGGCGTAATCTGTGCTCGTGTAGACTGCCAGGCAGCGGAGTTTCCCAACTTGCGCGAAGTCGATCTTGCTGCACAAGCACAGGGTGTTGCGCTGATTTCTACTCGCGTCAATGTCGGTGCGATTGATCGCGTGCACGCTCTGGAAGCCAATGGTTATCGTTTGATGGACGCGCTAGTCTATTACAGGCGCTCGCTCGCTGACATCTGCAGGCTACCCTCGCTCCTGGAGGGCATCACCGTACGCGTCGCCTCGCCTGCCGATACTTCCGCTGTAGTAAATGTCGCGCGGCAAGCTTTCAGAGGCTACATCGGCCACTATCACGCCGATCCTCGTCTGGATACCAATGACGCTGATGCCGCATACGTACAATGGGCTGAAAGTAGTGTCACAAGTGTGAATGATTCTCATCCAGTTTTAATAATCTTGAAGAAAGGTGAGCTGGTTGGTTTCGCAACACTTAGAATAGATAGTTCGAGGGAAGTTGAGATATTGCTAAATGCAATTCACCCCGATCACCAGCGAGGTGGTCTCTATAGCCATTTGCTCGAGCAAACTCTAAATTTCAGCGCCAAACGGGGCGCCCAGCTCATTATGATTTCGACACAAATAAACAATTACGCGACGCAACGTGTCTGGACGCGCGCGGGATTTGAACACTATTCCAGTGTATATACGTTTCATAAATGGTACAATTACACCAAGTCCCGCTGAGGCTGACTCACGGGGATTCCCCGGCGGCGTGTGGCGTGATTCAAGGGTGACCCCTCTGCGGGAGGTCACCATGGCGGCTCCAATCCGGCTGCGCTCCGACTTTGATGCCGCTCGTCTGCGCGCCCTGGCGAAGCGCTTGCGTGATCCTGACCAGACCCGTCGGCTCCTGGCGCTGGCGGTGCTCTATGAGGGCGGCACACGAATAGACGCGGCACGGATCGGGGCTGTCGGGTTGCAGACAGTGCGGGATTGGGTGCTGCGCTTCAACGCTGAAGGGCCAGAGGGCCTCCTGACCGGCAAAACCCCTGGCGCTCGGCCTCTCCTCAATCCCGAGCAGCGGCAGGCCTTGGAGCGCATCATCGAGGATGGGCCGATCCCCGCTATTCACGGGGTGGTGTGCTGGCGTCTGGTCGATCTGGTTCAGTGGGTCTGGGAGGAGTTCCGCATCACCATCTCCCCGCAGACCCTCAGCCGTGAACTGCGCTCCCTCCACTACCGCTGGCTCTCCGCCCGCCCGCGCCATCACGCCAAGAGCGATGCTCAGGTAGACGCTTTTAAAAAGCCTTCCCCGCCCGTCTGGAGGAGATCAAGGTAGGTCCGGGCCATGGCAAGCCGATAGAGATCTGGTTCTGTGACGAGGCCAGGGTGGGGCAGAAGAACAAGATCACCCGCCGCTGGGCCAAGCGAGGCACACGCCCCTCAGCGCCGAAGGACCAGAGAACCCAGTCCACCTACATCTTCGGCGCGATCTGCCCGGCTGAAGGCAAGGGTGCTGGCATCGTTCTGCCCCGCTGCACGAGCGAGGGCATGACCCTGCACCTGGAGGAGATCTCGCAGGCTGTCGCGCTAGGGGCTCACGCGGTGCTGCTGCTCGATCAGGCGGGATGGCACCAGTCCAAGAGGCTGGTGATCCCCACCAACATCACCCTCATGCCGCTGCCCGCCAAAGCCCCTGAGTTGAACCCGGTCGAGAACATCTGGCAGTTCCTGCGCGACAACTGGCTATCGAACCGGATCTTCACCTCCTACAGCGACATCCTCGATTACTGCTGTGAGGCGTGGAACAAGCTGACAGACTAGCCCTGGCGCATCATGTCCATCGGACTGCGGGACTGGGCGCACGGGTTCTGATCAATGGGATCTGGTATTAGCTCTGAAGCTTAGAGCCTGTTGTCACTTGAGCTGATTGTTTAGGTTTGGCGTTTCGTTCCCTCTGGCGAGGTGGAGCGATGCTCAGCGACGCACAATGAGCTCTGCTGGAGCCTCTGATCGAAATCTGTCGGCCGATGGGCAAGACGCCCCTGCAGGATCTGTGGCAAGCCCTTTCGGGGATCCTGTGGCGGCATCAGAACGGAGCCAAGTGGCGCTCAGTCCCAGATAAGTTAGGGCCCTAGTGGCGGGCGGCTCAGATCTTCATCCGCTGGGTTCAGATGGCGGTCGCAAACTGGCCGCTCGTTACGAGGGGGCATAGCTTCAGCATCCCGAAAAAGCAATGTTATCGGACTGCCGAGGCTGGGCCAGTGCTGCCGCACGAGCAGTCAGACAATGCTCTCCCTCTGCTGGGGGTATGCCAAAGACGTATAACCTTGACCTTGAACAGACCTTCTCTCATCCACTGTCACCATCACCGACCTTTGGCTTGCCGAGGAGCCGTGGTCTTGATGATGGCCAGGACTTAGTGCGCCCGGTGACTTGCCCCTCCAGCCTCTGCCATTGCTTCCGCGACGGTAATCGTCGCCCCGGCACCTTCATGCTCTGGCGCGTGAGGTGGTCCTAGTAGTTCTCGGCCAGACGCTTGGCGCGGGCAATCTCCTTCAGATCGCGTGGCGTCTTCCGCTCGTTGCAGGTCCAGCAGATCGCTGCCAGACGGTCGGGATCGTTCGCATCCTCGTCTGCGCCTGTCAAGGCGAGGGGAGGGCGGTTGTCGAAGACGAAGAACCCGAGGATCAGCCGCGTGCCGCAGTCCGCGCAGCACCCCTCCTGCCGCAGCATGATCTCGGCCTTCAGCCGAGCCGGAAGGTGGCGCCGCTCACAAGCATCAGGCGGTGACTTGCGCTTCATCGCTCCCTCCCTGTGCTGAGTGGAGGGGCGCCTGCTGCTCCCGCTGCTTGTCCCCAGACGTCCTGAATGCCGCCAGCAGGTCAGGATCAGCCCCGATCGCCTGCGCCCGCGCCAGGAAAGCTGCATCGAGCTCGGATCTGGCTTCAGCCGTGAGCGTGTTCCGGTACGGCAGGGCAGCCACAGCCCATCTGAGAAGCCCCGCCTCATCGCTGACCTGCCTCAGCGCCCCCTCAGGATTAGCAAGGCCGCCTTCGTTAACCGGAGCAGCCCCTATACCCTGGACCCGTCCTCGTGCCGGTGAGCGGCGCAGCACACTGGCCCGGTGATCTCGCCTCGAGGAGGGCAGGGGATGGGTACCTGCCAAAGCGGCAAGGTCCACCACCTGCCCCGCGTGGGCTTCCCTCTGCCCTGGCGGGAGCTCCACCGCATCGAGGTCGTCCTCCCCCGCAAGCCCCACCAGGCTGAAGAGGCTGTAGCGCCTGGCATACGTCAGAGCCGCTCCCATGAGCTTGGGCTGAGACAGATCAGACACCCGGCACACCGGCCACTTGGCCGCGATCCACTCGCCTGAGCCATGCGCCAGCGTGGTGGTGAGCAGCACCGTGCCGCTCTCCCGGTCCACCTCTGTGGCTTGGATCACCGCAATCGCCTGCTGGCCCAAGCTCCGCCTGACGATGTCCAGACCTGCCGAGAGCGGCGCATAGCGGTAGCTCCGACAGCAGGTGTCTATCGGATCAGTGGGACCAGGTGCAGTTGCGCCGTAAAAGCGTTACGCTGGTATTAAATTCCTCAGGTATTTCCCATATTCGCTTTTCGCCAGTCGGGCCGCCAGCGCCTCGATCTGCGCTTGCGAGATCCATCCTGCGTGGAAGGCGATCTCCTCGGGGCTGGCGATGCGGTAGCCCTGCCGCTTCTCCAAGGTTCGCACGAACTCGCCTGCTTCCAGCAAGCTGTCGGGCGTGCCGGTATCGAGCCAGGCGAAGCCCCGCCCCATCTTCTCCACCTGCAGCGCGTGACGCTCCAGGTACACCCGGTTCACGTCCGTGATCTCGAGCTCGCCCCGCGCCGAGGGCTTCAGGTTCGCGGCAATCTCCACCACCTCGGCGTCGTAGAAGTACAGCCCCGTCACGGCCCAGCTCGACTTCGGCCGGGCCGGCTTCTCCTCGATCGAGGTCGCCCGCCCCTGCGCATCGAACGCCACCACCCCGTACCGCTCCGGATCCGGCACGTGGTAGGCAAACACCGTCGCGCCGCTCGGGCGAGCGGCCGCCGAGCGCATCAGGTCGGTGAGCCCGTGGCCGTAGAACACGTTGTCGCCTAGGATCAGCGCCGACGGCTCACTCCCCACGAACTCTGCCCCGATGATGTAGGCCTGTGCCAGCCCCTCGGGCCGGGGCTGCTCCGCGTAAGATAGGCTGATCCCCCACTGCGAGCCGTCCCCGAGCAGCCTCCGGAAGTGCGGCAGGTCGTGCGGGGTCGAGATGATCAGGATCTCGCTGATCCCTGCCAGCATCAGCGTGGTGAGCGGATAGTAGATCATCGGCTTGTCGTAGACCGGCAGGAGCTGCTTCGACATCGCCAGCGTCATGGGGTGCAGGCGCGTTCCGCTCCCGCCCGCCAGGATGATCCCCTTCATGGCCGATGATCCCTGTTCTCTGCGCCGGCAAGCAGCCGGGCCACGCAATCCGCCGTGGAGCCCTGCCAGTCCGGCAGGCCGATCCCGTAGACCTGCGCGAGCTTTGTATTGTCAAGGCGCGAATAGGCGGGACGCCGCGCCGGCGTCGGGTACTCGGCCGTTGCGATCGGCCGCACCCGCACCGGAGCGCGCCCGTGGCGCTCTGCCTCGGCGAAGATCGCCTGTGCGAAGCCCGCCCAGGTCGCTGCGCCGCTCCCGGTGGCGTGGAAGATGCCTCGCAAGCTGCCGGTGCCCGGCTCCGCCGCGAGGCGCCTGCTCATCGCGAGCAGCGCCTGCGCGAGATCGAGCGCGCTCGTGGGCGCCCCCTCCTGGTCCGCCACCACTGCGACCTCCGCCCGCGTCTCCCCGAGGCGCAGCATGGTGCGCACGAAGTTCCTGCCAAAAGGGGAGTACACCCAGGCCGTGCGGACGATCGCGTGGTTCGGCGTCGCTGAGGCGACTGCGGCCTCGCCCGCGAGCTTGGTGCGGCCATAGATCCCGAGCGGCGCCACCGGGTCGCTCTCCCGGTAGGGTACTGTCGCCGTGCCGTCGAAGACGTAGTCGGTCGAGACCTGGATCACCGGAACCCTCAAGGCCGCCGCGGTCTGGGCGACCCGGCCGGCCGCCTCGGCATTGATGCGCTGCGCGAGCTCGGGCTCGCTCTCGGCCTGGTCCACCGCCGTATAGGCGGCCGCGTTGATGATGAGGTCGGGGCTCTGCGCCCGCAGCGCCGGCCCGATGCTCCCGAGGTCGAGGAGGTCGAGCTCCGGCCGGCCGATGGGCACGACGGCCAGATCCCCGAGCGCTCCCGCCCGCTCTATAAGGGAGCGAGCAAGCTGGCCCTCCCGCGTGCCCGTGACCACGATCCGCATGGCCGTCCGCCTCAGTCGAACACGGCGGGGAGGTCGGCGAGTCGCGGCTGGCGCCGGTCCTTGTCGGAGAGCAGCGCCTCCTCCCGGCTCACAGGCCAGGCAATCCCGAGGTCCGGGTCGTCCCAAGCGAGGCCGAGATCGTGCGCCGGAGCGTAGTACCCGGTGACCTTGTAGAGCACCTCTGTGTCGGCCTCGAGGGTGCAGAACCCGTGTGCGAACCCCGCCGGCACCAGGAGCTGGCGCCAGTTCTCGGCCGAGAGCTCCACCGCCACGTGCCGCCCGTAGGTCGGCGAGGAGCGGCGCAGGTCCACGGCCACGTCGAGGATGCGCCCACGCACCACCCGGATGAGTTTGTCCTGCGCATGCGGCGGCGACTGGAAGTGCAGCCCCCGCACCGTGCCGCGGGGGCCCGAGAGGGAGTGGTTGTCCTGCACGAAGTCGAGGTAGATCCCAACTGCCGCGTAGGCTTGGCGCGAGTACACCTCCGAGAAGAAGCCACGCGCATCGCCGAAGCGGCGCGGCGTGAGGATCTTCACGGCGGGAATCGCGGTCTCTTCCACCTGGAGCATCGGGAGGGGTCCTGCGCGTCAGGCGGCGCCGGCGAGCTTCGTCTCGGACGACCCGAGCCTCTGGCCCTGGTAGGCGCCGGAGCGGATCGCTTGCCACCAGGGGCGGTTGGCGAGGTACCACGCCACCGTCCGGCGCAAGCCGCTCTCGAAGGTCTCCTTCGGGGTCCAGCCGAGCTCGCGCTCGATCTTGGCGGCATCGATGGCATAGCGCAGGTCGTGCCCCGGCCGGTCGGCCACGAAGGTGATCAGCCGCTCGCGCGGGCCGATGTCCGCATCGGGCGCGACCTCGTCGAGGATCCCGCAGATGGCTTGCACGACCACGAGGTTGGTGCGCTCGTTGTCTCCGCCGATGTTGTAGCTCTCGCCGACCTTGCCCCGCTCCGCCACGAGCAGGAGCGCATCCGCATGATCGTCCACGTAGAGCCAGTCGCGCACGTTCTCACCGCGGCCATAGACCGGGAGGGGCTTGCCCTCCAGCGCGTTGAGGATTGTGAGCGGGATGAGCTTCTCGGGGAAGTGGAAGGGTCCGTAGTTGTTGGAGCAGTTGGTGAGCACCACGGGCAGGCCGTAGGTATGGTGCCAGGCGCGCACGAGGTGGTCGGAGGCCGCCTTGGAGGCCGAATAGGGCGAGCGGGGATCGTACGCCGTGGCCTCGGTGAAGAAGCCCGTCTCACCTAAAGAGCCGAACACCTCGTCGGTGGAGATGTGGTGGAAGCGGAAGGCGTCCTTGCGCTCGCCGGAGAGACTACGCCAGTAGCGAAGCGTCTCCTGGAGGAGGCTGTAGGTGCCGACGATGTTGGTCTGGATGAAGGCACCGGGTCCGTCGATCGAGCGGTCGACATGGCTCTCGGCGGCGAGGTGCATGATCGCGTCGGGCTGGTAGCGCTCCAGGATCTGGCGCATGTGAGCGCTGTCGCCGATGTCGGCCTGCTCGAAGGCGTAGCGGGGATCGTGCGCGACGGGAGCCAGCGAGGCGAGGTTGCCGGCATAGGTGAGCTTGTCGACCACCACGACGGAATGGGCGGTCTCCAGGACGATCTTGCGCGCTACGGCCGAGCCGATGAACCCGGCACCGCCCGTCACGAGAATTCGCTTCGGCATTGTGCTCTGCCCCCAAGCCTTGCAGATCGCGGTCTCTGACTGGCCGCCAGTTGCGAGGGGGCATAGCCTCAGCATCCCCAAAAAGCAATGTGAGCAGGCAACTCGGGCAGAGCCAGTTCTGCCACATGAGCAAACAGACGATGCTCTCCCTCTGCTGCGGGTATGCCAAAGACGTACAACCTTGGCCGTGAACAGACCCTCTCTCATCCATTCTCGCCGTCACTGGCCTTCTTACCAAGCAGCCGCGGCCCCGATAATGGCCAGGACAAAGTCCGCCGGGTCACCTGATCCTCCAGCCTCTGCCACTGCTTCCGGGAAGGCAATCGTCGCCCTGGCACTTTCATGCTCTGCCGCTCGAGGTGCTCCTGGTGCTTCTCGGCCAGACGCTTGGCGCGGGCGATCTCCTTCAGGTCCCGCGGCGTCTTCTGCTGGTTGCAGGTCCAGCAGATCGCCGCCAGACGATCGGGATCGTTCGCATCCTCGTCTGCGGCTCTCAGAGCGAGGGGAGGACGATGGTCGAAGACGAAGAAGCCCAGGATCAGCCGCGTGCCGCAATCGGCACAGCATCCCTCCTGCCGCAGCATGATCTCCGCCTTCAGCCGCGCCGGAAGGTGGCGCCGCTCGCAACCTTCAGCCAATGACTTGCGTTTCATGGCTCCCTCCCTGAACTGATGCGCGTGGTGCGTGCTGCTCCCGCTTTTCCTCCCGGTCCCTGTCCTCAGACGTCGTGAATGCCGCCAGCAGGTCAGGATCTGCCCCGATTGCCTGCGCCCGCGCCAGGAAGGCAGAGTCGAGCTCAGCTCTGGCTTCTTCCGTGAGCGTGTTCCGGTAGGGCAGGGCTGCCACGGCCCATCTGAGAAGCCCCGCCTCATCTCTGACCTGCTCCAGAGATCCCTCAGGATCAAAAAGGCCAGCCTCCTCACTCCGAGTGGGCCCCATGCTCCCGACCCGCCCTCGGGCCGGTGAGCGGCGCAGCACACGGGCCCGGTGATCGCGCCTCGAGGACGGCAGGGGGCGCCCGCCTGCCACAGCGGCAAGGTCCACCACCGGCCCCGCATCAGCTTCCCGCTGCCCGGGCGGGAGCTGCACCGCATCGAGGTCGTCCTCGCCCGCAAGCCCTACCAAGCTGAAGAGGCTGTAGCGCCTGGCATACGTCAGAGCCGCTCCCATGAGCTTGGGCTGAGACAGATCCGACACCCGGCACACCGGCCACCTGGCCGCGATCCACTCGCCCGAGCCATGCGCCAGGGTGGTGGTGAGCAGCACCGTGCCGCTCTCCCGGTCCACCTCTGTGGCTTGGATCACCGCAATCGCCTGCTGGCCTAGGCTCCGCCTGACGATGTCGAGCCCTGCCGAGAGAGGAGCATAGCGGTAGGTCTGACCGGCCCCTGCGGATCCCGGTGCTGATCCTCTGCCGCTGCCGAGCAGGGCCGTGCAGGACTTCACCGGGTTCGTGAGCTCCACCTGCGCCTTGGCGAGCGCCGCCGCCAGATGAGCGATGCTCTCACTGCACATGAGCATGAGAGCCTCCCCCGTTGCTCAGGAGCTCGAAGGAGACGGCCCCCGCCCGGGAGCGCCTCGCCCTCACCCCATGCCCGAATGCCTCCCGGGCATCCTCCGGCACCAGACCCTTCAGCTCTGCCCTCGCGCTCTCGTGCTCCGCATGAGCCGCCCTCGTGCTGACGAAGAGGGAGGCCCACTCCGCCCAGGCATTGGACGAGCTCATGTCCACCACCCGAACAGCCGCCACCTTGGCCCGCGGCGGCTCGGCTCCGAAGGGGCGGGGCACCTCCCCCTGCTGCACACAGCGCCAGAAGATCCGCTCCACCTGCAGGAGCACGGTCTGGTAGACGGGGTCCGCCTCCACCTCGACCAGTACCCACTTGCCGCCTCCCGTGATGATCGACAGGAAGGCGCGCCTGGTGCCGGTCACCAGCATGGCATGCTGGAGCTGCGCCATGTGCTTGGCGGCGGCTGCCTCTTCCGAGAAGGAGAAGGGCAGCATGAACTTGGCCTCGTACACGGCAGGCCCGGAGGGGTGGTCCTGCACCAGCCCATCGAGAGTGACAGCCATGAAGGAGAGGGAGGGATGCCGCAGGTGGCGCTGAACCTGTGAGATGGTGTGCTTTGTCTCTTGCTCGAACCAGCGCCTGTTGAGATCCTCCGTGACTGAGCCGAGCTGGACGAGGAGGTCGCGGGAGAGATCCTGGGGCTCTGCCTCGCCCCGCTTCTCCTGCCACAGCCGCACAAGAGCAGCCTCGTCCGTGCCCATGATCACGCGTGCATCAGAGCCGCCAATGAACAAGCGGCGGTCCAGCTTTGCGTTGGGTTGTGACAGCATGCTAACCTCCAGATAGTACCCGCGCGGGTGCATTAATTGCACCCCAGGTGTAATATGATGCTTTGGTTACGTCAACACCCTGCGCGTATTATTTTACCTGTGAGGGGTAATTGCTTACCGCTGAGCAACTCCGTGCCGCCCGCGCCATGCTCCGATGGGAGCAGTCAGCCGTTGCTGAGAGAGCCGGTGTTTCGGTTGAAACGATAAAGCGTCTGGAGCGCTTGGATGGCCCACTCGGCGGGACTAGAGCCGGAACACTGTATGCGATTGAAGAAGTGTTCCGTGCTGCTGGCGTCGAATTCATCCCGGAGAACGGCGGCGGAGCCGGCGTCCGCCTCAAGCGCCGAAGCCACAATCAAAGCTGATCCAAAGGAAAAGCTCACTCAACTGGAATGTCCCGCGTTCTTGGGAGAGGGCTCCAGTTTTGGCGGCAGCGGCCCGGTGCAGCGACACGGCCGCGCAATTTGTGCAAAAGCCAGCTCTCAGAGTCGAGTTCCTAAGGCAGTGCGCCCTCTGGCTTCGCCGCTCGTGAGGCGCTCCTGCGTATGAAGCCTGTCATTGACGCAGAGCCCCCACTCCCGTACAAGATCGTATCTTATAGGCTACGATCGCTATGGTCGAGATACGCCAGACGTCAGAGTATGAAGACTGGTTCTCTCGGCTGCGAGACCACCAAGCCCGGGCTCGTATCAACATCCGCATTCGGCGGCTGTCCCTTGGCAACCCTGGTGATGTGAAATCAGTCGGAGGTGGCGTGAGCGAGCTCAGGATCGACTACGGGCCCGGCTACAGAGTTTATTTCTGCCAGCGCGGCGCCGCGCTGGTGCTCCTTCTGTGCGGTGGGGACAAGAGCACGCAGGACGCTGACATCAGACGGGCGAAAACATTGGCTCAGAGTGAGGAGGAATGAGGATGGCGATCAGGACCCGGGCTTGGGACCCTGCCGAGAACCTTGGCACTCCCGAAGATATTGCAGCCTATCTCGAGGCTGC
>JAESGR010000867.1_pt1:5000-7500 | contig 13610 bp, 6 predicted proteins | sample 9269771 | NCBI WGS metagenome assembly JAESGR01 (sample SAMN15739572, study PRJNA653492) | algae metagenome | isolation source: Chroococcus sp. CMT-3BRIN-NPC107 and co-occurring heterotrophs from well... | place: USA: Clark Mountains Wilderness, California | collected 2010-04-18
CGGCGCACTTGCGTAAACCCAGCCACAGCCTCGCGCGGTCCGGATCCCACGGGCCCTGCCCCTTCCATAGAGACCAACGCCCTGGGCCCAACCCTTAGAGCCAATCCTTGTCCCGAGGTTACGGATCCATTTTGCCGACTTCCCTTACCTACTTTATCCCATTGGCCAGAGGCTTTTCACCTTGGAGACCTGATGCGGTTATGAGTACGGACAGGCAGGAGGTCACGCTTTTTTTTTAATATATAAGCTCAATCGTGTTTATGGATCAAGTCATATATTATTATTATTATTAGTGTCTTGCCAGGGAGAACGTTTTCACGGGACGACGGAAATGCTCCAGATGCCCCGGAAGCCGGGGCATTATGCCGGTCATCTGACCCTCTCTCCGGGCGATCCGATTCCAGGGTCATTGTGCTGTGTTTCCGCGCACCGACCGCCGCGCGCGCGAACGCACGACGGCCGGCTGGTTGATCCCCCACTTGTGATGAGGGACGCGGCCAAGCAGCTTGCTGTTCCCTTACGGGAGACCGTTAAGCAGGAAAGAGAACCCTCCCTGGGACCTCCGTCACCGTCTCCTGGCTCGTTTGCGTTACCGCTCAGCGCTGCCCACGAGGGACAACGCCACAACCCCTGTCCTGGCCCAGGAATATTAACCTGGTTCCCTTTCGCTGGTCGGTGCGACGCCCTCCGCGCGAACGGAGGGGGGCGATAGTTGACGGCCGCACGGCGTTTTTTACGCGCCGCACGACCCACCCGATCGCACGCCCTTGTACGGGCCTTACCCCATCGCTTAGGACCGGCTAACCCATGTCCAACTGCTGTTCACATGGAACCTTTCTCCACTTCGGCCTTCAAAGTTGTGTGACTCATTTGAATATTTGCTACTACCACCAAGATCTGCACTAGGGCCCGTTCGACCTGCCCTCACGGGCGGTAGGCTTCGCCACGGGCCCCACGCCCTCCTACTCATCAGGCAATCCATGTTGTTGATGTGTGCGCTGATGGTTGGGTATAGGTGATCGCGCTTGAGCGCCATCCATTTTCGGGGCCGGTCCATTCGGCAGGTGAGTTGTTACACACTCCTTAGCGGATTTCGACTTCCATGACCACCGTCCTGCTGTCTGAATGAACCGACACCCTTTATGGTGTCTGCATGAGCGCGCACTTGGGCACCTTAACCCACACGTTCGGTTCATCCCGCATCGCCAGTTCTGCTTACCAAAAATGGCCCACTAAGGACTCTGCATTCAATGTGCGTACAGGCTCAGCACTAAGCAGCCTGCACATCTTACCCATTTAAAGTTTGAGAATAGGGCGAAGTTGTTGCAACTCCGAGACCTCTAATCATTCGCTTTACCTGATAAAACTGCTGCACGACGAGTCCCAGCTATCCTGGGGGAAACTTCGGAGGGAACCAGCTACTAGATTGTTCGATTAGTCTTTCGCCCCTATAGGCAACTCAGATGAACGATTTGCACGTCAGTATCACTTCGGACCTCCACCAGAGTTTCCTCTGGCTTCGTCCTGGTCACCCATAGTTCACAATCTTTCGGGTCCCAACAAATACGCTCTGGCGCAAACCCTTCAAGAAAATCCAGGTCGGCCGGTGGTGCGGGCGGGGTCCGCGCGTGAACGCTGGACCGACCGCCTTCCCACCTCAGACGACCGTTACGTCGTCCTCTGCTTTCACTCCGCGCCCAGGTTTGCCACCCGGACACTCGCGCACGTGTTAGACTCCTTGGTCCGTGTTTCAAGACGGGTCGATCAGCACCGTTGCCGCCAGCATCACTAACCCACCGGAGATGGACGCGCGCCGCACGGACGACGGACGACGCACACGGGCATCGGTTCCCGATCCCCACACGCGCATCCGCCGTGGCGACGCGTTGACCTCGCCCTTGCGGGCGTGGGTTATGATATGTTGCCTCGATCCCTGCGCGACAGCAGGCACACCGGGTCGTACCGGCGGGACACGACCGTGAGGTCGGCCTGCCGGACCCTTTCACGGGGACCCCGGTGCCCATCAGCCACCGCGGGAATCGATGCTGGCTCGCCCTCGGGCTGAGTGCGTGGCTCGCATCGGACCGGACACGGGACTCGGGCGCCGTGAAGCACTCCGAGGATCCCGCAGGCCCGATCCGACAGCGGCACCACCGAACAGCCCGAGCAGTTGCGCGAACCGCCGGTGCCGATCGCTTCCCTCCTAACAATTTCAAGCACTTTTGACTCTCTTTTCAAAGTCCTTTTCACCTTTCCCTCACGGTACTTGTTCGCTATCGGTCTCTCGCTGCCAATATTTAGCCTTGGGTGGGATTTACCACCCGCTTAGGGCTGCATTCCCAAACAACCCGACTCTGGGGCAAGAGCAACTACGCACAATCGACGACGACCGGTCCGGACCAATGGACGGGGCTGTCACCCTCCCTGGCGCCCTTTTCCAAGGGACTTTTGCCCGAACGATCGCCGTCAGCGATGCCTTGCCATGAGACCACAATTCGGG
>JAESGR010000867.1_pt1:12500-13610 | contig 13610 bp, 6 predicted proteins | sample 9269771 | NCBI WGS metagenome assembly JAESGR01 (sample SAMN15739572, study PRJNA653492) | algae metagenome | isolation source: Chroococcus sp. CMT-3BRIN-NPC107 and co-occurring heterotrophs from well... | place: USA: Clark Mountains Wilderness, California | collected 2010-04-18
GCTCGCGCGCAATTAACGGACGCGGCCCTTCGGCCGCCGAGGCGGGCGGGCGGGCGGGCGGCTGCCCCCGCCCAATGTGGGTGTGTGTTGTGTTGTGTTGGCAGTTGTGTTGTGTGTGTGTGCGCGCGCGCGTGCGTGTGTGTGTGTGTGTGCCATGCCCATGCCACCACACTGCTGCCACCATAATTGTGCCAGCCATGAAACTGGGCGTGCCACTGCATCATGGCACACACCATATATATATATATATGGTGTGTGCCATGGCCAACATGGCCAATATGGTCTCATGGCTGGCCCAACATATATGGTGCAGCATGGCATGTGTGGTGGTGGTGGTGGTGGTGGTGGCTGATATGGTTCATGGCCAATATGGCCTCTCATGGCCAGCATGGTTGTGTGGTGGCGCATGCCATATGCTGTGGCGTGGCGTGGCGTGGCGTGGCGTGGCGTGGCGTGGCGTGGCGTGGCGTGGCGTGGCGTGGCGTGGCGTGGCGTGGCGTGGCGTGCCGTGGCGTGCCGTGGTGTGCCCATGCCGTGGCGTGGCGTGGCATGGCGTGGCATGGCGTGGCGTGCCGTGGCGTGCTGTGGCGTGCCCATGCCGTGCCGTGGCGTGCCGTGGCGTGCCATGCCATGCCATGCCCATGCCATGCTGTGCCATGCACTGTGTGCCGCATGGCATGCCACACTGTGCCATGTGCCATGCCATATGCATGTGCAATGTGCCATGCTGTGCCATGCCATGCCATATGCCATGCACCAATGCGCCGTGCCATGCACCATGTGCCATGCTGTGCCATGCCACATGCCACACCCATGCCACACTGTGCCATGCTGTGCCATGCCACGCCATGCCACGCCGCGCCATGCCATGCCATGCCATGCTGTGCTGTGCTGTGCCATGCCATGCCACACCATGCACCATGTGCCATGCCACACTGTGCTGTGCTGTGCTGCGCCATGCCGTGCTGCACCATGCCATGCCATGGCACAACATGCCACACCATGCTGTGCCACGCCACGCCACGCCACGCCACGCCACGCCACGCCACGCCACGCCATGCCACGCCATGCCACGCCATGCCATGCCATGCCAATGTGCCATGCCACGCC
>JAESGR010000868.1_pt1 | contig 13558 bp, 11 predicted proteins | sample 9269771 | NCBI WGS metagenome assembly JAESGR01 (sample SAMN15739572, study PRJNA653492) | algae metagenome | isolation source: Chroococcus sp. CMT-3BRIN-NPC107 and co-occurring heterotrophs from well... | place: USA: Clark Mountains Wilderness, California | collected 2010-04-18
GCTGGCAGGCGCCTGAGCGCCTTGCTAGTCTTCCGCGACTGAGCCAACCAGCCGTTCACGCGAGCTACGCCAACCGTCTGCGTCCTAGCGCGTGGTTGCTCGACGCGTTCTCACACAGCCTCGGTCGAGAACGGACGTCGGGACTCCAGGGCTGAAAGCCCTGCGCTGTTGTCGTTCGCGGCCGCCGGAAAAAGGACAGCTTTGTCCGGACCGCGGCGGAGCGTCCACTCGACTTTGCGGCCTCCGCGAGCCTGAGGTCCGGCGCGTACGAAGCTCCGCAACGCGCCCGACCTGATCGGGCCTTCGTGCTTGAACGCAGCCGTGCCTTCAGTAGCCCCGATCCCGATCCACCAGACCGACCATCGGCTCACCCGCCTCGAAGCGCCGCAGGTTGTCCAGCACCACGGCGGCCGCGCTCTCCGGCTGCGTCATGCTCGCGATGTGCGGCGTGAGGCGGATCCTTGGATGCCGCCACAGGGCATGACCTTGCGGCAGCGGCTCCGGGTCGGTCACATCGAGCACCGCCTCGCTGAGCCGGCCGGCATCGAGCGCGGCGATCAGGTCGTCGGCGACCAGTTGCGGCCCGCGGCCGACGTGAACCAGCGCGGCGCCGGCGGGCAGGCGCTCGAACAGCGATGCATTCAGCAGGCCGCGCGTCGCATCGGTCAGCGGCAGCAGGCAGACGAGGATGTCGGTGCGCCGCAGGAACGCATCGAACTCCTGCTCGCCGGCATGGCAGCGCACGCCCCCAATCTCGTGCCGCGAGCGGCTCCAGCCCGCGCAGTCGAAACCGAACGGCAGCAGCTGCGCGAGCACCGCCTGGGCGAGCGAGCCGAGGCCGAGCACGCCGACCCGTCGTTCACCGGCCCGCTTCACCGGCAGCGACGCCCACTCGCCGCGCTGCTGCTGGCGGCGGTACGCCGGCATGTCGCGATGCAGGTCGAGCACCGCATGCGTCACGTACTCGACCATGCCGCGGATGATCCCCGGCTCGACCATGCGCACGACGGGCAAGCCGGCTGGCAGCGCGGGGAAATGGAACTGGTCGACGCCGGCCCCGGACGAGAACAGCACCTCCAGCTTCGGGAACCGGGTCGCGATGTCGTGCGGCGGCTGCCAGGCCGCGAGAAAGCGCACCCGCTCCGGGTCCCCGATATCCGGCCACAGCCGGAAGTCGAGCCCGGGCGCGCGCCGGCGGAACACCTCGGCCCACTGCTGACCGCGTTCAGGGTCCGCCTTGTAGAGAAAGATCGGTCGCGGCTTCATCCGAGCGCCTGCATGACGATGGCGTGCAGCTTCGGCGCGCCCGGGGGCGACTCCAGCGCCGGCCCGCGCAGCATCGTCGTCGGCGCATCCACACGCAGCAGGCCGAGCGTCTCGAGCCACTCGGCCAGGCCGCTGTCGAAGTCGATGTCGATCCGCGTGAAGCGGCCGGCGTTCAGGCCCGACAGATGCGCGATCAGCACCTTGGCCCGTTCCGCGTCGGGCGCAATCACCGGCCCGATCGCGTAGCCGCGGCCGAAGCGGCGCAGCATCGCCATGCCGCACGCGTGGCCGTCGTGATCCAGCACGACCGTCGCTTCGGCGTCTCGCAAGAGCTCGTCCAGCAACGCATCGCGCGGCATGCCGCGAGCCCCGGCATCGAGCGATCGGAGCGTCGGCAGGTCGGACTGCGTCGCCGGCCGCATGCGCCAGTCGGCACCGAGCGCGACCGGCGGTGTCGGCAGCGCCGTGCCCTGGTGCTGCCGGATCTCGCCGATGCGCACGAAGCCGAGCCGCTCGTACAGGCCGCGGCCATCGGCCGTGGCATGCAGCAGCACGCTGCAGTCCTCGAGTCCTTGCAGCAGGGCCGTCATCAGCCGGTGGCCGATACGCCGCCCCTGGCAGGCCGGCGCCACGACCACCAGGCCGATCGTGGCGTGCCGCGGGCCCCAGCGCCAGCGCAGGCCGGTGCCGATGACCCGGCCGTCGCGCTCGGCGACCAGGCCTTCGGCGTGGCGGAAGGCCTGCTCCCAGTCGGTCAGCCGGTGCGGCCAGCGCAGCTCATCGGTCAGCGCCTGCGCGGCCGGCAGGTCGTCGGCCGTCATGGCGCGCAGCGCGATGCCGTCGGATACGGGCGCATCGATCACATCCATCGTGAGCTTCTCCAAATCAATCACCCCGCTGAAAGACCTCGGCAAGGTCGCACAGATCCCAGTTGCCGCCTGTCAACACCACACAGACTTTCTCCTGTGGCGTCACCTTGAGTCCGCCCGCCAGCAGGGCGCCAATGCCGATCGAGGCAGCCGGCTCTGCGATCAGCTTGGCGTCCTTGGCCAGCATGCGCATGCCGGCAACGATGTGTTCGTCCTCCACCAGCACGATCTCGTCGACGTACCTTTCGATGATCGGGAAGGGGTTCTGGCCCGGTACGCTGATTCGCAAACCGTCGGCGATCGTGTTCTTCAGCGGCAGCGACGTGCGCTCCTTGTTCAAGCGACTGCGGAAGTACTTGGGGGTCAGCGCCGGTTCCGCGCCCACCACACGCACGGAGGGTCTGGTTTCCTTGATGGCAGTCGCAATGCCGGAGATGAGACCGCCGCCCCCCACGGGGACGATGACGGTGTCCACATCGTCCAGGTCTTCCAGGATCTCGCAGCCGATGGTTCCCTGGCCGGCCATGACCAGAGGGTCCTCGAATGCGTGCACCACGGCGTAGTGGTTCGCAGCCGCGATCTCGTAGACCCGTCTCCATCGCGCCGCGGTGTCGCCGTCGAACAGAATCACTTCAGCGCCCAGCGCCCGGGTGTTCTCCACCTTGATGTTCGGGGTGGTCACGGGCACGACCAGGATCGCCTTGACACCCAGCATCCGCGCTGCGTAGGCCAGCCCCTGGGCATGGTTGCCTGAGGACGTGGCGATCATGCCGTTGGCAAGCGCCCCGCCGGGCAGCGACAGGGCCTTGTTCAGCGCGCCCCGGACCTTGAAGGCCCCGGTGATCTGCAGCATCTCGGGCTTGAGGTACAGCTGGCACCCGAGGGCCCGCTCCATCTTCTCCGCACGCAGAAAGGGCGTGTGCCGGATGTGCGGTTTCAGCCGCTCCCGTGCCTGGTGGATGTCGCGCAGGGTGGGGTGTTCGAGCAGGGGGGTCATGATGGGATGAACTCGAACGACGTGCCGGTGTGGCTGGCGACGGCGTTGCGATAGATCCGGAACGACGTCGTGTTGTCCTGGATGGCCATGCCCGTGGCGTCGAAGATCGTGATCTCGTCGTCGGTCTCGCGCCCGGGTTTGGTGCCCAGCAGGATCTCGCCGATCTCCGCGTGGATGTCGTCCTCGCCGATGATCCCCTTGTTCAGCGGGTGCCAGGTCTCTCCCTTCTCGACGCACTGCGCGATCGAATCGTTGACGATCTTGGCGTTCCTGAAGACCTCCGGCTCCAGCTCCTGCTTGCCTCGGGTGTCGGTGCCGATGGCGACGATGTGCGTGCCCGGTCGAACCCAGGCGGCTTCCACCAGCGAGCCTTTGCCGCGGGTGGTGGTGACGAGGATGTCCGCCTGCTCCACCGCGTCTCGTGCGCAACGGGCCATCACCACCGGGATTCCGAACTCGCGCTCGATGTCAGCCTGGTACTGAGCGAGTGACGAGGGGTGGTGGTCCCAGGCATGGATGGTCTCGATCGTCATCACTTCCCGAATCGCGCGGATCTGCATCCGCGCCTGATTGCCCGTCCCGATGGAGGTGACTGTTTTCGCGTTCCTGCGGGCCAGCGCCTTCACCGAAACGGCTCCGGCGGCGCCTGTTCTCAGGCCGGTGACGAGGGTGCCATCCATCACGCAGATGAGCGCGCACGTTCTTGCGTCGAACAGGAGGATGGTCCCCATTCCGCTGGGAACGCCGTGCTCCATCGGGTTGTTCGGGAATCCACCGGATGAGGCCTTCATCGAGATGATCTCCTTGACCTCGCAGTAGCCCAGCTTGAAGTCGATTTCGCCCCGGGGTGGTGGCAGCTGGATGCAGGTGTAGGCCGGTTGGATCACCTGGCCGCTGTTGAAGGCCTTGTACGCCTCCTCCACCGTGCCGATGGTTTCCTTCATCGAAATCAGGCGTCCTACATCCTGTTTGCTCAGCAACATCGTCTTCATCGGCGTGATCGCTCTATCTAGGCCAGAGGCTCCCGTACCTCCGTGCCCGCTCCGTGCTGATGAGATTACGTGTACCGCGCCGCGGCGTGATGCTGCAATTCCCGCTCGATGCCAAGCTTCGTGTGGTTCTCGACCGGGTCTCGGCAGATGATGCTTCGGCAGCGCGGCGACGCCCCATCAGCGCGGTGAGCGTGTGACGATCACGTCGACCCGGGTGCAGGGACCGCACACCGATCGAGCGCGGCACGCACCGTCGTCGTCACCGCCTCCACGCATCGACGTCCGGGTTCACCCTCGATTCCGCAGCTTGCGCTTGCAGTGCCGACCGGATCGCAATAACGCGCTGCGCTCGGCCGGCGGAACAGGCGCACATGCCGAGACCCTGCGCCTACGATTTCATGCCATGACGTGCCCTCGACCACGCTGCCTTCTGAATGCCTTGTGGCTGGTCGGGGAGTGCCAAACGGCATGCCGTGCAGTGACCAAGAAACGGCATCTTCAGCCTGTCGAACGCCCGCTTTCACGATCAAAGAGCAAGGCCTGCATGCTGCAATGAAGACGTCACGAAGTCAGCTTCAACCACCCGACACAGCGAGACCGATCATGACCTTTCGACCCAAATACATCACCTTCGACTGCTACGGCACGCTGACGCGCTTTCGCACGAGCGAGCTGGCGCAAGACATGTTCGCCGACCGCATCCCTGCCGACCGCATGGAACAGTTCCTCGCCGACTTCAGCGCCTACCGCTTCGATGAATGCCTGGGCGACTGGCAGCCGTACGAGACGGTGCTGAAGAATTCGATTCGTCGGCTGTGCCGGAAGTGGAAGCTGCAGTACCTCGACGCCGAGGCGCAGCAGTACTACGACGCGGTGCCCACCTGGGGCCCGCATGCCGACGTGCCGGCCGGGCTGTCGAAGATCGCCGACAAGATCCCGCTGGTGATCCTGTCCAACGCCATGGACAGCCAGATCCAGAAGAATGTGGCCAAGCTCGGCGCGCCGTTCCACCGCGTCTACACGGCGCAGCAGGCGCAGGCCTACAAGCCGCGGCTGCAGGCTTTCGAGTTCATGCTCGACACGCTCGGCTGCAACCCCGAGGACGTGCTTCACGTTTCGTCGAGCCTGCGCTACGACCTCATGTCTGCCGACGACCTGGGCATCGTGAACAAGGTCTTCGTCAACCGCGGCCACGGCCCGGGCTGCCCCAACTACCGCTATGTCGAGATCAAGGACATCGGCGGCCTGCCCGGCGTCGTCGGCCTGTAGATCGGTGCCCGCCCGATGAAGCTCGAGTCGTACTGGACCGCCTCCGCGCCGGCATTCGTGCCGCGTGCGGCCGACCTGCCCGCGCAGTGCGACGTGGCCATCGTCGGCGGCGGCTTCACGGGGCTGTCGGCAGCACTGGCGCTGGCCCGGCGGGGCGCATCGGTGGTGGTGCTGGAAGCCGGCGAGCGCGTTGCGGCCGAGGCCTCTGGCCGCAACGGCGGGCATGTCAACAACGGGCTGGCGGTCGACTATGCCGAGGTCGCCGCCAGGGTCGGCGTCGAGCAGGCTCGCACCTGGTACCACGCCTTCGACCAGGCGGTCGACGCGGTCGAGCACATCGTGCGCAACGAGCAGATCGACTGCGACTTCATGCGGCACGGCAAGTTGAAGCTCGCCACGCGGCCGGCGCAGCTCGACACGCTGTCGCGCAGCGCCGAGCGGCTGGTCCGGGATGGCGTCGACGGCGATGTCGAGATCCTCGACCGGGCGCGTGTGCGGGCCGAGGTCGCCAGCGACGGCTTCGTCGGCGGATTGCTCTACAAGCGCAGCGCTCAGATGCACATGGGGCGCTTCGCTCACGGGCTGGCCCAGGCGGCCGAACGCAGCGGCGCCCGCATCCACGCCGGCACCTGCGTGCAGCGCCTCGAGCGCATCGGCGCCGGTCAGGCGCACCGCGTGCACACCTCGCGCGGCACCCTGCGGGCGCAGCAGGTCCTGCTCGCCAATGGCGCGGCGCGGCACGGCGGTTACTCCAGCTTCGGCTGGTTGCGCCGGCGCATCGTGCCGATCGGCAGCTTCATCGTCGTCACCGAACCGCTCGGCGAGCACCGGGCAAGTGCGCTGCTGCGCGAGCGCCGTACCTACGTGACGGTGGCCAACATCCACCATTACTTCCGCCTGACCCCTGACCATCGCCTCGTGCTGGGCGGCCGGGCGCGATTCGCCGTCAGCAGCCCGACATCCGACGCCAGGAGCGGCGAGATCCTGCGTGCCGGCATGGCGCACCTCTTTCCTTCGCTGGCCGGCGCTCGGATCGACTACTGCTGGGGTGGCCTCGTCGACATGACCCAGGACCGGCTGCCGCACGCCGGCGAGCGCGACGGCCTTTTCTATTCCACCGGCTACAGCGGCCACGGCACGCAGATGTCGGTGCTGATGGGCCAGCGCATGGCTGCAGTGATGGCCGGCGATGCGAGCGCCAACCCGTGGCGCGGCCGCAAGTGGCCGGCCATCCCGGGGCACCTCGGCCCCCCCTGGTTCCTGCCGGCCGTGGGCGCCTATTTCCGTCTGAAGGACCGCATTGCCGCGGGCACCTTCTTTTCCACGTCGACAACCAAACCGCCTGTACCAGGAGCAGCACCATGACTGTCCCCAAGTCACTCGAAACCTTCGTCGGCCCGCAAGAAAGCCGCCAGCTGTTCGCTGCGCTGCAGCGTGGTGCGACGCGCCGCGACATCCTCGCGCTGCTGATGGCCGGCGGCATGCAGGCTGGGCTGGCAGGCGGTATCGCGACGCTGGCCAGCACGGCCCATGCGCAGACGCCGCGCAAGGGCGGCCGCATCACGGTCGCCACCAACGCATCGGGCGTCAACGACACGCTCGATCCGGCCCGGCAGTCCAACCAGACCGACTACTGCCGCGGCTTCATGTTCTACAACGGGCTGACCGCGCTGGACGGCAGCCTCACACCGCGGCCCTCGCTGGCCGAGGAGTTCACCACCCAGGACGCCAGGACCTGGGTGTTCAAGCTGCGCAAGGGCGTGGCCTTCCACGACGGCAAGCCGCTGACGCCGGCCGACGTGGTGTTCTCGATCATGCGGCACAAGGATGCGGCGACCGCGTCCCGGGCCAAGGTGCTGGCCGACCAGATCGAGTCCGTGACCGCCAGCGGCCCCAACGAGGTGACGTTCCGCCTGAGCTCGCCCAACGCCGACCTGCCGGTGATCCTGGGCACCTACCACTTCCACATCGTCAAGGCAGGCACGACCGACTTCACCGCGGGCATCGGCACCGGCCCCTACAAGGTCAAGGAGTTCAAGCCGGGCGTGCGCTCCATCGCCGTGCGCAACGAGAACTACTGGAAACCCAACCGCCCGTACCTGGACGAGATCGAGCTCGTGGGCATCACGGACGAGTCGGCTCGCGTCAACGCGCTGCTGGCCGGCCAGCTGGACCTGATCCAGGCGGTCTCCCCGCGCTCGGTCGAACGTGTCACGGCGAGCGGCAAGCACGCCGTCTACGAGACGAAATCGGTGTCGTACACCAACCTGATCCTGCGGCGCGACAGCAGCCCGGGCAACAACCCGGACTTCGTGCTGGCCATGAAGCACCTGTTCAACCGCGAGCAGTTGCTCAAGTCGATCCAGCTCGGCCGCGGAGTGGTGGCCAACGACCAGCCCATCGCCACGAGCAACCGTTTCTACTTCAAGGGCCTGCCGCAGCGCCCGTATGACCCCGAGAAGGCCAAGTGGCATCTGCAGAAGGCCAACCTGGGCAGCACCCCGGTGCCGGTGGTCGTTTCGCCCGCCGCGACCAACTCGGTGGAGATGGCCCTGGTGATGCAGCACGCGGCCAGGCAGATCGGGCTGAATCTGGACGTCAAGCGGATGCCGGCCGACGGCTACTGGTCGACGCACTGGATGAAGCACCCGGTGGGCTTCGGCAACATCAACGCGCGTCCCAGCGCCGACCTGGCCCTGACGCTGTTCTTCAAGTCCGATGCGCCCTGGAACGAGGCAGCCTGGAAGAACGAGAAGTTCGACCAGCTGCTGGTGGCCGCGCGCGGCGAGGTGGACCCGGCGAGGCGGGCCCAGATGTACGCCGACATGCAGGTGCTGATCCACAACGAAGGCGGCATCGGCATCCCGATGTTCATCTCCAGCCTCGACGGCCACAACAGCAAGCTCAAGGGGCTGTCGCAGATTCCGATCAGCGGCATGATGGGCTCGAGCTTCGCCGAGCACGTGTGGCTCGACGCCTGACGCGGGTGCAGCGGCGATGAACGCACTTCTCCTCAAGCTGCTCGCGCAGCGCATCGGCCTGGCGTGTCTGTCGCTGCTGGCGGTGTCGGTTCTGGTCTTCGCGATCACCGGCGTCCTGCCCGGGGACGCGGCGCAGGAGCAGCTGGGCCAGGAAGCGACCCCCGAGTCGCTGGCCGCGCTGCGGGCGCAGATGGGCCTGGACGTGCCGGCGCACCAGCGCTACCTGGGCTGGCTGGGCGGCCTGCTGCGCGGCGACCTGGGCACTTCGTCGATCACCCAGCTGCCGGTGGCCGATCTCATCGCCAGCCGGCTGCCCAACTCGCTGCTGCTGGCGGCAGTGACCGCCTTGTTCTCGGTGCCGATCGCGCTCACGCTCGGCATCGCGGCGGCGGTGTGGCGCGGCTCGTGGTTCGACCGCGCGGCATCGACCGGCGCGGTCGCCGTCGTCTCGGTGCCCGAGTTCCTGGTCGCGACGCTGGCCGTGCTCATCTTCGCGGTGCAGCTGAAGTGGCTGCCGGCGCTGTCCTACCTGAGCAGCATCGACTCGCTCGGCCAGCTGCTGCGCGCCTTCGCCATGCCGGTGCTGACGCTGACCTGCGTCATCGTCGCTCAGATGATGCGCATGACCCGCGCCGCCGTGATCGACCAGCTCGAGGCCCCGTACATCGAGATGGTGCAGCTCAAGGGCGCCTCGCCGCTGCGCACCGTGCTCGCGCACGCGCTGCCCAACGCGGTCGGGCCGATCGCCAACGCGGTGGCGCTGAGCCTGTCGTACCTGCTGGGCGGCGTGATCATCGTCGAGACCATCTTCAATTACCCCGGCATCGCCAAGCTGATGGTCGACGGCGTGGCGCAACGCGACATCCCGCTCGTGCAGGCCTGCGCGATGCTGTTCTGCGCCGGCTACCTGATCCTGGTGACCACCGCCGACATGTGCGGCATCGTCGCCAACCCGCGTCTGCGGCACCGCTGAAGGAGCCCTCGATGTCGACCCTGATTCAAAGCGCCAGCGTGGAGCGCCCGACGATGCGCCGCTGGCGCGGGCGGCTCGCGCATTTCGGCGTGACCGGCTGGCTCGGCCTGGCCGTGATCGCCTTCTGGGCCGCAGCCGCAGCCTTCGGGCCGGCGCTGCTGTCGCAGAGCGGCGACCTCGGCGGCGGAGAGGTGTTCGCACCGATGAGCGCGGCCCATTGGCTCGGCACCGACTACCTGGGCCGCGACATGCTGGCGCGCCTGGTGGAAGGCGCACGCTACACCGTCGGCGTGGCCTTCGTCGCCACGCTGCTGGCCAGCGGCACCGGCACCCTGCTCGCGCTGCTGGCCGCCGCCAGCGGGCGCTGGATCGACGGCACCCTGAGCCGCGTCCTCGACACCCTGACCGCGATCCCGAGCAAGATGTTCGCGCTGCTGATGGTGGCGGGCTTCGGCTCGTCGGTGCAGATGCTCATCGTCACCGCGGCGATCATCTACGTGCCCGGCTCCTACCGCATGGCGCGCGCGCTGGCGGTGAACATCAACGCGCTGGACTACGTGACGGTGGCACGCGCGCGCGGCGAAGGCATCGGCTACGTGATGGTGCAGGAGATCCTGCCCAACATCACCGGGCCGATGCTGGCCGACTTCGGGCTGCGCTTCGTGTACGTGGTGCTGCTGCTGGCGAGCCTGAGCTTCCTCGGCCTCGGCGTGCAGCCGCCCGAGGCGGACTGGGGCTCGCTGGTGCGCGAGAACATCGAGACGCTCGCCAGCGGCGGCGCCGCGGTCATCGCGCCTTCGATCGCCATCGCCAGCCTGACGATCGCCGTCAACCTGGTCATCGACAACCTGCCGGGCCGCGCGGCCCGCGAACGGGGAGGGCGCTGACATGGGCGCAACGGTCGTCGTCGACAAGCTCAGCGTCAGCGCCGGCGGCGCCACGCTGGTGGACGCGTTGAGCTTCACGATCCGCCCGGGCGAGGTGCTGGCGCTGATCGGCGAGTCGGGCTCGGGCAAGACCACCACGGCGCTTGCGCTGATGGGCCACGCACGCCGCGGCTGCCGGATCAGCGGCGGCAGCGTGCGGATCGGTGACGTGGACGTGCTCTCGCTGGCTGCGCGGCAGCTTCGCGCGTTGCGCGGACGCACGGTGTCCTACATCGCGCAGAGCGCGGCGGCGTCGTTCGACCCGTCGCGCTCCATCCTCGACCAGGTGGTCGAGCCCGCCTGCCTGCACGGCACGCTGCCCCGCGGCGAGGCCGAGCTGAAGGCGATCGCGCTGTTTCACGAGCTCGCACTGCCCGATCCGGAGACGATCGGCCAGCGCTATCCCCACCAGGTCTCGGGCGGCCAGCTGCAGCGGCTGATGGCGGCAATGGCGCTGATCACCGACCCCGAGGTCGTGATCCTCGACGAGCCAACGACGGCGCTGGATGTCACCACCCAGGTCGAGGTGCTGCGCGCCTTTCGCCGCGTCGTGCGCGAGCGGCAGGTCACCGCCGTCTATGTCAGCCACGACCTGGCGGTGGTGGCGCAGATGGCCGACCACATCCTCGTGCTGCGCGACGGCCGCATGCGCGAGCTGGGCACCACCGAGCGGCTGCTCGAGGCGCCGCAGAGCGACTACACGAAGAGCCTGCTCGCCGCAGCACGACCCAAACCCCGGCTGTCGGCGGCCGGCAGTGGCGATGGCGACGTGCTGCTGCGCGTGCAGGGCCTGTCGGCGGGCTACGGCGGCCGCGGCCGCGATGGCAGGCCGGCAGTGATGATCCTCGAGGACATCGACCTCGAGCTCAAGCGCGGCCAGGCCATCGGCGTCATCGGAGAATCGGGCTCGGGCAAGACCACGCTGGCACGCGTGGTCGCCGGTCTCCTGGCGCCGAGCGACGGCACCGTGCACTTCGACGGTCGGCCACTGCAGCCGACGCTGAGTGGACGCAGCCGCGAAGAGCTGCGTCGCGTGCAGATCGTGTTCCAGTCGGCCGACACCGCGCTCAATCCCTCGCACACCGTCGAGCGCATCCTGGCGCGGCCGTTGCAGTTCTACAAGGGACTCCAAGGCGAGCCGCTGCGGCGCCGCATCGGCGAGCTGCTCGACCTGGTGAAGCTGCCGCGCACCCTGGCCGAACGCCTGCCCGGCGGGCTGTCCGGGGGGCAGAAGCAGCGGGTGAGCCTGGCGCGTGCGCTGGCCGCCGATCCCGACCTGATCCTCTGCGACGAGGTCACTTCGGCGCTGGACACCGTCGTGGGGGCCGCGGTGCTGGACCTGATGGCCGAGCTGCGGCGCGAGCTCGGCGTGTCGTACCTGTTCATCAGCCACGACCTGCACACCGTGCGTGCGGTCTGCGACGAGATCGTCGTCATGCAGCATGGCCGGAAGCTCGCGCAGGTGGCGCGTGCCGATTACGAACGCGGACCGCACCACCCTTACTACGAGCAACTGGCCCGTGCCGTGCCCGAGCTGCGGCGGGGCTGGCTCGACGCCCTGGACAAGGAACGCCCCGCGCTGGTGGCATGAAGGAGAACGATCGATGACACCGACATTCCGCATTGCCGCGATCCCCGGCGACGGCATCGGCAAGGAAGTGCTGCCCGAGGGCCTGCGCGTTCTCGACGCCGCGGCCGAGCGCTTCGGCTTCGAGCTCGAGATTCGCGAGATCGAATGGGCCAGCTGCGACTGGTACGCCCACCACGGGCAGATGATGCCGGACGACTGGAAGGAGCAGCTCCAGGGCATCGACGCCGTCTACTTCGGCGCCGTCGGCTGGCCCGCCACCGTGCCCGACCACATCTCGCTGTGGGGCTCGCTGCTGAAGTTCCGCCGCGAGTTCGACCAGTACGTCAACCTGCGGCCGGTGCGCCTGTTCGACGGCGTGCCGTGCCCCCTGGTCGATGCGAAGGGCAAGGCACGCAGGCCGGGCGACATCGACTACTTCGTCGTCCGCGAGAACACCGAAGGCGAGTACACCAACCTCGGCGGCGTGATGTACCCCGGCACCGAACGCGAGTTCGTGATCCAGGAGTCGGTGTTCTCGCGCCATGGCACCGACCGGGTGCTGAAGTACGCCTTCGAACTCGCGCAGTCGCGCCAGCGCAAGCACCTCACCGTGGCGACCAAGAGCAACGGCATCGCGATCAGCATGCCGTGGTGGGATGGACGGGCCGACGCGATGGCCGCCAACTACCCGGATGTGACGGTGGACAAGCAGCACATCGACATCCTCAGCGCACGCTTCGTGCTGCAGCCGCAGCGCTTCGATGTCGTCGTGGCGAGCAACCTCTTCGGCGACATCCTGTCCGACCTCGGCCCGGCGACCACCGGCACCATCGGCCTCGCGCCGAGCGCGAACCTGAACCCGGACCGCCGCTTCCCGTCGCTGTTCGAGCCGGTGCACGGCTCGGCACCGGACATCTACGGCAAGCGCATCGCCAACCCCATCGCGATGATCTGGTCGGGTGCCCTGATGCTGGACTTCCTGACGCAGGGGCAGGGCGCCGGCCGCGCCGCACACGACGCCATCGTCCGTGCCATCGAAGCCGTCATCACGCGTGGCCCACGCACGTCGGACCTCGGCGGCGATGCCCATACCGAAGACGTCGGCCGCGCGATCGCCGACCACGTGAAAGGTCAATGAAATGACGCTGTCGATCCGCCGCGACGACCTGCTGCCCGGCCGCAACTACATCGGGCGCTGGTGCGAGGCCGAAGAAGGCCGCCGCTTCCACGTCACCGATCCCGCCACCGATGCCGTGTTTTCCAGCGTGCCGGACAGCGGCGCGGTGGATGCGCTTGCCGCGCTCGATGCGGCGCACGCGGCCTTCGCCGACTGGCGCAAGGTGCCGGCCCGCCAGCGCGCCGCGCTGCTCAAGCGCTGGAACGACCTCATCCTGGCCAATCAGGAAGACCTGGGCCGTCTGATCTCGCGCGAGCAGGGCAAGCCGCTGGCCGAAGGTCGCGGCGAGGTCGCGTATGCCGCGAGCTACGTCGAGTGGTTCGCCGAGGAAGCGACGCGCGCCAACGGCGACGTGATTCCGGCGCCGGTCGTCGGCCGGCGCATGTTCGCGCTGAAGGAGCCGGCCGGCGTGGTCGCGGCGATCACGCCGTGGAATTTCCCGGCAGCGATGATCGCGCGCAAGATCGCGCCGGCTCTGGCCGCCGGCTGCACGGTGGTCTGCAAGCCGGCCGAGGACACGCCGCTGACCTCGCTGGCG
>JAESGR010000869.1_pt1 | contig 13515 bp, 10 predicted proteins | sample 9269771 | NCBI WGS metagenome assembly JAESGR01 (sample SAMN15739572, study PRJNA653492) | algae metagenome | isolation source: Chroococcus sp. CMT-3BRIN-NPC107 and co-occurring heterotrophs from well... | place: USA: Clark Mountains Wilderness, California | collected 2010-04-18
GCCGGATCTCCTCCCGCTCGGCCGGCCCGATGCGCAACGCCTGGAGGAACAGGTTGCTTTTGATGCGCAGGTTGCGGCCGGTCATGATGTTGTCCAGCACGCTCATGCCCTTGAACAGCGCCAGGTTCTGGAAGGTGCGGGCGATGCCCATCTCGGCGACCTGCCGGCTCTTCATGTGGTGGAACTGCTCACCGCGAAAGGTGATGGTCCCCTGCTGCGGCTGGTAGACGCCGTTGATGCAATTGAGCATCGACGACTTGCCCGCACCGTTGGGGCCGATGATGGCGCGCACCTCGTGCTCGCGTACTTCGAAGGAGATGTCGGTGAGCGCCTTCACGCCGCCGAAAGCCAGCGAGATGTTGCGCACGTCGAGCAGCACCTCGCCGGATTTGCGCCGGGCTCCGCTCTCAGCCGCGGGCGCGAAGGCCCCGAAGTGTGTCGGTTCTTTCATGTCGCTCATGCCGCTGCCTTCATCGCGGGGAAGATCCGCGCATCCTCGATCTTCAGGGTGGCGTTCACGGAGCCGGAGCGCCCGTCCTCGAACCGCACCTGGGTCTCGATGTACTGCTCCGCCTTCTGCGAGTACAAGGCGTCCACCAGCACGGCGTATTTCTCGGCCACGAAGCCACGGCGGACCTTGTTGGTGCGGGTCAACTCGCCGTCATCCGCGTCGAGCTCCTTGTGCAGGACCAGGAAGCGGTGGATCTGGCTGCCCGAAAGGCGTTCGTCGCCGGCGAGGTCGGCATTCACCTTCTCGACGCATTCCTGCATCAGGCGATACACCTCTGGCTTCTGCGCGAGGTCGGTGTAGCCGGCATACGGCAGGTTGCGCCGCTCCGCCCAGTTGCCGACCGCCTCGAAGTCGATGTTGATCATGGCGCAGGCCTTGTCGCGTCCATTCCCGATGGCCACGGCTTCCTTGATGTACTGGAAGAACTTCAGCTTGTTTTCGATGTACTTGGGTGCGAACATCGTTCCGTCCGCCAGGCGGCCCACGTCCTTGGCGCGATCGATGATCTTCAGGTGCCCCTGCGCATCGAGGAAGCCGGCGTCGCCCGTGCGATACCAACCCTGCGCCGTCCTGACTTCGGCCGTGGCCTGCGGGTTCTTGTAGTATTCCTTGAGCAGACCGGGTGAGCGGACGAGGACTTCGCCGGTGTCCGAGACTTCGATCTGCACGTCGCGGCATGGCACACCGACGGTGTCGGCATGCACCTGGTTGTCAGGCTGCATGCAGACGAAGACCGCAGTTTCGGTGGAGCCGTACAGCTGCTTGAGGTTGACCCCGATGGCGCGGTAGAAGGTGAAGAGGTCTGGCCCGATCGCCTCGCCTGCCGTGTAGGCGACCCGCACGCGCGACATCCCGAGATTGTTCCGCAGGGGTCCGTACACCAGCAGTTCGCCGATCGCGTACTGCACGCGGTCCCACGCGCCCACGCGCTTGCCGTCCAGCAGCGCGGGCCCGACGCGACGCGCGACCTCCATCAGCTTGTGGAAGGCCTGGCGCTTCAACGCGCCTGCATCCTCCATGCGGATCATCACGCTGGTGAGCAGTGCCTCGAACACGCGCGGAGGCGCGAAGTAGAAGGTGGGGCCGATTTCCTTGAGGTCGATGAGGACGGTGTCCGCCGACTCCGGGCAATTCACCACGTGCGCGCAGGTCAGCCACTGCGCGTAGCTGAACATGTTCTGGCCCACCCAGGCGGGCGGCATGTAGGCGAGCACCTCTTCGTTGGCCAGCTTGTCGAACTCGGCCCCGGCATAGGCGCGGTCCATCAGCGAGTGGTGGGTGTGGACCACGCCCTTGGGCTGGCCGGTCGTCCCGGATGTGAAGAACATGCCCGCGACGTCGGCGCCTCGGCCCTGCGCGATTTCGCCCGCCACCAACCCGGGGTTTGCCTGTGCGATCTCCGCGCCGCGGCGCACGAGGTCGTCCATCGCCTGCAGCCCCGGTTCGCTGTAGTGCCGCAGCCCACGCGGATCATCGAAGTAGATGTTCTGCAGCTGCGGACATTGCGGCCGGATCTCCAGCAGCTTGTCGACCTGCTCCTGGTCTTCGGCGAAGGCGAAGCGCACCTCGGCGATGTTGATCGGGAACACACACTCGGCGGCAGACGCATCCTGGTAGAGGGGCACCGGCACGGCCCCGAGTGCCTGAATCGCGAGCATCGTCGCGTACAGCCGCGGCCGGTTGGAACCCACCACCACCATGTGCTCGCCCCGCCGCAGCCCATCCGCCTGGAGACCCGCAGCGAGATGCATGACGAGGTCGGCCATCTCTGCCCACGTGACCGTCTGCCAGATGCCGTATTCCTTCTCGCGCATCGCAGCGCGGGCGGGATGTCGTGCAACCTGCTCCAGCAGGAGCTGTGGGAATGTCTCGGCCATGGTGGGTGTGTGAATCTCGGGGGAGGTGCAGTGGACCGCCGCGATTCTGTTGGTTGTCCCACTGAGGGACTGTTCGCGGCTTCACAGTTGCCGCTAGTGGAAACCCTGCCCGGTGAATCGCCCCGACGGAGATGAATGAATCGACGCCACTGACAGCAGCGGTGCGCCGAAGTACTTGCCGAGCTGAAGGTGTACTTCTAGCTGCTAAGGCTCTGGCCGCACCTCGAACACTGCTACTTCGAAATGCGAGCCGTCGGCGCCATGGAAATGGAGCGGGAAGCGGCCACTGTATTTCGCCTGCAGCTTCACGTAGATGGACCCCGAGGGTTTAACGCGATGCTCCTCGAGGATGCCGTGCACGGCGACGAAGCCGCCGCGCGGCGGTGCGTCGACGCGCACCTGGATCACGTCGCCCCTCACCACCACGAAGGTGCGCGCGTCGGCCCGGCCCGGCAACGGGTTGATGGCGGGCACCGCGACTTCGAACCTGTGGCGCGCCTCTCCGAGCACCTCCGGCGCGAACGGCGTCTCTAAGGTGCAGATCGATGCGAGATCGGATGCAGGATCGAAGGCCGCGGGCTGCGCGCGCAGTAGCGCGGCCGCAGCTGCGGCAAATGAAATTGCGAGTACAGCGAAAATCACAAGGCGGTGGCGCATAACAAGCCGGTGGTGCATGGCTCTACGGCCTCAACCGCCCGCCGCGAGCGGAAGGGAAAGGATCCACAGGCCGAACGCGGTGAACGCCATCATCAATGCAAGCATTGGCAATTGGCTGAGTGCCGCACGGCCCGGCGTCTCGAACATGGTCAGCGCCTGGACGTGGGCTACCCAGACACTTGCAACATGCCCGGCCAGGATCAGTCCGACCTGCGTGTGCCACAGCGTGCCCATGTCGATCATCAGCGGCTCGATCACCCACTTGCCCGTTCCGAACACGTTCCACCCGACACCGAGCGGGTCGGAGACAAGCCGCAGGATCTGGCCGCCTTGCGCGAACAGGAGCGTGAAGTAGTGCGTCACGTGGTACACGAAGGCGATCGGGACCAGGCAGAACGCAAACTTGCAGAGGAGCTCTCTGAGGGTGAGCCCGGATCGGACTACCGCTTTCATTGCCAGCACGATCGCTGCATACAAAACCAGGTAGATGAAGGGGAACGCGGCAAGGCCCGTTGGCTGCCAGAGCTGGTACAGAGCGACGGAGACGGTGTTCTGTTCCCGCGGCGACAGGCCCCACCCGCCGGTCAGGAGCGGGTTGATGCCGGACCAGTACAGGTCCACCCACGGTTTAGTCGCATGCAGGCCGTCGAACGCGGTGGACGAGAGCATGAACAGGATGAAGACCACCAACCCCAGGTCTTTCGGGTGGTCCTTCCAAAGGCCACTGAACGGCATGCGGAGGCGAAGTCCATGCGTGCCGTGTTCCAGCGGCGCCATCTTCCCGAGCAACCGAAGCAGGACGGCGAAGAATTCACCTTGCTGGAACCACGCCCGCCGGCCGAGCAGCCATGCACCCGCGACGTTCAGGCCGGTATAGGCCAGCAGCCATCCGGAAACTCCTCGCGGTAGAAGGTGCCCGAACAGTTCGAGGTGGATGAATCCTCCGTACAGGATGAGGGCCGGCCAGTGACCCCATCGCTCTGGGCCCTGCAACCGACCGGTGAAGGGTTTTCCCGCCAGTTTCTCAGCCAGAACAACGAGGGTCTCCCACGGGTTCATCCGCGCATAGAAGTCACCGATGAACGCCGTGATGTATGGCACGCCGAGAACGAAGATGATCCAGAAGAAAGTCATGTTGAAGTTGTCGACCGACTTTGCCGGGCCTGCGAATCCACTAGCGATGCACAGCACCAGCAGGCCAAGCGCGACGTAGCCGCCGGCGGAGGGAGCGGCAGGCGAGAGGTCCTGCGTCTGCGCGCGCGAGGACCACCCATGCGCTTGCGTGGTTCCCGGAACGGACGCAAATATTCCGGCCGCCATGAATGACAGGAGGAGCGCCCCCGCCGCTCCCCAGGCGTACATCCAGAACGGAATCGGCAGCGAATACGACTGGATGAAGAAATGCGCAGAAGCCGGCAGTGGAAACGCCAGCAGCAGCGCGGCAAGGAGCGGTGCGCTCGCCACGCTCACCAGGCGCTGGCGCACCAACTTCCATGCGGGGGCCGGCATCATTGGTCGATGACGAAGACCAGGTCGACCAGCCGCCAGCCGCTGGAGGTCTTTTCTGCGAGAAGGCCGATCGTGTCGCGCGGCGCGTGCTTCAACCGCGCAACGGCGATAGCGCGGGGCGCCGAAGCATCCTGGCCCGGCAGGATGTGCAGGATGTAAGGCAGCAGGGGCGACGGAGTGGGACCACCGGTCACGACAGGAAAGAATGCCTGCTCCACAGGTCCGGCCACGTTGGCAGCCGGCTGCTTGCCCAATGCATTCACCTGCGCGATCTCCGCTGACGTGTAGGGCCTCTTCAGATGCGCCAGGTGCGCTGCGCTGCCATGGTCACGCAGCTTCCACACTTTCATGCGGGTCGCCAGCTGCGCTTCTTTCCTTGAGGCTGCGGCGCTTTCCTTCGGTCCGGCCACCTGCTGCTTTGCCAAGTCTGCGACGACTATCTCGACCGGCTCATTGCCCAGCCAGCGCGCCATAAGGCGATCGAAGAACTCGCGCGTGTCTGCCGATGCGTCATGCTGCATCGACGGGGCCTTCTGGAGCGCGGGCAAGTTGCGTCCCTCGAACTTCAGCGGACCCGGATCAGGTCCGTCGGGCAAGGTGATGCCCTCCAGGAACTCCGTGTCTGCCATGCCCTGCTTGACGAACCAGTCTCGCTTGGCTGTCTTGGTGCGAGCTTCCGCGAATGCCCGAACGGAAGGCTCCAGCGCGGACCACTTCAGCGCGCTGCGCTGCTCCCCCTTGATGGACGGGAATGCCGTTAACGCCTCGTACGTGGCCCTGGCCATCGCGACGGTGCTCACGGGCGACAGGAACGTCAGATCGGCCGCATGGGGCCCTTCCTTCCCGCGAGCAGGGGGCGCGGCAGCGAGTTGCGCGTCGCAGCTGACCGGGCCGAATACGGGGAGCGTGGGCACCCCAGCGTGCGCCCACGAATCCTGAAGCGGATGCAGCGCTGCCCCGAACAGGCCGAGGTGCTGCGCTTCATGGCCCTTCGCCTTTTGCAGTGCGATCGTCAACATCTCACGCGCGGCGGCACTGCCAGGTTCCACGGCCCGCTGGTGGGCATCAGCGGGCACCTTGCTGTTCGACGGGTAGTGCCGCTCCTGGATCTCACGCGCCGCGGCGAAGTCCTTGCCGACGCAGGCGTACTGCGGCAACAGGGCAAGCGTGCTCATCAAGCCAGAGTCCACCCGGAAATTGCCCGTGGCAATCGCGCGGGCTTGCCAGTCGGCATAGCCGGCTTTTTGGGCCAGCCACCGGGTCAAGCCGTAATGAACGTCCGCCTCATAGGAATGGACGGGCAAGGAGGCTGTTGCTGCGAGCAGCAGCGTAGCGAGTTGCCTGCCCACGCTTGAGTGGATGAGACGGATATGCATGGAAGGCTAAGAGACGAAGCGGCGGAAAGCACTCTCCGCCGCATCGAGATTACAGTTGTTTGCCTGGAGGCGTGGCTGATTCCGGGAAGGGCCAAGCGCCGTTGGTGAACTTCAGTGCCACGATTCCCGTATCTTGGCACCAGCTATACACAGAACTCGTTTTCACGTCGAGGATGGGGGGCGCAGCACACCACTTGATCGCGCCGGTTTTCACTGGCGGGACGAAATAGGCGATCTCCTTGATGTGCTCCGGGTCGCGGATGTCGTAAACGCGAATGCCGCTAAAGAAATAGCCACATGCCAGCGTCGTGGCATTTTCGCGATTATCTACAGCACAGTGGTGGACGTCGTATACGAAGTTGACGGAGCCAAACAGCGGAGGAATGCCATCAATTTCCGGCATGATCTTCGAGCAATTCTTCGGGTCCTGCGCCTCGAGCATCGTTTTGTTGATCAGCTTCGGATTCAGTTCGTCGCCCATGTAGAACATCTGGGCCGTAGCGAACGGGATGACGCCTGCAGCACATGCTTGAAGAATTCCGGGTTTGGTGACCCGCCCGCCCCCGCCTTCACCCAACACGAAGACGTACTTGTTTCCGTTGATCGTGACCGGAATCGTTTGCTGCTGAACGGAGAGATCACGTGTCACCGCTTCGCTCAGGAACTTCATCTTGCCACCGGGCCTGCGATTTTGGATCTCGCTGGTGTCAACCACCGCATACCCACCGCGCCATTCCCCGGTCTGAGGAACCATTGCGGCCGCGGGACCAGGCGAATTGACAAAGTAGCCGCGGTTTCCGTCTGTCGAGATCGACCCTCCGTGGACCCCTTGGGAGACCGGGTGCTGGTACGTATCGAGCACACTCGGCCGCGTCGGGTCCGTGACGTCGACCGCATGCACCATCTGCATTGGCAAGTTGCCGACGTAGTACGTGAGTCCATCCGGGGCGAACCAGCCCTCGTGGCCCAGCGTGCGGTCGGAGGGCGGCAGGGGTGTTGCGGGGTTACGGGGCTTCAGCCCCGACGTTGGAAATCTCAGGTTCGTCGTTGACGCAAGCAGCTGTGGGTGCCGGCAGTCGGTCGCCACGTCGTAAACGTCGAATCCGTGGTTTACATCCACCTCCGTCGGGCCGTTGTTGTAGAAGCTGGCGATGAGGAGCCCGCGCGGCTCATTCACCCTCAAGCTCTCTCCGGCGTTGATGACTCCTGGGGTCTTGATTACCGCTGTTTCCACTGCCTTCGTGGGATCTGTCAGGTCAACGACGGACATGCCCAAGCTGTCTCCGAATGCACCTGAGGTATATCCGCAGAGGCGTCCAGATTTGTCACGCATGAGCGCGAACATCCCGAAGATCCCCTCCCCGCGGGCGGAAGGCGTCGCCGATACCGGCTGAAGGTTGCAATTGAACCCCTTGAAGCCGCCAGCCTGCGCCGACATGGGCACTTGCCCTTGCAAGCCAGTCTCCTGCTTGTCACCAGTACCGCACTGGGCTTTGGCAACCGCAAAGCTCTGCGCCTGCTGCGGAGGCGTAGCGTCGCCGCCGCCGCCACATGCCGACAGCGCGATGGCGATGCCGATGGCCGTCGCTTTCAAGGAAAGGCGCGTGGCACCAGTCCGGATTCGTTTTGAGAATGACATGGAGTCTCCAAGGGTGTGTTCTGCGCCATTCAATGGCCGCACTTGGGCCGATGAAGAGTTCATCGTGCGTTGCGAGTCGCGATCGAACTGTTGACGCGCAAACATTTGGCACTAGGGTTTACACCACCACCGGAGGAAACGCGCTCCGTCAGGCAATACAGAAAGTCCACCCCGCGGCGATAAAAGGTCGGAGTCAACGGCCCGATTGCATCGGGCCGAGCCGGGACGTACGTTTTGAACGCGGACGCCGTACAGACCACGAGCCGAGCCTGAACCGCCGCGACACGGCGATGCTGCTGCGCGGTGGAGTGGAATCGCCTAAGAGTTCCAGGGATTTCCACGTCTCGGCGCGTACGAACATCCTCGGGATCTCTCGGCTTCTGTAGAAGTTCAAAGCGAACTGCCGCTGCTCGTATCCCGGCGCCTCCTGCTGCAGCGCAGACCGGACTGGCGTGCGAGGAATTCCTGAGCGAGGCACGTCTGGAGACGGCTCGCTCGCCGCTTCCTGGAGGTTTACACCCGAGGGCACAGTGCGCAATGTGCATCTCCCACCATTGCTGCTTCTGCGCGAACTCGGCCGTGAGCCGGCGAACTCGAGATCCGCCGGTCACCGCGAGTTTGGCGGACTTGGTCTCTGCCACACCCGGCGCTGCACGCGGGCTTCGCACGCACGGCCCCCTGCTCCGCCATTCAGTCCGCCAAAGGCCGCGGACTCGCATCCGCCGGGCACGTTTGCGGGCCCGTCTCTGCCATTGCCGACTGCGCGTACGGCGACGTACGCCCCTGCCGTGAAGGTCGAGACAAGCCCTCGAACTGCTGGTTGCGCGTCTGCGCCTACGCCCCCGCCCCGCCGCGTGGCCTAGAGTGGGGCAACACATCAAGGACGGACTCATCGTGCAAACCATCACCCCCGCCTCTCCCATCCCCGTTCCGGACGTGGAAAGCGACACGCCAGTCGCCGTGATCCCCGCCGCAAGCGTCGCGCCGCTCGATGGCCCGCCCGATGGCGAACGCATCAACACCTTCGTACTCACGCCGAAGACCAGGAGATGGGCGCTCGAGGATTTCACGGACGGTGTCCTGGGTGGCACACGTTCGCGCGTGGTCCGCAAGCCGCTCGCCTGGCTTGGCGGAGCGCTTGCGCTCGGTCTCGTCATTGGTCGCGTGCTGCGCTGACCCTCGGTTCACGACAGGGAAGCGGCACGCACGCTGCGCATGCGTTTGCGTGATGTGCCACATCACGCAAACCCGCATCGCCTTTGTCCACGCGCCGATGAGAATTCGGCCAAAGGAGACAAGCCGATGAAGATGATGCGACGCGGGCTGGGCGTGGCCCTCGCCCTGCTGCTTGCCGGTTGTGCGATGAGTCCTGCCGTTCCCTCGGGTCCGCCCAAGGTGCTGCAGGTGATCGGCTTCCCCGGCGGCTTCAACTGGCCGATCTGGGTGGCTCAGACCCAGGGCTTCTTCGCGCGCGAGGGCGTGGCGCCGGTGTTGGTGCCGACGCCGAACTCCCGCACGCAGATGACGGGCCTGATCGAGGGCAAGTACGACATCGCCATGACGGCCATCGACAACGTGATCGCCTACCGCGAAGGGCAGGCGGGCATCGCGATCGACGGCTCCGACCTGGTGACCGTGATGGGCGGCGACAACGGTTTCCTGAAGCTGGTCGGGCGCGAGGACGTGCGCAGCGTGGCGGATCTGCGCGGCAAGGACCTCGCGGTGGACTCCCTCACCACCGGCTATGCCTTCGTGCTGATGGAGATCATGGAGCGCAACGGCCTGGTGCTCGACCGCGACTACAAGACCGTCGCTGCCGGCGGGGGCGTGGAACGCTACAACGCGATGGTGGAGCGCAAGTTCGCCGGCACCCTGCTGATCTCGCCCTTCGACGTGATGGCCAAGGCGCGCGGCCTGAACGTGATCACCGACGCTTCCGCGGCGCTGGGCAGCTACCAGGGCTACACCGCCGCGGTCCGCCGCTCCTGGGCGCGCGAGAACGAGCGGCACCTGGTCGGCTACATCCGTGCCTACCGCCAGGGCGTGGCGTGGCTCTACGACCCGGCCAACCGCGAGGCGGCGCTGGACCTCTTCATGCGCAACGTCCCCAATTCGACCCGGCAGACCGCGGAGACGTCGTATGCGGTGCTGCTCGATCCGGTCAGCGGCATGCAGCGCAACGCCGCCATGGACCTGCGCGGCGTGCAGGCGGTGCTGGACCTGCGCGCCAAGTACGGCAAGCCGCCCAAGGCGCTGGGTCGGCCCGAGAGCTACTACGACGCGCGCTACTACGAACGCGCGTCGCGGCCGTGAGGCACGGCGCGGGCGCTAGGCGCTCGCGCCCTGGAACTTGACGCAGACGTTCGACAGTTCCGTGTAGAACTCCAGCGAGTGCACGCCGCCCTCGCGGCCGATGCCGGAGGCGCCGGAGCCGCCGAAGGGCGTGCGCAGGTCGCGCACGAACCAGCAGTTCACCCAGACCAGGCCCACCCTCAGCGCGCTGCCGAAGCGGTGGGCGCGGTCCAGGTCGCGCGTGTAGACCGAAGCGGCCAGGCCGTACTGCGTGTCGTTGGCCAGGCGCAGGGCTTCGGCCTCCGTGTCGAAAGGAATCACCGCGCAGCAGGGCCCGAAGATCTCCTCGCGCGCGGTGCGGGACTCGTGCGCCAAGCCGGTCCACACCGTCGGCTCGATCCAGGCGCCGCCCTTCAGGTCGCGCGGCATCTCGGGGACGCCCCCGCCGCAGACGGCGCGAGCACCCTCTTCCCGCGCCAGCTGGTAGTAGGCCAGCACCTTGGCCTGGTGCTCCGCCGAAATCAGCGGCCCGAAGTTCGCCGCTGCATCGTCGGGCCGCCCGGGCTTCAGCCGACCCGCGGCCTCCGCGAGCTTGGCCACGAGGGCATCGAAGATCGGACGCTGCACGTACACACGCTCGGTGCCCAGGCAGACCTGCCCCGTGTTCTCGAAGACCGAGCGCGTGAGGCCGGCGATCGTCACGTCGAGGTCGGCGTCGGCAAACACCACGGCGGGATTCTTGCCGCCCAGTTCCATCGACACCGGCTTGATGCCTTCCGCGGAGGCACGGATGATCGCGGCGCCCGTGCGCGTCTCGCCGGTGAAGGTGATCGCGTCGATGCCGGGATGCGTGGTCAGGAATTCGCCGGCCGAATCCGGACCGAAGCCGTGCACCACGTTGTAGACGCCCTTGGGCACGCCGACCTTGTTCATCACCTCGCCGAGCAGTGCAGCGGTGGCCGGCGTCTCCTCGGAGGGCTTGACGACCACCGTGTTGCCGCAGGCGAGCGCCGGACCGACCTTCCAGGTCATGAGCAGCAGCGGCAGGTTCCACGGGCAGACCACGGCCACCACGCCCTTGGGCCGGCGCAGCGCGTAGTTCAGCGTGGGCTTGCCGTCGGGCGCGTGGCCGGTGAAGGTTTCGGTGGGCACGTTGCGCACGACGTCCGCGAACACGCGGAAGTTCGCGGCGCCACGCGGGATGTCCAGGTGCGAGGCCAGCGAGCGGGGCTTGCCGGTGTCCGCGACTTCCGCCGCGATGAAGTCCTGCGCGCGACGGTCGATCTCCGCCGCCACGGCGTACAGCAGGTCGCAGCGCTGCGCCAGCTTGAGTTCGCCCCAGGGGCCCGTCAGTGCGTTGCGCGCGGCGCGCACGGCATCGTCCACGTCCGCGCGGCTGGCTTCGCTCACCTTCGCGATGAGCGATCCGTCCACGGGGTTGATGTCGTCGAAGGTCTTGCCCTCGGAGCCAGGGCGGTACTCGCCGCCGATGAAATTCAGGATCACTGCTTGCCTTCCAGCGTGGAGAGTTCGGGGTCGCCCGCCGTGAGGTACTCCCACATGCGTTCGAAGATGCCGCCGGCGGTGGTGGCGCGGCGTTCGCGTTCGGCTTCACCCAGCACGGCGCCGGAGGCTTCCAGCCCCGCGCTGCGGATGGTGAGCTCCAGGCGCGCGGCGTCCTCCAGGTACCAGGTGAGCGACACGACCTGCGGCAGCGACTCCGCCGCCACCACCACGCCGTTGCCGCGCATGACCACCGCATTGGACGCGCCCATGGCGTCGATCACGCCGATGGCCAGGGCGTCGTCGCGCACCAGCTGCGGGTCGTCCCACAGCGCGGCGCCGCCGCCGAAGTAGGCGCCGAGCCCATGGCGCGGCTGCGGCGTCAGGCGGGCGGTGCCCAGCGCCATCAGCGCGGGAGGCATGGAGCGCGCGACGGCACGCACATGCGGGCGCCGGCGGTAGATCTGCTGGTGCAGCCGCACCTCGCCCAGCGCGCCGGCCGGCAGCGGGCCTTGCACCGGGACCACCTGCCCCGGCTCGCCGGGCGCGATCAGGCCCATCGGGCGCGCGGCGCAGACGAGGAAGTTCGCTTCGTCCAGGCGCACGCTGCAGTGCCCGTAAGCGTGGGCCAGGCCATTGCGTCCGAGGGCGCGCGCGGCTACGCGCAGCTGTCGCTGCAGGGTCTCCGGCGGCGTCACTGCTTCGCCCCGTCGGGCGCCTTGCGGAACTCGGCGATGTCGGGCACGGCGCCCCACATGCAGAACGACTCGTTGCTGCGCGGGAACTGGCGCGGCTGGTAGGTCGCTTCGTCTTCCGGCTGGATCAGCCGCACGCCCGTGGAGTATTCGAAGATCATGTCGTCGGGGCCACGAAAGTACAGGAACATCGCGCCCGAGGTCGGGTGCCGGCCGGGGCCGAAGGCGATCGGCACGTCCAGCTTGCGCAGCATGTACCAGGCACGCATCACGTCGTCGATGCTCTCCACCTGGTGGTTCACGTGCTGCACGCCGGCGCGGGTGGTCGGGAACAGCGCCACCTTGTGGTGGACGGGGTCGATGCGCAGCAGGGCGGCGTCGCCGATGCGGTCGCTCACGCGTGCGCCCAGCACCTCGGTCCAGAAGCGCTCGTCGCGCGCCGCGTCGGTGGTGCACAGGCCCACGTGGCTGAAGCCGGTGATGCCGGCGTCCCGGCTGGGAAAGTAGCGTCGGCCGCTGTGGTGCGGCTGCACGACGAGGTCGATCTTGTTGCCGGTGGGGTCCTTGAAGTGGACGAAGGACTGCACGTGGCGCTGCTCGCACTCGTCGCGCGTCCCCGCGCGCACTTCGAAGCCGCGGTTGCTCAACTCCGAAGCGGCCGCATCCAGTTCGGCCGCCGTGCGCAGCTCGAAGCCCACCGTGTGGTCGCTGGGGTCGCCCTCGAAGTAGGCCAGCGTGTGGTCGCGGCTGTCGCTGCGGTAGTAGCTGGCGCCGGCTTCCTGCCGCACGCGCTCGAGGCCGAGCACGTCGCGGGCGAAGCGGTCGGCCTGCGTCACGTCACGCGTGCCCAGGCGCACGTAGCGGATGTCGAGAAGATCGATCATGGGATTCAGTCCAGCTTGAGGTTGGAGGCGCGGATCACCTGCGCCCACGCGTCGGTTTCGCGCTTGATCAACTGCGCGTAGGCGGCAGGATTCAGCGAGGGCGCCTCGTAGCCGATGGCGCGGTAACGCTCGACGACCTCCGGGCGCTCCAGCGCTTCGCGCAGGTCGGCGGCGATGCGTTCCACCACCGGCATGGGCGTGGAGCGCGGCGCGAACAAGCCCGCCCAGGCGCTGACGGCGAAACCCTGCAGGTTGGCGAGTTCGGCCGTGGCCGGCACGTTGGGATAGAGCGGGTCGCGCGTCGGCGCAGCCACCGCCAGGAAGCGCAGCTTGCCGCCGCGCTCGAGGCCGCCGGCGCTGGCCACGCTGCCCAGCGCCCAATCGACCTCCTTGTTGGCCACGGCTGCATACAGCTGGCCGAAATCGCGGTAGGGCACGTGGCGCATGCTGATGCCGCGCAGCGACTGCAGTTGCAGTGCACCCATGTGCCCCGGGCTGCCGACGAACCAGGAGCCGTAGGCCACGCCGTCCGGCCGCGCCCTGGCGGCCGCCACGATGTCCTCGACGGACTT
>JAESGR010000870.1_pt1 | contig 13508 bp, 10 predicted proteins | sample 9269771 | NCBI WGS metagenome assembly JAESGR01 (sample SAMN15739572, study PRJNA653492) | algae metagenome | isolation source: Chroococcus sp. CMT-3BRIN-NPC107 and co-occurring heterotrophs from well... | place: USA: Clark Mountains Wilderness, California | collected 2010-04-18
TTGCCGATTCGTTGCTGGAATGTCTTGAGATTATCACTCCATGCACACAGAGTTTCCAAAGCTTGCCCGCTCGCAAATAGGTTGAACTCTTCCTGCATCAGTACCCTTGATGTTCACTCTTACCCCTTATTCTATCTACAACTGTAGTGCTGCATTCCTATGTGATGGTGCAACAGACTCTAAAACCCCAGACATACCGTTTGATTACCAGTTTGAAGGATACTATTTTGTTTCCAGCCTTATTGCTAACGACTGAATATCATCAACGCTGGGAGATTGAAAATACGATTGATGAACTCAAAACTCATTTAAATGGTCGCAAAACTCCTATCCGTTCTCTCAAACCCCGTGAAGTCGTGCAAGAAATTTATGGTTGGCTTCTCGGACACTACGTTATTCGCTGTTTAATGTTCACGGCGGCACAAAAAGCGGGAATATCTCCATTACGTCTGGGTAATACTTGCACCCTCAAAGTGATTCAGCGGGCAATTCCTGATTTTCAGGATCTTCAACCCCAACAACTCCCTTTTTTTACTCTCGTCTAATCCAGGAGATTTTAGAGCAGAAGATTCCACCAAGGCTTGGCAGAAGTAATCCTCGTGTCATCAAAAAAACCCGTTCAAAGTTCTCATCCAAGAAACCAATACACACGGGAATGGAAGTCAAACGGCAACGGCTTTCTTTTGCCATTGTGAATTCTGTTTAATCCTTAACCAAGAAGTATTGGGATTCTTAGGCAATGGCGCTCACATTGAGGTTAAAGGGTGAGGAAAAGTAGGTTAAAGATATAAAATTTTTCCTTCTTTATCCCTTTGCCTAAAGACATTTACCGTACAGTCTTCAAGCTCTCAACACTTCTACTAAACAAGTCAGTAAAGATACTCATTACGGTACGAGAGCGCACTTTGATATTGGCATTGACGCTCATCCCTGATTGCAGCGGTACCTTGCGCCCGTTCACTAATAAATACTGATGAAGTAGCTTTACCTTAGCCGGAAACCTGTAGTAAGGGTGAATCTGATCTGGTGGCAAAGCATCATCACCAATCCAAACCAACTTACCTTTAATATCACCAAACTCGCTAAAGGGAAACGAATCAATCCGCACGTCTACATCCATATTTTGCCTGATAAAACCAATATCGCGGTTAGTAATAAATACTTTGGCAGTCATTGCCTCATTGGGTACGATTTTCAGGATTGGCTGGCTGGCATTAGTGACAAAGCCAGGGTTATGTGCCTGCATATCGAATACCGTGCCATCAGAGGGAGCAGTTATTTCCTCGTAGCGCAATTGCAGTTGAGCCGTGCTTATTTGACTATCAATTTCCGAGAGGCGCTTATTGTTTTCAACTATTGCTTTAGTTAGCTGACTGTCAATTTCGGCAATGCTTTGCTCGTTTGTGCCAATTTGGTTGAGCCACTGCTGGCGCGATAAATCGGTAGCATTCTGCGTCCGGGATTTAGCTTGAGAAATGGCTGACCTTAACCGCGCCTGTTCGGAGACTAACCCTTTTGCTTCCGCCATCGCCACTTGTACTTCTTGCTGCTGCTTGAGCAATTGAATCCGCGATATAGCCCCAGCAGTAGCTAAAGGCATAACGTCTTTGAGAATACCTTGATTGAGGGTTAAGGTTTGTTTGGTACTAGCAAGCTTGATATCTGTTTGCTCTAATTGCTGGGTTAACTGGTCGGTTTCCAAACGGGCAGCATTAACGCGAGAAGTGAGTTCTGCCTGATTTGACTGCCAGCGTTCGAGTTGGGACGGATTTAAGTTAGTTACTTTGCCACCTCTTGAAAGCGCCCTATATAGCTGATTTTCTGAAACTAAGTTAGCGCGGCTTTTGGTTAGCGAGACTAACTCCGCAGGTAGTTTTAGCTGGCTTGCCGAGCTTGGGCGACCGTGCATTGCTGCGGTATAAAATTGGTTTTCTTGGAGTAAAGAGGTGCGAATTTGCTGCAAAGAAGCGTTTTGAGCAATGGCGGCGGTAGGGTCTAAACTTAACAAGCGATCGCCCTTACGGACTTTCTGCCCATCTTTAACATAAATAGCTTTAACTACACCATTAACTGGAGACTGGACTTCTTTTACCGTACCCGTTGGTTCTAGTTTGCCTGTAGCGGGGATAGCTTCTTCGATTTTAGCCAAACACGCCCAAACAATTCCTCCAATAGTTACTGCCATGAGCAACCACAAAATCCAATGCGACCAACTCGACGACTGAGTAAGCAGCACTGGGGCTTCAAAAGATGAAACGTTCTTAGTCGAACGAGGGGGTAGAGGTTTAACTCCACTTCCTCCTGCTTTTGTTTCCCCCAGTTTTGACTCCAATCGATCGCCTGAAGAATCTATTTTGATACTGTGACCTTTACCGTTGCTGCCATTCCCGTTACTATTACCATTATTCGTAATCATAGATTTTTAAGATAAATAAGTTTAAATATTCATTTAATATCTTTCCTCGGCTTTAAGCGCTAACGGCTTCTTGCTGTTGATACAGACAGAAATAACGCCCCTTCATTGCCATCAATTCGAGGTGGGTTCCTTGTTCTACTACTGTTCCCGCATCCATCATAACGATTGTGTCAGCGTGACGAATCGTTGCTAGGCGATGAGTAATGAAAAATACCGTTTTATCCTTAAAGGCTCCAGCCAAGTTTAGACATACTTGGCGCTCGGTATGGTAGTCCAAGGCGCTAGTTGCTTCGTCTAATACAAGCAAGCTGGGGTTTTGGAGAATGGTACGAGCGATCGCTATTCGTTGTCTTTGTCCTCCCGAAAGCGCCGAACCCCTCTCTCCCACGCGAGAATTATAGCCGTTCGGTAAAGTCATAATAAAGTCGTGAGCAAAAGCAATCTGCGCCGCCGTTACAATCTCCTCTTGAGTAGCATCCGGATTAGCCAGGGCAATATTTTCTTGCACCGTGCCATCAAATAACAAAGTGTCTTGCAGCACTACGCCAATTTGAGAACGTAAGGAATAAAGCTCTACTTTGCTAGTGTCGTAACCATCGATTAGAATTCTTCCCGAATCAATTTCGTACAACCGAGGTAAAAGTTTAGTGAGGGTACTTTTTCCTGCGCCACTAGCGCCCACCACTCCAACAAACGTACCGACGGCAATATCGAGGTTGACATTATTTAGCTGCATCTCCCCGCTCGGAGCAAAGCGAAAAGAAACCGAGTCATACTTAACATGACCCTTAATTTCTGGCATGGGAATATTATCACGTCCTGCTACCTCTATTTCTGTGGGCGTGTCGAGAATATCGCTCAGGCGCTCCAAGGATAAAGCTGTTTCTTGGAAGTTCTGCCACAGTTGAATTAACCTTAACAAAGGGCTTGTAGTGTATCCGGCAATAATGCGGAAGGCAATCAATTGTCCTAAAGTCAACTTGCCTTGCAATACGAGGTATGCTCCTACCCATAGCAACAATAGACCTGATAGCTTGTTGAGGAAGTTGCTAATCGAGCCTGCGGTAGTCGAGGTTAAAACGCTCTTGAAGCCAGCACTAACGTAACGGGCGTAACGTGATTGCCACTGCCAGCGCGATTTTAGTTCGATGTTTTGTGCTTTAACGGTTTGAATCCCCGATACTACTTCCACTAAATAGGACTGCGTTTCGGCATTGCGTTCGGCTTTGGTACGTGACTGACTTCTAACTATGGGGGCAGTTATCAAGGTTAATAGGGCAAACAATGGGACAGTAGCTAAGGCAACAACCGTTAGCAAAGGACTGTAGACAATCATCACCACGATGTAGATAATCGAGAATACCGCATCTAGCACTACTGTTAGCGCTGTACCTGTGAGGAATTGGCGAATATTTTCTAGTTCCCCCACGCGCGTCGCAAGTTCTCCCACCGGACGGCGTTCAAAGTAACGCAACGGCAAACGCAGCAAGTGGTCGATAACTTGCGCTCCTAGGGATAAATCGATGCGGTTAGTCGTATCGACAAATAAGTTAGTACGGATTGATGTAATTACAGCTTCAAATATGGCAATGACGATGAGAAATATGCCTAACACATTCAGCGTATCAATACTATTTTGGACTAAGACTTTATCGATAATCACTTGAGTCATTAAGGGATTCGCTAGACCAAATAGCTGCACGAAAAATGAAGCAATAAATACTTCTATTAATACCTTGCGGTAGCGAATTATTGAGGGGACAAACCAAGAAATGCCGAAGCGTCGAGTCGGAGTATCACAAGTTTTTTGCAGGAGTAAAACTTGCCCCGTTTCGCCCCAAGCTTCAATAAAAGCACTCGGCTTCATGCGCCGAATCCCACTAGAGGGAATAGCTAAAACGATTTCCGATTCGCTAGCAGAATACAGCAAGGCAAAAGTATCTTGCCAAGGAAGCATGGCAGGAGCGGGAAGTCGACTAATGGCGACAGATGGCATTTCTATTAGTTGCGATTTGAGACTCATTAGTTCAGCAACAGCGCCGCATAGTTGCAAAGAAATACCGCCTGTGCGCTCAAAAGAGTTTGCTAAAGCGCGACGCAGCACGTCGCGGCGAAAGGGCATTCCTAGGTATTGCGCTAACATCTGAAAGATGGCAAGAGTTGCATCGACGGGTCCAGAACCACTTACAAACGGGTACTTTGTTGCTTTATTTGTGCGAGTGTCGGTGACGTTGGGTATTGGGCGTTCGGGAGCGTAGGGAATTTCTATGGGTGGAGTAGTAGTATCTTCTGGGACAACAATGGCTGTAGTAGTTGCGGTGTCAGCGACATCATATAACCTTAAGCCAATGATTCGAGCGCTGTTAGAACCCGATACTTTGATATAGTCTCGCGCGTTTGTTGAGAGTAAGCAATCGCCTATATCAAAGTTAGTTGTGCCACCACTCAGTAGCCATACTAAATTAGGATCTAAAGAATGCAATGGTGTTTTACCAGCAGGTAAATTAAGAACTGTAGCTTCTTTATAAGCGTTAATTGCTATTTCTTTGAGGTTTGTTCCTCCTTTAGCTTGGCGTTGCAGTTCTAAGCCAAGTAAATCGAATACTTCTACTAAGTGGCACTGGTTAGAGAAGGCGTCTTTTAATTGAGGCTGTTGCTCTAGTAGTTCTAAAAAGTCGCGAATTGGCAGAGTTAAGCAAATTGTCTCACAGGAGGCGATCGCCGTTTCGCAGGCTAATCCTCGTAATACGCTTATCCAGCCGAGTATTGACCCCGGTGGTAGTAATGCCAAAGTAGTAGGAGTAGTTGCTCCATGCGGATAACCGAGCAGTCGTGCTTGTCCCGAATACAGGATTGCAATTATTGAGGGCATGGTTTCCCGTACTACGATTGCTTGACCCATTCTGTAGCGCAATGGTTGCAGTTTCTGGCATAGTTCCTCTCGGACGGGGGATGGGAGGCTGTTAAATGGTTCAGTGGTGGCAAGGAATTCTTGAACGTCGATGGCTGTATAAGTCATATAGCCTCCAATATAGTTGATTGAATAGCCTTCTCTTTATAGGTAGTTAATGGGGTTGGGTCAACGGTTAAAGGTTGAGAATTTTCCTTTTCCTTTTGAAGGTTAACCATTCCTGCAATTGCTTGCTGTACTTGCTCTTGTATCCAATCCTCAAATAATCCATTAAGCAGTTGCTGGCGCATAGTGTCGTTCAATACGGCGGGAATAAACTTTTCTAGGCGCAGGATAACGAACCATTCGCCTAATTGGATTGGTGACCACAATTGTCCCGATCGTGAAATCGACAGCATTTTAGCTAAAGTTGGATGAGGTTTATTCAGTTCTACCGGTCCAATTAATCCTCCTGTTTGGGCTTCGGGTCCATTAGAATATTCACGGGCTAATTCGGAAAAGGTTTGTTCTCCTGCTTCAATCCGAAAGTATAGTTCGGTGGCTATTTCTTGCTGGGGGGTACGCAGCAACGAATAAATAACTTTATCAAATTTTGATTTGTGAGTAAGAAAGTGTGTTTCTAGCTTAGATTCCCAAGTGGCGTGCTTGAATTTCTCAATGAGCAGTTCTCTTACAGCTAGATCGGCGAATTGCTTGGTCGTCATACCATAGCGCTCTAGCCAAGTTTGAAGTATTGTCTCTGTACTTAATTGATGTTTCTTGGCGAACTGCTCAGTAGCGATCGCTCTTTCTTCAGGAGTACAGCTAACTTTAGAAATAGTCCGGTCTATTAACATCTCGCGGAAAAAATGAGGCAGCATTCTATAACTTGTTAGTAGCGGCACAACTTCCTCTAAAGCAATAGTTTGTTCGCCAACTTGTAAAAGCCCAACTCTTTTTTGATTTAACATTGCTTAATTTAAAATTATTTTTTCTTAGCTGGTTATACTTTTTTGCACCTTGGCATTTGAATAGAGTAGTTAATCGTAATAAGCGAAGCAGTCACTTCGCTTATTACTTAAAGAGTGTTAAACAGTAGCAAAGTCAGCGTTAGTAGGGATGTTAGAATGAATGACGATTAGCTTACAACTGCTGCGGCGTGGAGTTGTATTTTCCTACTACTTAAACATCAACATTGGTAACAATGATATCACTTGCAGTTAAAAAAGCATTGTTAGCCAGGGTTGCGAACTGTATCTGTGCTGTTCCACCTTTACCATCGGCATCAAAGCAAAGAGCACCCGTGTTCTGGTTGTAAATGAACCGATCTGAAGCATCTTGTGCATTAGAACCAAGACGAAACATTTGCTCTGTAATTGTACCTAAAGGTAGTTCATCACCAAAGCCACTGGGTTCGGCTCGGAGTGTATCAGTAGCTGATGAGAAATCGGTGATTACATCTACGCCATCCTCTGGCGACCTAAAGCTAAATGTATCGAGACCCTGCAGTTAAAAAAGCATTGTTAGCCAGGGTTGCGAACTGTATCTGTGCTGTTCCACCTTTACCATCGGCATCAAAGCAAAGAGCACCCGTGTTCTGGTTGTAAATGAACCGATCTGAAGCATCTTGTGCATTAGAACCAAGACGAAACATTTGCTCTGTAATTGTACCTAAAGGTAGTTCATCACCAAAGCCACTGGGTTCGGCTCGGAGTGTATCAGTAGCTGATGAGAAATCGGTGATTACATCTACGCCATCCTCTGGCGACCTAAAGCTAAATGTATCGAGACCCTGACCTCCAGTTAAGGTATCATTGCCGCCCCAACCATTAAGGAAATCATTACCCACCCCGCCACTAAGGATGTCATTCCCAACTTGATCGAGGGCGAGGGAACTATCACCATATAGTACGTCGTTACCGCCCCCACCAATTAGGATGTCATCGCCAGCCCCAGCTTCGAGCTTGTCATTACCATTTCCACCATCGAGAAAATCATTCCCTGAAGGCTCCCCAACAGTACCATCACCACCAAGGCTGTCATTACCATTTCCACCTAATACGATGTCATCTCCAGAACCACCTGCAAGACCATCATTGCCGTCTCCACCTAATACGATGTCATCTCCAGCATCACCACTAAGGGTATCATCACCGTTCTCGCCAAGGAGACTATCATCGCCAGCCCCAGCTTCGAGGTGGTCATCACCATCTCCACCCTTGAGGATGTCATTACCACCTTCCCCATCAAAAATGTCATTATCAATACCACCAATTAGGGTGTCATTGAAAGGTGAACCAATGAGCCATTCTATCCCAGTTAGAGTATCATTCCCCGCACTTCCACTTGTAGTACCTGTTGTAAGGTCAACGCTTACGCCCCCAGAAGCAGTTGAATAATCAGCCTGATCAAAGCCATTGCCACCATTTAAAAGGTCATTACCCGCCCCACTATTTAGGTTGTCCTCACCATCTCTGCCATAGAGTATGTCATTACCCGCCCCACCATAGAGGTACTCAAATCCAAGTAATTCTCCTGTAGGGTTGTCTCCGCCATCAAGAATATCACTGCCAGCCCCACCATAAAGTGTGTCAGTACCATCTCTGCCATAAAGAATGTCATCACCACCTTTGCCATCGATTAAGTCATCACTAGATGTGCCATACAGAGTGTTATTATCGTTATCTCCAATGATATTAGCCATCTTTTTACTCCCCTCTAAGTTTGACTCAGAGATATTTATATTTGCTTACACAATACTCTTCCAGGCTATGTACACAAACTACTAGACCCATAGTTCTAAGCTTCTAATTAACCCTCATTTATTTATCACTCTCAAAGTGATAAATAAATGAGGGTTAAACTAATTATTACTCAGTTTGCATTGGTGATTTTCCGAAATGTTAGATATTGGTAACAACTATTTACATCATGACAACCGTAGGTACTTGCTAACTTTCTACAGCAAAAATAGGGTAATACTACAGGACTTACCCCTTATATCTTAAAAATGGATTAGATTAATCAATCAAAATTTGGTAAATCTAATTACCTAGGACTACTCTGGACTGGGAGTAGTGGGTGAAGGTGAATCTAGCTTATCCCTAAGGTTAAGCAGCCGCTTCAGTGGTGTAGTAGATTTTAAGCTCAAACACCGCCGCTCCGCCAGGGTTAATCATGCAGAACTGCCTGCTGTACTTTAAGTTTAATCCTGTAGCTATGGAGCGAGGTTATTCAGCCTCGCTTCATAGCCCATAATTAGTTAAACAAACCTAAAACCACTACTAAAGTCAGTGATTTGGACACCTTGTACTACAGCGATTAGGTCACTTACTCCGTCAGGACTGTTGAACAAAATATTAGTGAATGCATTGTTTGAATCAGTTACACCCCCAGACAAAGAATATTGCTCTAATGGACCGTTAAGCTGGAGTGTATCATTGCTAACGTCAAAGTCAACAATTCTAGCAAAGCCAACGTCATCAGATTCACTCTGAGCGTAGAAGACATTACTGGTATCTCCAAGGACAAAAGTATCGTTTCCTTCACCACCAGTTAGAGTATCAATTTCTCCGCTACCAAATCCAAAAGCTGGGACGAAAGGGTCAATACCTATCAGGGTATCATTACCAACTCCACCATCTAGGGTATCATTACCAACTCCACCAACGAGTAAGTCAACTCCGGCTCCACCAATGAGGCGATCGTTTCCTAAGCTACCAAACAGTGTGTCGTTACCATTCCCACCACTTAAGAAATCATCTCCTGCTTCCCCATCAGCATTGTCATCACCATCTTCACCAAAGACTTGATCGTTCCCAGAACCTGCAAAGAAGCGATCGTTTCCGGTGCCGCCAAAAACTACGTCATTGCCCTCGCCACCGTTAAGGATATCAGCCCCTTCATCACCAAATAGGCGATCGTTGCCAGCATCACTAAATAGGCGATCGTTGCCAGTATTACCATTGAGGATATCATTGTCATTCCCACCACTTAAGAAATCATCTTCACTACCACCGCTAAGCGCATCATCTCCATTACCACCAAACAGGTCGTCAGTTCCTTGCCCTCCACTTAGAGCATCATTTCCTTCTTCACCATCTAGAATGTCATCTCCGTTGTTTCCGTTAATAGTGTCATTACCAACACTACCAAATACAACATCAAAGCCGTCACCACCATTGATGAGGTCGTCTCCACCTGCGCCAAATACTTGAGAGTCTCCAAAAATCAAGTCATTGCCGCCTTCACCATTGAGTAAGTCATTTCCACCACCACCAATGATAATGTCAACCCCAGCCCCACCCCAAACTGTGTCATTGCCATCAAGGCTAAATATGCCATCATCACCATCTAGTCCAAAGATTGTATCGCTATTATTAGTGCCAACGAGAATATCATTGGTAGCCATACCCTCAATCGGCACGGATAAAATGTCAGCTTCTCGGTCGGGGGTTCGAGCTTGAGAGCCTGGTTTTGAAGCTGATGATAAAATTTCAGATTCAAGTTGTTGAGCTAAAGCTCTTGACGGAGGAGTGGATTGTTGCAAGTCTGATTGTAATTCGGTAGTTAATTCAATCGAACGTTCTGAGAGGGAAGTGTTAGAATTAAAAGCCATTTGTATTTACCTAATTGTTTGAAAAGCCTGCCATGTTCAGAAACACTAATGTCTGTTGCTATGACCGTCTTTAGTTTCCGTTGTTGGTAGATGCACAGTCTTTTGAACATATGTAAAGTGTTAGCTAGTATTATCTAACCTGCTGGTAAACTTAAATCCTTCGCTAAATCAATTTGATGCGCCCAGGCAAGAATATAGCAATTATGAATAAATAAGTAAGTAGGTCTAAAGACGGAGATAATAATTTTGATGATCGGTCTGCCCTTGGGCTTTTTGCCTCCGATGTAACGTTTTTTGATCTGCGGTCGAATCCTCTTTACCATTTTCTTTTAAAGCGGCAACAGATAAACTAGAAGTTGGAGTAATAAGAATGAAGGTATGGCTGGGGTATTCAAGCTCAAGATTACTGAGACAAAGTCCGAACTAAAAACCCTGCCCTTTCAGCAGAAAACCGCCTTTGGCAAGGAACGAGTGCAAGCTCTCTACCTGCTAAAACTTAGGAGAGTGAAAACAATTCAGGAGCTTGCCCTGCACCCAGGGATAATTCATTCTAGAAGTAAAAATAGCTTGTCGATGTCATGGGCAAGAAATCGTTCTGCCTTGGTCAGAGAATTATAGCCACCCTTGCGAGCAAAATTGATGGCGATATTGCGGATAATAGACCAATTGGTGGCAGCATTGTAGTTACTGAATTCCAGATTGTGCATCAAAAGATTGTGTGCTTGGTAGAGTAGAGTTACTCCTCCTACCCATAACAATTCATGGAATGTCGACTCTGTGGTCATGCTAAGACGCACAAACAGGGCAAGATGCCCAATGGACACCAACGCTATTATTGCCCCCAGTGCAAGCAAACTTTCTCGGAGAATTTCGATACGCTTTATTACTGGCGACGAGTGAGTCCACAACAAGTTCAACAAGTGCTTCAATCCCATAGTGAGGGTAGCAGTCTGCGAGGTATTAGCCGGATTACAGGACTGGCATACAACACGGTTGTCAGTATTGTTCGCTCCGCCAATGTCAAGGCTCAACTCGTCCATAATGATCAGGTAAAGCAGGTCACGACCGAGGAGGTCAGTGCTGACGAGATGTGGTCATTTGTGAAAAAAAACAGAAGCAATGCCTCCCGAACGAATTAGAAGTGGGAGATTGCTGGATTGGCTTGAGCCTAGCGGACTCCAGTGGATTGATATTGGTGGCACGAGTCGGCAAACATACCGATGAACTCATAGAAGAACTGGTGGTGAGTACACAAGGTAAAACGGCTTGCAAATGCTGGAAAGCGCGATGACTGGGGTGGGTATGAGCGCGTGTTGCCCCCTGAGATTTTGCACTACATCGGCTCTGGCAAGACTCAACGTTTAGAGCGTACCAATGGAATTGTGAGACAACAGACGGCACGGTGGCACCGACGACAAAACAAGTTCGGCAAGGTATGGGAGCAAACGAAGGTAACGACGCGACTAGTGGTCAGTTACTTCAATTGGATTTGGCAGCATAGTCGATTAAGAACAACTGCTGCTCAACGGGCAGAGCTGAGTGAGCAACCTTGGACTTGGCACGACATCGTTACCTACCCAACAATCCTTTGAAGCACAACCGTAGCGACAAGCTTGTTGTTCAAAAGCGTAGCGCTAATGCCAACATAGCTGTGACTTTACCCATAACGTTGCCGCAACCGTAGCCTTATGCTTCCATTCTGCTGTAGTAAAGTTATGGTTCCAATCTTTTACAAGTATTAAAAGCACTCAGGTACATTCTACTGTTTCAGTCGAAGCTGCTGCCTCACTTCATTGAGGACGGGTGGCACAGACAACTTTGGAGTTTTCTATTCTCAATAAGCTTTTGCGACATAATATCTAAAAGGTAGTCGGTCAGTGATTACAATTGTGGACAGTGGGCGACCAGCCAATACATTCGTAGTGGCTTTACGTGCAAAAGTCTCTGAAGAGCAGACTAGGGAAATAGCTGCATTCGGGGTGCATGCAATAGCTCTAACAAAGGATTCTGATGCACCAGCTAGCGTAATTAAGGAAATATTTATAGCTAATGAACTATGCTACCGCAGAAATCAAACCGTGAAGGATCGAGACAAAGCCTAGAAACACTAATCGAAGGACTTGAACTGTCTGATTTGCAAAAGCACTTCTTGCGTTCTCGCTGGCTAGAACAAGTGTCGTGGATGGGAGGTAAAGCTAGGGAGAATCGTGATTTGTATTACAGATGGCGGCTAACCGCAATCATTGGCAGTATTATTGTTCCTATACTAGTTAGTCTAAATACCAACGACTTTGCTTCAGTTTTTCTTCGCTGGAGTACTATTATTTTTAGCGCAGTCGTTGCTGTCAGTTCTGCGGTAGAAGAGTTTTTTCACTATGGTGATCGCTGGCGTCATTATCGGTACACGGCAGAATCCCTGAAGACTCAGGGCTGGCAATTCTCCCAGTTAAGTGGTCTTTATAGTGATTATAAGAGTCATGAAGATGCTTTTCCTAATTTTGCTGCCCAGGTTGAGAACATCCTCCAACGCGATGTCAATGTGTATGTTACGGAAGTGGTGAGGGAAAAGGAAAAGAGACAGGAACGCGGCGAGCATGAGTTGACTAGAGAAACAATCCGTCACTCAGCGGTAGTTAACAATGTTTCAGAGCAAGATATACCTAAGTAAAGATTTTTATATTTGCTTTAACCAATATCACAACTGCTATATCCTGATAAAGTAAAGATTATGTCCTCCTATAGAATTAGATAACAAACTTTTTAGTTTCCTACTTGTATAAAAACTTTGTACGGGCTGCCTATGCAGCGCTGAGGAATTTTCACAGGAGTATTTATGCGGAGCATCTCAGTTTTATTATATTTAGATCTAGTAGAAAGAATCCGGAAAGCTAAGACTACAGGCTGTAGATATTAGGGATCTCTATGAAAGTGGGAGCCACTCCACCTGACCAGCTTGACAAAATGTTATACATACGGAGAAGTGGTATGAGGCGTGGAATAAAAAGTCTATTAGAGTCAAAGGTCTCGATATTAATATGAGCCTTCTGGTTTTAATTAGTAAACCTACTTATCTCAAGTATAAGGTTGAAGAGTTATGAATGTCGATTTTGAAAATGACATTTTTATTAGTTACGCCCACCTTGATGACCAACCGCTGACAGAGGGACAAAAAGGGTGGGTTTCTGATTTCCATCGAGCATTAGAACTACGTCTAGGAGAACTGCTCGGCGAAAAACCTAAAATTTGGCGGGATGCCAAGTTGGCTGGCAATGATTACTTCAGCGACGTAATCGTTGGACGATTAATGAAGGTGGCACTTTTGATTTCTATCCTATCACCGCGTTACTTGAAGTCAGAGTGGTGCGTAAAAGAACTAAGGGAATTTTACAAGGCTGCCGAACAAACGGGAGGTCTGCGTGTTGGAGAGAAAGCACGCGTTTTTAAAGTCGTAAAAACGGAGTGCATCCCGCTTTTGTGATGAGCATAAATACTTAGGGTTGATTTTCTGAAGCAGAGCTAAACTTTGAGCAGTTCACCTCTGATCTAAAAATACTGATGGACGCTGACAAACAAGCCCAAATCCA
>JAESGR010000871.1_pt1 | contig 13499 bp, 5 predicted proteins | sample 9269771 | NCBI WGS metagenome assembly JAESGR01 (sample SAMN15739572, study PRJNA653492) | algae metagenome | isolation source: Chroococcus sp. CMT-3BRIN-NPC107 and co-occurring heterotrophs from well... | place: USA: Clark Mountains Wilderness, California | collected 2010-04-18
TTTGATTCGGTGGTGGTGAACAACGGCATCGACCAGGTAAAGTTCAATCCTGCCAAGCGGTTCAAGGACGTACGGGCTGAATTCGGCATCGGGAAGGAGGAACTGCTGGTATTGTTCATTGCCCGGTTCACCGGCCACAAGCAACCCCTGGCCCTCATTGAGGCTTTTGCAAAGGCACTGCCCCGGCGGCCGGAGCTGAAGCTACTGCTGGTAGGGGACGGCGACCAGAAAGAAGAAGCCAAAGCACTGATCCACCGGCTCGGGATCAGCCATAAAGTGATCCTGGAGTCGTTTCGCCAGGATGTTCCGGATGTACTGGCGGCGGCCGATTTATTCGTACTGCCTTCGCTGTGGGAAGGGCTCCCGATCGGACTGCTCGAAGCCATGGCCATGGGCAAGGCGGTGATTGCCACGGATGTGGACGGAACCCGAGAAGTGGTGCAGGACCGCGAGAACGGACTGCTCATCCAGACCGAATCCTTAATACCGAACCTTACCTCCGCGCTGGTGGAGCTCAGCGGGGACCCGGATCTTCGGGCCCGGTTCCGCGAAGCCGCCATCCGCACGGTGAACGAGCGGTTCAATGCAGCGCATATGACCCGCCAGATTGAAAACATTTATCACCGGCTGACCAGCAAGCGGCTGGCCGGCCTGACAACAGTATAACATCATGGAATTTGTACGGATCGCCGATATCAAGCGGCTGAACTTCATCATCGACACCCTGCGTGCCAACCTCCCCGAAGGAGCGGAGGTGCTGGATGTAGGCTGCGGCAACGGGGTGATTTCTCGGAGCCTCGGCGAGCAGGGCTTCCGGGTGCGCGGCATCGATATCAGCGAAAAAACCATTGAAAAAGCAAAGTCGCTGAACCGCTTCCCGAATGTCCGCTTTGAAGTGGTATCGGCCGAGCAGCTGGTAGCCGATGGCCAGCGCTACCACGCGGTGATCTGCAGCGAAGTACTCGAGCACCTCCATGAGCCCGGGAAACTGCTGTCCACCCTGCACAACGTGCTGCACGAAAACGGCATCCTCATCGTAACGGTGCCCAACGGCAACGGGCCGCGCGAACTGTTCGTTACCCGTCCCGTTATTGCCCTGCAGAAAAACAATGGCCTGGCCTGGCGCCTGGTGAAGGGCGTGAAATCCCTGTTCGGCTACAAAGGCACGACGGCGCAATCCGACGCCGATGACCTGACGCATATCCAGTTCTTTACCAAGGCTTCCCTCGAGCAGCTGGCGGCCCGGCATCATTTCCGCATCCGACGTTTCGGCAAGACCAACTTCATTGAAGACGTGTTTCCCTTCTCGTTCTTCACCAAAAAGATCAAGGCCCTGCAGAAGCTCGATTGTGCCCTGGCGGAAAAGCTTCCCTACCAGCTGACCGGCGGCTTTGTGACCGTTTGGGAAAAACAGCGCTGAACCTTACCGAACACCGCCAACCATGCATATGGCAACCCCTTCAGAACCGGTGATCCCGTCCGGCAAGCGGATCGGATCCAAAGACGGTCCTCCGGCCGGAAGCACGCGCGATGGGGCCCAGCGCCTGCACGGCATTGATGCCCTGCGGGGCGTGGCCATGCTGCTTGGCATCCTGCTCCATTCCGTGATTGCCTACAAGGAAGACCCGCTGCCCAACTGGCCCACGGATCCCGGGTTCCGGCATTGGGGCTTTGATTACCTCTATACCCTGATCCATTCGTTCCGGATGCCGATGTTCTTCCTGATTGCCGGCTATTTCAGCCGGATGCTGTTCCATAAATCTGGCGAAGCGGCTTTTGTCCGGCACCGCTTCAAGCGCATTTTTATTCCTTTTGCAGCGAGCCTGTTGCTGGTTCTTCCCCTGACTATCTTCCCATTCCTGGTGTACCGTTATTCCCTGCAGGTCCCCGGTCAGTGGGAGCGCATCCTGGAAACGGCCGCCCGGGGCTTGCTGCGCTGGAACGGCATGGCCCACCTCTGGTTCTTATATTACCTTCTTTTTTATTATGGCGCCGCAGTAGCCTGGTTCCGGCTGGCGTCGTGGGCACCGGTGCGCCCCATTTTCGGAGCACTGGCAAAGGCCGGTCACCGGCTGCAAACCGGCAGCTTTACTGCACTGGCCTTGCTCTCCCTTCCCGTATGGGCATTGCTGGCTACAGGCGACAGCCTGTACCTGCATGTGGAAACCGGAATCCTTCCGGCACCTGCCTACCTGTTGTTTTATGCCCTGTTCTTCGGTCTGGGCTGGCTGGTCAACCGGCAGCCCGAAGCCCTTTCGTGGATGCGCCGTCATGGCAGCACGCTGCTGGTTGCAGGTATCGGTTTGTCCGTTCCCCTGTTCCTGGCCGAGCGGGAAGCGGCGCAGCTGGGCACCGCCCTGCTGCTGGTCAAAGGCGGGGCAGCCATCCAGATCCTCTGTGCCGTTTATGGCTGTATCGGCCTGTTCCTGCGCACCTTTCAGTCGGAAAGCCGTCTTTGGCGGTACTTTTCGGATGCCACCTACTGGATGTACCTCGTGCACATGATGCTGGTGGCCGGCCTGCAGGTGGCATTCCTCGGCAGCCCCGTTCCGGGAGCACTGCGTTTCCCCATTGTACTGGGTGCAACCCTCATACTGACCCTCGCCACCTATCACTGGTTCGTCCGGTACACGTTCATCGGTACCACGCTGCACGGAAAGCGCACACGCTAGACCGTTGCTTTTCAAACGGATAGGAACCGATGGGAAAAAAGTGCAGAAAAACACGCCGAAAGGCTTGCAGGGGATACGTTTTATTTCCTATATTGCGTCCTTGTTAAGCCCATCCCCAGGCGAAACCAAACTAACTCCAACCTTCCTACCTGAATAACACAATCATCGCTTCCAAGTCTTGCTTCAGAATTTCAATCCTAGGAATCGCCATTCCGTATGACGTGCCAATGACCCTTTGAATTGCCGGCTACTTTTCCGTTTTCAAAACTGAAAAAAAAATTTATGAAGCAGCTTCTCCTCAGATTGTTGGGGGCTATTTTGATTTGTACCCTAGTCCTACCCGCAACAGCCCAAACGGGCGTTCTTAATCCGGCCGACCCGATTGTCGTTTACAACCCGGCAGCTCCTCCTGCCACACCGCCCTATGGCCAGCTGGCCAAATGGGTGAAGACCAACCGGTTGAACTGGAACACTTCTTCCTTCAAAGCTTATTACTACAAAGGCATGGTATTCCGGGTAAAGTTCCCGAAGACTTACCAGCACGGCGTAGCCGACGGCAAGAAATACCCGCTGATGGTGTTCTTCCACGGCAAAGGCGAGCGGGGTACCATTTATGATAACGAATACCAGCTGTACCATGGTGGCCAGACCCACATGAACGCCGTGGACCAGGGTAAATTCGACGGCTTCCTCCTGTATCCGCAGAACACGACCGGGTATTATGGAGAGCCGCATTATGAGTTCATCAAAGAACTGATCAACAATTATTTTATACCTGAAGTGAAAGTAGACCCGAACCGCATTGTGGTGAACGGTCTTTCTGCAGGTGGTGAAGGCGTCTGGCGCTTTGCGATCAACGATCCGAAACTGGTAGCCGGCATCACGCCCATCTCCAATGCCAACCTGGACTACCGCAATTATGCCAATCAGCTGAAGTTTGTCCCGATCTGGCATTTCCAGGGTGGACAGGATAACAACCCGACCCCGGGTACCAGCGAGGAAGTGGGCAAGTCCATCCTTGCTGTCGGCGGTAACTACCGCTACACGCTGTATCCGAACCAGGGCCACGGCTGCTGGAATTCCGCCTGGGCCGAAGCCGACTATTTCCCGTACCTGAGCCGCGCCCACCAGGCAAACCCCTGGCCCCTGGGCGGACGCTCCGAGTTTTGTGCCAACGATATTATTAATATTAAGATTGGTGTACAATCCGGCTTTGCTGAATATGAATGGCGCAAAGACGGAGTTGTTATTCCCGGTGCTACCGGCAACGAACTTACGGTGACCACTGTAGGTACCTACGACGTGCGCTTCCGTCGCGGTTCCGAGTGGACTCCCTTTTCCCCCATTCCCCTGGTCGTGAAGATCAAGGAAGCCACCGTTACGCCTCCCATTACTGTCAATGGCCTGATGAGCAAGGTGATTCCCTCGCTCGACGGAAATACCTTTACTGAAATCAAAGTGCCTACCGGCTACAGCTCCTATGTATGGCAGAAGGTGGGTTCCGATGCCACGATCGGCACCGACAGCGTTCTGCGCGTAACCACGCCGGGCGAATACCGCGTGAAAGTAACCGAGAAGTTTGGTTGCTCTTCCGATTTTTCTGCTCCCTTCACCGTAGTGGATGCTGAGGGTCCCAATGCCCCCGATGCCGCCATCAACGTTTCCGTGGCCGGAATTTCCAAAACGGCCCTGAAACTGGACTGGAGTGAAAACCCCAGCCCGGTAAATAACGAAACCGGTTACGAGATCTACCGCTCCTCCGACTCAGGCGGCCCGTACCAGCTGGTGCACATTACCGGCCCCAATGTGGTCAGCTACACCGACAACGGTCTGAACTCGAACAGCACTTACTTCTATATCATCCGCGCGGTAAACGGCACCGGCTCTTCTGCGCCCACAACAGAAGCCTCCGGTACCACGCAGGCCGACGTGGTCAAACCGGCCGCGCCCACCAATCTTGTAGTAACCAGCACTTCACGCAACTCGATCGGTATTGCCTGGTCGGCTGCTACCGACGACGTAGCCGTTGTTAAATACGACGTATATATTGATGGAGAGAAGGCCTTCGTCACTACCAAGACGAACTTCACCGCTTACAACCTGGAGTTTGGCCGTACCTACACGTTCAGCGTGCGGGCCCGCGACTTTGCCAACAACCAGTCGCCTTTCTCCAACCAGGTAACGGCCCAGGCGCGCCGCGCCGGTATGAACTACCGTTATTACCTGGGTTCATTTGATAAGCTGCCCGACTTCTCCACGCTCACGCCTGCCAAAACCGGCGTGACTGCAGGAGTATCGATCGCACCGAGAACACAGAATGACCTCTTTGCTTTCGTTTGGGAAGGATTCGTACGGATCCCGGTGAACGGAACCTATACGTTCCGCACCAACTCCGACGACGGCTCGAAGCTGTACATCGGCGCCCTGAACCAGGGAACCAGCGCGTACAGCCATACCGCTACCGCACTGGTGGACAACGACGGCCTGCACGGCGCCCAGAACCGCGACGGCACCATTACGCTGACCGCCGGTATCTACCCGATTGCCGTGACGTTCTTTGAAAAGACCGGCAGTGGTGAGAACTGTACTGTATCCTGGAGAACGCCGCAGACCAACAACGTGTTTACGGCACTCCCCGACAGCGCACTGTCCGACGTGCTGGCCCCTGCCGGTACGGCCCCTGCCGCTCCTTCGGCTGTGGTAGCAACGGCCAACGGATATAATAAGATCAATGTAGGCTGGACCGACAACAGCGATAACGAATCCGGATTTGAAATCTGGAGAGCGGTGAACCAGCAGCTGGCCTCTTTCGTACCTGTAGGACGGGCCGGTGCCAATGCGTCCAGTTTTGTAGATACGTCGGTAGCCCCCAACACTACTTATTATTACCGTGTCCGCGCCATCGGGCAGTACGGCGAATCTGCTTTTGATGCGCAGCCGGTAGCAGGTGTGAACTACAGCTACTATGAGCAGCTGAACATGAGCAACCTGCCCAACTTCCCCGCCATGACTCCGGTGAAAACAGGCGTCAGCTCGACCATTACCCTGGGTATGGAGAACCGCGCCGACAACTTCGCCCTGAAGTTTGATGGTTATATCTATGTACCCACTGCAGCCACCTATACCTTCTTCACCAACTCCGATGAAGGTTCGAAACTCTACATCGGCGGATTTGATGAAGCCAACCGCGTGGTGGACAACAACGGTACCCATACGGTGCGGGAGCGCTCCGGCACCAAGGTGCTGCAGCCGGGCATTTACCCGATCACGGTAACCTACTTCGAAAGAACCAACGCGCAGTCGCTTTCCGTAAGCGTATCGGCAACAGGCATTGGTATCCCGAAAATGGTGATCCCTGCTTCTCAGTACATCAAACCTTTTGCCTTTGCCAAAACGGCCAGCCTGCCGGGTGTACCTGCTGAGCCGACCGACCTGACTGCTGTTGCGGCCAGCACGTCTGCCATCACGGTGAACTGGGCCGACAATGCTGCCAACGAGGATAAGTACGAACTGTACCGCTCCAGCAACAACAACGGTAACTATGTGCTGCGGGCTACTCTGGATGCCAACACCACGTCGTACCAGGATACCGGCCTGTTTGCGAATGCTACCTATTATTATAAGGTGCGGGCGCTGAATGCCGGCGGCTTCTCGAACTATACCAACGAAGGCCTGGCTACTACCCTGAACAACCTGCCGCAGCTGCAGCCGGTGAGCAACCAGTATGTACGCTTCGGAACCCAGCGCCAGCTGAACATCCAGGCAACCGATGCCGACCCCGGCACGCTGACCCTGACGGTTGCCAACCTGCCGGCCTTTGCTACCTTTACCGATAACGGAAACGGCACCGGCGTACTGACCCTCAGCCCGTCCAACACAGACCAGGGTGCCTATAATAATATCACCGTGCAGGTATCCGACCAGCATGCCGGTACGGCCAGCGTATCGTTTAACCTCGTGGTGAATGACAACTACAACCCGGCCGTCGGTGCGGTGAGCAACGTAACCGTGAGCGAGCTGCAGACCGCCCAGGTGAACATCGGCGCAACCGATCAGAATGCAAATGATGCCCTGACGCTTTCTCTTACCGGCCTGCCGCCTTTTGCCACAGCAACCATCAACGGTGGTGCTGCACAAATCCAGCTGGCACCCGGCTATACCCATAACGGTACCTACACCGTGAAGGCCCTTGTTCAGGACGGCAACTTCGGTTCCGATTCTGCAACCTTCACCATTACCGTAACGGATGTGAATCCGAACAAAAAAGTGTTCGTGAACTTCACCGACGGCAGCCAGCAGGCGCCTGCTCCCTGGAACAACACCAACAAAGTGCCGGCCCTGAACGATAACTTCGCCAACCTGAAAGATGAAACAGGTGCCAACAGCGGCATCGGCCTGGTCGTGACCACCAACTGGGCAGGCATCGGAAACGGTACCAACGTCCTGGGTGCCAAGACCGGTAACAACTCCGGTGTTTATCCCGACAACGTGATCCGCTCGGCATACTGGTCGACCACCGTTGCCCAGACCTTCCGGATTACCGGTCTGAATGCTGCTTACAAATACAATTTCACGATGTTCGGAAGCCGCGGTGGCGTAAACGACAACCGTACCACGGTGTACACCATCAAGGGTACGAGCGTCAGCCTCAATGCTGCCGGCAACACCAGCAATACCGTTTCCATCAACAGTGTTCAGCCGGAAGCCGATGGCACGCTGACCCTGACCATCAAGAACGGCACAGGCTCTTCCTTCTCCTACCTGAACGCCCTGGTGATCGAAGCCCTGTACGACGACGGTTCCGTACCGGCCAAACCCCGCAGCCTGACTGCCGGCATGAACAATGGCAAGGTGCGCCTGAACTGGGTGGATGCTGCCTACAACGAGAATGCCTACGAAGTTTACCGCGGCACCTCCACCGACGGACCGTTCACCCTGCTGAACCCGGGCGGCAACAATGCCAACCTCGTTCAGTATGAAGACGGCACCACAGCCGGTAATGTTCTGTATCATTATTATGTACGTGCATTGAATGCTTATGGCGCATCCGCCAACTCGGATACGGCCAGCTTCACCACACCGAACATAGCCCCGGTACTGACCCAGCTGAATGATGCTTACGTGAAGACCGAGCAGGTGGTTGCGCTCCCGGTAACGGCCAGCGATCCCGGTGACAACATCACCCTGACAGCCACCGGCCTGCCTTCCTTTGCCTCCTTCACCGATAACGGTAACGGTACCGGTTCGATCCAGGTAAACGCCGGACTCAACCTCGGTTCTTACCCCGGCATCACGGTAACGGCCAAAGATTCGAAAGGCCTCACCGCCAGCCAGACCTTCAAGCTGACCATCACCGATAAGGATATCCAGTCCCTGTACGTGAACTTCAACCAGTTCCCGGCCACAGCCGGACCAAGCCCCTGGAATGCTTTCAGCTCCCTGCCCCTGGCCGGAAGAAGCATTGCCAGCCTGAAAGATGAAACCAGCACGGCTACCAGTGTAAGCATTACCCTGGTCGACGGATGGGAAGGCGCCAATGAAGCCGGCGGTATCACCGGTAACAACAGCGGTGTGTTCCCCGACGACGTGATGAAGACCGCATATTTTGAAAGCACCACCAACGCAAAGCGGATCCGCCTCAGCGGCCTGGATGTTTCCAAAAAATACAACCTGGTATTCTTTGCCAGCCGTGTGGGTACCGATCCCCGCCCGGTAGTGTACAGCGCACAAGGCAAGAGTGTAACGCTCAACGCCACGAGCAACACGAAGAACACGGTGCAGCTGAACGGCCTTACGCCTGACGGTACCGGCAATATCGAGTTCACTGTGGTGAAAGGAGCCGGCGGTTCGTTCGCTTACCTGAACGCCCTGGTGATCCAGGCCTATACCGACCTGGGACTGCCCCTGGCACCGGCCAACCTGGTGGCTTCGGCCAAAACGAAGACCAGCGTGCAGCTGACCTGGAGCGACAAGTCGGACAACGAAACCGGTTTCGAACTGTACCGCGCTACCTCCGCCAACGGCGTATACAGCCTGGTAACTACCGTAGCCTCCAACGTAACGGGTTATAACGACGCAAACCTGAAAGAGAATACCTCGTACTTCTACAAGGTGCGGACCGTGGCCAACGGTGTGTATTCTTCTTACAGCAATACCGCCAGCACCTCTACGTTTGCCTTCCTGGTACACATGAACTTCAACAGGGATCTGCCGGCAGCCGCCCCCTGGAACAACACGAACAACGTTCCGATGGTAGGCTCCGTATACAGCAACCTGATGAACGAGCTGACAAACCCCACCGGCATGGACCTGACCGTAATGACTGATTTCAGCGGTGAGAACCCCTTCGGTATGGTAACCGGCGACAACAGCGGCGTGTTCCCCGACAATGTGATCCGCTCTTCCTGGTGGCTGGACTTCGGTGTGACCTCCAAAGTAAAAGTGAGCGGGCTGAGCCAGAATATGGAATACAACTTCGTATTCTTCGGCAGCCGGAACGGCCCTGGTGATAAAACTACCGTGTACTCGATCGGCAACAAGAGCGCTTCGCTCCAGGCCGCCTACAACGTCAGCAATACAGCTACCATTGAGAAAGTACGTGCTGATGAGAACGGCGAGGTGGAAATTACGGTGTCCCTCGGACCTACAGCCCAGTTCGGCTACCTCGGTGCCTTTGTGATCCAGGCCTACAAGCCTGCTGCAGATGCCCCGGCCCAAGGCGGCAACCCGACCCTGGTGAGTGCCTCTACCCAGCGCTTCGCAACTGTGAACCAGCAGGTTACCGCCGCTGCCCCGAGCGCTGCCCGGGATCGTGCCGAAAGCCCTGCACTGGCCGGCTACCCCAACCCGTTTGAAAATGCGGTTACCCTGAGCACCCGCTTTGAAAAAGCAGAGCAGCAGGTTTCCGTACAGGTGCGGGATGTGAGCGGAAAAGTAGTGTACACCCGCCTGATCGGCAGCGTGCCGGAGGGGGCCTGGACCTACCGCCTCCAGCTGGGTTCAGCACTTGCGCCGGGTATGTATACCCTGCAGCTGGTGCGGCCCGACAGCAACCAGCCTCCGGCAACTGTTAAACTTTTGAAAACCAAATAAGCAGAAAAGTCCGGCCTCGTGCCGGACTTTTTACTTTGGGGATTCTTTTTGTAATATTGCCATAATACGTGATGCGATGGAACTGATATATATATTTCGTACCCTTTACCGTAAAAAATGGATCATCCTCCTGAGTACCTTTCTTGCCATGGCCGCAGCATTCGTGCTTACCATGAACAAGAAAAAGATGTACCGGTCATGGACCCAGCTTTCCACAGGTTTTACCGTGAACAAAGACCTGCAGCTGGCACAGGAAAACTTCAACCTCCATCAGATCGACGCCAACTTCAACAACACCATACAGAGCTTTAACTCGCCCAAGGTCCTCAGCCTCCTTTCGTATTCCCTCATGCTGCATGACCTCACGAGCCCCCGGCCGTTCAAAGACCCGGCCAAGCTGGACTTTGAAAAGCATCCGGATATGAAGAACATCAACAAGGCCGAAGTGGCCAGGTTCTTCGCCGGCAAGCGCGACTCCATCCTCATTCTGGATCCGAGCAATACAAAAGAGAAGTGGCACATGGATCTGCTGGAGCTGTACGGCTATAACCGCGAGGAGCTCAAAAAAACCTTATATGTCGGCCGTTACCAGCGCACCGATTATATCGACATCACCTTTCAGTCGGAGAACCCGGATATGTCGGCCTTCGTGGTGAATACGATGGTGAAGGAGTTTTTCCGGTACCAGGATGCATTCAACCGCGAAAAATCACAGGAAGCAATGCTGGCCCTCGATTCCACCGTACGGAAGCGGAAGGCGGAACTCGATGAACGCCTCATGACCCGTGCCCGTTTCCTTACTGATTCAATGCCTTCCAACGGTATGGACCAGGGGTTGCAGCTCGGACAGGTAGCCCAGTATGAATCGGCGCAGGCCGAAGAACTGGCGCGCACCCAGGACCTGCAGTACCAGCTGGCCCAGATCAACCGGCAGCTCAGTACTATGGGTAAGGGAGGTACGGCTACCCCTACCACTACAACTTCCGCCCCCGGCAATAACGTTGAATATTTTGCTGCCCGGCGCCAGTACAACGACCTGTACGACCAGTATGTAAAAGGGGGATCTTCCGACCCGGAAATGCGTAAGCGGCTCGATGACCTGCGGCGTACCATGACCGAAAAGGCGCCCACCGGCGCGGGCGGAACGGCGGCCGATCCGTACAATCCGAACAGCGGTCGTCGTGAACTGCTGGAACAGCAAAAGATCGCCATCGAAGGCCAGCTGAAATCGGCCATGTCCAAATCTTCCTTCTACGGCGGAAAGCTGGGCAGTATGCGCAGCCAGCTGAACAGTGCCTCGCCGGCAGCAGCCGCCAAGCTGCAGCAGCTGGACAAGGACGTGGAACTGGCCACCCTCGAATACACAAGCGCCAAGGAACAGTTCAACAAGGCGGGCGACCTGAGCGAAGGCGTGAATACCTTCAAGCAAACCATAGCCGGCCAACCGGCTTCGGAACCCGAGCCTTCGCGCCGGCTGGTGGTATTGGCCCTTTCGGGTATCACCGTATTTATCCTCAGTTCCCTTATTTTCATTTTCATTGAATATTTCGACCAGTCGATCAAGACGCCTTCCCAGTTCCAGCGCCAGACCGGCCTGAAGCTGCTGGGTACCGTAAATGCGGTGAACTTGAAAGGCGTTACGCTGAAAGACCATGTGACGCATATCGAAAAGGAAGAAGCACAGCGCGATAACTATTTCCGGGAGCTGCTGCGCAAGCTGCGGTACGAGATCGAGCACAGCGGCAAGCGGGTGATCCTGTTTGCCTCCACTGAGCCGCGCCAGGGCAAAACCACCCTGTCGCAGGCCCTGGCCTTCAGCCTGAGCCTGGGAAAGAAAAAGGTATTGCTGCTGGACACCAACTTCTGTAACAATGACCTGACGGTATTCAACCAGGCGCAGCCCACGCTCGAACAGTTCTCCGGGAACGGCAGCCTTTCTTCGTCGGAACCGTTCCGTGATTTCATTACCGAAACCGGCGTGGAGAACGTGGACATTATTGGCTGCAAGGGAGGCGATTACACACCTTCGGAGATCCTGCCGAAGAATCACCTGCTGAACTATATTCCCGACCTGCTGAAGAGCTACGATTACATCTTCATGGAAGGCGCCCCGCTGAACGGCTTTACCGATACCAAAGAACTGGTGCAGTATGCCGATGGGGTAGTGGCCATTTTCTCGGCCACTTCCGTGGTGAAGCAGTCCGACAAGGAATCGATCAAGTTTTTCCATAACCTGAACGGGAAGTTCGTAGGCGCCATCCTGAACAAAGTGGAAGAATCGGATATCAATCTCTGACGTGTAAACCACTGCTTTTGCCGCTTACCGCCGATACCAAAACTCCAGCACTGCCCCCTCAGGCAGTACCCAGGGATGCACGCAAACGAATGGACTGGGTGGATTACGCCCGGGGCCTGGCCATCATCCTGGTCGTGTTCCGCCATTCGCTGGCCGGGATGGACCGCTCGGGGCTGGAAGTGCCGGCGGCACTCTGGAACATCCAGGAGTTTGTCTTCAATTTCCGGATGCCGGTCTTCTTCATGCTGTCGGGTATTTTCCTTGCCCGTTCACTGGAAAAGAAACCGGCCGGAGAGCTGGTGCGCAACAAGGCCTATACGCTGTTATACCCCTACGTGCTGTGGGCCGTGATCTTTATTTCGATCCAGATCGCCCTATCGGGTGTCACCAATGCCCAGCGTACCCCCCGCGATTTCCTGTACATCATTACCCAGCCCCGGAACCTCGATCACATGTGGTACCTGCTGGCCCTGTTCAACACCAGCCTGCTGCTGATTGCCCTGGCACCCCTGCTGCTCCGGCGCCCCGCGCTGCACCTGGCGGCCGGCTTCGGGCTGCACATGGTTTCGTTTCTGGTCAAAGACTACAGCCTGTTCTCCGACCTGCTGTACCATTATATTTTCCTGGTGATCGGCACCGTTATTACCAAGCAGCTGTTTGCGCAAAAAGAAGAAGTGCCGGGGAAAGACCTGCGCACGCTCCTCCTGCTGACGCCTGTTTTTATTGCAGGTCAGCTGGCCTGGCTTCACCTGCGGCCCGGGAACCTACAGATGCAGGCCCTGTTCCTGGTCATTACCCTGGTGGCCTGCACCTTTTTCTATTTTGCCTGCCGCGTCGGGTACCGGGCCGGCCTGTTCCGCGGACTCGTTTACCTGGGACGACATTCCATTTACATTTATATCCTGCACCTTCTGGTGATTTCTTCCTTCCGGATCGTTTCGCTGCGCCTGCTGGACTTGCGGAATGTATATGTACTGGCCGCAGCCTCCCTGGTGCTGGGCATAGCAGTGCCCCTGGTCATTTATGAGCTGGGGAAGAAGCGGGGGATCCGGTACCTGTTTACACTCGAACCCGAACGGAAACCCAATGGCTAAAAAGTATGCATACTGGATATCGGCAGGGAAATATTCCATGCTCCAGAAGCTCTCCGTGGTCTTCTTCGGGCTGGTGACCTTTATGATGCTGGCCCGGATGTATACCCCGGCGGTGTATGGTGTCTGGGGCCTGTTTATGATCATTTCCTCCATCGTGGAAACGGCCCGGGCCTCCCTCATCCGCAATGCCTATGTGCTTTTCATCAATAAAAACGAGGAAAAGGACCATCCGGCCGTGGAAGCGGCGGCCCTGCTTTCCAACTGCGTGCTCACCGGGCTGCTGATCCTGTTCTTTTTCTTCAGCCGGCACTGGCTGGAGACGATCTTTCATACACCCGGCCTGGC
>JAESGR010000872.1_pt1 | contig 13489 bp, 1 predicted proteins | sample 9269771 | NCBI WGS metagenome assembly JAESGR01 (sample SAMN15739572, study PRJNA653492) | algae metagenome | isolation source: Chroococcus sp. CMT-3BRIN-NPC107 and co-occurring heterotrophs from well... | place: USA: Clark Mountains Wilderness, California | collected 2010-04-18
GGCGTGTAGGTGACGTTGCCGTCGGCCGTGAAGGCCACGGAGCCGTTCGCGGCCTGCGTCACATTGCTGATGACGCGGCCCGGGTTCTCGAAGGTGTCGGCAGTCGCACCGTTGGTGCCGGTGATCACGTTCGCCGTGATGGAGCCGTCTTCGGCGGTCGTCAATGCGTCGTTCGCAATGTCACGATCGGCCAATACCGTGATCTCGACGGTGTCGGTATCCGACAGCGTGCCGTCACTGGTCGACATCGTCAGGATGACCTTGCCGTTGAAGTCGGCCACGGGCCGGAAGCCCAGCCCGTTCAGGGCGTCGTTGATCTGGGCTGCAGTGCCTTGCACCGTCACGGTGCCGGTGTTGTTGTTGGTGACGGTGGCACCGACACCGCCGTTCACTGCGATCGTGCCCGTGGGAACGCTGATCGTCGTGGTGAGCGTCGCGTTGTCCACGTCCGCCACCGTGAACCTGTTCGGCACCCAGACGTCGTCGAGGCGATACAGACCGAACCCTCGCGTGGTGTCCTCCATGTGGATCTGGGCGATCTCCAGCGGCGGCATCCCGTTGACGGGCGCGTCGTTCACGGCGGCGACATGGACCACCACGGTCGCCGTTTCGGTGACGCCTCCGGACGTGACCGTGTAGCTGTAGCTGTCGGTGCCGAAGAAGTTGGCGTCGGGGGTGTACGTGACGTTGCCGCTAGCGGTGAAGGTCACCGCGCCGTGGGCGCCTTGCGTGACGCTGGTGACCATCGCACCGGCGTTCTCGAAGTGGTCGGCACTGGCGCCGTCACCCCCCGCGATCACGTTGGCGGTGACCGCGCCGTCCTCGGTGACGCCGAGCGCATCCGCGACGATGTCCGAGACGGGAGTGACCGCCAGGGCGATCGTGTCAAAGTCCACCAGGGTCCCGTCCGTGGTCTCCACGGTGAGCGTGACGGCGCCGTTGAAATCCGCCACGGGCGCATACACCAGCCCGTCGAGGGCCGCCGTCACCTGCGCTGCCGTGCCTATGACGCGCACGGTACCCGTGCCGTTGCCGACGATGATGGCGCCGCTGGCGGCCGATGCCACCAGGGTACCCCCCGTCACGTTGAGGGTCGTGGTCAGCGGTAGGGTCTCGTCGACATCCGTGACCGTGATGGCGTTGCCGTTCGCCGCGCTGAACACCGTCGTGGTGTCTTCGTCCAGCACCTGGGTGCCGGGTACCGTGCTGACGGGCGCGTCGTTGACGGCGAGGAACGTGATGACCTGCGTGGCCGCCCTGCTGGTGGTGCCGTCCTGCACGTCGTAGTGGAGGACCGCCTCCCCGCTGGCGTTGGGCGCAAGCTGCACGATGAAGCTGCGGTCCGGATTGAACGTCACGGTGCCGCCTTCGACCCAGATGTTGTTCACGTTCAGCGAATCGCCGTCCGCATCGGCGAAGCCCTCCAGCAGGACGGCCTCGGTCACTTGGTAGGGGTTGTCCTCCAGCCCTGCCGGCAGGATTGCAGAGGCGCTGCCGACGGGAGCGTCGTTCACGGGCGTGAACGTCTGCGACACGTGCAGGGCGCCGCTGTATGCATGGCTGCCGCCCGCCGCGGCGACATCCACGATCGTGCCGGTCGCCACCGCGCCACGTGAATCGTCGATGAGCCGGACGGTCAGGGACGGTGCATTACCGTGGAAATGCAGCGCGGGGATGAAGCGCAGCGTCACGCCGGGCTCCAGCACCAGCGCGCCGTGATCCGTCAGGGTGGCGGGGACCGTGATCCAGGTATCGATGCCATCCGGGGAGTATTGCCACGTCCCCTGCGCCGGAGTCGTCGCGTTGGCCGTGATCGCGACGCCCGCGAAGCTGTCGCCGTCCGCGTCGGAGAAGACCTGGGTGAACAGGTTCCCGACGATGCCGCTCGTCCACGTGTCCTCCTCCGTCGTCCGCAGGGACACGGCCGGCGCGGTGGCGACCGGCGCATCGTTTGGCGTGATCTGGACCAGCGTGCTCGATGTCACGGCGCCGGCCCCACCGCTGCCCTGCGCGCCGGTGTTGCCGTCGTTGAACGTCCAGTCCACCTGCACGGACTCGGGCGGGGTGCTGGAGCTGTTCGCGTAGCCGATGCTCGAGAGCACCTCGTTCACGCGTGCCTGTGTCGCGTTGGCGTTGAAGGAAATCTCGAGGCGGCCAGGCGCTTGCGCGACCGAGCCGACGACCACCCCCGCCAGCACGGCGTTGCCGGCGCTGAAGGACAGGCTCCCCTGCGCGCTGAACACGTCTTCGGCCGAAGCACCGCCGTGGCGCTCGAGAGTGATGACGGCGCCTTCGTAGTTGCCCGCACCGGCGCCGAGCGCAGCGAGTTCCACGTCATGCACGGCCACGGAGCCGTCCAGCCGGATCGCGGCTGCTGCTTCGGAGTAGAAAGCCGGCTGGCCGATGCTGTCGGCCGCTGTGCCGAACGTGGTGTCGAGGCTGCCGTCGGCGTTGTAGCGGACAGCCGCGAAATCCGGCCAGTATCCGGCACTGATTCCGGCGACGACGATCTTTCCGTCGTCCTGGACGCTGATGGATCGCGCCGAGCCATTCACACCGTCGTTCACCGGCGTCAGTACTCGGCCCGACCCCGCGCCGAAGGTGGGATCCAGCGCGCCGTCGCTGGTGTACCTGGCGAGGAAGAACTGGCTGTTCGTCTCGCCGGCGACCAGGATCTTGCCGTCGGACTGCAGTTCGACTGCCAGGGGATTGTTGTAGCCGCCGAACCAGGAAGTGACCTTCCCGGTTCCGCCGAAGCTCGTGTCGAGCGAGCCGTCCTCGTTGTAGCGCACCACGCCGATGCGATAGTTCGTGAACCCGACGGCGACGACCTTGCCATCCGCCTGCACGGCAATGTCGGCCACGGTATCCAGGAAGTTGGCAACCGTCGTCGTCACGATGCCCGTGCCGCCAAACGTCGGGTCGAGTGCGCCTGACGCGTCGTAGCGAGCGACGGCAAACTGATAGCTCGAGAAATCGCCCGTGAGGGAACTCATGCCACCGATCACCAGCTTGCCGTCGCCCTGTACTGCAACCGCGAAGCCGTACTCCCGGCTGAAGTTGGCGACGTCCGTGACGACGATGCCGGTGCCGCCGCCGAATCCACTCGTGTCCAGTGAGCCATCGGCGTTGTAGCGAGCCAGCGCGAAGTTTTCAGAGCTCGTGCCGCCGACCACGATCTGCCCGTCCGCCTCGACGAGGAGGCTGTACGCCTCGTCTCCGGCGCCCAGATCGGTCTGCACGTAGCCCGTGCCGCCGAACGACAGGTCCAGCGTTCCGTCGACGTTCAGCCGCACGAGCGAGAAATTCCCGCTCGACGCCTTGTCCGCGATGAGGATCTTGCCGTCCTGCTGCAAGGCCACGCCCCGGCCGTCATGGCCTCCGGCGAGCATGAAGATGCCGGCGGACGCAAAGCTGGCGTCCAGCCCGCCATCCGCCGTGTAGCGCACCGCCACCAGAGAGCCCCCGCTCGCGCCGACCACGATCGTCTTGCCATCGGCCTGCACCACACTCCCAAAGGCGTAGTCAGGCGCGCCGCCCTGGATGTCCGTGAACACCTTGCCGGTGCCGATGCTGAACGTCGGTGCATCGTTGACGGCCGCGACCGTGACACCGACGGTCGTGGTAGCCGTGCTGAACGCGCTGCTCCCCCCAGTCGCACCGGCCAGCTGGTAGCTGCCCTGGCTTCCGCTGCTCTGGTCCCAGGCGCGGATGGTGAGTGCATCGGCCAGGGTCCCGTTCTGGTCGGGCAGCGGCGTGAGTCGCAGCAGTGCGTCCTGCCCGAGCAGGAGCACCGTGTCGTCTGCCGCATTCAGCAGGTCCGCGCGAACGGTTTCCCAGCTGGCTCCCCCATCGACGCTGAACTGATAGTTGCCCAGCGCGGCGTTCACCGCCGAGATGGCGATGCCGGCGCTGGCACCCTCGACGTCGGTGGCACTCCCCCCGAGCAAGCTGGCCACCGATACTGCCACCAGGTACGTTGCGTCCTCCACCAGCGTCGGCAGCTCCGCGGGAGCGCCCGCCACCAGCACAGGCGCGTCGTTGACGGCGCTCACCTCCAGGACGCTGGAGGCAGCGACCGAACTGCCGTTGCCGTCGTCCACCACGTACGTCATTTCAAGGGCGCCATTGACGTTGGCGCCGGGCAGGAGCGTCCACGTACCGTTCCCATTGGCGACGACGCTTCCCTGCGAGAGCTGCAGGTCGCGGACCACGAGCGCATCGCCATCGGCATCGCCGAATCCCTGCAGCAGTTGTGCGGAGGTCACCACCAGTGCCGTGTCTTCCCAGGTCTGGTACTGCGCGGTCGCGGTCCCTTCAGGCGCATCGTTGACGTTCTGCACCGGCGCGGTGGCCGCCGAAGTCACTTGCTCCTGCGCTCCGAAACCATCCGTGTAGCTCGCGACCACCGCGATCGTGGCGCCGACATCCGCCTGCCCGAGGAGGTAGCTGGCGGTCGTTGCACCGGCGACGGCCACGCCGTTGCGCAGCCACTGGTAGCTCACGGTGCCCACGCCGTCCTCGTCGGTCAATGCGTCCGAAACGGTGAGGACCTCGCCCTGGCGCGCGAGTCCGTCGACGGCAAGCGTGCCCGCCGGAGCGTCGTTCACGTTCGCCACGGGCCCGATCGCATCGAGGAACAGGAGCTCCAGGCCGGCAAGTGCGTCTTGCGTGAGGACGACAGCGCTGATCTCCGCACCCACGTCGGCCTGTGTCAGGGTGTAGCTGGCGCCAGACGCCCCCTCGATCACCTCGCCATTGCGCGCCCAGTGATAGGTGAGCTCCAGTTCGCCATCCGGGTCGGCCAGGTCGCCGACGATGCTGAGAACCTGGTGCTGCTCGGCCGCGCCGACGATCGCCAGCGATCCCGTGACAGGGTCGTCGACGTTCTGCACCAATTCCGTCGGTGCGGACGTGACCTGCTCGAAGTTGCCGCCTCCGTCCGTGTAGCTTGCGGCGACGCTGATCGCGGCATGCACGTCCTCCTGCGTGAGCTCATAGGTGGACCCGGTGGCACCGTCGATGGCCTGCCCGTTGCGCAGCCACTGGAAGCCGACCGCGCCCAGTCCGTCCCCGTCCTGCAGTGTGTGGGTGACGGTGAGCACCTCGCCTTGCTGCGGCAGGCCCGAGATGATGACCTCGCCTTCGGGCGCCTGGTTGCCCGTCGTCACGTCCTGCACCGGAGCCGTACCGGCGGATACGACCTGCTCGTAGGTCGAGCCTGCGTCGACATAGCTGGCCACCACGGTCACGGACGTGCCGACATCGGCGGCGCCGAGGGTGTACGTCGTGCCCATCGCACCCGCGACGGCTACGCCGTCGCGATACCACTGGAAGTCCACCGGGCCCATGCCGTCGACGTCAGACAGCGTGTGCTGCGCGACCAGGACGTGGCCGCTGCGGGCCACTCCCGTGATCGTGACGGTTCCTTCCGGCGCGTCGTTGACGTTGGCAATGAGCGCCGTGCTGGTGGAAATAACGGAAACCGGCGCTTCACCGGCAGTTTCGTAGATGCCCGCTACCGTGATGGAGGCGCCGACATCGGCCTGCCCCAGCACATAGCTCGTGCTGCCTGAAGCCGCGAGGACCTCCATGCCGTCACGGAACCAGCGGTAGGAGGTGGTGAAGGTGTCGTCCTGATCGGCACGGTCGTCCACCACCGTGAGGGTCGCGCCCTGCACGGCGTCGCCCACGATGCGCGGACCGCCCGTTGCCGGTTCATCGAGGTCGGTCGTCTCCAGCGTCACGACGACGGCCGCACTCCAGTTGCCCGCTGCGTCCCGCGCCTGCACCGCCACGGTCGCGATGATCGCCCCGGCTTCGAAGTTGTTCAGTGCCGATGCGGCTCCGGCCGGGGTGAAGGACACGCCGCCCGCTGCGTCGATGAACAGGAGCCCGTCCGCACTGGTTGCGGCTTGCGAGTCGGCGAAGCGGAAGCCGGTGACGCCCTCGTTGTCACTGGCGGACACGGTCGCGAAGATGTAGCCGGCCGGCAGGGTCTCGACGTGCGGGAAGATCTGCCCCGTGGAAATGACCGGGGGGATCGTGTCCGTGCTCGTGCTGGCGGCAAGCTGCAGCGCCACGGTCTGCGCGTCGCTCCAGCTGCCGGCGGCGTCGCGCGCCTGCACGAAGTAGTTGAACTGCCCGGTTCCCGATGAGGCGTGGTTCGCCGGGCCCGCCAGGCCCGCGGCGGTCAGGCGGATGGCGCCCTGCGCATCGATGGTGAAGTAGCCGTCCCAGCTGGTCGACATGCGCGTTTCCGCGAAGCGGAAGCCGGTGACCGCGACGTCGTCGGTCGCCGCCACTTGCGCCACGGGGGCCGCGCCATTGTGGTTCTCGAAGTAGCTGAAAGCCTGGCCGGAGGCGACGACGGGCGCCACTTCGTCGCCCGGTTTGCTCGGTGCGTCGACCGTGATGAAGTTCGACGGCGAGGAGTCCAGGGCCGTGCGCGTGTCCGTGACCCGGAAAGTGCCGGCCGCCGTCCCATCCGTGCGCCAGAGTTCCATGCCGTCGACGCCATGGTCGTCGGCCAGGAAGTAGAGCACGCCGCCCGAGACCATGGCGAAGGACGCCTCGTACGGAGCGCGGCCATCGGCTCCACGCACCTCGGTGAATCCGGTCGCGCCGGGCAGCAGTGCATAAAGCTGGACGCCGGATGCGTAGTAGATGACCCCACCTGCGGCAATCAATTCCGTGGGACCCCAGGCTGACGCCGGCAGCTTGGCGGCGATGACCTTCGTGTAGCCGTCTTCGGTGAGCTTGAACAGGTACTTGTCGAGGCCCTGGCTTCCGGTGAACAACAGGTCGTCGCCGACCGCCACGATGTCCCGCACGGTGACCGCGTCGGGACCGGACGCCTGCGTGAGCTGGGTCGCCTGCCCGTCCCGGACCATGAAGAGCTTCGAATCGAACGTGCGCCCGTAGACCACGTCATCCACCGCCTGCAGGTCCGTCAGGGTGACGGCGCCGGCCACTTGCGCAACGCCGCTGCTGGTGAACTGGTACAGGTGCGCACCCGAACTGGTGCTGAACTGGACCACGCCTCCCTCGGCCGTCTCGATGGCGCGGAATCCGGAGAAGAAGTCGGCGCTGGTGATGCCCGGCACGTCGCCGACGTGCACGGCCTGATCGCCCGCCCATCGGTAGAGTCCGACCGTGGTGCTGCCCTCCACCTCGGCCAGGAACACCCTCCCCGCCTCCGCCTGCACCGTGCCGTACAGGATGCGGCCCTGCGCATCGCGCGCTTCGGACACGCCGCCCTCGTCCGCGAACATGAGCTGCGGCCCTTGTTCGGTGTAGATGTTGAAGAAGAACTTGCCGTCCACGACGGTCCCGAAGGATGTGAAGGCAGGACCGGGCACGACGGTTGCGCCCGTGGCGTCCACCTTGACCACCCTGGTCGTTCCGGATGTGTCCACCGCGGCCACGTAGGCGGTGCCGCCGGACTGGCCCATGGCGAAGTGGAAGGACAACCCGTCGGGCAGCGCGATCACCTGCTGCTGGCCGCTTGCATCCACGGAGCGGAACAGGTGGCCGCCCTCGTCCTCCCGATAGCTTCCGAAGACCAGGCCGCCGTCACTGCCACCGGAGACCAAGCTGTTGAACCTGAGGTCCGAGGAGCGGTTCGTGCCCGTCGCGTAGTCCTTGACCAGGTGCGTGCCGCCGGTGGTGCCGTCGCTCGCCCAGAGCTCGGTGCCGTGGGCGGGGTCGGTGCCGGAGAACAGCAGTGTGTCGCCAACGACAGTGAGCCCGCCGGCGTCCTGGGTGCCCGTGCCCGCGGCCAGCCGCGTCCACGTGGCCGAGCCCATTTCCAGGGCGTACGCCGTCGCGCCCGTGCCATCGAAGAGGGTCATGAAGAGGCGATCGCCGTCGGGCGCGATCTCCAGCTTCGTTCCCGCGAACGTGCCCTGCGGCAGGTCGGCGATCCACTCGGCCCCGTATTCATAGGGATCGAACTGGTACAGCCTGCGCGTGCCGTCGGCCGGGTCGGCGGCCACCACGTACAGCTTGCCGTTGGCGACGCCGAGTCCATCCGGCGTGCCGATGGAACCCACGTCCACCGTGGTCGCGAAGTCCCCGCTGGTGCGGTGCAGCTCCATGGTGAACCCCATGTCCCCCGGCTTGTTGACCAGGTAGTACAGGGTGTCGTCGAATGCCACCAGGCTGTCCGGCAGGATCTGCGCCGGCATGCCGCCGTTCGGGTCACTGTTCGGGAACTCGACGTCCAGCGAGCCCCAGGTCGCGAGCCGGTACAGGTGCCCCGAAGCAGTCAAGGCATACGTATCGTCGCCCACCACCTTCCACGCCTGGATGCCTTCCCAGCCGAAGAACACGTTGTGCGCGCCACCGGTGCTGTCGATCGCGAGGATGTCACCGTTCGGATAGGGATACTCCAGCGGCTGCGCAGGGTCGAACCCGCCCAGGTACAGCGTCGAAGGGTCGCCGCTCGGGAGGAAGTTCGTGACGCGCGCGTTCCCCACGGAGGCAAAGGTCAGTTCCCGCGGCTCCATCGAGCCGTTCAGCTCGTACACGGCGGTGCTCGACGTCCCCACCGGCTGGTCCGAGCGGAGGTACCAGCCGATGACATACACCTTGCCGTTCGCAACGGCCACGTCCATGACGTTCTCGAATCCCCGCATGGGCGGGGCGGAGTACGGGTTCGGCCAATCCGGAACGGGCGCAAGCGACGGCGTCACCTGCGTGGTCACGCCGCCGGCGACGTGGAAAGCCTGCTGGCCGCCGCCGCCGAAGGGAACGTAGCCCACCAGGTAGACCCCGCCCTGCCCGTCCGGCACCAGCGGGCGCGTCGACACCACCGTGCTCACCTGGTGGGTGCCCTGCACGGTTCCATCCGTCTGCCAGACGCCGTCGTAGCCGGAGAACCAGACCACACCATCGATTTCCTGCGGAGCACGCGACACGCTGTCGTGCAGGCGGACCTGGTGGCTGCCGTCGCTGGCCCAGAGTTCCACCATGCCCCGGCTGTTGGTGACGGTGTACAAGGCACGCGGCGAAGTGCCGGGTGGCGGCTCCGGCGGATCGGCGGCGTCGAGAACCCGCAGTTGCAGCGTGACTGGATTGCTCCAATTCCCCGCATCGTCACCGGCTTGCAACTGGTACGCCAGGGCGCCCGGTCCGGTCTCGTAGTCATTGCTGTGCGCTGACGCCTCACCGGCTGCGGTCAGGACGACGTTACCCTGCGCATCGACGCGGAACAGTCCGTCGCCCGAGATCGCCTGCTGCGAGTCCGCGAAGCGCCAGCCGGTCACGGCCACGTCGTCGGTTGCTTGCACCTGGCCGGCGGTTCTCCCTGCCTTGCTGTGTTCGGGATAAACGTAAAAGCCGGCCGTGGAGGCAACCGGCACTTGGTCGTCGACGTTCGTGACGACCAGGCTCACCTGCGTGGCGGCGCTCCAGTTCCCCGCGGCGTCGGCCGCTTGCACGGACACGGAGAACGGGGACCCGAAGGCTTCGTAGTCGTTGGCCGCGCTGCTGCGGCCGGCGGCCGTGAGCGTGATGTCGCCGTTGGCCGCGATGGCGAACAAGCCGTTGGCGCTTGTCCCTCCTTGCGAGTCGGAGAAGCGGAACCCGGTCACGCCCACGTTGTCGGAGGCCTGCACGGTGCCGAGCACCGCCCCGGCGCCCTGGTTCTCGGCGTATTCGATTTGCTGGGCGGGAGCGACGAAGGGCGCGCTGCCGTCCGGCCCGACCGGCCCGAGCGCGATGAAGTGCATCGGGTTCGAACCTTGCGATCCTTCGTACAGGTCGGCGGCGAGCTGGGTGCCGGCCAAGGTGCCGTCCGAAGTCCACAGCTCCGCCCCGTGCGTCCCGTCGTTCGCGTTGAACACCAATTTGCCGTTCACGACGTGCAGATCGCGCACTTCCTGGAAAGCAGGGCTGATCGACACCGGTGCCGCATTCGGTCCGTCGATGCGGAACAGGTGCACGCCGTCCTGCTGCCCCAAGGTCACGTAGATCGTCGATCCGACGGTCGCGACCTGCAGCGGATGGACGGGGTAGGCGCCCCCCGCGCTCGGCTCGGGAATGTTCGCCAGCGCAGCGAAGCCTGCGCCGGAGGAGCGGGACAGCACGATGTGACCGTCGCTGTCATCCGCCGCGAAGAAGTACAGCATCCCGTCGGCTACGGCGGTGGGCGAATTCCAGTGCCAGTGCACGCCGGTGGCGCCGCCGGTGACTTGCTGCTCGCCGACGAGCATCGTTCGGTAGAGCTGCGGGTAGTCCCCCCCTGTCGTCCGTACGTAGAACGCCGTGTCGCCCGCGGAAGTCAGGTTGCTCACCATGCTGTAGGGCGGCGGCGAGCCCCAGGGGTCCGTCGGCGGAATCGGCAACGCCACGCGCGTGGCGACAAACGATCCCGGCTGCACGACGAACACGTCCTGCGACATCGTCCCCCACATGGGGTCCCACGCATTCGCGACGAAGTAGAAGGAGAGCCCTGCCGTGACCCCGGTCGTGGCGTCGATGTAGCCACCCATCATCGAGTCGCCCATGACCGAGCCGACGCCGGTCGGCGTGATGACCGTCAGCGTCCCGGACCAGCCCGGCATGTACACGCTGCCGTCCGCCGTGGGGTGCAGTGTCGAACCGAGGAAGTCGTAGGCGCTGTTCCAGTTGCCGGAATGGTTGGACAACACCATCCCGGTGCCGCCGTCCCAGTGATGGATGGCCTGCCCCGAGTACGGCGTCATTGCGCTGAAGTACAGGTGGTTGCCCGCGACGACCAGGCCGTCCGCATTCGTCACCCCGGTGATCATGTAGCCGTTGCTGCCGTCCATCGGCGGCGTCATGGCGGAAGTGGTGACCTGGCGAACCGTGCCGCCCGCGCTCAGCTGGAACAGCTGCGTGCTGTAGTCACCCGGGACCGGGTTGCCGTCTTCCGGCGGCACGTACGGCGGGATGGCGGTGAAGTACAGGGACCCGCCCATGGCGACCAGGTCGCTGGCACCCTGGACGGGGCTCACGGCCACGGTGCCGGCCTGGGTGCCATCGGTCTTGTAGACCCCCTGCCAGGTGGCGAAGTACGCGACCCCATCCATGACGACGGGCGCTGCGGAAACGAGGCCGGTGGCGAGCAGCGACTGGGTGGTGCCGTTGGTGCTCCACAGCTCGTTGCCGGTGGGTCCGATGGCGGTGTAAAGGGTGTGTTGGGTGGCGCTCACGGCAATCTCCTCGAGGTGGCCTGCGCCGGGAGAGAGAGAGTGAGGGAAAGAGGGGGAGAGCTCCCGGCAGGCGGAGGCCAGCTTAGGGACCCGGGATGCGACTGGATACAGCCCTTAGTATCTATTTACAAAGTGCGATTGTTCTGCTTAGGCCGGCCAAGTAGGTCACGGACTACGCCGCGCGTCGGCAGGGGATGACCGCCTGGTTATGGAATATTCACGGACTGCGATGAGCGCGAGCCCGCTAGGAAACGATTTCGGGCCCAGAAAAGCAAAAGACCCGCCCCTTTCGGGGCGGGTCTTGCAAGCAAATCTGGTGGGCCGTGGAGAGATCGAATCTCCGACATCCTCCACGTCAAAGAGGCGCTCTACCGCTGAGCTAACGGCCCTTGTGCAACCTGTCGATTGCGACGGGGCAAAGTATATCGCACTCTCAAAGCGGCCCCCACGGCGCCTTCTTGCGCGCGTGGTGCGGCAGGCTGTGGCGCAGCTCCTCGCGCTCGCGATTGGCGCGGAGGATCCGCTCCACTTCTTCCGGCGACTCCTTGAGCCAGGCGGTGTAGAGCGTCCGCCGCGCCGCTCCGGCCTTCAGGGCGATGTTCCACCCATGGGCGGCTTCCGGCGCCGCCGCCTCGAAGCAGCCCTCTTCCGTGACGTCCTCCGGCTTCGCCCGGATCCGCCGCGCCAGCGTCGCACCGGAGCTTTCATACACCGCCGCGGCCGTGCCGTCGCGGCGCTGCGGCCGGCACTCCACCTTCACCGCGAGCGCCGCCACCAGCAACAGGCGCTCGATGGCAGCGTCGTCCATGCGGCGCGGATCCTTCAGCGCCGGCGGGCGGCGCGCACGCCGCCGACCTCGCGCACGACCGCAAGCACCTTCGCCAGCCTCTGCGAGTCCGCGGTCTCGACGGTGAACGTCATCCACGCGATTCCCTTGACCGACTGCGTCTGCACGCCGATCACGTTCATCTTCTCCTTGGCGAACACCTCGGAGATGTCGCGCAGCAGCCCCTGCCGGTCGTTCGCCTCGATCGCCACGTCCACGGGATACACCGCTTCGGAATTCGCCTTGCCCCGGCCCCATTCGACATCGATGACGCGCTCGGGACTGCGCTGGGCGATGTCCTGGAAGCTCGCGCAGGTGTCGCGGTGGATGCTCACGCCCTTGCCGCGCGTGACGAAGCCGCTGATCGCGTCCGGCGGCGCCGGCTTGCAGCAGCGCGCCAGCTGCGTCATGAGCGAGTCGACGCCCACGACCAGCACCCCGCCCTTGGGCGCTTTGGCGTTCGTGGGCCGCTTCCTGGCGAGCAGCACCTCGTCCTCGCTCGGCTGCTCCGCCCGCGAGGGATGCAGCAGCACCTCGATGTTGCGCAGCGAGAACTCGTCCTTGCCCACGACGGCGAACAGGTCGTCGGCGGACTTGAACCCGAGCTGCGAAGCCAGGTCTTCCAGCCGCATGGCCGTGCGGCCTTCGCGCTGCAGGAACCGCTCCACCAGGTCGCGGCCGCGCGCCACCGTCTCGTGGCGGACCTGCTCGTTGAACCAGGCGCGCACCTTGGCCCGCGCGCGGTGGCTGGCGAGGAAGCCCAGATCCGGGTTGAGCCAGTCCCGCGAAGGACCGCCCTCCTTCGCCGCCACGATCTCCACGGTCTGGCCGTTGCCCAGCACCTTGTTCAGCGGCACCATCACGCCGTCGACGCGCGCGCCGCGGCAGCGATGCCCCAGGTTCGTGTGCACGCTGTACGCAAAGTCCACCGGCGTCGCCCCCCGCGGCAGCTCCACGATCGACGCCTGCGGCGTCAGCACGTAGATGCGGTCCTCGAACAGGCCCTCGGCCGAGCCCGAGAGGTCGCGCTCCCACGCCAGCAGCTGCCGCAGCACGGCGATCTTCGTGTCGTACTCGCTCGACGCGCTCACGCCCGCGTAGCCCCTGGCACCCGCTTCCTTGTACGCCCAGTGCGCGGCGACGCCATGCTCGGCGTGGTCGTGCATCTTCTGCGTGCGGACCTGGATCTCGATCGGCCGGCCGCCCGCGTCGCGCACCACCGTGTGCAGCGATTGGTAGCCGTTCGGCTTGGGCCGCGCGATGTAGTCGTCGAATTCGTCCAGGATCGGCGAGAAGCGCGCATGCACCAGCGCCAGCGCCGCGTAGCAGTCCTTCACCTCCGGCACGATCACGCGCAGCGCCCGGATGTCCAGCACCTGGTCGAAGTCCAGCGACTTGCCGCGCATCTTCTTGACGATGCTGTAGATGTGCTTGGGCCGGCCATGCACCTGGGCCGCCACGCCCTGCGCGCGCAGGTCGGCCT
>JAESGR010000873.1_pt1 | contig 13481 bp, 17 predicted proteins | sample 9269771 | NCBI WGS metagenome assembly JAESGR01 (sample SAMN15739572, study PRJNA653492) | algae metagenome | isolation source: Chroococcus sp. CMT-3BRIN-NPC107 and co-occurring heterotrophs from well... | place: USA: Clark Mountains Wilderness, California | collected 2010-04-18
AAAATGGACTCCGCAAAGGCGTTTAAATTCCTTGGAGTTGAGGTCTTTTAACTGTTCGTAGGTCATAGTTTTCCTCCTTATCACCTACTTGTGTCATCTTTTTTCTATTCATGCAAGAGGTCTAATGACGGCGATTTGATTCTCGCTGCTGCTTTGGCAAGACTTGGGCTTGGATATCTCTACGAAGACCAAATTACTGACTTTGTTGCTGAGGGTCGGCTGATCCAGGTTTTAGCACAGTGGTGTCCGACCTCTCCTGGCTACTACCTTTACCATATCCAAACCGCCGCTAGAAACCGCCGACATTAGCGGCTTTATACTGATGTTCTGCAAGTTACTTAAATCGGCTGATATCGCCTTAAATTCAACATAATTCAATAATTGTCAAATTGCTTAAGCAATGCGCGAACGTCTAATATCCCCCATTGGCGGCGCGCCAAACAAACGAGAATACTCACGGCTAAACTGTGAGGCACTTTCATAACCCACTCGATAAGCCGCACTGGAGGCATCGGTATCTCCCGCAAGCATTAGGCGACGCGCTTCTAATAGTCTCAACTGCTTTTGATATTGCAAAGGACTCATTGAGGTTACGGCTTTGAAATGGGAATGAAAAGAGGAAGCAGACATACTAACATTTCTAGCTAGATCCTCAACCCGCATCAGTTGTGTAAAATTACCTTTAATAAGTTTAATCGCTTCAGCTATGCGCTGCATCGTGCTACCCGATGTGGCAATTTGGCGGACAGCTTCGCCTTGTTCGCCCATCAGAAGGCGATAGTAGATTTCGCGGATAATCATCGGCGCTAGGATCGGGATATCTTGTGGCGTATCCAAAAGCCGCGTCAGTCTAAGGGCGCAATCGAGCAAAGGTATATCAGCATTGCTAACAAATAAGCCTTTGACAGAGTTTTCTTTTTTTTTGGCAATAGAGCGAGTTTCTGCGAGAATATCACACAGTTGTCGTAAGTCTAAATTCAGCTTAAATCCTAGATAGGGCTGTTCTGGAGGAGCCTCAACCACAAAAGCGCTTAGAGGCAGATCGACGGAGACAACTAAATATTGAGACATAGCATAATGATAGGTTTCTTCTCCTAGCAATACTGACTTCTTGCCTTGAACAATAATGACAACAATAGGTTCGCAGACATCGGGCAGCAATGCAGAAACATAAGATTGTCGTGTAAATTCCAGCTTATCAATTACTGTGGGATGAACGCCATCTTCTTTGCCATTGGTGTGCCAAGCGATCGTTGCCGCTAATTTTTTACACTCATTATCCAGCGCGCGGCGATCGCAAATCTCAATTGTCATGCTAGTTCTTCAACTTATTTCAGCATTGTGTTAATCAGCAATATAGCGCAACTTCATTAAGTCACAAAACCTTAGTTTGGAGAATTAGGCAATTAAAGGCGAGATTTAGGTATTGAAAACTCTATCTGTGGCTCATAGCATGAGCATATCTAACTATAAAAGTAAAAGGCAATGACTAAAGGCAAGCCAAAAGGCGATACAATGCACAGTGATTATGCTCATCCAGCAATTAAGCGAATTATCTCCCGTCGATCTGCGCTTGGATTGTTAGGATTTGGTGCTGCCGCTACTGCCTTGACACCCACTTTTTCCAAGATGGCACAGGCACAGGCTCAAAATCAGCCATCGCCACCTACTTCAAACCAATCATCGCAACTTATTACTAAAGAGATCCCGCGCACAAAAGAGAGAGTGCCTGCAATTGGACTAGGAACATTTATGACCTTTGATGTTTTATCTAATCAGTCACGCGCTCATCTTGGGCAAGTGATGCGCCGCTTTTGGGATGGAGGCGGGCGGCTGGTTGATGTCTCACCTCTTTATGGTATGTCTGAGGTAAACGTGAGCGAATTTGCTAAAACTCTCGGCTTAACTAACAATTTATTTATTACTAATAAAACCTGGGCAACGGGCGAGTATCTGGGCGATCCTAGTCAGGCGCAGCGTTAGTTAGAACAATCACTAAAGCGATTGTCGCGCGATCTCATTGATGTGATGCAGGTTCATAGCTTGGTAAATATAGATGCGATTTTGCCCCTACTCAAAGCATGGAAAAAAGAGGGTAAAATTCGCTACGTGGGCATTACCCACCACGATCCATTATATTTTGCTGCACTTGAAAAGTGGATCGAGAACGGAGACTTGGATTTTGTTCAAGTTCGCTACTCAATTCGTCAGCGTGAAGTTGAAGATAGAATTCTTCCATCGGCAGCAGCGCGAGGAACAGCAGTTTTAGCCAATATGCCCTTTGAGAAAGCCCGTCTTTTTGAATTGGTGAAGGGGCAATCGCTACCGGATTTTGCTAGCGAAATTGGCTGCGAGAACTGGGCGCAGTTTTTTCTCAAATATGTAATTTCTCACCCTGCTCTAACCTGTGCGATTCCCGCAACCACAAACCCAAATCATGTTGCCGAGAATATAGGGGCATTAAGAGGAGCATTGCCAGATAATTCAATGCGTACCCAGATGGTAAAACACATGGAAAGCCTTCCTGGTTTTGACACACTTCTCCAAACGCCCTGGTATCCTGGCAAGACGTTCAACGGCTTGGTTCACTTGCCAAATCCCCGTTCAATTGGCTGAGAATGTTGCTGGTGGAAGATATTAGCTTAAAGATGTTCGAGTAATGGAGTGTATATTATGCCGCCTAGATATCTGCTTTCCCTATCGCTCTCGATTTTTTCAGTCATGGCAATAGGTTTGCCTGCACTAAATCAAACGCAAAGTCAGTTGCCCTATTGGACTAAAGCTACACCGCCAACGGTAGCTCGGCAAGAGCTTTATCCAGAAGTTTTGAACAACAAAATTTATGTAGTCGGTGGTTTACTCAGCCCAGCCACTGGCTTTTCAGCACATTTCGAGTCTTACGATCCGGTTAAGGATACATGGACAGTATTAAGACCGCTACCGGAAGCCCGTCATCACATCACGCTGTCGGCAGTCAATGGTTTACTCTATGGTATTGGCGGTTTTACTGGCGGGTTTCCGGACTGGCGCGCCCAGCCAACAATGTTTATCTACAATCCCACTTCTAATACTTGGACTCAAGGTACTGACCTGCCAGTGGCTCGCGCCGAGGGCATATCCGCAGTAGTTGATAATAAAATCTACCTAATTGGGGGGCGCGTTCGAGCTACTGAAAACGCTCGGCTGTTCAACGACCACATCGACAGCGCGCGCAACGAAGTATTCGATCCGACAACAAAACGCTGGTCGTCCCTTACCAATGCACCGACACCGCGAAATAGTGCGGCATCAGCCGTAATTGATGGCAAAATCTATGTTGTTGGTGGTCGCAAGTTTTCCAAAAATGATGATGGTACTGCACGCCAGGTTAACGTGCCAAATCTTGAAGTTTACGATCCAAAACTAGATCGTTGGGAAACGCGATCTCCTCTGCCTCAAGCTAGAGGAGGTCTAGCGGCAACTTCGCACTTGGGCAAGCTTTACGTTTTTGGCGGCGAACAATGGGTTCCAGAGCAGAGAGTTTTTGCTGAAAGTTGGGTATACGACCCAAAAACTGACATATGGGAAACATTACCACCCTTACCAACCCCACGACACGGATTAGGAGTATCCGCCGTTGGCAACCGAATTTTTGTTTTTGGTGGCGGAACTAAAACAGGCGGAAATGCCGCTACAATCAGCCACGAAGTGCTGGTGTTGCCCGCCAACGGAGCAATGCCTTAATCTTTAAATACTGCGCCAACTTGTTTAGGCTTTCAATCTACAATACCAGCTTGTTTTAATGCGGCCGCTAATTTTGTCATAAATTCAACAAAGACGCGGACTTTAGCTGAAAGATAGCGTTTTTGAGGATACAATACTGCGATCGGCAATCCGACTTGAGGCGTGTAAGATTGAAGGATGGGTTGGAGGTTTCCACGCGTGATCGCTTTGGCGGCGATAAATTTAGGCAACTGAACTACACCCGCTCCTTGAATGACTGCCTCTAAAATCACCTCTGAGTTATCAAATCGTAGATAACTGTCAACGGTAAGATCAAGTAATTTTCCATTTTGTTCAAATTTCCAGATATATTCTCGTCCGGTCTGGGGAAAGATAAAGTTGACACATTGATGCTGCAATAGTTCTGTAGGTTTTGTGGGCGTACCATACTGGGCAAGATACGTCGGCGAGGCACAAGTGATGTAGCGTGTCGTTGCCAGGTAGTGCATGATTAAACTGCTATCGTTGCTTATACCAATCCGCACCGTTGCATCAATACCTTCCTCAATTAAATCGATCGCGCGATCGTTAAAAGAAACATTTAGCTTTAGCTCGGGGTATTGAGCCGCAAATTGCAGCAAAGCCGGGGCGATATGTATTTTGCCAAACGTATTGCTAAGATCGATCCGTAATGTGCCAATTGGTATAGATTGCGACTTTTTGACTTCAAGTTCAGCTTCTGCCAAATCGTTAATAATTTGCTGACAGCGTTGATAAAATCGGTCGCCATCTTCGGTTAGTGTCAAACTGCGAGTCGTTCGCCCAAGCAAGCGCACCCCTAACTCATCTTCTAAACGCAATACCGCTCGACTCACGGCGGAAGGAGCTATACCCAACTGTCTAGCAGCCTCAGAAAAGCTGCCACATTGAGCAGAGCGCATAAAAATCATCAAGCTTTTCAGCTTATCCATTCACTCAACCGCACCTTTGAATTTTTTGCATAAGTGTTTTGAAGTTTAACTACTTTTTCTCTTTTCTTGTACAAGTTACTGTTTAGATAAGTTGAAATTGCCGAGACATAAAAAGGAAACAAACATGACACAGCAAACAAACGCAGAACAAATCATTTTAGTGATCGGAGCAACGGGCAATCAGGGCGGTGCGGTGGCGCGTCATCTCTTGGAACGGGGAAAATTTAAAGTTCGCGCTCTAGTTCGAGATCCAAATAAGCCCGCATCTCTTGCCCTGCAACAAGCAGGTGCAGAACTGGTAAAAGGCGATATGGGCGATTGCGCTTCCTTGGATCGTGCTTTTGCAGGCGTTTATGGCGTTTTTTCAGTGCAGGACTTCAAAGAAGGATTGGACACTGAAATTCGTCAGGGCAAAGCTGTTGCAGACGCAGCCAAAGGCGCAAACCTTCAGCATTTCGTCTACAGTTCGGTGGGTAGCGCTCAACGCAATACTGAGATTCCGCATTTCGATAGCAAGTTTCAAGTTGAAGAATACATCCGAGAAACCGCATTACCTTACACAATCATGCGTCCGGTATTCTTCTTTTACAATTACAACGGAATGCGAAGGGTGGTTGAAAACGGAACGCTTTTTCAGCCCCTCAGTCCCGAAACAAAATTACAGCAACTATCCGAAGAAGATTATGGGGCAATGATTACCGAGGTATTTGAGCGCCCCGCAGATTTCCTGCACCGCGAGATTGAAGTTGCCAGTGTAGAGATGACTATGCCAGAAATCGCTGCTGCATTTAGCCACGTTTTAGGACAACCCGTCAACTACCAACAAATCCCGTTTGCAGCTTTTGAGCAGCAAGCTGGAGAGGAAGTCACCATTATGTATCGCTGGTTTGAGAACGTCGGCTATATTGCAGACTTTACACAGTTAAAACGTGATTTTCCGGCACTGACTGACTTTGAATCCTATCTGCGCTCCGGTGACTGGGCAAAATAAGCCAATATCGAAGCAAAAGTATAGAAAGTTTTTGCTGCCGCTTGAGTACAAGGTTGATTATGCAAGCAGATTTATTAACCAAGGGGATAACGATGAAAGTATTGATAGTTGGAGCAACGGGCAAGTATGCCAGCCTTGTAGTGCCAGAGCTAAAGCAGCGTGGTGTTACGGTACGGGCGCTGGTACGCAATGAAAGTAAATCAGAGGCGGTACGGCAGCAAGGAGCAGACGAGATCGCGATCGCAGATTTTAATGACCCCGCTAGTCTCCGTGCTGCGGCTAATGGTGTATATGGAGTATTTCATATCAATCCCGCCTTCGCACCCGATGAGGCGGAGCTAGGGGTAGCGATGGTGGAGGCGGCAGTATCTGCTAAGGTACGGAAGTTTGTCTTCTCCAGTGTTATCCACCCGTCAATTTCCAAGCTGAGTAATCATGCGGCTAAACGTCCGGTGGAGGAAGCCTTGTACGAATCAGGGATGGAATTTACTGTTTTGCAGCCCACTATGTTTATGCAGAATCTCAATGGTAGCTGGAACTCTGTGCTGGAGCATGGTCGTTTCTCTTTACCTTACTCCAAATACGTAAAAGCATCTTACGTAGATTACCGTGATGTCGCAGAAGTCGCTGCCTTAGCGCTGACTGGGGACAAGCTGAGTTATGGCACTTTTGAGTTGTGCGCCCCTGGTATGGTCAACCATGTAGAATTGGTGACGCTGATGAGCGAGGCGCTGGGTCGCACTATTGAGGCAGGGGAGCCAGCCTTCCAGGAGTGGGTGCAAACAGCGCACATAAATGATGTGGCTATTAAAGAGGGTTTAGCGCGGATGTATGCCCACTATAATCGCTATGGTTTTCCTGGCGGTAACTCTTTAGTGCTGCAAGCTATTCTCGGTCGAGAGCCGCGAGCGCTAAAACAGTACATTTACGAGCTTACGAGCCATTGAGAAGCAATTATCTCAGACATTACAGGGAGCTTATCCCACTAACAAAATTCTGTTAATCCAAATGTGAATGGTTGCGAGGGAAATGAAAGCATTGAAACAGGCAGAAATTCTTTCCCACCGAACAACAAGTCTACGGTATTTACGTTGAAACCAAGCAAAACAGCGCTCGATTTGAAAACGTGAGACAGAAATCTTGATTGGTCTACCGCGATTTTTCTTTTTTTTCCAGGTTCGTTTTGGTAACTGTGGTCTGATGCCACGTTTTTGCAAAGCCCTCCTCAAATCTTTTGAATCATAGCCTTTGTCCGCCGCCAGGACTTTAACTCGTTTACGGGGTCTACCAGGTTGATTAGTTTTGACGAGAATGCGGTCAATAAGAGGCATTACTTGCTGGCGTTCATTCCCATTAGCTGATGTATTACTACAAACGAGAGGCATCCCGTTACCGTCGGTCAGGGTATGAATCAAAATCCCTTTGCCCTTGTAACCATAAGTAACATCCTCACCACCGCCTTTGCCACGGGGATACTGGCCCGTCCACCGCGCCGTAGTTCCAGTTAATTAATCCTTTCTCTGAGGCGATTCCTAAGATACGTGCTTGTACTTGTTCTAACGTCCCATCTGTTTGCCAACGCTTTAACCATCTGTGCGCTGAACTTTTTGATGCCCAGATTTCTCCTCTAGGGACATCACACCAACGACATCCTGTAATCAATACATACATCAAGGTATTAAGTACATGACGAAACGGCGCATGGGGCATTCCCCGTTCCCGCTTTTCTCCAACCTCTGTTATCACATCCTCAAACAGTTTCCATTCTAAATCACTCAATCCCTCAAATCTTCCAGCCATATTCCGTATAGCTTAATCAATCTGAGACATACATTATCACATTTTTGACCTTAGTGGGATAGGTTCGGTGGTAATATTTGGCGTTTTAAAGTAGCAAGTAACCGTTGATGACTTTTAATCAGGTGATGTTCGCCTTGAATACCAAGCATGAATAAGTAGATTCTGAAAAAATAGCACAGGTGGATCAAAGCCAGCCGATGCAATAATTGAGGCAACTTCCTGGGGTGCCAGCACAGCAACATCACGACCATAAGCAGCGCGCATTTTTTCAATGTCTTCCTCCGGCAATTCGGCAGACTTCATCATTCGTAGCCAAATCTCAAGAAGGCTTTGATAGTCTGAAGTAGACATATCAGAAGCTATATCAGAACTAATCAAATATCCTTGGGGACGAAGTCGTAAAGCAATTTGATTAAAAAAGCTGCGCCTCTCCTCTTTATCCATAATAAAGTGAGAAACTACAAGGCAAGTCGCCGCATCAAACTCCTTTGATGTGGGTAGCGAATCGAGATAACCTGCGTGAAAAGTGCAACGAGATGTGATGCCACTTTCTTCAACCTTCTGACGACAAACATTAAGCATCGCGATTGCAGGGTCAACCGCCGTGAACTGCCATAATGGAAATGCTTGGGCTAGATTAATCAACTCCGCTCCGGTTCCTACGCCGACGCAGAGTATCCGTGCATCAGTAGGAAGATCCGATAGTATGGCGCGGATAAACAAATCAAGGGAGTCGCGGATTGGAGCTAACTTAGCCCACCTATTATCGTAGGCAGAAGCGGCTTTTTCGTCGAAAGCAATAGCTGGTTGTTGATTTTTCACGGGTAGGAGCCATTAAGAGAGTAAATTGAGTCAGCCAAAGCCAATAATCAAAACATATCTAAGTAGTTGTGCCTTTGCTTTAACCTAAACTTCACACCTCAACGTTTGCTACAAACTTCTTGCCCAGTTTGTCAAAAACTTGCCCCTATATTTCGATACACTTTTGGGGTGAGGTTAGTAAATCGACGAAACGTAGCTGCAAAGTGACTTTGACTTGCAAATCCAAGCTGGTAACTAATATCTACAATAGGTAGTTGCTTTTCAATTAAAAGTTTTTTAGCTCGTTCAACTCGTTGCATGAGCAAATATTGGTGAGGGGGAATACCTGTAGACTGTTTGAATGCCCGTGCAAAGCGGTACTGACTGATTTGGACAACTTCTGCAAGTTCGCTCAACGTGATATCTTGTTCCAATCGAGCATGGATGTAGTCTATTGTCTGCTGGAGCGATTGTGCCGAGAGTTTGGAAACCGCATCGGCGATCGCAATAGGATTTGTACAATAGTGTCTAACGAGGTGGGTTGCCAATACTTGAATGACCGATTCAATATACAGAAGCCTTGGAGAAGAGTGAAGTTCCTTGTGTAAGTCGATCCCAAGTTGCTGAATTAAAGGATCTTGAGCTGTCCACTGTTCAATAATTTCAACATTCTTACCTGTTAATTCCTCAGCAAGTTGCTCGATAAAGGCGGGTTCAAAATCAATACTTATCATTTCCTGCTTGCTTTCCAGGACGACTTCATGGGGTAAGTTTGCAGGTAAGACGCAAATATGACCTGAGCGAACGTGCTTCTGTTTACGTTGACCTGCTGAAGTTTGCCAGAAAGCCTGAAATGAGGCTTTTCCTAGAGGGACAGAGATTTTGATCTTAGGAACGCTATGTTCAGGAAAATGATTTGGGTTACTAGATGCGTAAAAAATGCTACCGGCATTTAATTGCAACGTGCGCTCGAAGATTAGCGGCAAAGGGTGTTCTCTAGGAGTTTGGCAAAGTAAGTCTGGTAACATTTTCTTTTCCGATTAAAACAGGGAGAGAATGCCTCACATCTTACACTAAGCCCAAATTCACGCTAGGTAGACGTTTTAGTTAAATTGCCTTCCGGTGGAACAAATACTTGAACTAAACTTTTCAGGTTTTAAGGCAATCGCTTAAAAAAATTAGGCGGCTTAAAAAGTTGAGTTTTCGTAATTGATTTAGATATAAGTTAAGCCTAATTCTAATATCTTGTCAGTAGCCTTTTAACTGGAGCTACTGGGAAATAAAATTTACAAGCTCATTACCGCTTCGCCTCCAGCCTCGCGATCGCCACCCCAGGATAATACACCCCTAGGATTTGAAGATAATCATACCCCTGGTTTGCATAAGCATAAGCTCCCGTCTGGCTCATCCCCGCTCCCTTGTGCGCTTTGTCCACAATCTCCTGAGTTGCCGCATAAAGCGATTCGACTACCCCACCTTCGTAGCTAAGGATTTCCCCGGCTGTCTCGGTGACTGCTTAGTGAGTAGTATCGTACTCGGTAGCAACTCCTTTGTATGCCTGATGTCTTTCTCCAGAAGTCACGTCAAACCACCCGTTAGCAGGACGAAAGGTATGCACCAAAGCGTAAGACCTGGCGGCAACAGCTTGGGCTTTCAACGCCTCGATGGGCGCGGCGGCAGACATCTCGCTGCCTACAACGGATAGGAGGTATTCTTCCAAATTCACATAGTTTATAGCGAGTAAGTTATCTCCCTGGGCTATCAGCAGCAATTTTCCTCTGTACCAGCGTTCGCCGATGAAAACCACACCACTGTCTGTTGGCTCAATCCATAGGACAGAAGGTATTTGCACTTCCCGGAATAGGATATTTGAGTTGTTAGCACTTACTTGAAATGCTCCAGATGGCGGTAGTTGCTCTAGCCGTTGCCCGTTGCCATCGATAACGTTTGCCTTCGTTGAGGAGGCTATTGCAGTATTGCTGACGTTTTGTGCGACCGCAACTCGTATTTCGATAGCTGGAGCAATGTATGGGCGGGTCTTTTCTTTGCTTTTTGAGCTTTTAGCTTGGGTTTTTGGTAGATGCTTTTGAGCGATTACTTTTTTCGCCTGCTCTTTCGTTGACGGTCGTACCTGGGAGGTTTTTACTTTAGGTAAAGCTGGAGTAATTTGCGGCAGTAACGCTTTTGATGGTAGAGGTGACTGGGTGCTGGGGCGAATGTCAATTATTGCTGTAGAGGATAGTTGCCCTGAAGACAACTGTAAGCATATTAAGGGAATAACTACCGCAGGCAAAAACCAAAATAAACTCCGCATTTCAAAGCCTCAAAAGATCCATTTTTTCGTTACTCATACTGACCTCTTCTTATCCTTAGTTTCTAGTAAGTGTACTACTTCTACAATGACAGCACCGCACGTAGGTCATACACTTATTAGATTCAACTAGCTAATCTAGCTTCCCTCAATAGCTCTCGAACTTTTGTATTTGTCAACGTTTCCTGCTGTAGCTTGACTTTAATTTGGCTACACAAAAAATCAAGTTTTGGTCACGTCCATTGACTTTCTGGGCTATCCCTAACACATTCGCTATCTTCCTAGCTTGTCGCAACTTTAGCTTATCTAAGTCTACCCCTGTCAACAAATCCTCAAGTTTTGGTGCAACAACCATAGTTGTTTCTTTCGCTTGCGGTAGTAACCGTAACTGCTTTTGCTCCTTTTGAAGGGGCTTAACCAATACCACAGATTCTTTTACAGGCAAAGGCAACAGCCAGGAATCGGGCAACTGGGGTAGCTCCTTTGGTGTTACCGCTAGAGGTAATTTAGTGAGTGGCTGTTGGATGTTAGTCAATGGCGAGTTAGAGGCAGCTTTAACTTGGTTGTAAACTGCCACCGCTCTTGTACCAAAATCTACTGCGGCAATAGCTAAAAATCCTAACGCGATAGCGCAAGCGCACACGCAGGGCTTCGCATTGAACGAATAAGTCAACAATTCTTGAGCAGACATAGTAGGAATCGTTTATTTGTTTCGGCGTGTGGAGAGTGCCGAGTTTTTGTCTTCGCATTGTTGTAGCTTCTTGAAAAGTTTTGTGGAGGGAAACCGCCCCCCGCAAACTTTCCGCAAATGTAGTTTATTGAGCTATGAAACTTCAACGCTTGCTTGAGTTAATAATATAATAAATCTAGTCATAGGTCAAGCATTTTATTACTAATAACTGTGTATATACCAATTATTAATAACTAAAGACAGACCTCAATTCACTTGCCTAATTCTCAAGTTCAATCTCCTGCCGTTCTTTAGCATATTGCTAGTATTGGAGTGCTAAACTTTCAGCAGCACAATATTCTTTTTCCAATTAGTTGTTTTATTTAAAAACTATAATTAATAGCTAGTTAAAACGTGCTTACTACTTTAAACTATTTTTCTGGCGACGCTGTTTGCTCAAGCAATTTGGGTTAATTGATGTTGGAAAACTAACCGTGTTTCTAGGTTTTCTTGTGCTAAAGCGATCGCACTCTGAGGACGCGCCAGTTGCAACAAGTACCATTTCCTGCCGTCTTTTTCCCATACGGCAAGTAAGTCGAATCCATCACGAGGATTGATTGCGATCACTTTGGACTTCATATAATTCTCCTTAGCAATGAGTTGTTATTTTCGTTTTGACGCTCTGCCGACTTCTTATAAAACCTTCAACCAGCACAATCACCCTTTGACACTGCCTTTTGTCAAACATAGCTACATGAGTTTTTTCCAAAGGCAATCTCATCACCTTTGATAACCATTTGTAAGCGGCTTGACGGCTAAAGAAAACACCGCATTGCCACAGTGGGTCGAACTTGCGATGAGCCAAACTGCGCCACTTCCGTAACTCCTTGTCGGCTAGAGTTCCCAAGGGAATACTAGTTTTGGGATGACAACGCACACGAGTGTCGCAATAGGGAAAGCGATCGCACAAGTAAATGAAGCCATAACTGCACCCGAAAACTCTGGCGCTATCGATCAACGAAACGCGACTGCCACAAAAGGGATACCGTTGAGGGTTCATCTGCCTACCCCCTGCAACTGCTCTAATACCGCTAATTCCTCTGTTATGGCTCTAGCAACGGCTAGGAGTCCTGGTTTTGATGAGTTTTGGAGTAGGGCGATCGCTTTGTTGAACTTGGGGCAGCAATCACAAACATGGTCGAAATCGACGGCACTAAGTTCGGTTGCTTCGTAGAGGGCGATGATCGCTACTGCTGCTTTCTTGTCCTGGCTCAGATGTTGCAGATGGATTTCTAGCTGCTGCAAAACTGGCTCATCTTTTGGGTTAAGCGAGTGGCTTGTGAGAAGGAACATTGTTGGTTTCCTATAGGTAAAACGAAACCCGCCAGTTTTTAGCTGGCGGGTGCTGGGGTAATTAAATTTGGCTACTTGGAAAAAAGAACTATAGTCTAAGCGGCTAGTTGAGGCGTACCGCTACTACAATTGCTTGGCTGTGTTGGTTGTTCCCAGCACAATTGATACTTGCTATATCTATGTTCTACACATTCAATTCTAGGTTTTGCCACTATTTCCGCCGATAATGTGCGGTCATAAACTTGTACCATTGTCCGTCATCTCCCAGCATATGTGATGTCAGCACCCTATGATTGTCGCTTTTGAACTCGGTTATGTCTTTGTACTTCGCCATCTTCCCCTCCTCACCAGTCATTGCTGGACCTTCGGCATTGAGCGTCAGCACTCTTTCTTCTGCGTCCAGTTCGCCCTCGTACACCCAGAGATAGGTCATCATAGAGCCGATCCATGTACCTACATACTGCTGCTTCTGCGAGTCGTAACCAAGCGTTAGTATCGTTGTCGCCACACCGCAGCCAGGCATCTCACCCTGTCCCTCAGCTAAAATCCACAGTCCACCAAGCGAGCGCACGCTCTCAGTCCCTGTTGATTTTTCTGGCGGTTGCCCCGACCCCATCATTACCTCGGTTTCGTATGTCCACTCCCCGACAAACTTCTGTAGCCACTGGTGTTCGTCTTGAGGTTGAGCAGGCATGGTTGAGTCTTGTTGTGTTTTAGTTGTTTCCATTGCTTCATCTCCTTGTGTAAATCATTGGGAAATTTAAACGATACTGGCAAACGCGGCGGCGATTCGTTGAGGTGCTTTTGGTCGTGCGTACATTCGTTCCATGTAGTCTACCAACAGGGGAAAAGTGGCGAGTAGTTGAATTTCGTTCGCCCAAT
>JAESGR010000874.1_pt1 | contig 13457 bp, 7 predicted proteins | sample 9269771 | NCBI WGS metagenome assembly JAESGR01 (sample SAMN15739572, study PRJNA653492) | algae metagenome | isolation source: Chroococcus sp. CMT-3BRIN-NPC107 and co-occurring heterotrophs from well... | place: USA: Clark Mountains Wilderness, California | collected 2010-04-18
ACGATTACGGCAAAAGCCAGAAGATTCCAGTTCTTGCAATCAACCATTGTCAGAACAACTAATCAATCTGTGACAGATGCTGATTTTGTTAGCGAGCCGTAAGCTCCAGCAAAACAAATAGTAACCGGAACAAACAGAAAAAGCCGTAAGCATTATAACTAGCGGCTTTTTTCTGTTTGTTTGACAGGATGAATCTCTCGAGCAGTTGTAGACAAAGTATCATGCCCAAAAAGGAGCGTTTTTGATACAACAAACAAAGTCGCCGTTTCGCCCTCACGCGCATTGAATTGTTAAATCGCCGGTGCATTATCGGGAGGCGATAAGAATTCGATGCCGTAACGTGCCGAAATCTCAAATACCTTTTCCATATCAGGAAGTTCATCAGAAGGCAGCTTGCTTAACTCTTCAAAATACTTTTCCAATCCAGCAGCATCAGCATCATCACCATTTTAGCTGGTTCGCTTCCGACAACAGTAAACGAGTGCGGAGCGTTGCGCGGCAGATAAACAGTCGTCCCAGCGCTTGCCCGCACAATTTCGCCGTTAATTTGAAAGTCAACTTCACCTGCCACGACATAAAATGTTTCGTCTTCATTCCGATGAAGGTGAAGAGGAATGCTCACGCCCGGCGAATTATAATTCTCGATTAGCACGTAGCTGCCGGCAGTGTCTTCGCCGATCAACAAAATACGCTGACTGTCGCCAAGCACGTTGAGTCGCCTGCCTTGCCCGTTTGAAACGAGTCGGACATTAGAAATAGTATCACTCATAAGCTCCTCCAAAATTTCATCATCTGTTGCGCGAAATACTATCACAATTGGGCTTTTCAGTTTATTAATAAACTGCTGTTTTAATACCGATTACTGCTGGCTAACAAAATCAGCATTAACAACAGATTCATTCGTTGTTCTGACAATCGAAGATTGAACAAATCTGAACCGTCTGGCTTTTGCTGTGATTATTACTGTTTCTCCAGCTGCAACCGATTCAAATTTGTAATAACCGAATGAAGTTGTCTGCGCCGTTCGTACCTTGCCTGCAGAATCAGTCATCGTGATCAAAACATTTCTGATGCCTCTGCCCTGATTATTTGTCACTTTGCCTGAGACCGAAACTGATGCTGCTGTCGGTCCTAAAACAGTAAACAATCCATTGGTTGTATTAGCCGCCGGATTTCCGCTGTTAAATTGAAACGTTTGTGTTCCGGTTACTGGATTATTAAACAACAATCCGGTTTGCTGTCCGGATGTGCCGATGACATTAAAGTTTAAGTTATACAATACTCCGCCCGAAGCGGTTGTAATGGCAGTTGCACATGCACCGGAAACAACTATTCTGCCTGCTGTCGGTGAATTAGCCAGCACTGAACAATTAGCGCTTAATGTTCCCGTATTGCTTCCTGCAGGCGAAGCAGGCTGCAGCACAGCCGGATCATAAAAAACTGTAAAATCAAACGATTCGATCGGAGTTCCTGCAGACACCGCTCCGATTGTTACGGGAATAGTGATTGAACTGCCGGTTGATACCGATGCATTCGTAGATAATGAGACATTGACTGCTACCCCCCCGGCAATAGCTGATTCAGATTTGAATTCATTCGATTCTGAATCATCAGATTGATTCATTCTGTCGGCAGTTTGCTGAGATAACCGTTCATCGAATTTTCCTGCCGTATCGCTTTGAACATCTTGTTTCGGCAGAATCTCTTCATTAGTTTCTGAATCATCGGCAAACGAAGCAGCAGTTGCCCAATTTCCGGATACTTCGCCGACTAAAACGGCTTGATAATCTTCTCCTGTTATATTGCCGCTGATCGAGTTGTATTGTTTACTTGCGGGAACAAACTTCCATTGACCGATGATGTTCGGTGCTGTTATCCCGACCAATCGCTGTTGAATGCGCGCCGCGTCGAGAGAATTGACCGCTCCGCTGCCGTCGGTGTCAGCCGCGATCAACTGATTCGGAGTTAAAGTTGTCAGCCCGACTAAATGCTGCTGAATGCGCGTCGCATCCATTGAATTGATGCCTTTAACTTCTCCGGTTTTCGATGGCGTGACCGTGTAATTGCCGTCGAGCAGATTTGACAATTGATAGACACCGGAGCCGTCGCTGAGTGCAGACGTAACAGCGGCGTTCAAATTCACTCCTACCACAACCGGAAACGCTTGATTAATATCCGGAATGCCGTATCTGACCGTTCCCGATATTGAATAGCTCGGTGCCGCGCAGGTAATGGTCTTCGGCGACCCGTTAATATCGGACATCGTTGAGACAATCAACACCCGAATCTGGTGCGGCAGTCCGTCTTTCAAGTTCGCCGGAGTTGCGAAGCTGAAGCCGTGCACGCCGTTGCCGATGCCGGCATCGAGCAGGTCTTGCCGGAACTGGTTGGCTGAGACGCTTCCCACTAAACTGTTGTCGGCATAAATGTTGACGCTGACGGGCGCGTTCGGTTGCTGCGGATCCCACGCCCAGCCGGAGATGGTGTTGCAATCGGCAGAGTCGAAAGAGCCGCCGGGAAGGGCGAGAATTTGCAGGCGGTAATTGGTGACAGACGAAATTCCCGACAGATTACTGGTCGCTGTCACCGAAAAATTAAAGATACCGGTTTGATTCGTCGTTCCGCTGATTTTGACATTCTCCCTTTCATTGAAACCGCTGTCGCTAAAAGTGGTTGACAGTGAAATGCCGTTAGGCAGCGCGCCGCCCGTCACCGTATATGAATATTTATAGGTATTATCGTTAGTAGAATTCCCTCTGCCGTCCGAAACTGAAAAATCAGCGACCGTGTAATTGTAAGGAGTTTGAACAAAACCGTCAGGCAGTTGGGCGACAAAAGCGCCGCCGTTTGACGAGTTGTTCAGCTCGAACGCGCCGATGTCCGCCGTGCCGACTCTCGAAGCTCCGCGCTGATCGGTATTGGGCGAGGTTGCCGTGTTGCCCGCGTTGATAGCGGGCGAGCCGGTCAGCAATGCCTGCGTCTGCGTCGGACCGCCGTAGTAACCGAGCGGGCTGAGGCGGGGATCGGCGGCGACGATATTGCCGGTCGTGTCGCCGATGATCTGCGCTCCATTAGTGCTGCCGATCAAATTGTAGCCCTGCGAAGTAAGCTCGCCGTAGAACTGTTTAATGGCAGAGGTAGTGATGGCGACGCCACTTGTGCTGCTAGGATTGGAGTTATAGGTTACTGTGTTCCCGGCGATGATCGAATTCCGGGCATTGACCGTGCCAAGCGCAGCAAAAGCGATTGCAATGCCGGCACCATGAACGCTGTTACGGTCGTAACCCGTGTAGATTGCGTTGTTAGCGACGGTCGTATTGATCAGGGACACTGTGCCGCCGTAGTTGTAAATTCCGCCACCTTCACTCTGCTCTGGATTGCCAACAAAATTTTGTGAGACGGTGCAGTTGGTCAGCGCCATCATCCCATCAAAGTCGAGGTAAATTCCCCCGCCATAACTCGGATTCATAGGTGTACGATTGATTGCACGATTGTCCGAGATGGTCGAATTCGTAATGGTTGCGGAATGAGCGTAAATCCCGCCGCCCTGATCCGCGTTATTGCCCGAGACCGTCGAATCATTGATGGTCAGCGACGCGTTGGGGTCCGAGCGGATGCCGCCGCCTTCAAAGCCGAAGACACGTCGATCATACGCATAGTCTCCCGAACTCCCATTCCCTGTGACCAGCGTTCTGTCGAGAGTCAGCGTGCCATAGTTAGCAATTCCGCCGCCCGAATAGATTCCACGATTATTTCTGAGGACGACATTCCTGACGGTCAGGTTTCCAGAGTTTTGGATTCCGCCGCCCCAAAGACCGAACCCGTCCGAGACGGTTAGACCGGAGATGACGGCGGTCGCGCCGCTGTTCACAAGAACGTTGTTTTGGTGTTCCGATCCGACAGCACTGCGGAGCGTCAGCGCGTCAGCGCCCGGTCCCGCGATTGTCAGGTTTTTGGTGATTTTAATCGGTCCGCCGGTCAAATGGATTTTGCCACGCGCCGCCTCGCCGAATGTGATCGTGCCGCCCGCGCAGGCATCAATCACCGCCTGCCGCAGCGACCCTTCGCCGGCGTCTGATTTATTCGCCACGACCACGTTTGAGAGGCATCCCGTTACCGGCGGCGCGCCCGACGGGAGGACGCGGAGGCGGTAATCGGTAACGAACGAGTTCGTGCCGTCGCTTGCCGTGACCGAGAAAGCAAACACGCCCGTCTGAGCGGTTCTGCCGCCGACCCGGACGCGATAGCTTTCACTCGCCGAAAGCGAAATGCCAATCGGCAACGCGCCGCCCGTCAACGAATAGTTGCTGGAGGTGCTTTCAACGAGAAGCTGACTGTAAGCGATTTCGGTGAAAGCGTCGGGCAATTGGACGACGAAATTGCCGCCGTTCGTCGAGTTGTTCAGCTCGAACGCGCCGATGTCCGCCGCGCCCACTCTCGAAGCTCCGCGCTGGTCTGTCGCGGGCGAGGTCGCCGTGTTGCCGGCATTGATCGCCGGCGATCCGGTCAGCAGAGCGTAGGTCATCGTCGAGCCCCCGTAGTAACCGAGCGGACCGAGGCGAGGATTCACGCCGAGGATATTGCCGGTCGTGTCGCCCAGGACGTTGTGACCGTCCGGGGTCACGATCAGATTGTTGCCTTGCGAATTCAGCGTGGCAAAAGACTCGAAGCCCCAGAGACCGTTGATGATCGAATTCCGGGCTGTGACCGAGTAAGGTGCATTAGAAAACTGATGGATCAGAATGTTGTCTGTGACGGTAGAGTTGATCAGACTCAGGTCCCCGCCTGAACCGCCCTGAGCGCTGATCAGCATGGAAATTTCGGGTCCGTATCCCGAACGGCAGAAGTGGTCAGGCATGAAATAGCAATTTGTAGAAGCAAAACCCTCATCATCATTGCCCGCGATCGTGGAGTTGGTAATCGTCACTCTTCCGTTTTGGTTCGTGATTGCGCTGCCCCAGACTTTTTTATTAATGAAGAATTCTCCCGTGGCGGTATTGCCGGTGATGCTTGAATTGGTGATGGTCACGTTGGAGGTGTTGTAAATTCCGCCGCCCATCTTGGCAGAGTTGTGAAGAATGGTTGAATTGGTGATTGCCGCAGTGCCGCTGTTGTAGATTGCACCGCCGACTCCAGCCTTATTGTCGCTGAGAACCGAGTTGACGACCGTCAGGTTTCCACCGTTCCCGATTCCGGCTTCGCCCTTGTTACTGCGGATCACGCAATCGGCGACGGTCAGGGTTCCCGCGTTAGAAATTCCGCCGTCGGTTCCGTCCTCGACCGTCAAACCGGAAATAATCGCCGTCACGCCGGTATTCACTTGAAAAATGCGGCTGGATGCTCCGTTGCGGACGGTCAGCCGGTTTGCGCCCGGTCCCTGAATCGTCAGATTCTTGCCAATCACGATCTGCCCGGTCGTCAGCGAAACCTCCGGCGGCATTGAAGCGCTGAAGGTGATGATGCTGCCCGCGCAGGAATCAATCACCGCCTGCCGCAGCGTTCCCGCGCCGGAATCGAGAACGTTAACAACGACCGGATTCGTCACGCACGCCTGCGCCCGCGCCGTTTGATTGAAAGAAATTAATAAACCGATGACGAGCGCGAACATCACCGCGTAAGATTTTAGTCTGAACATAATTTTTCTCCTCTGACAATTCATTTTCAATGCCGTTGTTTTCTCCGCTGATCGGGCAGTCGGCGTTTATTCTTTGGGCAGAATTTCCAACTAGTTTTGTGCCGTGAAATTCAGTTCGGAAACATCTTCCATCACCGAAATCACTTGCGGCGCGAGCGAGTAGCGTTTGCTGCTGACATTGAAAATGTAAGTCTGCCCGGCTTCGACCTCATTGAAACGGAAATAACCGAACGCTCCCGTGCGGGCGGTGCGCTTGTTGCCGTTCGTATCGGTCATCGTCACCGTCGCGTTCATTAAACCCCTACCGCTGCCGGTCAAGACTCTGCCTGATACCGAAACCGATGCCGCCGTCGGAGCGAGAACGGTAAATAGACCGTTTGTCGCCGCAATCGTCGGCGCGCCGTTGTTAAATTGAATGGCACTGGCGTTGTTCACCGGATTGACGAATGACAAACCGGATGTTTGATTAGTCGCGCCGATAACATTGAACGTCAGATTGTAAATGACGCCCGAGCCGGTCGTCATGGCTTGCGCGCACGCTCCCGACACAATCACTCTGCCAGCAACCGGAGAAAACGGCAGCACCAAACAATTCGCACTCAGTGTTCCGGCATTGCTGCCGACCGTCAAAGCAGGCTGCAAAACAGCCGCATTATAGAAAACCGTGAAATCGAACGATTCGATTGGCGAGGCGGCAGAAATCTGGCTGACGGTAATCGGAATCGTGACGGTCGCGCCGTTTGAAGCCATCGCATTAGTCGGCAGAGGTACCTGAATATCAGCCACCGGAGCGAGCAATTCAATCGTCGATTCGTTTGCCGAGGCATTTATCGATTGTTTCGTGTCTTTGGAAAGTTGCCCCGAAAGATCGTCCGAGAATCTTTCGGCTGTTTGGTTTTGATTGTCCGTTTCTGGAAGAAACTCTTTTTCTTCTTCGGATTGGAAATTCGCGGCGAGAGATGCCGCCGTCGCCCAATTGCCCGACACTTCGCCGACCAGAATAGCTTGATAATCCTGCCCGGTTTGATTGCCGCCGAGCGGATTATACTGACGGCTGGCGAGGACGAATTTCCATTGTCCGATGATATTCGGCGTTTGCATACCAACCGCCCGCTGCTGAATGCGTGTCGCGTCCAGCGAATTGACCGTGCCGTTGCCGTCGGTGTCAGCAGCGATTAATTGATTCGGAGTTAAAGTTGTCAGCCCGACTAAATGCTGCTGAATGCGCGTCGCGTCCAAAGAATTAATGCCTCTGATTTCGCCTGTTTTTGAAGGCGTGACTGTATAATTGCCGCCGAGTAGATTCGACAATTGATAAATGCCGAAACTGTCGCTGATTGCCGAAGCCGAAGCGGTTCCAGTCGCGTTCAAATTCACGCCCGAAACAAACGAATCCGGTTGACCGACATTCGTTGTTCCGTATCTGATTGTTCCTGAAATCGCATATCTCGGCGCGGCGCCTATCGTCGTCGGGTCGGCTGCCTGATTGTTTCCGGTATTGGTTTCTCCGCCGCCAGACACCGAGGCAAAGTTGGTGACAGAACCGGGAGCGTTGGCGGCGACATTAACGGTTAAGGTAATCGGTGGGTAGCTGTTGCCGGCTCCAAGCGCGTCAGTGCGGGTGCAGGTTAGATTGCTGAAATTACAGCTCCAGCCCGCGCCGCCGATGTCGACTGCCCCCAGCCCATTGGGCAAAGCGTCGCTGACTGAAACCAATCCGCTCGTTGCCGCGGCGCCGCTGTTGGCGACGGTGATCGAATAAGTCTTGCCGGTGTCGCCCTGTGTGAAATTGCCGGAATGAGTTTTCGTCACAGTTACGTCAGGCGCAAACACCGGAGTGAAAGTGTAAGTTTGTCCGGCTGCCGGTTTCGTGCCGATGGTCGTAGTTTCCGTCGTTGTGCTGACGGTCGGATTTGTTCCCGAATTGCTCAGCGAGAGAAAGTTGCCGCTGCCCGACTGCGTTGCCGCCAACCCGATTGACGCGCTGCAATTTTCGGCGTTGGGGCAATATAACGCTCCTATTTCCGGACGATAAACGAACTGAACCACATTTGTTGTTTCGTAGAGGATAACTTGAAACGAGATGGCACCTGTCGAACCTGTAAATGAATGCTTCCACTGCATATTTATCCATTGCATCCTGAACTGGCGATTCGGAGCCGTGCCTAACGTGATATACGATACCGAGCCGTTGCTCCGATTCACTGCCAGGTCATCCCAGAGCGGAGCTACGAACGGTCTTGAGAGTCCGGAGTTTAAAGAATTTTCAAGGTTACCGTTGCCGGCGAGTCTGCCGAAACTCATCCAGCCGTCAGTTGAGGCGGAGACTGTCGTATAAACGACGTCGTTAAACTTAAAGTTAAACCCGATCGGCGCAAGCGGGTATATGCCAACGTCGAGGTCGTCGTTCAACGGACGTTGAACCGTTGCGCCGTTCAATCCGAAGAAAACTCCGCTCGACGGCGTAAAAGCATACTGCGACATTGATTGCGCCCGCACAGGCGAGAAAGCCGCGAGCAGCAAAAATGTGGTAATGAAAAATGTGGTAATGATAGATAAACGAGCGATTCGATAAATTTTCATTTTCTTTTTCCTCTGACAATTCATTTTCAATGTCGTTGTTTTCTCTGCCGCTCCGGGCTTGAGCCTTTAACGTTTTTCCAGAAATGAACCGAGCGCGAGTAGATCGTCCTTCAAAACAAAGCCGTGCGCGCCCGCTTCGATTGCCGCCTCGCGCAAGCTATCGTCATCGTGTTGCGTAACAATTAAAATTCGGGCTTCGGGATGCGCTTTGATGATACGGCGCGTCGCCGTCAAGCCGTCGGTTCTCATTTCCCAATCCATCAAAACCCAGTCGGGTCGGTTTTTCTCATAACAATCAAGCGCGTCCGCGCCGTCCGCGCATTCGGCAACGACATCGGCGAGTTCGCGCAGATAATGTTTGATCATCGTTCGCGCCTGCGGATTGTCGTCAACAATCAGGATTTTCAATGCCAATTTCATTTTTGGATCCAGTCCCATTTGAAATAAGAGTATCCGAGTTCGGAAATGGTGAAAATCCGTGTTGACACCTAAATTCGTCTAGGTGTCAACACCTATTTTTGAGCGCGGCAAACCCCGTGAAATCTGCCAAAAGACAGATTTTCACAGCGAGTTGGAGAATTTTTTAGGTTGAATTCCTAGAGTTCGGATCTATTGGCGGCGGCGAATTTTATTAATGCTAAATTGCCGCTTAAATTGAGTTTGCGGGAAATATTAGCCCGGTGAGCTTCAATCGTGCGGTAGCTGACAAATAATTCTTCGCCGATTTCTTTGCTGGTTTTGTCGTCGGCGACGAGTTTTAAGACGCGGCGTTCTGCCGGTGTCAGCAAGTGAAGTCCGGGCTGCTGTTTTTCGAGTTCGTCAGAGCGGCGGCGGCGATTTAAAAGCATCGCGGACATCGCTGGACTCAAAAACGGACGACCTTTGGCAACGGATTTTATTGCCGAGACAATTTCATCCGCTGCGCTGTCTTTCAAAACATAGCCGCGAACGTTCAAATCCATCGCTGCCTGAAAGGTTTCTTCTTCATCGAGCATCGTCAGAAAAACGACTTCCGTTTCAATGCGCCGATCTTGCAGTTCGCGCACAACCGCAAAACCATCCATTCCGGGCATGTCAATGTCCAGAACGGCGACCTGCGGGCGATGTTCTTCAATCAAATCGAGCGCCGTCTGCCCGTTACCGGCTTCGGCGAGAATTAACAAATTTTTGTCGGTTTCGATTATTTTCCGCAAACCCTGGCGAACAATCGGATGGTCGTCCGCCATCACGATTTTTATTTGTGTTTCCATATCTCAAGTTCAATCGTCGTTCCCTGTCCAACTGCTGAAATGATGTGCAATGTTCCGCCCAGAATCCGAACGCGCTCGATCATTCCGATCAACCCGAAACCTTCGCGTTTTTCTGTGCTGTTTTGATCTTTTGCTTCAAATCCTTTGCCGTCGTCGGAAATACTGATCAAAATGCTGCGCTCGCTGTTTACAATTTTAACCGTCACTCGCGCCGCTTCGGAATGTTTCATAACATTATTCAAACATTCCTGAATTATGCGGTAAATACTTAATTCATCCTCGCGTTCAAAAATTCCGTCAATGTTTTCAATTTCGGAATTGATTTTAATGGCGGAATTATCCGCAATTCTATTCAATAAAGAGCCGATCGCCTTGGTTAAACCGAGCCGGTCGAGCATAAACGGGCGCAGATTGTAAGCAATCTCGCGCACTTCCGAGATTGCCTGCGCCGACGCGCCCGAAATTTCCGCCAGATGTTCTTTGGCATCCGCTACGCTGCTGATCGTCTGCCCGCCGAAAACCGCGCTGTTTTTGATCATCGCCAAACTTTGACCGATGGAATCGTGAAGCTCGCCGGCAACGCGCTGGCGTTCGGTTTCGTGCGCATTTATCAAACGACGTGAAAAATCCGCCTGCGCCAGCCGCTCTTTTTCGAGTTGATTAAAGCGCCGTCTGATGAGCAGATAAACGACCGCAACGATTACGAAAACAGTCAGAATTAAAAACCACCAGGTGCGATAAAAAGGCGGCAGCACGACGATTTTGAGCGTTGCGCCCTGTTCGTTCCAAACGCCGTCGCTGTTGGCGGCGATCACATGAAACGTAAATTCGCCCGGCGGAACGTGCGAAAAATAAGCAAGGCGGCGCGTTCCCGCATCAATCCAATCGTCATCTAAGCCTTCGAGCCGATATTTGAAACGCAGATTTTCCGAATTGATAAACGAAAGCGCGGTGTAGCTGATCTCAAAATTTTGCTGATTCGGATTGATGATTAGGTCAGAACCGGCAGCGGCTGAATTTTCATTAACATTCGAGTCGGCGGCGTTAAGCGCGCCCGCCGGTGCCGCAGCAGGCGGTTCTGACAATTCATTATCAATCTTGATTGTTTCGATGACGACCGGTGGCGGCTGCGAATTAACCTTAATTTCGCGCGGATCAATCACCGCCACGCCGTCCTGCGTCGGAAACCAGAGCCGCCCATCGCGCGCCCTGATTCCGGCAGGCGAGCGTCCGCCATTTGCTTCGGCGTTAAGCATTCCGTCGGATTTGCCATAAGCGATTGAGTTGACCCGCGAGATTTTGCCGTCGGCGTACTCGTTTAATTCATCCTTATTAACGCGGTAAATTCCGCGATTCGACGAAATCCAAAAATTGCGGTCCTCGTCTTCTAAAATCTGAAACGCGCCGTCGTTCGGCAAACCCGTCTTCGTCGTGTAGCGGGTGAATTTCCCGTCCTTAAATCTGGCAAGCCCGCCGTCATAGCTGCCGATCCAGAGTGTTCCGTCCGCGTCTTCATAAAGCGCCCTGATCGTGCGGCTCGGCAACCCGTCCGCTTCCCGCCAGCTTGTCAATTTGCCCTCTTTGTAATGCGTTAAACCATCATAAGTTCCAATCCACAATCCGCCCGCTCGCGCTTCGATGATCGTTTTCACATCGTCTCCGGCAAGACCATCGGCGGTTGTAAAACTCTCCTGAACGCCGTCCTTGAAACGCCTCAGTCCGTTTCCGCCGCCAAACCAGAGCGCGTTTTCACGGTCGGCGCGAATTGCGTAAAGGTAACCGACATCAGGAGTGTTTTCTGGCTCGAATGGCACGAATTGATTGTTTTCCTGAACGTATAACTCGCCGAAATTACTGATGAGAATGCGCCCGAGTGCGTCTTCGCCGATGGCGTTGATCTGAAAATTTTCTGTGGATTCGACCGAAGCAAAAGTTCCGTTTTCATATTTGAAAAGTCCGCCGGTCGTTCCAACTAAAATCGTTCCGGCGCGGTCTTCGTAAATCGGATAGACGTTTTTATCCTTGATGCCGTCCGCCTTGGAATAAGCGGTGATAGTTTGTTTTCTAGCCCTGAACAAACCGTCGCGTCCCGTGCCGAACCAGAGATTGCCTTCATTATCCTGATAAGTTGATGAAATCTCCGCCTTTTCGAGCGGCGGCGGAACGCTCGTTTTTTTGAGTAGCAATTCTTTCCGCATCGAAGGCAAATCAACCATCCACAGCGCGCCCGCAGCGTCTTTGGCAACGAGACCGAGCCGCGAGCCGGTCATAAAACACAAAGGAATTTCGGGCAAACCGTCGCGCTCGTCAAAAAAGCCGGTGATTCGCCCGTTTTCCGCCCGCGCAAGTCGCCTGTCGGCGGTTATCAGCCAGACGATTCCGTTCGCCTCCTGCGCTCCCCATATTAAGTTCACCGGCGGTGCTGCTAATAAGATATTTTCCTGCGGCAATTCGGCGGCGAGCGAAAAACTCTCCCAACGCCCGTCAATAAAACAGTCGGGAATTTTTTTGGAGTTATAGACGCAAAATATTTTCCTGTTCGGGATGCGAGAAATTCGCTCCGCTTGCGAAAAATTCGACCCCGCATCAACCGGCGAAAATTTCCCGTCCGAAAAATAAAATGCCTGATTACCGCCGTGAATCACAACTCCGCCGTTCTTTGCACCCGCTTCAATCCAACTCACTTGACGCGGAGCGCCCGCGTCAGCGCCGAAATGTTCAAACCGCCCCACGCGCAAACGGGCCGCGCCGCTTTCTTCGGTTCCCGCCCACAAATCTCCGCTCGCCGTTTCAAACAAACTCATAAAACGATTATTGACGATGCCCGGCGAATTGCTTTTGTTGAAAACCGTAAACCGCACGCCGTCAAACCGCGCCAAACCGTCAAAAGTCGCCAGCCAAAGATAACCATCCTGAGTTTGAACTATTCCATAAACGGAATTCTGCGGCAGCCCGTCGTCCGCCGTCCACTGGTCAATCCGATACTGCGCCTTTGACGCCGTAAAGCATAAACAAAGGCTTAAACAAAGTAACAATTTCCTCGATAAATTCGTCACAATTTTTACGGCGTCAAAGAAAAACTAAAATCTTGCGGATGAATCGCACTCAAATTTAACTTGGAGGCAAATAATTGACAAGTTTATGAAATAAATAAAATATAAAGACGCTGTAAATATATATTCTTGAGTGAGAAACATTTGAGTTATCCTGCCAATATGAAACCAATCATTTTTTCAATAATGGTCTTAATTTTTTTTGTGACTCCGGTTTGGACGCAAAAAACTGTTCGCGCAGAACGGCTGATTTCCAAACAGGCGACAATTTCCGAACGTGAAAATGTTGATTTTCCGATAGAAGAATTTTCCTTCTTAATTGAAGACTTTAAAATGAATCATCAGTCTGAGATAAACAATCTCAACATCAAAGTTCGCGTCCGATACGAAAACAACATATCAGACGGTAGATATCCTGACTTTCGAGCAATAGCTAAAGATATTAAAGATTTTCTAAGCAATTATCCGAACAAAATAGATTATTGGGAAATTCTCAACAAAAAGTTAACGCTTTTGGTGCTAAAAAAATATTCGATGATTGAAAACATCACCAGTGAAATCCAAGTTTCTCCATCGGAAAAAGTTGCTTATTTACGTTCAAGCATTGTTACCCAAAGTCGTTCAAAAAGAAGGACGAAGTAAATGAATACCGCATCAAGAATGTAAATCATTAAGATTTATAGATTTCATGCGTATGACAACACCCAACATAAATTATTGAATTAGAAATCTGTCTCAAAAACAAGCTTCTTAGAAACTGTTTCAATGGTGACAACAACAGAGATTATTTTAATATCCAATATTTTAAGCCGTCCAAAAAGAATAGTTTTCGGACAGTAAAAATCTTAGAAATTGCTAAGCTCGGAAAATCCTTAATTGAATAAATTGTATTGTCTTAAATATTCCCGTATAAATTCATTCTGATCCTCAATTTTT
>JAESGR010000875.1_pt1 | contig 13448 bp, 12 predicted proteins | sample 9269771 | NCBI WGS metagenome assembly JAESGR01 (sample SAMN15739572, study PRJNA653492) | algae metagenome | isolation source: Chroococcus sp. CMT-3BRIN-NPC107 and co-occurring heterotrophs from well... | place: USA: Clark Mountains Wilderness, California | collected 2010-04-18
ACTGGTTTCGTCTACAGCCAAGAAACCCGCTCCATCATCCAGATGCTCGACTACATAATCTCTCACCTCAGCACACATCTGCCCCTCATCCCACTTCGCTCTCCCTAACAAGTGCTGCAAGCGATAGGGATTGGTGTATCCTACTTGTTCTGCCATTAGCAGCGCCATTTTTCCGTTCTACCGGACAATGCAAGGCTTGAATATAATCACAGGCTGCTTTTTTGGCTTCCGACCGGGCAAAGTATTTGCCGATTCGTTGCTGGAATGTCTTGAGATTATCACTCCATGCACACAGAGTTTCCAAAGCTTGCCCGCTCGCAAATAGGTTGAACTCTTCCTGCATCAGTACCCTTGATGTTCACTCTTACCCCTCATTCTATCTACAACTGTAGTGCGAATCGTATATCTACCAGAGGATTTTGGTCGCGTCTATATAAAGCTGGATCATCCACTCGCAGGTAAAAATAATTACAGAATGAATAAGAGATTTGGTTCCTGAGCTTAAAAACTGATGATAGGTATTAATCGAATTAATCTGAGTTATGTTGCAGGGGTGTTGGTTGCTACGCTCACGCTCATGTTGATTTTTCCAAACTGGTGGAACTCGTTGCTAACTGTGAATGAGTTTATTCCTCACGGACACTGTTATTTGTGGAAGCCAGGGCTGGTATGGCTGCATGTTTTCTCAGACTCACTGATTGCCCTTGCCTATGTTGCCATTTCAACGACTCTAGCTTATTTGGTCTACAAAACCCGCCAGGAAATTCCATTTCATTGGATGTTTTTAGCATTTGGCTCCTTCATTGTTGCCTGTGCTAGTACCCATTTCATGGATGTGTGGACACTGTGGCATCCGGCTTACTGGCTTTCCGGTGCCTTGAAAGTGGTAACGGCAGTTGCCTCTGTCACTACAGCTAGTATTCTGCCATTTCTGGTTCCCCAGGCATTAGCGTTAATTGAATCTGCCAAACTTTCCGAGGAACGGCGATTGCACCTAGAAGCTGCCAATCATCAGTTGGAAGCGCTGAATGAGCAACTCAAGGAGGTTGACCAGCTCAAGACCCAATTTTTTGCCAATGTCAGTCACGAACTCCGAACGCCGCTTGCCTTAATTCTAGGTCCCGTTGAAAAACTGCTTAAAAGTAGAGAACTGAGCCAAGTTCATCATGATTTAGAAATTGTTGAGCGTAACGCGCACTTATTGCTCAAGCAGGTAAACGATCTCCTAGATGTCTCTAAGCTAGAAGCAGGGAAAATGGCACTTAACTACACGCAGGTTGACTTAGCTCAACTGGTGCGCCTTAGTGCTGCTAACTTTGATGGATTGGCACAAGAAAAACAGGTTACATTCATCGTTAATGCGCCAGAGTCGTTGTCTGCTCAAATCGATGCAGCGAAAGTCCAGCGAATCCTTCTTAACCTGATTTCCAATGCGTTCAAATTTACTCCCAATGGGGGTACGATTCATTGCGTATTAGAGATCAACCAAGCTGGGATTACTTTTACTGATGGTGCTTTAACAGGTTCACAAATCCGAGCCGCTCGAGCCATGATTTTTGTCCGGGATAGCGGTTCAGGCGTTCCGGTTGAATTACGGGAAACCATCTTTGAGCGGTTTAGCCAAGGAGAAGGCGGTACAACCCGTCGCTTTGGTGGCACTGGCTTAGGATTGGCCATCGCTAAAGAATTCGTCGAGCTACAGGGCGGCACGATCTGTGTAAGCAATGCCCCCGAAGGAGGTGCACAATTTACAGTTCAGTTACCGCTCATAGCTCCCCCCAATACCGCTATGGCTAACGCAGCGGTCGAATTGGGGCAAAGCGAAGAAATCGCAAACTTGATGGTCGAAGAACTCCGTACGGTCAGCACAACTGACTATCCCAGGCAGGAAGGAACCACCGGAAAACCCTTGGTGCTGGTGGTGGAAGACAACCCGGAGATGAATCAGTTCATTACGACCACACTAGCATCCGAGTATCGCACTGCCACCGCAGCTAATGGGCAAGAGGGACTGGAGCAGGCGCTTGCCCTCCAGCCCGATCTGATCTTGAGTGATGTAATGATGCCTTATCTTAGCGGCGATCAATTGGTTCAGCAACTCCGAACGCACCCAGGACTGGATACTACCGCAGTAGTGATGCTCACCGCCAAAGCCGATGATGAACTGCGGGTGAAACTGTTGCAGCAGGGCGCTCAAGATTACCTGATGAAACCCTTTTCGGTTGAGGAGCTACGGGCACGAGTTGGTAATTTAATTGCCATTAAGCGTGTGCGGGACTTATTACAACAGGAGCTTGCCAGCCAGAACCATGATTTGGAAGCGTTGATGGAAGAGGTGAGCTTACGGCGAAGAGAGCTACAAATTGCTTTGAATACCCTTAAGCTTCAAGCTGAGGAGTTGGAGCAAGCCAATCGTTTGAAGGACGAGTTTTTGGCCATTGTCTCCCATGAACTTCGCACCCCACTCAACCCTATCCTGGGTTGGGCAGAGGCACTGCAAACTCGCAAGTTTGATGAAGACACTACTGCCCGTGCTTTAGAAACGATCGCGCGGAATGCTCGGTTGCAGGCCCAACTGATTGAGAATCTGCTAGATATTTCCAGCCTGTTGTGCAGCAAGCTGCTGCTAAATAAGCATCCTATTGACCTAAAATCAGTAATTGAAGCAGCGATTCAAACGGTGCAACCAGAATCAACGGCTAGGACGATTCGATTAAACTGTCACCTGGATAACCCAGTCGCTCAAGTCTTGGGAGATAGAGATCGCTTACAGCAAATTGTGGAGAATCTACTCTCGAACGCAATCAAGTTCACTCCTCAAGAGGGGCAAATTGAAATCCGGTTGGAACAGCAGCATGGGAAAGCAAAGATTCAAGTCAGTGACACCGGCCAGGGTATCCAAGCAGAGGTTCTCCCATACATATTTGATTATTTTCGGCAGGCAGATAGTTCAACCACGCGCAAGCATGGAGGGTTAGGCTTAGGGTTAGCAATCGTGCGGCAATTAGTCGAGTTACATGGAGGAGATATTCAGGTCGAAAGTCAGGGTGAAGGACTGGGCGCAACCTTCACTGTCATCCTGCCATTGCTGGCAACCTCAACTCCGCCTTTGTGTTTCCATTAAATTATGCTGGTGATTGTAATCTATACTACAAATTGGGGCAAAACTAGCGAAGACACTGTTGGCGAATTCCTAAAATAGCTAAACGGAACCGATTAGTTCAGAGATGAAACGATTGAGAGCTTTCTGAGCGGTTTTATATCCAGGTGCTTGCTTTACACGGCGAGGAGTCAGTTTCTCACCCCGCAAATAGCGGTTGATGCGGTCATGGCTGACACCATCAAGATGGTCAGCTAAGTTTTTTACCGTGTAGTTGATGGGACTGCTCAATAGATATTGGCAGTAGTCAAGTTTAGTGAATCTCATCCCTCTATTTTAAAAGTTTCCTCTTTGCATTTTCTCCTACTTCTGCGTAAGTCCTGAAGATAATGATTGTTCTCACGCTAGCAAATTCTATCTAAGGGAGCAAGGGAATGTCTGATTAGAGTATCTGTAGCTCAGGGTTATTGCTACCCATTAACCGCAGATAGCCGGGGGCAATTCGCTCAGGTAAGAAAATTTTTGCCAAAACGCCTAATGGGAATCGCTGGGACTGCCAACACTCTTTCAATTCGACTGTATTGCACCAGACTCCGCAGACAAAGATGAGTTTTGCCAAAGGTAGAACACAGTTGAAAACTGCTGTTGCGTCACACTCAAATGGCAGATTCCATAAGTAGTTGAGTTAGTGGGTAGGCAGTAATCCTAGCCAATGGCTCAAGCTACCTAAGTTCAGAAGTTGAGTGTAGAAATAGCCGATTCCAAATCCTCATCCAGGACCTCCAGATATTTTTGCAGAGCAGACAAGGTTTTATGCCCAGAAATCTTCTGAATCACCTTCAACGGCACACCAGAGCGGTGCATTTGGGTCAGGCAAGTGCGGCGGAAGCTGTGGGTACTCGCTCCTTCAATCCCCAAATCTATGAATGCTGACCGGAGAATCTTATCGGCGGAATCGGGGTGGATGTGTCCTAAGCCGTGCCTACCTGGAAATAGATACACCTTAGCCGATGAATAGTCTTCCAGTAATGCTTGAAGACGTTGATTGACCGGAACCGAGCGCGTTTCTATCTTGCCTTTAGTCGTCCCCTTACGAATGGTAACGCGCGGTCTAATGCTGCCGTCAATGGCGTAGACATCCTTAGTGTGCAACGAACAAGCTTCAGCGATCCGAGTCCCTGTGTAGAGACAGACTCCGAACAAAGCGCGATCGCGCGGCAATTTCAACCCAACGGTGAATAACCGGGATAGCTCCAAAGCTAATAGAATCTTAGCTTGATCGTGACGGTCAACTTTCATAAACTAATCTTACACCGACAAAAATGCAATCATTCCGGTGTAAATTGCCCAAAGCCCTATAATTGCGTGGCTACTATTATGGGCGAAACCAGAATTAAGTAGAGCTTATCAATGGGTGGCAAGCCGACTGACGACAGAATCAGGGTTTGAGCCAGTTTCTATGATTTTTACTTATACACAGAGCAGCCATAGCGCTTTGGGCTATAATTTGCTACCTCAGCAGTGAGGCACTATAACAATATTGATATAGTTATAGGTAAGCCATGCCTCAAACGCAAGTTGTCTTCTATCAGGAAACAGACGGGGAAGTTCCCGTTCTGGAATGGCTGACAAGGCTAGTGAAACAAAACCGCAAGGGCTACGCGAACTGTGTGGCGAGAATCGGGCAGCTTGCAGCATCAGGGTACGAGCTACGTCGTCCGGCGGCAGATTACTTGACTGATGGAATCTACGAGCTACGGGCAAAGCATATTCGCGTGCAGTACCGCATTTTGTACTTCTTTTCTGGGCAAAATGTCGCCATCCTCGCACACGCGATTACCAAAGAAGAAGAGGCAGTCCCAGCAATTGATATTGAGAGGGCGCTAAGACGCAAGCGTTTATTTGAGGAGAATCCAGCGGCTTACACCTACGTAGAGGAGGAAGAAGATAATGAGAGGGAAGAAGATGGCGAAGACAAGTGACGCGCTCAAAATCATTGAGAAAATCAATCGCGCCGACCCTGGTCTGCAAGAGATGGTGGCTACATCTGCCATCAATGCTGATGTAGCACAGCTTATCTATGAAGCCAGAATCAAAGCGGGATTAACACAGCAACAACTAGCCGATCTGATTGGCACAAAACAGCCTGTAATTGCACGACTGGAAGATGCCGATTACGAGGGACACTCCCTTTCAATGCTCCAGAGAATTGCTCAGGCTCTGAATCAGCGCTTAGAAATCCATCTCACCGCCATTGAGCGATAGCGCCAAGGGGCGCAGTCTTAACCAGGATTTTTGCTGGTTTCTGCCGCTCTACCGATTTAGGCTATGAACAGCTACCCTTGATTCGTAACTGATAGCAGAGTGAGCAAGGATGGCAGAGTCACCAATGGTCGGAGCTAGGGTTCCCTTGAACTGGTAGCAACAACCTGTTGGGAGCCAGCATACTCATTAGACTGACCCCTGGCTTTCAGACGATAGTAATTGAGTGTTTTTGCTTAACTGTTCAGGTATTAATTGCAATCAATTTAAGTAATTTTGCGAATGACAAAAGGTAGCAGTATGGAAGAAGTTAAGAAGACATTACTCCCAGTAGAGATTCACAGTGTCCAGAATTATAAAAATTTTTTCTAATACTACTACTCTTGAATACAATCAAGGTAGATTTAATAATTGGTGTATTTATTTAACTCAACCGGATAGAACTAGATATGCTCCGAAAGATCAAGATTATTTTACCCAAATACAACAACTTTCTCAAAAGTATGGAGGCGATAAAATTTATAATAATTTTGTAGAAATCTATAACAAAACGACTTCTAATCTTGAACAAGCTATACTTAATTTTATCACTCAATTATCAGGTTATTATCACTCTGATAGTTTAGATATAGATATTATCTTTACAATACTATATGCTAGGATGGTGGCTGAAGAAAATAAACTAAATGCTATTTTGAAGAAAAGAATTAAAAGGTTAGGAGTGCATCAAGTTTTAATAGAAAATTTCAATCCAACTTTAGCAGCGAATTTTAGTAAGGGAAAACAATGGAGAGAATTAGACTTGGAATGTAAGAAAAGGGGTTTTTAATTTCTAAACAAACAGCTAAAAAGTATCAATTAGCAATAATATTTGAAGGAAAAAACTTGGTGTTTTCATAAGTTAGATTATTTAGTACCAGGTTTAGCAATATCCTTATATAAGGATGCAGACGCACGTTTCTTTAATCATTCCCCCAACTTACTGATTTTCCAAGCCATCTCTCCCCGCTTTCTAGTTCCAGCCCTGGTGAAGACAAATCCAGCATCAGAAAACTGCTCACCATACCCGCGCACGGTAGCTTTTGATAGCTTCAGGAGGTCAGCTAATTCCGAGGTGCTAAGGAGCCAACCCTTTTCATAAGCTTCTTCCAGTTCACGCAGGTGATTAAGCCTCCCCCCTCCTGGGATTAGACGCTTAACGATGGTTTCCACTACGGTGATTAAGGCGGCTGGCTGGCTCAACAGTATTTGTCCAGGACTGTCCTGCACTAACACCCTAGACTGTCGTGGACTGTCTTCATCTGTTTGATCAACTGCTCTGGATTGTCCTGGACTATTACTCGGTAATTTCTTGAGAAATTCTCCTGTAATTCCGCCTTTCTGAATATGCTGGTGTAGAGCATCAAGGAGTTGAATTTGCTGGGCATTAACGTAAGCCCGTTTCCCATCTTTGGCTGGTTCAATCTTCAAATCCTTCAAGCGCGTGTAGAGGGCTGAACGGGCAATGCCATAGCGTGAGGGCAGTTGGGCCAGTGGGAATCGGTCAATTTCTTCCATACATTTGTCCAGGACTGTCCTGGAGGAAATCTGCCATAACTAATATCACATTTTCTGGATAAACTTTAGCAAACGCCTAAGCACCGCAGAGATAAGGTGTTACTCGACTGGGGCTGGCAGATGGTTCTGGCGAGATATGTAGAAGAGAAAAGGTTACTTACAAAACCTTTCAATCAAAAATTCAAAGTTACTAATTTCTACAATGTAGATTGGTCTATTCATTCACAAGCTTTGATTAAAGACTAAGCTGACACAATAAAAGTTAGCGGCTGAAGTAGGTTATAAAAACTAATGGTACTTAATTTAATAGATTTCTGGGTTAGACCAAGATACTGAAACTATTGTAACTTTCAAAGAACCAAAACAAAGTCTATGGATAGAGTTACATCGGACTTATTGGAATTGTTATTGGTACAGGACTTGGTTTTATGCTAAGTGAGTGGAGACAGTTCAGAACTGAAAGAAGGCAGGCTAAAGCAGCATTAACTATTCTCAGTCTTGAGGTGGAGCGAAATTTTCGTTTACTAAAAGGTTACTGGGAAAAAGTTAATCAGGTTGAATCTTTTGCTGAAGATATGTTGCTTGAACGTTTGCTAGCTCGCCTAGTTGAATTACCTTTACCCGAATGGAGCTACAATGCATGGAACCAGCAGATAATGCTATTAGCATTGGTTATGGATGTAGACAAAATTCAACAAGTCTACAACTTTTATAGTTTTTTAAGTGCAATTACAAATTCCTATTTTAAGTTGTCAACTCTTACGAAAAAGATGAAGCAACAGATAACGAACTTTGAGATTGGGACATCATACAATGTTGTTTTAAATGTGCCTGAATTGGCTTGGACTGAGTTTAAGGAGCTTGTTTGTAAAGTTCTTGAGCAAGAAAATCCCCTACAGAAATGATTGACACTTGTGAGCGCACTTCTTACCTAGCTAGACAGTTTAGGACTTGCCGTAGTTAGACTAAGAACTTAGCTAAATTGGTTTTTGTTGGGTAAACGACCAAAGCTCTAATCTAGAGCAAAGACCAATTGACGAGATTCAGTTATCCTCAGATGGCAAGTAAACAAGGCTGATTTTAATAATTTCGCTTGTCAGCGCTCGGCTTGCTCATTTGCTAGACCTTTTGCTCTTGCAAAAGTGATTTTTCATAAGTGAATTAAACCATGCTCACACGCTCATCAGAACGCGCGACTAATAATTGGCAGTGACTGTTCTAGCTTGCCTGTGTAGCCCTGGTCCGCCCAGGCGAGTTTTAATGAAGGCACATCATCCATCGCCTCAATGCTTGTAAGGGTGGTGAATTAAATAGCTCATTTTTATCAAGAGCGTCGTCAAACCCTGCCATACCATAACGAAGCGCGTCGGTCAGAACTTCAGCTTCTTCGTAATGTTCAGAGTTTCCGCAGGGGAAGCCCAGAGCAGAACTTCAGCGGCTTCAGGAGAAGAGTGAGCCTTAGCAGCTAGGTAGGTTTAAGTCTCTAGAGAGAATATACTACTTGTAAGGCAGCGATTTTTGTAACACAACCGACACTATTGACCATTTCGACGATTCGAAATAGTCCTTGTTTCGAGATAAGCTCTAAGTAGCGCTCAGATACGATGGATAGGAGCTCTGATGGGTTTATGACGAGTGGAAACTATTTTAGATGCTCAGGTGTCCGAGTCTACATCTCAAGGTTCCTGGTATTTAGCGCCTACGTTGCGATTACTGTAGCGGCTTTCTCGCTGTCCGGCTGTATGCGCGAGAAAACGAAAAAGATTGTCGGATTTTCGCAAACTGAGAACATCGGTCCGTGGCGTGTCGCCGAAACGAATAGCATCAAGGCCGAAGCCGCCAAGCGTAAGGAAACTTACGATTTTTTGATGACGGACGCTCAGGGGCAGACATCGAAGCAGTTCGCGGACATTGAGGATCTGATCGCACGGCAAGTCGATGCCATATTCCTCGCACCACGAGAGTATGAGGGACTTACGCCCGCTCTTGAAGCGGCGAGAGCGGCAAAAATACCGGTATTTCTCATTGACCGTGAAGCTGCGGGAAAGCCGGGTAAGGACTTCGTCAGCTTTCTTGGGTCGGATTTCATCGCCCAAGGTCGTCGTGTTGGTAAATGGCTGGCCCAAGCGACCGACGGCAAGGCGTCGGTCGTGGAACTCACCGGAACGGCGGGATCGTCGGTTGCCATCGATCGGGCTAAGGGGTTTCGCGACGCGATCGGCAGTTATCCCAACATGAAGATTATCGCCACGCAAACGGCGGATTTTTCGCGGGCTGCGGCCCAGCGCGTAATGGAAAACATCATTCAGGCCAAGGGATCCGACATCACCGCAGTGTATGCTCACAATGACGAAATGGCATTGGGTGCTATCCAGGCTCTCAAGTCCGCGGGTATCAAGCCCGGCAAGGATGTAATAGTCGGTTCAATCGACGGTCAGAAAACTGCGCTTGAGGCGATTATCCGCGGTGAGCTTGGTGTGAGTGTCGAGTCAAACCCGCGTTTTGGACCACTTGTTTTCGCCACGATGGAGAAGTATTTTGCTGGCGAGAAAATTCCTCCTAGGATCATTCTCAAGGACAGACTCTTCGACGGGACCAATGCCAAGGATTTCGTGCATGAAGCATACTAGGTAGCTCCTATCCTAAAATAGAAACAAGATAGCCAGGAACTATCCTCAGCTTCGGCGATTGACAAAAAAGATTACTATCGTGCGAAGTGAAGGATATCTCCTATGGGCAATCAGGACAAAAACTAGGTAAGGTCGATGAATCAGACGACTCGAACTGTCCTGTGCATGACGGATATAAAGAAAAGTTTTTCCGGCGTGCCAGCCCTCTGGAGCGTCGATTTTGAACTGAAGGCAGGCGAGATCCATGCGCTGGTTGGCGAGAACGGTGCTGGCAAATCGACGCTCATCAAGATCATGACCGGAGCGTATCAACGGGACTCGGGCTTCATAGAGTACGACCAGAACCGCGTTACATTCCAGAACCCGACCGAAGCGCAAGCGCTAGGCATCGTAGCCGTCTACCAGGAGATCCAGCTCGCGGGTTTCCGAACCGTTGCCGAGAATATTTTTCTTGGTAGGGAGCCGCATCGCTTCGGCATCATCGATAGACGGCGCATGAACACTGAGGCGACTGAAATTCTGAGGCGTTTAGGTTTGCATATCGATCCGCGATCGGTGGTTGGTTCGCTCAATATTGCCCATCGCCAGATGGTGGCCATCGCCCGCGCCATATCCTTTGGCGCACGGGTGCTCATCCTTGATGAACCCACTAGCTCGCTTACGGAAACCGAGGTCTCTGTTCTTTTTGACGTCATGCGTCGACTAAAGTCGCAAGGGACGTCCATTGTTTACGTCAGCCACCGTCTCGAAGAGATTTACGCCGTGTGCGATCAGGTGACGGTCCTGCGTGATGGGCGCAACATTGTGACGCAGTCGCTGGCTACGCTCAGTCGCCTGAATCTCGTCTGTCATATGCTGGGTCGCAAGCCTGATGAGGTGAGCAAAGGAGTTACGGCGTTCGTGGGACGACCGCAAAACGCGGCAGGCGGGGCAGTGCTGCTGCAGGCGGAAGCCCTCAAATATCAGAACCGCAAGGGCGACGTCTCAATTGAAGTGCGGCATGGCGAAATCGTTGGGCTTGCGGGTTTGCTTGGGTCTGGTCGCAGCGAAACGGCGCGCGCTCTGTTCGGGGCCGAACCACTTGAAGGTGGAACCGTAAAACTCGAAGGTAGTCTTCTCGAACTGCGTGGTCCCTATGATGCCATCGACGCAGGAATGGCTTTCCTCTCAGAGGACCGCAAGGCGGACGGCATCATCCCTGAGCTTTCGGTACGCGAAAACCTCACGCTCGCCGCCCTTCCGACCCTTACGCAATGGGGCATCGTTTCTAGGAAACGACAGGGTGAGCTTGTCAACCGTTTCATTCAGCGTCTTGGCATCAAGGCGGTCAGCGCCGAGCAGAAGATCCACGAACTCTCGGGCGGCAATCAGCAGAAGGTCCTTCTCGCACGATGGCTGTGCAAGAATACGAAACTTCTTCTCCTCGACGAGCCAACTCGCGGTATTGATGTTGGTGCAAAGGGCGAGATCCAACGGCTCATTGCTGAATTGGCCTCGCAAGGGATCGGGGTTCTTATGATTTCATCGGAAGTAGAAGAGCTCGTTGAAGGTTCACAGCGTGTCGTCATCCTGCGTGACGGGCAGTCAGTCGCCCAACTCCATGGTGAGCAGAAGAATATAAAGGCAATCCTGCACGCCATGGCAGAAGGTGCAGATCGTAAGGAAGCCGTTGGTGGATAATGTGAAACAGAGCAAGACGAAAATGAATAGCAAGAAGACTGGTCCGGATTGGAGAACCTTATGGAACCCAAACTTCGGCGCACCTGCGGCGCTCCTCATTCTCTATATTGCGAATGCAATCTTTACTCCACGTTTCGCTACAGTTAGCAACACCCTAAACATGTTGCTCCAAGTGTCGACGACGATGATCATTGCTGTCGGGATGACGTTCGCCATTGCCTCACGTGGCATCGACCTCACAGTTGGCTCCACCATGGCATTGGTTTCAGTCATCGTGGCATTGCTTATCAATTACGGGATGGCGATCGCTATCTCAGCCGCCTTAGGGAGCGCCCTGTTGATTGGCCTTCTCAACGGCTTTCTCATCTCACGTCTGAAACTTGAGCCTCTGATTACTACCCTGGCGGCTCTCGTCATGTGGCGTGGGGTCGCTCAGGTCATCGGGGACGGTCAGCTTGTTCCCTTTGCCCATTCCACGTTTGAAGCGTTCGGAAAGGGCTATCTAGGACCCCTCCCGATTCAGGTTGTGATTGCGGGAGCCGTCATTGCAGGAGCCTTCTTCTGTGTCCGCTCTACGCTTTTCGGGCGGCATATCGTTGCAGTCGGCGGCAACGAGGCGGCGGCACGGCTTGCGGGCATCCGTGCCGCGCGTGTGAAGTACATCGTTTACATGATTAGCGCTCTGCTTGCTGGGTTAGCCGGACTCGTCGAGACGGCGAGGCTCGCTATGGGCGATCCCAGCAAGATCGGTGTCAACGCGGAATTCGACGCAATCGCGGCTGTTGTTGTTGGTGGCACGCCCTTTTCCGGTGGTCGCGCGAATGTGATCGGAACTGTTGTGGGAGCCTTGATCATGCAGGTGATCTCTACGAGCTTCAATATGCTCCTGATTCCCTTCACCTGGTCATTGGTTTTGAAATCTGTAATCATTCTTTTCGCTGTTTTTCTGCAGCGTCCTAAGGAGGTCTAACGCGTCATGGCTGCCACAAAATCTCTTGCGCCTGCAGGCATGCGGTTATCGAGGTGTCTCACAAAGCTTCTCACCTCGCAGGGCGCGCTGCTTCTGCTCCTGAGTTTGGCTCTGTTTGCATCGTTTCGTTATGAAACCTTCCTAACGCCTCTTAACGTCATGAACATCATGCGACAGAACAGCATGCTCGCGATTGTAGCGCTGGGTATGACCGTCGTGATCCTCAGTGGGGGAATCGATCTCTCCTCGGGCGCCCTCGTTGCTCTAGGCGGCGTCGTCTCAGCAATGCTCGCCGGACAGGGAAGCCTCGTGGCAATCCTCGGCGGCATTGCAAGCACCACATTGCTTGGTGTGGTAAATGGTCTTCTCGTGTCCCGCGCGCGGCTCCAGCCGTTCGTTGTTACTTTATTCACTGCGAGCGCTGCGCGCGGGCTGGCATTGAGCATCACTGAGGAGAAGTCAATTGCCGTATCATCGGCAACATCGGGACTTGTTTGGCTAGGCAGGGGGTTCATTGGTCCCGTCCCTGTTCCCGTACTTATAGTTGCGCTCCTGTATTTCGCAGCCTGGTTCATTCTGCACAAGAGCCAATTAGGGTTGCACATATTTGCTGTTGGTGACAACGAGGAAGCCTCGCGGCTCATGGGCGTGAGCCCGAACCGGGTGAAGCTCGCGGTCTACACGATAAGCGGTCTGCTTTCAGGGCTTGCTGGTGTCGTTCTTGCAGGTCGTCTAGGGGCGGGTCAGCCTGTAGCCGCTTTTGGCTGGGAGACGGATGCCATAGCCGCAGCAGTCATGGGAGGAACGTTTCTCGGAGGGGGGCAGGGGAGCGTGTTTCCAACGCTTGTCGGTGTCCTGCTGCTGGGAATGATGTACAACCTTCTGAATCTCGAGGGTACTATCACCCCATGGTGGCAGGTCGTGATCCGAGGCGGCTTTCTACTCCTGGTTGTGATCTTCCAGCAGAGTGTGGTCAAAAATAGGGCGTATGCGCGAACTGGTTTATCTTGAAAAAGGTAGCGTTAATGAAGATTGGTGACGGTGTTAGCAGTAGTAGTTCAAGACGATGGGTGCTTCAATTTGAAGATCGCCCCCTCACCATACTATCCCAGACTATTTTGAGGGATTGTAAATTAGTTTGTGTCAAAGAATAAAACCAGTTCTAATGAACTACAAAACTCAAGACACAAAACTATGACCTTTCAACCGGAATTACTTGACGAACTGCTTAAAGGCTATCAAAATCCAG
>JAESGR010000876.1_pt1 | contig 13436 bp, 8 predicted proteins | sample 9269771 | NCBI WGS metagenome assembly JAESGR01 (sample SAMN15739572, study PRJNA653492) | algae metagenome | isolation source: Chroococcus sp. CMT-3BRIN-NPC107 and co-occurring heterotrophs from well... | place: USA: Clark Mountains Wilderness, California | collected 2010-04-18
CGGCTGGGCCGCCATCGGCAGGGTAGACCTCCGGCTGGCCGACCTGGGTAACCTGAGCTTTACCGGCAGCGCCCGCAGCCGCGGCTTCGGTACGCTGGAGCAGCGGGTGAATGAACGCAGCCGCGAGGACTTCAAGCAGTTCGACGTCAGCGCGAACCTCGACCTGGGCAAGCTGCTGCCCAAAGGAGCGGCCCTGCAGGTACCGGTCTATGCCGGCGTCAGCAAGACCACCTCCGCACCGGAATACGATCCTTACGACCTGGACATCCGCCTGACCGACAAGCTGCGCAACGCGAAGTCGGACCAGCGCGATTCGATCCGGCGCGATGCAGTAGACGAGCTCACCATCAAAACGGTGAACTTCACCAATGTGAAGAAGAACCGTACCAGCACCAAGCCGGCACAGCCCTGGGATATATCCAACCTCGATTTCAACTATTCCTATATTGAACAGGAGCGGACCAACCCGATCATTGAAAGTGAGGCCGTAAAGCGGACGCGCGGAGCAATAGGCTATAATTATACACCGCAGCAGCGCTTCGTGGAGCCGCTGCGGAAACTGATCCGGTCCAAATCGCCCTGGCTGGCCCTGATCCGCGACTTCAACTTCAACTACAAGCCTTCGCTGGTATCGGTGAAAGCCGACGTGTTCCGCCAGTTCGGCTCGTTGCGCTCGCGCAACGTGGGCGGCGGTCCGTTCAAGCTGCCGGAGACCTACGATAAGTTCTTCTACTTCGACCGGTACTACAGCATGCGCTGGGACCTGACCCGTTCCATCACGATGGACTTCAATGCCGTGAACAATGCCCGGATCGATGAACCGTTCGGGAGGCTCGATACCAAGGCAAAGAAGGATTCGGTAAAAAATAACCTTTTCAAGGGCGGACGGAACACGCATTATCACCATGATGTGACCTTCTCGTACAACCTGCCCACGGCCAAGCTGCCGCTGCTGGACTGGACCACGATACGCGCCTCCTATACGGCGAAGTACGACTGGATCGCCGCTTCGCTGCTCACCCGCAACCTCGGCAACACGCTGACCAACGGGCAGACCCGCAACCTGACCGGCGAATTCAATTTCGACCAGCTGTACCAGAAGTCGCGTTTCCTGCGGGCTGTGTACGCGGACCCGGCCGCCGCTCCGCCCGAGCAGGCAGATCCCGGTATGGCCCCGAAAACGGATTCCGCACAAAAGGGCAGGCGTCCGCGTGATCCCAACGCCCTGCCCCAGATCGGCAAGGTGCCGAAATTCTTCCTGCGGATGGCCACATCGGTCAAGCGGATCGGTGTACAGTATACCGAGGACCTCGGTACCCTGTTACCGGGCTATATGGACAGTACCAAGGTGCTGGGCATGAACCCGGGTCGCCGCAACGGGCTGGGCTGGGGCTATGTGTTTGGCTACCAGCCGGACACGGCGGACATCAACGGGCTCGGCAACCGGGGCCTGCTCACTTCGGACTCCCTGTTCAACGCGCTTATTCAGCAACGCTATAACCAGCGCCTGAGCATCACCGCGCAGATCAGCCCCATCCGCGACCTGAACATTGATGTTACGGTAGAACGCACGTTTGACAAGCAGTACTCCGAACTCTATAAGGATACGGGTAATGCTTCGGGCCTGCGCCGGTTCAATCCCTATGCAACCGGCTCCTTCTCGATGTCGTTTATTTCCTACCAGACGTTGTTCGGCCGGTTCAACCCGAACGAAGTGTCCGAGACCTTCCGGCAGTTCGAAGCCAACCGCGCCCTGCTGTCGCAACGGCTCGGCAAGCTCAGCGGCTACGCCCCCGATGACCCGGCCGCCGATGGTTTCGTGGAAGGCTACGGAAGATATGCGCAGGATGTGCTGATCCCGGCCTTTATCTCGGCTTACACGGACAAGGATCCGCTGACCGTGGGCCTGGTGCGCAACTCGAACCCGAACCTCCGGGCCAATCCGTTCTCGCGGATGCTGCCCCGGCCGAACTGGAACATTACCTACACCGGTCTGTCGCAGATGAAAGGCATGGAGCGCATCTTCTCGAACTTCACCGTGCGGCACGGCTATACGAGCCAGCTGAGCATGAACTCCTTTACCACGGCGCTCCTGTTCTCCGATCCGTTCCGTGTGGGCTACCCGGCTTTCCGCGATACGCTCACCGGCAACTACGTTCCGTACTTCCTGGTGCCAAACATCACGATCTCCGAGCAGTTCAGCCCGCTGGCCGAGGTGGATATGACCTTTACCAACCAGCTCTCGGCCCGCTTTGAATACCGCAAGAGCCGTACGCTGAGCCTCAGCTTGGTGGATTACCAGCTGGCCGAAAACCGCTCCACCGAATACACCATCGGCATGAACTGGCGCAAGCGCGGCGTGCCGATCCTGCAGAACCTCCGCATCGGCAAAAAGGGCAAGAAGCTGGATAACGATGTCACCTTCCGGTTCGACTTCAGCCTGCGCGATGACGCAACGGCCAATTCGAAGCTGGACCAGAATACGGCCTTCGGTACCGGCGGTCAGAAAGTGGTGCGGATCGCCCCGGCCATCGACTACGTGCTGAACAACCGGATCAACGTAAAGCTGTTCTACGAGCAGAACCGGGTGATCCCGAAGGTGGCGACGTCGGCCCCGATTACCAATACCCGGGCAGGTGCGCAGATCCGGATCTCGCTGGCGCAATAAACGGAATCACGATGATCGATTTACAGAACAGGAGGCACCTTTGCTTCCTGTTTTTATTCCAGCCGGATCGGGAGCCTTTCAGCAGCCGGGTAAGCGGCCGTTGCCCAGCTACAAGCTGATAGGGTTTTCGTGTTCTACTATTCTTTTGCGGAACGGTTTCCCGGTTGAACAGAATGGCGTAAGATTTGGTAAGGGAGGGGCATGAAAAAGCTCATCAGCGGCTGGCTGACCCTTTGCCTGTGCACGGGATGCGGTGAGGCGGGCAAAGGAAAGCCTGCCACCGGGGACCCGACGCCATCCGGTACCGACAGCGGCCGTTCGTCCATGGAGGAGCGCGTGTCGGGGCAGACCGTTCCACCCCGGACACCCAGCGCCTGCGGCCGGAAGTTTTCACGAAAGTGCCCAAAGAAATCCAGGGCTGCAGCGGCGTGTATGCTGCGGATGAGCCGGCCCTTGACAAAGGGCGCTACCTGTTTGTTTCCGACCTGCAACGGGCGGGGTATCTCCGACTGAAAGGGGTGGCTGTTCCTATGGCGCTCGTCAGCAGTGCAGACGAAGGCCGCGACCGGACCTACCGGTCCGACTCCATTGAAGTGCGCCTGAAAATGGGACCGCCCAGGGTGCTGGGGGATGAAGTCTGGCGGAACAAAGGCATGCTGTATATCCGGGTCGGCAACCGGGCGGACTCGGTAGCTGTTGCTGGCGAGGAGGGATGCTAGGGGGAAGCAGGAATTGGGGGTTGGGAATTGGGAATTGGGTTTGAAGCTAATCAGACCAATGCGCTATGCAGGGAAAGATGTAAAAGTAAGTTTAGTAACAAAGAAAGATTTGACAGGATGGATGGCAGAAAGCAGTATCCAAAATTGAGCTCATCCTGCCATTCTGTTTTCCCTCCGGTCCATCCGCGGTTTTATTTACGCACTTTTTTCAGCAGCATCACGTATCCGCACAGGCCTTTCTTCTTTTTCTTGTTCACCTGTACCGGCTTCATCATATGGAACTCGGAGAACTGGGGGATATAAGAGTAGGAAATGATGTTGCCGTCGATGTCGCCCCACATCTTTTTTTGATACACGACCTGTTTTTCGTTCCAGTCGTACATGCGCACCTCATACAGCCGGGAGGAAATATCCCCGATAAAAACGAACTGGTACCAGGAGCCCTGTTGCAGCGGAACGACAACCGGCATTTCGTATTCACTTTCCATCATGATGGAGGCTTCACGGAACACTTCAAATCCGTCGCGGGCAAAAAGCTGTTTCAGGGAATCCACCTGCTTCATAATGAGCTCATCGGTGCAGGGCTGCTGCCGGATGACTTCCTGGGCGGAAAGAGCCGGGGAAAGGGCCAGGAGGAGGATAAAGGAATACAGGATTTTTTTCATGGAATATACGGTTATTGGCGGCTGAACTAAAGTAGGTAAAAAGCGCCGAGGTTTTTCTAATTAAAACCGGGTTTTTTCCGCATTAAGTAAATGTCCCTAGCAGTTGTACGCCTTCCGGGCATAGGGATTTCCAGGTCCGGCCACCGCTTTTTACCTGCCAATAAAATACCGGGAATTGTTAATCCGGCCGGGCCGGTGTTAGTTTTTTGTCAAACCGCCGGCTTATTTCTTATGGAAGAGGTAGGCATTGGCCTGCTGGGTGGGCATCACCACCAGGTCGCTGATGCATACATGCGGCGGCTGCTCGATGGCAAACAGCACAATGGAGGCGATGTCTTCGGCCTGCAGGGGTGTAAAGCCTTCATATACTTTTTGGGCGGCAGCGGCATCTCCTTTAAAGCGCACGAGGGAAAACTCCGTTTCTGCCGCCCCGGGGTGGATGGCCGTCACCCGGATGTTGTGGGCCAGGAGGTCGATGCGCATGGCCTGGCTGAGGGCGTCCACGGCATGCTTGGTGGCGCAGTATACATTGCCGCGCTCATAGACTTCCTTCCCCGCAATGGACCCGATGTTGATGATCATGCCCCGGCTGCGCCGGATCATGGCCGGCACTACGGCACGGGTCACGTACAGGACGCCCTTCAGGTTCGTATCGATCATGGTTTCCCAATCGTCGAGGCGGGCATCGGGAAAAAGGTCCCGGCCGGCGGCCAGGCCGGCATTGTTCACCAGCACATCCACGTCCTGCCATTCGGATGGCAGGCTTTCCACCGCCCGGAACACCGCCTCGCGGTCCTGAACATCAAAAGGCAGCAGGAAAGTGGAAGTTCCGTGCGCTTCGTGCAGTTCCGCCGCCAGCTTCTGCAGGCGTTCTGCGCGCCGGCCGTTAAGGATCAGACGATAGCCTTTGGCAGCACAGCGGCGGGCGCAGGCAGCGCCGAACCCGGAGGTGGCGCCGGTAATGAATACGATCGGTTCCATAATGAAAATGGGCACGAAGATAAGCCGGCCGCCGTTAGCGGATGAGGGTCACGGTGCCTTTGGAAAAATAGGGTTTGCCCAGGTAGTCAACGGCTTTTACCAGCCATACGAAGGTGCCGGAGCCCTGATCCTTCCCGTTGATCCGGCCGTCCCAGCCATGCCCGTTCACAGTGGTGCTGAACACGAGCTCACCCCAGCGGTTGTACACCCGGAAATACTCGATCCGGCTCATGCCGACGGCAATGGGGTAGAAGCGGTCGTTGCGGCTGTCGCCGTTCGGGGTGAAGCCGGTAGGCACGAATACGGAAGGCTGGGTCTTGAAGATCCGGACCTTTACACGGGCCGAGTCGGTACAGGTAAAAATATCGGAGATGCGTACCGTATAGGTAATGGAATCATAGCTGCCATTGTACATGCCTACGGGATTCGGGATCTCGTCGTCGCTCAGGTCCGTAGCCGGCGTCCAGCGGTAAAACTCACCGCCCGTGGCCCGCAGTTGCAGGGGCTGACCCACCACCACCGCCGTATCGTTGCCGGCAGATACCTGCATCGGTCCACGAACCGTGACCGTGATCGTGTCGAAGGCCGGCTTGGGGCAAACGTTCGGGTTACCCTGCTCGCGCCAGGCGGTCAGCACGTAGGTCTGGCTGCGTGTCATCGGCGCCAGCCTCGGGTGCAGCGACTGGGGGTTGTCCATGCCTGCCGATGGGCTCCAGATAAAGCGGGCACCATCCACTTCGGCGTGGAGCTGTGCCGGCGTATTGTAACAGATCGTGGTATCGGGACTGATGCGCACCGACGGATAGGGCGAAGTGCGCACCCGCACCACATCTTCCGCAAAGCATTTGCCGATGGTGGCGCGCACGGTGAACAGCGTGGTATTCACTACGCGGGCAAGGGTGTTGGGAGCCGTGGCGTCTTCGATCTCCGCCGGTGTACTGGCCGTCCACTGGTACTGAAGTCCGTCCCCCTGGGCGCGCAGCCGAAGGCCGTCGGTGGCGCAGATAAGCGTATCGGAAGGGAAAGCGCTCAGCGTAACATTATCCACCACCCGTACCTGCGCCGAATCGGTACTGATACAGCCATCCATGGCCAGCTGTACATGGTACATGGTGGTGCGCTTAGGGAATACCGTGGGCGTACCGGTGCCGGCATTCAGGATGTTGTACGCCGGTGTCCAGCTGAAAGTGCCAGGCCCTTCGGCCCGCAGCTGGAGGGAATCGATGCTGCAGATGAGGGTATCGCGGAAGGCCAGGGTCAGCGGCGGCCGGTCAATGATGCTGATCGATGGAGCCGTGGCCGTATCAATACAGCCTTTGGTATTGGTGACGATAAGGCGCGGCTGGTAGGTGCCGATGGCCGGGTACTGGTAGATCGGGTGCTGGGCCTCCGAAACATCTTCGTCGATGGCGGCCACACCGAAGTCCCAGCGCCAGCTGTCGACCGTTCCGTAGCGCGAGGTGGTACGGTCGCGGAACTGCGTGGGCTTGGTGATGCAGATGTTCTCGTATTCAAATGCGGGTACGAAGCCGGGGTAGACGCGGATGATGCCATAGGCCGTATCCCCGCAGGGTTCCCCCCGGTTGACGATCACGGTTACCCGGAAGGTGCCTGAATCGGGCCGGTACTCGTAAGTAGCGGAAGCGCTGTTGGCCGTATCGGCATCCGTGGTAGGGTCGCCGAAATCCCAGAAGTAGGTCTTGTTCAGCGAAGAGCTGATCTGGTTGCGGAAGTCGTAGGATTTGTCGTCGCAGGAGAACATTTCCGGGTCGATCTTGGCTCCGGCGAACTCGCAGTCGTCCACGTTGATGATAAAATCCTTGCGGTGGTAGGATATGGCCTTACCCTGGCGGTATTCCTGTACCACCACGCACACCACATAGCGTCCGCGTTCGGGCGCCACGCCGGTGATCACACCGGTGCGGGAGTTGATGGTTACCTGGTTGCCCAGGGGCTGGCTGGAAAAATGCCCGGGCACGTAGGGTACCGACTGGTAGGGAGGAGGGGTAGGCTCTATGTTTTCCGAGCTCTTGGCGAAGCCGCCGTCAAAGGCCGGGGCGAAGGAATAAACGAGGGAATCGCCATTGGAATCGGCGGCGCTGAAATCAAGGGTGAAGTCCTTGCCGGCGCAGATCACCGATACCACGGAGTTGAAGCGGGGCGAATGGTTGTTCTCGGCAGCGTCCAGCGTAGCGGAGCCCGGGATGTTGCAGGAGTAGCCGGAGCCCGTTCCGCCGGTGGTGCTGCCGCCGCCCACGTTGTTGATCACATTGCGCAGGGGAGAGATCCGGCAGCAGGTCTGGTACATCGCCGTATAGCCCTGCACGTTGTTGGGCAGGGTAACCTCGAACGTGAACAGGCCCATACTGTAGTTCAGGTCCGGCGGGTTCTGGATGCAGAAGGGAAGTTCGGCCTCATTTACGGGGCCAAGGTCATTGCGGGTGACGATGGCATAATTGCGGCCCGAGATGCGCACCGGCTGCCGGGTACCATTGTCGAAGATGCCGATGAATACTTCGGTGGGCATGCCCGCACAGTTGCCCGCGCAGTCATCGTCGCGGAACAGGCGAAGAGTGATGCGGTACACTTTTGTGCTGCCTGCACCGGGGCGCAGGTATTCGTAGATCATCTCCCCGCCGACGATATGCGAGGCGAAACCGGCGAGGCTGATCAGGGTAAACAGAAGTGTAAAGGCAAAGCGGTTCATCGAGATCGGTGGTGGTGTTAAATTGTCTTCATAAGGAACCGTTGCAGCACCCGGCTGCTTTCTTCCGGTTCTTCCTTCATACCCATGTGGCCCGAGGTATTCAGGATATGAATATAAGTCAAATCGGGCATGTGTGCCAGTTTTAAGCCTTCTTTAACGGGAATGATTCCATCTTCTCTTCCCAGCACCAGCAGTACCGGCACAGGGCTGTTCTTCCACACTTCGGTGCGGTCGGGCCGCCCTAACATGGACCCATAATAGGAAACGAGCGTTGCACCGGAAAAGTTGTGTACCGAATGCAAATGGCGGCGGATCAGTTCCGGGTCTGCCTCCCGGGTCCGGGGTGCATAGAGTCCGGGCACCATGCCTTCCAAGAATGTACGGGCTCCTTCGGCTTCTATTTTACGGATGCCGGCCCGGCGGGATTCTTTCTTTTCAGAGGTATCGGCAAATGCTGTGGAATGAAACAGGCCAAAAGCGTTCAGCCGGTCCGGGTAGTGCGCTGCAAACGCCAGGGTGATATACCCGCCCATGCTGTGACCGATCAGGGTGGCCTTTTCCGCACCCTCGGCTTCCAGCAGGCCGGCCAAAGCGGCGGCCATACCTTCCATACTGCTATCCGGCAAGGCTTCGGACCGGCCGGTGCCCGGCAGGTCAGGAACCAGTACGGTATGGGTCGGGGCAAGGGCCGTGGCCTGGTCCTCCCAAACGCTGCCGTCTTCCCCGAAACCGTGCACCAGCATCACTGCCGGGCCATTGCCGTAACGGCGGTAGGAAAGGGTGTGATTTCCGATGCGGCAGGTTTTTTCCATATCATGCTTTTTTTCGTGCGGCCCGGCGGCGCAGGGCCAGCACCAGGGTGGCGGTCAGGGCGATGCCGGTCAGGATGCTGCAGCCGGCACCCAGGTAATCGCCGTAACGTACAAAAAAAGTTTTTCCCTCCAGGGCAGGAATATTTTTTTTGATGGACGACGAAGTATCCCAGGGCTGGGGCTCGTACACATTGCCCAGGGGGTCGAGGAATGCGGAAATGCCGGTGTTGGCGCTCCGGGCGATCCAGCGCCGCGTTTCAATGGCGCGCAGGCGGGCGTAGCTCAGATGCTGCCGGTAGCCGGGGGTGTCGTCCCACCAGCCGTCGTTGGTAATGATGGTAAGCACGTTGGCTCCCTGCCGCACATAGGAAGCTACATAGTCGCTGTAAATGCTTTCGTAACAGATGATCGGGGCCGGGCGGTAATAGTGCTGCGCATCGCGGAATACCTTGGCTTCGGGATCGCGGCCCAGGGTGCCGGAAATGCCCCCGAAGTTTTCAAACAGGCTTCCAAGGAACAAAAGAAAGGAGGGCAGGGTTTCCACCCCGGGCACCAGCTTCGCCTTGTGGTAAAATTCCGCGTTCCCGCCCGGCCGCATCAGGGCTGCGGTATTAAAGGCATCGTAATAAGTGCTGTCACCGGGATCGAGGCGCGCGGTGGCGGTGGCGTCTTTTTTATTGCGTCCGTAGGATTGAAAGGAATTGATCCCGGTGAGCAGGGCCACCTGCGGATGCTGCTGCAGGAAAGCCCATACGGGCTGGTAGATAAAATCCTGACCGATCTGGTTTTCCAGGAGGCCATAGGGGATGGCGGTCTCCGGCCATACCACCAGCGCTGTGGAAGAGTCCACCTGCCGGAGGGAAAGCTGTATAAGGCGCTCCACCTGTCCCTGCAGGGAGCCGGCTGCAAATTTTTCCTCGTAAGGGTCCACGTTCGGCTGCACCACCACGATGTTCTTGCTGCCCCGACGCGTGCCTTCCCCGAATTCGGCGGCGCGGCTGCTGCCGATGACCCGGGACAACAGGATCGGGAGCACCATCAGTCCGCCAAACGCACCCAGGCGCAGGAAATAGCCGCGCGTACGGCCCTCTGTACGGTACCGGTGGACGGCGCTGTAAAGCAGCAGGTTGGTGGCCAACACCCAGAGGGAGCCGCCGGTTGTGCCCGTGTATTCATACCACTGGATCCAGCCGGGCTGCAGGGCAAACCCATTGCCCAGGGTAAGCCAGGGCCAGCTCAATTCCCAGTTATGATGGAGGTACTCGAACGCGATCCAGTAAGCGATGAAAGAGAGGTAGCCGGCCGTGCGGCCCAACCGGCGTTTGGTCCAGCGCAGGCCCAGCCAGGGAAGGCACATGATGGCGCTGTTGGCCACGAAGGCCATGACCGCTCCCAGGGCTGAAGCATTCCATACCCACCAGGTGGTTAGTACGTTCCAGGTGAGCATATGCACATAGGTCAGCAGGAGGAAGCGGCGTGTGGATGAAGTATGGTCCTCCACCCACAGCAGGGGCACCAGGGCCAGGAACAGCAGGAAGGTAAAGGAAGATACGGGCCAGGCCGCCCACAGCAGGGTTCCCCCGAGCAGGGCGCCGATCCATCCGGTATAGTTACGGGGCAATGTTTTTTTGTAAAAATAGCCGTTGGAAAGCGGCGGACCAATTCCGGAAAAACACCTTCCCCTTTTTTAACTAATTTGAAGCCGAATCACGGTTATGAATGAAGGGGAGCAACTGAACGCATTACGCACCGAACTGCAGGCGCTGGCCGGCGAACTTGCGCAGCAGCAGGCACGGATCGAAGCCCTGCAGCGGCAAATCGAGGGCCTGGGCGGACCGCTGGCAAGCCCTGCTCCTCCGCTTCCGCCGGCTCCGCCTGCCGAACGCCCGGTGCGTTCGCTTGAGCAGTACATCGGCCTGCGGCTCATCCACCTGGCCGGCATTGTGGTCCTGGTCATCGGTCTTTCCATCGGGGTGAAATACGCCATCGACCGCAACCTGATTTCCGAAGGGGCCCGCATCGGCCTGGCCTACGGGGCCGGGGCCCTGCTGTTCGCCCTGGCCTGGCGGCTGCAGCGCCCCTATCCTTCGTTCAGCGCCATCCTGTTCAGCGGGGCCATGGCTTCGCTTTATTTCACGAGCTATGCCGCCTTTGCCTATTACGCGCTCTTTCCCCCGCTGGCCGCCTTTGCCATTATGGTGTTGCTGACGCTCTTTACCGTGTTCCGGGCCCTGTATTACAACCGGCAGGAGATTGCCCTGCTGGGGCAGGTGGGTGCCTATGCCATTCCCTTTCTCATCAGTACCAATGCCGATAACCCGCTGGTGTTTTTCCTCTATATCACCATCATCAATGCCGGTGTGGTGTACCTCTCCCTGCGGAAGGAATGGCTGCTGGTAACCCGCACGGCGCAGCTGGTGACCTGGCTGCTGTTTGCCGGCTGGTGCGTTGCCCGCTATACCCCGGAGGATACGGGCATCGCCCTGTTTTTCATGGTGCTGTTTTTCCTGCTGTTCTCCTTTGCCGTACTCGGTCCTTTCCGGAAGGCTCGGAGGCCGCTTTCCATCAACCGGGCCTACCTGCTGCTGCTCAATAATATCTCTGTGTACGTGTCATCGCTCCTGCTGTTTGCCGGCACCTTTGCGGGCGTCGACGTGGCGGCGGTCAGCGTCAGCTGTGCCGGCTTCGCCGCCCTGCAGACGGCCCTCCTGTACTATTCCCTGCCGGAGGAACGCTTTGCCCACCAGCTGCACGGTTCGTTCACGCTGTTTCTGCTGGTCATCTTTATCGCAGCCGAATGGGGTGGCATTACCGTTACCCTGCTCTGGCTGACGATGGCGGTCATCCTGTTTGCCTGGGGCGCGCTTGCCCGCTCGCGGGCCCTGCGCCTGTCGTCCATTGTGCTCATCGGCATCACGCTGGTGAAGCTGCTTGTGGTGGACTCGCTGCGGTTCACCACCATTCAGAAAATCATCGCCTACATCACCCTGGGGGTACTCATGCTGGTGGTCTCCTTCTTTTACCAGCGCAACCGGATGCGGGAGCAGGATGAAGCGAGTGAATGAGTCAATGGGTGAATGTGCAGATGTACGATGTGTGATGTACGATGTACGTTCGTCAATCGTAAACCGTACATCGTACATCGTACATCGAACTGGTGGCTGCAGAGGATACAAAATAACCTCCGCGTCTTTGCGGATCCTGGCGACTTTGCGTGCAATCCATTTCCCTATCTTTGCACATGGCTGCAAATAACAACTCCACTCCCCGAAATTTCATTGAAGGTTTAACGTTCGACGATGTGCTGCTGGTTCCGGCATACTCCGAAGTATTGCCCCGCGAAGTAGACATCCGCACCCGGCTGACGAAGGATATTACGCTGAATGTTCCCATGCTTTCGGCCGCAATGGATACGGTAACCGAAGCGGCCCTGGCCATTGCCCTGGCCCGCGAGGGCGGGCTCGGCATCCTGCACAAGAACATGACCATTGAAAAGCAGGCCGACCAGGTGCGGAAAGTGAAGCGCAGCGAAAGCGGTATGATCCTCGACCCCATCACCCTGGCGCACGAGGCCACCATCGGCGACGCCCTGCGCCTCATGCGGGAAAACAGGATCGGCGGCATTCCCATCGTGGAAAGCAACGGCAAGCTGGCCGGCATCCTCACCAACCGCGACCTCCGCTTCGAGGAAGACATGAACCGGCCGGTAAGCGAGGTAATGACGAAGGAAAACCTCATTACGGCTCCCGAGGGCACCGACCTCAGAAAAGCAGAAACCATCCTCCGTAATTACAAGATCGAAAAGCTGCCGGTGGTCACTTCCTCCGGAAAGCTCATCGGGCTGATCACCTACCGCGACATCATGCAGCTGACCAGCCGCCCCCACGCCCTGAAGGACGTGTACGGACGCCTGCTGGTAGGCGCTGCCATTGGTGTGACCGCCGACATCCTCGACCGCGTTTCCGCCCTGCAGTCGGTAGGGGTGGACGTGGTTTGCCTCGACAGCGCCCACGGGCACTCCGAAGGGATCATCACGGCGCTGAAAAAGGTAAAGGCGAACTTTAAAAATATGAACGTCATCGCCGGCAACGTGGCTACCGCCGAAGGCGCACAGGCTCTTGCCGATGCCGGTGCCGACGCCGTGAAAGTAGGGATCGGTCCCGGCTCGATCTGTACCACGCGTATTGTGGCCGGTGCCGGGGTTCCGCAGCTCACGGCCATCCTGCAGGCGGCTTCCGTGCTGGAAAAGGCCGGCGTACCGCTGATTGCCGACGGCGGCATCCGCTATACCGGTGATATGGTGAAAGCCCTGGCCGCCGGTGCCGATTGCGTGATGATGGGTTCCATCTTTGCGGGCACCGAGGAAAGCCCCGGTGAAACGATCATTTATGAAGGCCGCAAGTTCAAGGAATACCGCGGCATGGGCTCCCTGGGCGCTATGGCCACCGGCAGCAGCGACCGCTACTTCCAGGATCCCGAAGCCGATGTGAAGAAATTCGTTCCTGAAGGCATCGAAGGGAGGGTGGCCTATAAAGGCTCGCTTCGCGAGATCGTTTACCAGTATATCGGCGGACTGCGGGCGGGCATGGGCTATTGCGGGGCCCCCAACCTGCAGGCCCTCAAAAAAGCCACCTTTGTCAAGATCACCAATGCCGGCATGCGCGAAAGCCATGCGCATGATGTGGAGATCACGAAGGAAGCTCCGAATTACAGCCGGAAATGATTCGATGTACGATTTACGATGTACGATGTACGATTTTCTCCAGGGATAGTGAACCTCTTCGGGAAAATGAAAATCGCTTTTCGAAAAACAACCGTACATCGTACATCGTAAATCGTACATCAATCCGCTTGCTCCTGCCTTCTACAATAACTTATACCGGC
>JAESGR010000877.1_pt1 | contig 13388 bp, 15 predicted proteins | sample 9269771 | NCBI WGS metagenome assembly JAESGR01 (sample SAMN15739572, study PRJNA653492) | algae metagenome | isolation source: Chroococcus sp. CMT-3BRIN-NPC107 and co-occurring heterotrophs from well... | place: USA: Clark Mountains Wilderness, California | collected 2010-04-18
AGTGCAAAAATCATCAATCTCACAAAATAAAGCTTCTAAACTAGACATAGATGGAGGCGCTGAATACGTTAACTTCATTTCAGCTTACTTGCCTCCTCCTTTTCTTATCCCGAACTGACGTTAAATAGATCCCAAATGGGTTCTATACTGATGGTTGGGGTGCTTATGAACGCCATCTTGATGCTAATGTTCATACGGTAGGCAAAAGTAATACTCAAACAATTGAACGCAAGCATTTAACCTTACGCACTCGCATTAAACGACTGACTCGTAAAACCATTTGCTTTTCGCGCGTCTGTTCAAATGCACGATATCGTGATTGGGCTGTTTATTAATCGATATGAATTCGGATTGGACATCTAAACAGAAACAACAAGTCTGGAACATTACCGACGACTTTCTACCCCCCCTGTCGCCTGTTTATAAAGCTGTTCTAGTTGGGCAATACTTGAATGCTCCGCCACCGTAATTCGTTTCGGCATAAGTCATACTTTCACTCTCCACTTTTATCATAATTTGTTACACGGACATGATATAAGAAGGTGCAAGCTTTTTGTTCATTAACCTGACAAAGCACAGATTGAGCTTCGTTGCCGCATTCATCAACAAGGTTCGCTCATAATTCTTAACCAAGCTTTTACAGCGCTCCATCCAAGCATTCGACCGTTCAACAATTCAACGCTTGGCAACGGGGACAAATCCAGTTTTGCTTTGTGCTATTTTTTCTGCTTTCGTTGGCTTAGGGGCAAGCCCGTAGCGAATCTTATCACCTGCGGGTAGACTGCACGCAAGAGCTTTACGGAAGATCCCAAATGGGTTCTATAAATCCAATCCATCATTCGACTACAGTGCCTGTATGCGATCGCAACAACTGATCAACAACGTCTCCAATAGTTCTCTACTGTCCATAACGTGAGCAAGATGGATTCCCCCCTGAAGTTCTGAGAGTAACTGTTGGCTCCGTAACTCAGCCTCTTTTGTAGGGCATCCGATCTCCTCAAATTGCTGTTTTAGCCAGGTTAGATGCACTTGATACACGCATGGAGCAGGGTTCAGATTTTCTCCTGTTTCACTTAATAAAGCATGGCTTAAACTGGCGATCGGGCAGCCCCACGTTGTGTACATTTCTCCAATACTATTTGCCATTTCTAGAAAAGCAACAATCCGCTCCCGTGGGTCGTGCTTCTCCTCCAGTGAAGTGAAAAAGGTTGTTAATTGATTTTGCCAGGTTTCCAAGACCGCAATGGCAAGCAGACGTTTGGTTTTGAAGTAGTAGTAGATGTTTCCTTGCAAAACGCCGCTCTCTCTAGCAACATCGCTGAGTGAGACATTCTCGTACCCTTGACGTTGAAACAGCCTTGCTGCAACTTCTACCAGTCGATCGCGCTTATTGCTTTTCGGCATCAATCATTAATCAGTTGACTTTTAGTTGGTTAACCAACATAATAGCAAAAAGATACTCGATTTTCAATCAAGGAGTCAGGAGACCCCAATGACCGAAGCCTCTACTCATCTTGGATTTACAATCCTGTATGTTCCCGATGTAGAAGCAGCAATTGCCTTCTACGAACAGGCATTTGGTCTAAGCCGGAGCTTTGTGACAGATACAAAGGAATACGGCGAACTTAATACTGGGACAACGCGACTTGCCTTTGCTCAACATAAGTTTGTCAAAAGTTTAACTTCTGTTCCTTTTGAAGCCGCCCAGCTTGACAAATCAGCCCCACCCCTCGAACTCGGAATTGTCACCAATGATGTGGAAGCACTATATCAACGTGCTATTCAAGCCGGAGCCACGCAGATAAAAGAACCTCAGCAGAAGCCTTGGGGTCAAATTGTAGGTTATGTCCGCGATCTAAATGGGTTCCTAGTTGAAATCTGCACGGAGGTAAAAGCACCTGCATCATGACCTACCCCTTACCATATCACGCCAAACTTAGGGCAGAAATATCTACAGAAAGCATAAAGCCCCTACAGGCAATTCCTGGAGTTGGCTCTTCCTTGGCAAAAGATCTCTATCTCCTTGGCATTCGGCAAATATCTGACTTGAAGGAGCGCTCGCCCGAAACCCTGTTTAAAGACCTTTGCGAACTTAGTGGTGTTGAGGTCGATCTGTGCGTACTCTACACGTTTCGTTGTGCCGTCTATTTTGCCTCCACTACCAAACACAACCCAGAGTTATTGAAATGGTGGAACTGGAAGAAAAGGGAGCTAAAAGCGTGAAATGTTCAAAGCTGCTGCAACGCTGTCTCTATACACTCAGCGTAGGATTCATAAGTTTAACAGCATTCTCGCCTACATCTCTGGCTCAGTCTTTCAGTCGGCCACCTGAGCTTGAGCAACTTGTGTATTTCCAGGGAGTTTGGCGTTGTGAACAACCGACCGCAGATACTTCTGAATCCGTGGCTTTAACCTGGAAAGTCGAGCGCGATCTCAATGGCTTCTGGTTTATTGGCTATGCCGAGGAAATACCGTCAGCAACAAATTCTCAACCTGTAAGCTCACGAGATTTTCTGGGTTACGATACTGCTGCAAAACTTTTCGTGCGCTCAGTTGTAGTTAGTAATGGCAATTCACTGAACCTAACTTCACCTAGTTGGCAAAATAACCAGTTTGTTTGGCAAGGTTCTGTTGTGAGAACGGGGCGATCAATGCCAATTCGAGAAGTCATTACTAAAGAGAGCGCAAATAGATTCGCTGCAATTTATTTCGTTCTTAACGATGCAAAGGAGGGGTGGCAACCTGTAGTCAATGAAATTTGTAGGCGACAAATTTAGAAACGGCATCCTCATGACCTCGTTACAGTTTAAAAAGGAATTCTGTTACCAACGGTTAGCCTTTAAGCCATCAATGTATGACAATCTACCGATCTAAAACACTGGAGTTTACAATGATTCGACTAACTGCACCCGATGACATGACTGCTCTGATTGCCGTAGCCGGTACTGCGATCGAGTTCCAGCCAGACGAGCTTGAAGAGATTAGCAAAATGCTGGCTGGCTACCTTAACAGCAACGGCGACAGCAATTCTCTACGAGACGGCAAAGCCGCTCGCTTCTGGGTCACAGATGACGATGAGATAGATGGACCCGTGGGGGTAGCCTACTGTGAGCCGGAACGGATGACCGATCAAACGTGGAACTTGCAACTGATTGCTATCCGACCTGATCATCAGAGACAAGGACGCGGTGCGAAACTGTTGCGCTATGTTGAACGAACGTTGACGGCGCAGGGCGGGCGCATTCTACTGGTGGAAACGTTATCGAGTCTAGAACATACACAGGCGTTTTACCACAAGTGTGGCTATGAGGAAGAAGCTTGCATCCGAGACTTCTACGCAGCAGGCTATGACAAAGTTGTGTTTCGTAAAGTGTTGAACGCAGCCTTAACTACGGTTTGAAGCAACAAGTAACGGACAGGACACAGCTTGTGTTGGCGATCGCCTCGCTCGGCCGTCATGCAAAAGTTTTGACTTACCCCGGTGCTGGAACAAATTTATGGAGCAAATGAGAATTGACATGGTTGAGGAGCCACAATCTGATGAATTTGAATTTGTGACACAGCAGATTATTAATTTCAACAGAGATCGTGATGGGGAGGGGAACTATAGAACCCATTTGACATTTAAGAAGGTGCAAGCTTTTTGTTCATTAACCTGACAAAGCACAGATTGAGCTTCGTTGCCGCATTCATCAACAAGGTTCGCTCATAATTCTTAACCAAGCTTTTACAGCGCTCCATCCAAGCATTCGACCGTTCAACAATTCAACGCTTGGCAACGGGGACAAATCCAGTTTTGCCTTGTGCTATTTTTTCTGCTTTCGTCGGCTTAGGGGCAAGCCCGTAGCGAATCTTATCACCTGCGGGTAGACTGCACGCAAGAGCTTTACGGAAGATCCCAAATAGTTTCTATAATAATTTCCTGAGAAATTAATTAGGATCTTCTTCTTGAATTCTTAATCGCGTTTAAGCTTGTTATCGCCACAGCCTTCTACATTATCAGTAGGTAATTTGTCATTGCCACCAACCGCACTGGACTAAGCAGTGAACATTAGCTTAGTTAAAACAAATTTTAGTCATTCACCTCTTGATGAATGCAACGCTCCTAATTTTCAGTTTTTAGCACTACCAGAACAAATAGAGCAATGAATTTCTTGTCAAGCGAAGGGCTACTACCCATATTTCAAGAGGCGATCGCCTATCAACACCTTACCTCTGGACAAATGCTTTTTCAATATGGAGATGAGGCACTAGCAGTTTTTATTGTGGAAACAGGTAGGCTCAGACTTGCTCGTCATAATAGCGAAGGCAGAATCGTTACTTTTGAAGTAGTACGGACTGGGGAAAGTTTGGCAGAATCAGCATTATTTTCTGAGGTTTACAACTTTGATGCTATTGCTGAAGTAAATTCGTGCGTTGCTGTTTATCCTAAACAAATATTAAGGCAAATACTACGCGATCGCCCAGATTTAGCTCAAGAATTTATCAAGCGGCTAATTGAGAAAAATCAATCCCTCCAAGTCCGCTTGGAACTGCAAAGCCTTCGTTCTGCCCGCAAGCGCCTACTGCAATATTTATGCACCAACTTACCCTTGGGCGAAACAACATTGAATTTCGACCACCCATTTAAAAATATCGCCGATGAAATTGGGATTTCCCCGGAAGTGCTATATCGCACTTTAGCTCGACTAGAAAAAGAAGGTATCATTGCCCGTGCCAAACAGCAAATTACCCTTTGTAAGCGTCAGGTCGCATGATTCAAATCATAGGAATTAGAGAAAAATGAGTGTATATCTTTAGTCAAACTATAATCACCAATTCGTGCTGTTATTCTGCTGCCTTGGCTAGTTGAGAAGCAGGCAGCATTGTCATTAATTAGACTATTGCCTCAAAATTGGGAGAAATTGTGAAATTTAATATAAAAAGTCGTTTTTACCAATATATCTCTAGTTTTTGCAGTCTTATCCTAGCAGCTATACCCCTACTTAGCTCGACACCTTTACTAGCTCAGGAGCAATTTGAAAATGATGTAGCTCCGGCTCCCGCTTCTGTCGGTGCAGATATCCCTTTAACTTATTTTGGGCCTGCTCCCTCTCAAGTACAACGAGAATTAATTGGCCCTTATCAGCTACTCAAAGCAGGTCAAGTGGATTTAGAAGCGGGTACAGTCGCTCTACCGCTTTATCAAGGACGCTTGACCGATGGCAGAAAGGTTTGGTACGTGCTTACAGATACTACCGATCGCATCAATGCCGATGCCTTGGGTTTGAATGTTTCCGCCAAGTTGAGCTATGCAGTAGGGCGAGCAGTACGCAATGACACTTTGGCTAAAAACAGCACGCTAATTTTTGAGAGCGGGACGGTAGATTTTCGCCCAGAACGCAGCTTAGTACCAGGAATCGGAGCTAATGCTTTTCCTCCCCAGCAAGTACAGCCAGGATCGGTAGGCGATCGCAATTACACCTCGCTTATCCGCCTTACCAACTCTGGCAATCATGTCTACAACGCGCCAATTATTGCTTTTAACGTCGATGCTAAACAAATTTCTTTTCCTAATGGCAAATCTGACTACAGATTGGTACATGACAAAGTTGTCAAAATTGACCCTGATAAGATGACAGTAACGCTCAAACTTACGCCCGGTATGAGTTTTGCTAGACTAGTAATGTACCTCAGCTTTGACTCTAACGATCCTGTGGCTGCCACCTTGGAGGAATCAACCCTAGCACCGGGACTTAGCGATATTCAAGTAGGTAGAGATGACAGCGCTTTTAGTGCCGTTGAGCGGTTGTTTGTTTTTGCCGGCCCTATGGGTAAAGAAAATCCGCAGCGACAGGGGCTTAATAGTGCCATAGTTGATGGAAGTGGACCATCAACTATTTTTGGTGGTATCCCAAATATTGCGACAGATTATAGTCCAATGTGGGATCTCAACTTAGGCGAATGGACTCCTGAAGCGATAAAGCGCGGCTATCGTTCTCGTTTGACTGAAGAATTCCAAATTCTGGGCTTTGTGCAGCGAGGCTGGATTACTGGCCCTGGGAGCAAAAAATACGGCTCGACAGGAATTATTATCAACTGTCCGGTGGTAATGCGTCTGCTCTAAACATAAAACTATCTGGAGTTATGGTCGATGGAAACTGTCGATGTAATCGTAATTGGTAGCGGTCAAGGTGGCGTACCCCTAGCTGCCGATTTAGCTAAGGAAGGTCGCCGGGTAGTATTGTTTGAACGGGATGCTTTGGGTGGCAGTTGTATTAATTATGGTTGTACTCCCTCCAAAGCTTTTTTGGCAGCAGCCCACGCCGCCGGGCGCGCGCGCAAAGCCCAAAATTTGGGCATTCATGCTCAAGTAAGGGTTAATTTTCCGGCGGTCATGGAGCGAGTGCGCGGGATTCGTCACAGTTTCAATCAAGGAACTAGCAAGCGGTTAACCGATGCGGGGGTAAAGGTAGTATGTGCAGAGGCAACCTTTACAGGCGATCGCACGGTTACAGGCGGTGATGTAACGGTAAAGTCGCCTTTAATAATCATTAATACAGGTACATCCTCCCAGATTCCACCAATTTCTGGGTTGACAGGTACGCCTTATCTTACCAATCGCAACTTCTTTGACTTGCAAGAGTTGCCACCGCGTTTAGTAGTTATTGGCGGCGGTTACATTGGGTTGGAGTTAGGACAGGGGTTAGCGCGTTTGGGCAGCCAAGTTCAGCTAATTGTCCGGGGCGATCGCCTGCTTGACCGCGAGGAGTCCGAAGTTAGCGAAACCTTAGCAGAAGCATTCCAGCAAGACGGCATTCAAATTCATTTTCAAACCAATATCGAGCAAGTTAGTTATACCGATGGTGTGTTTGCTCTAAAACTAGATAACACTCAACAACTCCAATCCGAAGCTTTATTAGTAGCCGTTGGACGCAAACCCAACACCAAAGCTTTACAAGCCCAAATGAGCGGTATTGAACTTGACGCACAAGGTTTTGTCAAAATTGACGACCATTTCCAAACAACTTGTGAAGGCGTTTATGCGATTGGGGATGTTGCCAGACAACCAGCTTTTACTCATGTATCGTGGGAAGACTATCGCCGCTTGAAGGCAATATTGTGTAGCGAAGATAGGACGCGGGGCGATCGCGTGTTGGGCTATGCTACCTACACCGAGCCTCAAGTTGGACGTGTGGGCATGACTTTACAACAAGCACAGCAACAAGGCATTAATGCCCGCGCTGTTACTTTACCAATGGCTCATATTGCACGTGCAATTGAATGGGGTCACGATTTGGGCTTTTATCGCATAGTAGTAGACCTAGACACGGACAGGATACTGGGAGCGACGCTAGTAGGTTACGAAGCTGCGGAGTTAGTCCATGTATTTATCTCTTTGATGGAAGCCGGGGCGACTTGGCAACTGTTAGAAAAGTCAGTACACATTCACCCTACCTATGGCGAAGCTTTACCTAGCTTGGCACGGCTGCTAATGGGGGAAGATATGCCCACCTGTCCAAATATGTGAGGAGGTTTAATGACAACGAATTTAAAAGTTGGCGAAGTCTTTAGCGACTTTGAATTGCCCAATCATCAACAGGAATTGGTGCAGTTATCGCAATTTACTCAACCTGGTTTATTAGACAAAAAACTCGGATTTTTGGCTGGTTATCCGCTAATAGTAGTTTTTTATCGGGGCTTTTTTTGTCCGCGCGATCGCCAACAATTATCGCAACTGGTGCAGTTTCAGCAAGAGTTAAAAGTCAATTATTGTCAATTAGTTACTATTAGTTGCGATCCGCCTTTAGTCCAAGCCGCCTTTCGGGCAGGTTTGGGGGCGCAATGGACTTTTCTGGCAGATGAGAAACGCCAAGTTATTGAGCAAATTAATATTCTTGACGTTACTGAAGGCGAGTATGCCTATCGCGCCCAGCCTTATACTTTTGTATTGCAACCCGATTTAACTATCTACAAGATTTATAATGGCTGGTTTTTTGTCGGGCGACCAACTCTAGAAGAATTGCGCCTTGATTTGCGTGCCATTATGCAAACTAATTCTAACTACACTTACGAGGCATACAATACCCCCGAAGTTAAACAAATTCGCATTCCTCAGCAAGAAGGGGCTAATGGTAAGCCATCATTAGGTGCAAACGGTTTGCCCGTAGGTCGGGGAGTAGTACGCTCTTTTGATTTCAAAACTGGTAACGGTGCGATCGCATCTTCCGATCCTCAAACAGATATATTTTTTAACTTTACTGCCATTCCTGGAGAGGGTTATCGCACTCTTAATCCTGGTACAGAGGTAGCGTTTGAAGTTATTACAGGTAAATTTGGCTTGAGCGCTCGTAATGTGCAGTTGCAGTAACCAGATGCTACTAATTAGCAAAAATATACGTGTTTCGTAACTAAGTAATAGGAGTTATGGCGATGAAACTGAACTATATAGGAATACTTGGGGTAATGACTTTAACTTTTGGTTGTACAGGACTTGCAGAAGTCAGTCAACCTGCTATAAGTCCAACTGGACTTGCTGCTAGTCCTACGGGTAATCAAAGCAATAGCGCCGCCAAAATTATCAAATCGGGTACTTTTGTTGCTGGCGAACACGAGACTACTGGCGAAGTGAAAATTGTAACGGTAGATGGCAAAACTTATTTGGAACTAGACAAGGCTTTTACTACTTCTACTTCTGGCCCAGACTTATACATAATTCTCCATCGTTCTGAAGATGTGCTGGCTACAACTTCGCCGCCTGCATACCCGATAAAAGAAGGCGATTATGCAATTATCGGTCGCTTACAAAAATATAGCGGCAGCCAACGCTATGCTATCCCCAAAAATATTAAGTTGGAAAACTATCAATCAGCAGTTATTTGGTGTCGAATGTTTAATGCCACTTTTGGTACAGCTAAACTTAGCAATTAAAAGTACCAAGTACGAGAATTTTTTGAGAAAAATGTGAGGATTATTAACGCAACTTTTTAGCTCTGAATAATTGTATAGAAGACCTATAACTTTGCTTTCCTCTTGTAGTAAGACTGTGTTAGTTAAATCCTGTTTTTACATTGAGGTTTTGTATGGTAGAACTTAAAGACGCTTTTACTTTACTGCATCTAGCGATCGCAGTTTTCTTTGTTTTTCCTCTCATTGGTATGGTGATTAACCTCGCATGGCAAACTCGTCAGCGTCGCTTGCAAACAAAAGCTGAGGGTAAAAGCAAAATTCCCCCCGTTGTTGGCACAGAACATAATCGTTTGGGAAATTGGCTAACTTCTGCCGTTGTCGGGATTGCTTTATTGGGACTCGCCCACCCAATTATTAAAAATATTTTGACTAATGAATTAGTTAGTAAAAAACCCTTTCAAGTAGCATTTATTGGGCTAATGTTTGTTGCTACTATTGCATCATTAGTTTTTCTTTACAAATCGAGAGAAAAAAACTGGCGGGCTGTGTTTGCGACTTTAGCAAGTGCAGGGTTAGTTATTTTAGGCTGCCAAGATGGAGTTTACAGGCTTTCAAACGAGTGGTACTGGTCGCATTATTATATTGGGATTGTAGCGGCATTACTGATGATTTTTTCATTAGCGATCACACCATCTATTTACAAAGACAAATCCCATCGCTGGCGTATAATCCATACTGTTTTAAACTGCGTTGCTTTACTACTATTTATCGGGCAAGGAATGACTGGGACGCGGGACTTATTGCAAATTCCTCTTAGCTGGCAAGAACCGTATATTTATACGTGTGACTTTGCTAACAAAACTTGCCCCACCCCACCACCAAAAGGATAGATATTTTATAGAGTAGCAGTGCAGAAAATTAAGAAGCTTTGGCAGAAAATAGACCCTTTTTCCTTGCAGGTACGCTTAACTATTGGTACTACGGCGGCTTTTGCTGCAGGAGTAGGTGGTATTGCTATATGGACAACTTGGCAAATGCAGCGAATTTTAATTGATGGTCCTAAGCAGAATATAGAGGAAATTGCTCAACGTTTGCCTGGTGATGTGGAGGTTTATAGCGAAATGTTTTCTTTAGAAACGGGGTTGCAGAAAGCGATCGCTAACCGTACTACAGGCAGAACTTTAGTATGGGTTAAGGATACGGATGGTACTAACTCCATGGAAAAATTAGTTCTTTCAGATAAAACAGTAGTCAAATTGATGTCACTAATGAGATCGCCTCTTAGCACCAGAGTGTACGAGGTTGGCGATCGCTATTTTGTCGTATGCGGTAAATTCCTACAAGTTAAGGGGCGGCGATTAGGATTGTTATTTGTGGGGCAAGATATCTCCTACGAACAAAAGATGTTTTCATTCCTAGTTCAAAGTTTGGGAATTGTCAGCCTAATTGCTTTAGTAATTATTACGATTGCGATCGCTATTTACATCAAAAAGTCGCTGCAACCATTGCGCCGTATCAGTCAATTAGCTGAAACTATATCTGTAAGCGATCTAAGCCAAGCCCGCTTGCACCTTAACCGCGCCCCCACAGAAGTTAAAGAGTTAGCCCGTATCTGTGACATGATGCTAGACCGTTTATCGATCTCGTGGGAGCAACAGCGTCAGTTTGTTGGTAATATTTCTCATGAATTGCGTACGCCTTTAACAATTGTGCATGGCTATTTGCAAAGCGTTCTCAAACGTGAAACTAATTTAACCCCTCCTCAGCGAGAAGCCCTAGAAACTGCTGCAACCGAAGCGCAAAGCACTATCCGCCTATTGCAAGACTTGCTCGATTTAGCTAGATCGGATGCTGGTTACTTGCATATTCAGATTGAATCATTAGTGCTAAACGATTTGGTTGTAGAAGTCGCGGCAATGGCAATGCAATATACCGATCGCATTATTACTTTAGAAACTACCCGCGAGCAAATTATAGCTAAAGCCGATCGCCGCCGCCTGAAACAAGTATTGCTAAATTTGATTGACAACGCCGTTAAGTATTCCGAACCCCACTTTGCGATCGCTATAGTATTAGATTCAACGGCAGAAAGTGCCATAATTCACGTTTGCGATCGCGGTTTGGGCATTCCCTTAACTCAACAGCATCTTATTTTTGAGCGTTTTTACCGTGTAGATGAAGTCCGCAATCGTTTTACAGGCGGTTGCGGGTTGGGTTTATCGATTGTGAAAACCTTGGTCGATAGTATGGGCGGTAGCGTTACAGTCCGCTCCAGACTAGGTGAAGGTAGCACTTTTACGGTGACTCTACCCAGTGCGGTATAACTTATGACAGCACATATTTTGCTCGTAGAAGACGAAATTAAATTAGCTAAGTTTATTCAATTAGAACTAAGTTATGAAGGCTATGAAGTTAGTTTAGTCCATGATGGCGTAGAGGGATTGACAACAGCGCGAGAATTGCCTGTTGATTTAATAATTTTAGATTGGGTGCTACCAAGGCTATCGGGCATAGAAATTTGTCGCCGTCTGCGGGCTACGGGAAATAAAGTCCCAATTATATTATTAACAGCAAAAGATGAAGTCAGCGACCGCGTGGCGGGTTTAGATTCCGGTGCAGACGATTATTTAGTTAAACCATTTAGTATTGAGGAATTATTGGCTAGAATTCGAGCTAGGCTGCGAAAAGTACCAGAAATAGATATAAATGTCTTAGACTTTGCCGATTTAAACTTAAATCGGCGATCGCGGCAAGTTTATCGCGGCGCAAGACTAATTGAATTAACTGCTAAGGAGTTCGATTTACTGGAATACTTGTTGTTGCATCCTCGGCAAGTGATTACGCGCGATCGCATATTAGAAAAAGTCTGGGGCTATGACTTTATGGGCAATTCCAACATTATCGAAGTTTATATTCGTTATCTGCGTTTAAAGTTGGAAGCAATGGGTGAAAAGCGTTTAGTTCAAACTATCCGTAGTGTGGGGTATGTGTTGCGTGATTAAATAATTTATAAGTCAGTTTGTTGCCCTTCTAAACGCATTGCTACGAGCAATTTATACACCTAGGGGTTTTACCTATCCAGTTTGATACTATGAAGCAAGGTACTATGAAAAAAACTTGGAACAGTTTATATACATGGCTAAATTTAGGACTGATCTTTTACGCAACTTTTAGCATAGTTATATTTGCTAATTAGTACAGGAAGCAAGCAGAAATACGAACTTTAATTAACCAAGCTAGAGATGCTTGGGTTACTCGTGACGCTGAAGCCCTAGCACAATTATTTACCCCCGACGGTGAAATTATCGTCCCTGGGCAAAGGTGGCAAGGACAAGTAAAAATTCGAGAAGAAGTAACCCATTTTGCTCATTATTACTCAGATGTAAAGATTGACATTAAGCGAATTATAATTGAAGACAATCAAGCCTCCGTAGAGTGGAATTACGAAGATACTGAAAAGGCAACCAATCTTCGTAATAAAGCTAATGATGTAATTATTGTTGACTTTAAAAACAGGCGAATTAGACGATGGCGTGAATATTTTGACACTAAAACGCCACTGATTCCTTGAATTTTAAGTTTTTAATTAGGTCGTGTAGTTATTCATTATTTAAAGCCGAGTAGAACCACTGGATTAACCTACCTAAGCTTCGTGTAATAATGACCTCTAAAAGAAAGTAACGAATTAATCAGACGTATCATAGTTTTCTGATTATATTAAGGTTTAAACAAGATGAAAATTACTATATGAAAAATTCTAATTTTAGTAAAAAAGCTTTAAACAATCGCGATCGCCCCAAGCAAGTTATGCAGCCACAACTAGCAACTTTACTTTTACTAGGTATTGTATTTGTATCTGGTGCGGGGGTTGCCGCCTGGTTTGCAGGGGTGGGGGTAATTCAGCAAATTTTTACCCAAATTCAATTAATGCAAGATAACCCGCCGATGTGGCTAGAAGCGCCAATGGTAGCAGGAAAATATCTACTTGCGCCTACAGTAGTGCTATTTTTAATCGCGATCGCCGTAATTAAAATTTCTCCTCAACCTAGAACTTGGTCACGGGTGCTAGTGGTGTGTATTTTATTAGGTTTGACCATTCGTTATATTTTGTGGCGATCGCTCTCTACTTTAAATGTAGCCGACCCCCTCAATGGCTTTTTTAGCTTAGGGTTATTTTTTCTAGAAATGCTACTGCTTGTCAATGCTACACTCCAGTTATTTTTGATGCTAAGAGTGAAAAATCGCCAGCGTGAAGCAGATTTTTTAACCTTGCAGGTTTTAGATGGTAGCTTTCATCCATCCGTTGATATTTTAATTCCCACTTATGATGAGCCTGAATTTATAGTGCGGCGCACTATAATTGGCTGCCAAGCCATTAGACTTCTTCAAGAATAAGCAGAGATGAGAGAATGAAAAAGCCCAAACCATTGGTATAAACTCATGGATCAGAGCTTTTTCAACCGAATTCTGCATCTGGTAAATGCTCGTCCGCAAGAGGG
>JAESGR010000880.1_pt1 | contig 13358 bp, 12 predicted proteins | sample 9269771 | NCBI WGS metagenome assembly JAESGR01 (sample SAMN15739572, study PRJNA653492) | algae metagenome | isolation source: Chroococcus sp. CMT-3BRIN-NPC107 and co-occurring heterotrophs from well... | place: USA: Clark Mountains Wilderness, California | collected 2010-04-18
GTCGACGAACTGCAGCAGCAGTTCCGGCGGCAGGTTGTCGACGCAGAAATAGCCCGCATCCTCCAGCGCCCGCAGCGCCACCGACTTGCCGGAACCCGACATGCCCGTGATGAGGATGAGTTCCAGCGACACTAGTCCTGCCTCGCGGCAGCCGCCGCATCCCCGAGCATTTCCTTGGCGTGCGCCAGCGTCGTGCCGGACAGGCGTTCACCCCCGAGCATGCGCGCGACTTCGGCGACGCGCTTCTCGCCTTCGACCGGCGTGACGCTGCTGCTGACGCCCTGCGCGCCGCCTTGCTTGGCGACCACCAGGTGGTGGTCCGCGCAGGCGGCCACCTGCGGCAGGTGCGTGACGGCCAGCACCTGGCGGTCGCGCCCGAGCTGCTTCATCAGGCGGCCCACCGTTTCGGCGACTGCGCCGCCGACGCCCGAATCCACCTCGTCGAAGATCAGCGTCTGCGCTTCGCCGATGCGGCTGGTGGTCACCGCGATCGCCAGCGCGATGCGCGACAGCTCGCCGCCCGAGGCGACCTTGCCCACGGGCCGTGGCGTGCTGCCGGCGTGGCCGGCGACGAGGAAGGCCACATCCTCGAGCCCGAAGGCCGAGGGGCTGTCCGATTTCTCCAGCGCCACCTCGAAGCGGCCGCCCTGCATGCCCAGGCCCTGCATGGCGGCAGTGACCGCCTTCGACAATTGCGGCGCTGCCCTGGCGCGCGCCTTCGACAGCGCTCGCGCCTCGGCCAGGAAAGCCTCGCCTTCCTTCTTCTCCGCCGCTTCCAGGGAGGCCAGGTCCGCGGCGGCATCGAGCTTCGCCAGTTCACCCTTCCACGAGGCCAGCAGCGTCGGCAACTCGGCGGGCTGGCGCTTGTAGCGCCGCGCGAGCGACATCCAGGAAGACATGCGCGCGTCGAGTTCGGCCAGGCGATCGGGATCGAGGTCCGTCTTGCGCAGGTAGGCGTGCAGCGAATGCGCCGCGTCTTCCATCTGCGCGAGGCTGGAGGCCAGCACCTCGGCGATCTCGCGAAAGCGCGGCTCCAGGTGTTCCTGGGCACGCAACGCATCGAGCGCCTGCGCAACCGGCCGCGTCGCGCCGCCCTCGTCGCCATCCAGCAGGTCCTGCGCGGCCTGCGCCGCGTCGAGCAGCGCCTGGGCGTGCGCCAGCCGCGTGTGGCTGGCGTTCAGCTCGTCCCACTCGTCGGCGGCCGGTGCGAGCTTGTCGACCTCGCCGATCTGCCAGGCCAGGCGCTCGCGTTCGCGCTGCAGCGAGTCCTGCGCACTGCGGGCGTCGGCCAGCGTCTTCTGGGCGCTGCGCCAGGCGTTCCACAGCTGCTGCAGGCGATCGGTGGAGATGCCGGCATAGCCATCGAGCAGCGCGCGCACCGAAGCGGGTCGCGTGAGGCTTTGCCATGCATGCTGGCCATGGATGTCCACCAGCCGGTCGCCCACTTCGCGCAGCTGCGTGGCCGTGGCGGCGCTGCCGTTGATCCAGGCGCGGCTCTTGCCCTGGTTGTCGACGGTGCGGCGCAGCAGCAGTGCGTCGCCGCCGTCGAAGCCCGCTTCCTGCAGCCAGGGCAGCAGCGCGGAGGGCAGGTCGAATTCGGCGCTGATCTCGGTGCGGGCAGCGCCTTCGCGCACCACGCCGGCCTCGGCCCGTGCGCCCAGGGCCAGCTGCAAGGCGTCGACCAGGATCGACTTGCCGGCCCCGGTTTCGCCGGTGAGCACGGAAAAGCCGTCGGCCAGCTCGAGTTCGAGCTCGCGCACGATGACGAAATCGCGCAGGGCGATGCGTTTGAGCGTCATGTTCCGGCGGGCCTTTCCGGCACCCCCTCGTTCCAGTGCAGCTTCTTGCGCAGGGTGTCGAAGTAGGTCCACCCCCTAGGATGGAGGAATCGTACCTTGTGCTGCGAGCGCCGCACGGTGACACGGTCACCGTGAAGCAGTGACGCAAGCGACTGCATGTCGAAGTTCGCGCTGGCGTCGCGGCCGGCCACGAGTTCGATGGTGATCTCCACGCCATCCGGCAGCACGATCGGACGGTTGGACAAGGTGTGCGGCGCGATCGGCACCAGCACCCAGCCGCGGTTGTCGGGATGCAGCAACGGCCCGCCTGCCGACAGCGCATAGGCGCTGGAGCCGGTGGGCGAGGCGACGATCAGGCCGTCGGCGCGCTGGTTGGCGACGAAGCGGCCGTCGATCTCCACGCGCAGTTCGACCATGCCGGAGGTGGCGCCGCGGTTCACCACCACGTCGTTCATCGCGAGCGCGTCGAACACGATCTCGCCGTCGCGCAGCACGTGCGCGTGCATCAGCGTGCGCTGGTCCTCCTCGTACTCGCCGGCCAGCATGGGCGGCAGCACGGTGCGGAAGTTGTCCAGCGGGATGTCGGTGATGAAGCCCAGGCGACCCTGGTTGATGCCCACCAGCGGCACGTTGTAGCGAGCCAGCTGCCGGCCGATGCCCAGCATGGTGCCGTCGCCGCCGACCACCAGCCCCAGGTCGCACTGCGTGCCGATGGTCGGAACGTCCGCCGTCGGCTGGCTGTTCATGCCCGAAACGGTGGCGGTGTCGCGTTCCACCACCACCTCGCAGCCCTGCGACGCCAAAAATTGCGCAATCTCCTCCAGCGTCGTGCGCATCGCAGCCGCCAGCGCCGGCGGCAATGCGGCGTGGTACTTGCCGATCAGCGCGACGTGCCGGAAGATCGATTTCATCGGCAAATTAGATCATTAAAATTCGACCCCCGCCCCCCAACCACCCATGAAGCTCGACGACCGCGCCAAGCTGTTGCTCAAAGCCCTGATCGAGCGCTACATCGCCGAGGGGCAGCCCGTGGGCTCCCGCACGCTGTCGCGTGCGTCCGGGCTGGAGCTTTCGCCCGCCACGATCCGCAACGTGATGTCCGACCTCGAGGAACTCGGGCTGGTCGCCAGCCCGCATACCTCTGCCGGCCGCATCCCCACCGCCCGGGGCTACCGCCTCTTCGTCGACACCATGCTCACGGCGCGCCAGGGCGACCTGGCCGCGCCGGTGTCGCTGCCGCCGGACCAGCCGCAGCGCGTCATAGCGCATGCGGCGCAGATGCTGTCGAACATGTCGCAGTTCGTCGGGGTGGTGGTGGCGCCGCGCCGCAGTTCGGTGTTTCGCCACATCGAATTCCTGCGCCTGTCCGAGCGCCGCTTCCTGGTGATCATCGTCTCCCCCGAAGGCGACGTGCAGAACCGCGTGGTGCACACCGCGGCCGACTACACGCAGTCGCAACTGGCCGAAGCGGCCAACTACCTCAACGCCCACTATGCGGGCCTGACCATGGAGGCCGTGCGCGAGCGCCTGAAGAGCGAGGTGGACCAGCTGCGCGGCGAGATCGCCACGCTGATGCAGACGGCGGTGGAGGCCAGCTCCGAGGCCATGCAGGAAGACCAGGAGGACGTGGTGATCTCCGGCGAGCGCAACCTGCTGTCGGTCACCGATTTCTCGGGCGACATGAGCCACCTGCGCCGCGCCTTCGAGCTGTTCGAGCAGAAGACGCAGCTGATGCGCCTGCTGGACGTGTCCAGCCAGGCCGAGGGCGTGCGCATCTTCATCGGCGGCGAAAGCCAGGTCGTGCCCTTCGAGGAGCTCTCGATCGTGAGCGCGCCCTACGAAGTGGACGGGCAGGTGGTGGGCACGCTGGGCGTGATCGGGCCCACGCGCATGGCCTACGACCGCATGATCCAGATCGTCGACATCACCTCCAAGCTGGTGAGCAACGCCCTGAGCCACAAGCCCTGACCGCCGCGGTCAGGCGAAGGCGAAGTCCGCTGCGCTGAAGTCGGCCGGCCGCATGCCGACCAGCCAGATCGCGGTGTCGGCATCCACCTGGACGATGGAGAACGAGACGTAGTCGTAGGTGTTGGCGACCACGTCCGCGAGGCTGCTCCAGCCCGTTCCCTGCAGGCGCACCCGGTCGTTCGTGCCGCCGGCCTCGAATTCCTGGATCACCTGGATGCCGGAGCCGGTGCCCACCAGCACCGTGTCGTCGCCGCCGGCGCCGAGGAACAGGTAGTCGATGCCGGTGCCCGCGTCGAAGACGTCGTCGCCGCCCTGTCCGAGCAGCACGTCGACGCCCTCGCCGCCGTAGAGGCTGTCGTTGCCTGCCCCGGCATACGCGTAGTCGTTCCCGGCACCGCCGTGGAAGACGTCGTTGCCGCTGTCGCCCACCAGGATGTCCACGCCGGCTTCGCCGAAGACGGTGTTGTTGCCCGCCTCGACGTAGAAGTGGTCGACTTCGCCGTCGCCGCCGATCATCAGGTCGTCGCCGGCGCCCGCGATGAACACGTCGATGCCGGCACCCCCGTACAGGGTGTCCTTGCCGTCGCCGCCGAACAGGTAGTCCTGGCCGCCTTCGCCCAGGAGCAGGTCGTCGCCCCCCTCGCCGAGCAGCACGTCGACGTCGTCGCCGCCGTAAAGCTGGTCGTCGCCCGCGCCGCCATACAGGTAGTCGAAGCCGGCGAAGCCCTGCATCAGGTCCCCGGCCGCCGTGCCCACGAGGACGTCCGCTCCCGCCGTGCCGTTGCGCACTGCGCCGCCGCCGGTGGCAATGGTGATGTCGGCAAAGCGCAGGAACTCCACGCCACTGACGGTGTCGACCCCGTCCGCGCCGCCGACGTGCCGGATCGTCGCGACGCCGCCAGCGTACGTGATCGTGTACGCACTGCGCGCGCCGGAGTACACCGCCACGTCGGCATCGCTGCCGCCACCGACGATGCTGTCGTCCCCGGCCCCGCCCGTGAGGACGTTGGCCGCCTCGTTGCCGGTGATCAGGTCGTTGCCGCTGCCGCCGACCGCGTTCTCGATCACGGTGTCCAGCGCGATGGCCAGGTTGTTGCGCCCGTCGTAGACGTCCACGGCCAGGGGCTCCCCGAACCAGGAAGGCAGGTCCAGGCCCTGGCGCAGTTCCTCGTTCGTCCGGCGCAGGCCGATGGAGCTGTACGTGTAGTCGTCCAGGTTGATCGCGCAGCCGAAGACCTGGTTGGAGCAATCCAGCGTGTCGATGCCGCCGGCATCCCAGATGGTTTCGAAGAACTCCTCGTTCGTGCCCCACCGGTAGGTGTCGTTCCCCGCGCCGGTCGCCATGTTCGCGCCGTACAGGTACTGCAGCGCGACGATGTCCAGCGGCATCAGCGTGCGTGGTTTCACGGTCGACTCCAGCCAGCTGTAGCTGGAAGGGGTGCCGGACACGGTCACGATCGTGCTGTGCTGGGCGGGCGTGTACGCCATCACGGTGAAGTTCGTGCGGTCGTAGCTCGCGTCGAGCACGTCCTCGCCTTCGAACGGGTGCTTCAGGCCGAGTGCGTGGCCGATCTCGTGCAGCAGCGTCGCGTAGCCGGAGCCGCCGGCCTGCCAGTCGGTGGCGGACCAGGCGGCATTGCGGTTGAACCAGACGTCGCCGGCGGCGTCGCTCTCGGTGGCGGTGAGCAGCGCCTGGGTCGTGGTCGAAAACGTGTAGCGGTGGTCCGGGAAGTAGGCATAGGCGGACTGGCCGCCGGCCTGCGCGGAGTTGCCGAAGGTCACCTGCCCGATGCCGGCCACCTCGACGAAGTCGACGCGGACCATCGCTTCGATGGATGCGAGCACCTGGCGCGTGGCCGCCACCTGCAACGGGTCGAAGGCCAGGAACGAGGCGCCGTCGCCGTTGGCGGCGGCATAGGCAGGCTGCGCCGAGGGAAAGCTGTACGTGACCACGGCGGAATTGCCGATGCCCGCCGGCGCCAGCCGCGAGCTGCCGATGGCGTCGTCGAAATTCCAGCGGGCGGTTTCGAAGCCGTTCTCGATGGCGAGCAGGGCGGCTAGCGGATTGGTGGTGGTCGCCATGGGACCTTCGCTGATCGGAAGATCCGCGGCAAGTTCCCCTTGCAGGCGAATGCAGCGAGTGGACGCCGACAAATCCACACTGTGCACGGCCACGGCTGAGCCATGAAAACTTATATTGTCGGGCTGGGCGCGCAGTGCCCCGCGAAAGCGCATACTGGGCCCGTTCACTGATCGATCGTCTCCGACGGCTCCCTGGACGCAACGGAGGCCGCCATGGCCAAGACGAACGGAATGGCTGCCATCCTGCAGCAGAACGAACCATCCATCCTGCGCGATTGGGTCGGCCTGCAGATGGCCGACAACCGCCGCCGCGAGCTCCTGAGCGAAACCGAAGTCGGCGAGCAGTCGCGTGCCTTCCTCGCTGCCCTGTCGATGGCCTGCCAGACCAGTTACGACGAGTCGATGCTCGGCGCGCATTGGGACGACCTGCGCGGCACCCTGTCGGACTTGTCGAAGAACCGCGCGCATGCCGGTTTCTCGCCGTCGGAAACGGCCACCTTCGTGTTCTCGCTGAAGGAACCCCTGTTCGCGGCGCTGCGGCTTGCCTACGGCGCCGACGCCGCGCGGCTGAACACCGAGACGATGCTGGCCTCCCTCGTGCTGGACAAGCTGGGGCTGGTCACCATCGAGGCGCACCAGCGCGGGCGCGAGCAGGTCATCGCGCGGCAGCATGCCGAACTGCTGGAACTGTCGACGCCCGTGATCAAGCTGTGGGACGGCATCCTCGCGATCCCCCTCATTGGCACCCTGGACAGCGAGCGGACGCAGACCGTCATGGAGAGCCTGCTCGAGGCGATCGTGAAGACGGGCGCCAGCGTGGCGATCATCGACATCACCGGCGTGCCGACCGTCGACACGCTCGTGTCGCAGCACCTGCTGAAGACGGTGGCCGCCGCCCGCCTGATGGGGGCGGAGTGCATCATCAGCGGCATCCGTCCGCAGATCGCACAGACGATCGTGCACCTCGGCGTGGACCTCGGCGACGTCTCGACCAAGGCGACCCTTGCCGAAGCGCTGCGCATCGCGCTGTCGCGCCGGGGGCTGGGCATCGCGGCCTTGCCGGGTCGGCATGCAGATGCTGCATGAAGCCGCCTTGGAAACGACTTTCGAAGTGGTCGAACAAAGCCAGGTCGCGCAGGTGCGCCGGCTGGCCATGGAGATCGGCCGCGCGCACGACCTGTCGGAAGAGGACATCGGCCGCGCCGCGATCGTCGCCACCGAGGCGGCCACCAACCTGGTGAAGTACGGCGAGCGCGGCACCGTGACCTTGAGCCCCTTCTTCGACGAAGGCTCGGTCGGCGTGCAGATGATCGTGATGGACCACGGCCCCGGCTTCCCCGATTTCTCCGGCGCGGTGCGCGACGGTTTCTCGACCGGGGGCAGCCTCGGCCTGGGCCTCGGATCCATGATGCGGGCTTCCGACCTGTTCGAGGCCTATGCCGGCCCGCAGCAGGGCACCGCCTTCCTTGCGCGGGTGGCGCGGGGACGCACGCGCCCGGGCGCGGCGGATCACCGCCTGGCCGTGGGCGCCCGGCGCGCCGCGATGCGCGGCGAAACCGAGTGCGGCGACGCGTGGGGCCACGCGCGCTGCGGCCGCTGGGACCGCTTGTGCCTGGTGGACGGCCTCGGCCACGGCCCCATGGCGGCGATCGCGGCGCAGCAGGCCGTGGCCGTCTTCCGGGCCGCTGGCGAGAGCGCCACGCCGGCCGACATCGTCCAGCAATGCCACGAAGCCATCGGCGCCACGCGCGGGGCGGTGATGGGCGTCGCGGCGATCGACGCGGACGGCGGCCGCGTGCTGTTTGCCGGCGTCGGCAACATCGCCGGCATGGTGTATTCGGCAACGGATTCGCACCACCTGCTGTCGACCGAGGGCATCGTGGGCCACAACATGCGCAAGGTGCGCGTGGTGGAGCGTCCCTGGAGCCGCGGGGACAGCATCGTCCTGAGCACCGACGGGCTGTCCGGCCGCTGGAACCTGGCGCGCTATCCGGGGCTGGTGCACCGGCACGCGCTGCTGGTCGCCTCGGTGCTGTTCCGGGATTTCGCGCGCAATACCGACGACGCCACCGTCATCGTGGCCAAGGGGCTGAAATGAAATACGTGGTCAGCGCCGAACGGATCGCTGCCAACCGGCTGGTGGAGATCCGCCAGAGCAGCCGGGACGTGGTGGAGCTGTTCGACATGGACAAGCTCGATGGCACGCGCTTCATCACGGCGGTGTCGGAGATGGCGCGCAACGTGGTGCAGCACGTCGGCGAAGGCATGGTGACCTTCCTGCTGGACGACGCCGACGAGGAGGGCGGCGGCCGGCAACTGGTGGTGGCGCAAGTGGCCGACCAGGGGCCCGGCATCGGCGACCTGGACGGCGCCCTCGCAGGCCGGCCCAATGCGCGCCGCGTGACCGGCAACGGCCTGCGCAGCACCCGCCGGATGATCGACCACTTCCGCATCGAGCAGCCTGCCACCGGCGGCACGCTCGTGACGCTGGGGGTGCCGCGGCCGCGCGGTGCGCGCCGCCTCACCGCCGCCGAGATCGACCAGCGCGTGCAGCGCTTCGCCGTGCGCAAGCCGCGGTCGCCCACCGACGAACTCGAACAGCAGAACCGGGACATGCTGGTCACGCTGCAGGCGCTGAAGGACCGCCAGGCGGAGCTGCAGCTGGCTGACGAACGCAAGAACCAGTTCGTCGCCACGCTCGCGCACGAGCTGCGCAATCCGCTGGGCACGCTGCAGATGACGCTGTACATCCTGCGGCAGAAGCCCGCGCTGCAGGCGCCCGATGTCGCATCGCACCTGGAAGTGATCGCGCGGCAGGCGCAGCAGCTGAACCAGCTGGTCAACGACCTCATGGACGTGTCGCGCGTGAGCCAGGGGAAGGTGGAGCTGCACAAGCGTGCGACCGACATGAACGAGCTGGTCGCGCAGGCGCTGGAGATGACGGGCGCGGCCATCGCGGCCAAGGACCACCGCGTCACGCTGACCCTGAGCCCCGAGCCGCTGTGGGTGAATGCCGACTCGACCCGGATGAAGCAGGTGCTGTGCAACGTCATGCACAACGCGGCCCGCTACAGCAAGGAACACGGCGAGATCTTCGTGCGCGTGCGGCGCGAGGAGGCGCATGCGGTCGTCGAAGTGGCTGATCGTGGCATGGGCATCCCGGCCGACCTGCTGCCGCACGTCTTCGGCCTGTTCGTGCAGGGCTCCCATCACACCGAAGGCGGTCTGGGCGTCGGGCTGGCGCTGGCGCAGCGGCTGGTGCACGAGCATGACGGCACCGTCGGCGCCGCAAGCGAAGGCCTCGGGCGCGGCAGCCAGTTCACCGTGAGCCTGCCCTTGTGCCCGCCGCGCGCCTGAGCGGCGCGCGCAGGTGCCACGCCTACAATCGACCCGGGGGCCGTTAGCTCAGTTGGTCAGAGCAGGGGACTCATAATCCCTTGGTCGCTGGTTCAAGTCCAGCACGGCCTACCAAGCGATCGACTGCACCACATGACTTCGTTGCTACGTTTATGGTAGCGGTGAGCGATAGATGCTTCGCCTTCGTGACAGTCCTGTGACAGTACTTCCGTGCGGGTCAAGAAAGTAACTCTCATCAGGCGTTTTCCGCCACGCGGCGGCCATGGACCAGGCGTCCCGTAGGTATACCGAGGATTCGCGGCTCCGCCACGGCGCACCCGGAAGTCTTTGATTACGGCGTTTTCTGAGCGCCCCGCGCCAGCGACTTCGCCCACAAAGCCGAGCCGTACCTGCCCTCGCTGCCGCATCGCTGTTGGGGGACGGCACCACGCGTGTGCCGCGTGCCCTGTATTCGGCAACTGCCTATCGACACGTACCAGTAGCGACGGGTACGCTCTTGCAACAACCATACAGTACCTGTATATTCGTACAGCACTAAACGGTGTAACACACCACATGAACATCGAAGGACGAACTCACCGCCCGCTTGGCGCCATCTCACCCCTGGAAGAGATGGGCGCTTATGAATGGCTGTGGCAGCAGGAGAACCTGAAGCCTTCGTTCAAGGCGATCTCCGAATTTTTCGAGCAACACCCTGATGCTCTTCCATCAGACCTCGTGCCTGTTAGTGACGCTGTAGCCTGCGCCAAGCAGGTCATGGAGCGTCTGCACGATCGGGGCGTTTCCAACTTCGGCATCAGGATGCTTCGAGCCGGGGACTACCCTGACAGCTTGACGGATGCCAAGCATCCGCTGCAACTGCTCTACTTCCAAGGAGACTGGGAGCTCGTATACAGCCCACGCCGCATCGCAATCGTGGGTACGCGCAAGCCCTCGCCGGAAGGCGTCAGGCGGACGAAGCAACTCACGAAGGCGCTGGTAGCAGACGACTTCACAATCGTGTCCGGCTTGGCGACTGGAGTGGACACGGCTGCGCATCAGACCGCCATCGACTTGGGCGGTCGCACGATTGGGGTGATCGGCACCCCGCTGCACGAGTCGTATCCGCGCGAGAATGCCGATCTCCAGCGATCCATTGCTAGAGAGCATCTGCTTATTAGTCAGATTCCAGTGCTGCGTTACGAGGCGCAGGACTACCGGCGCAACCGCATGTTTTTCCCAGAGCGGAACGTCACGATGTCAGCTCTGACGCAGGCCACAGTGATCGTGGAAGCCGGGGAAACGTCAGGCACCCTGATTCAAGCAAAAGCCGCCCTGGAGCAGGGGCGAAAGCTTTTCATCTTGGAGAGCAACTTCAATCGGCCGAGCCTCACTTGGCCGGCGAGGTTCGAGCGTTTAGGGGCCATTCGCGTCCGCGACTACCGGGACATACAAGATGCCCTTACGCTGGGACCTTCACGCGATTGACGACATCTCCCGGCCAGATCATCACTGGCTGAGTGCCGCAGACTCGTGCTTTTACTTTCACGAGTACACCTCGCACAAGGGCTTTGCTTTCAGCCCGGCGAACAACTTCATCTCGAACTTCAAAAAGTCCCCCACTCTCGCGGGGACTGCGCAGTACGTTCATAAAACGCGCGCGATCGGCGAGGCTGCGCAGAACCTGCGACGTGGAATGACCGCGCAGGATCAGGCGTGGCTCGCAAGCGCCACGTTTGTGCCTATCCCGCCCTCGAACGAACCAAATGATCCGGAGTACGACGATCGTGTTCTTCGAATGCTAAACCTGGCACTCGCAGGTACTTCCGCAGAGGTCCGCGACTTGATCGTGCAGACGGAATCGTATGCGGCCTCTCATGCGCAGCAGGCCGGTCAGCGGATGCGCCCAGAAGACCTGAGAGCGATCTACTCCATAGCGCCAGGTGTGGTACCCCGTCAGAACGTGGTGATCGTGGACGACGTTCTCACCACCGGCAGTCACTACGTGGCAGTGCGTGACGTGATCCTCCAGTCTTTTCCGACGGTGGATGTCTTCGGCATCTTCCTTGCCCGCCGCGCGCTACCTCCTGTCGAAGACGACTTCGATGTAATCCCCTGACGCAGGGTGTTCCGGCGTCACGGCCTGTGACGTAGCTGCGCCTGCGCCGGCGCCACCGCATTTCGCATCCTGCAGAGTGCCCCCATTTTGCTGGCTAGATGTACAGACGCCGAATTAATGTTTCGTAGCGGTCCTACAGCGGCCGCCGATGTGTTTTGCAGTTTGCGCTCGGACTGCCAGCATGTGCGCTCTTGTGGAGGCAATATGAAGGCGAAATCTGAGCCTGTTCTGGGCGAGGTCATCGAGCTGATGTACCCGGAAATGTTCGCCAAGGACCTTGCTGCCTTCCTCGGGATGACGCAGCATCAAATTCGTCACTACGTGAAGACACGGCGACTTTTGAAGGGCCGAAATCGCAAGCCGCTTGGGTACACGACCAAGTACCACAAACGAGTTGTTGTGAAGATGAACGACGATCACCCGCAGCAGCATCGGCGCTTCGCCTTTGCTACCGTGCTGGCCTGGGAGGCGGCGTCTGGTCGGAAGGTACCCACCACCCACGCAGTGGTGCTCATAGATGGCGATGCCGACAATCTTGAGCCGGACAATCTCTACTGCTTGCCACGCTCCGAGTTGCTCGCGTGGGCAAGGTTCATCAGGCAGCCCGTTGAGGTGACGGTCGACCAACTTTGGAGGGACGTGATGGCGCTCGATACTTCGGCCAAGGTTCAGCAGAAGCTGCTGGATTTGCTTGAAAGAGTGGTCGACCTTGAACAGCCGCTGGACATCATGCGCCAGCGTGCTGCCTGTGAAACCGCTCAGACCTTGATCAACTTGCTCCGTACCGAGATCGCGTACATCCAAGTGCGAGGTGGTGACGGAGAGATCCCGTTCCTTGATGAAGCCAGAGAGGCAAACAAGCGGCACAAAGCGAACCATCGGCGCAGGCAGGGCTTGCTTGCAGGGCCCGCAGAGGACCACCCTTGGCGCGGGCTAGGCTCGAAAGAGAACTAAGCTTTCTAGGATTCCGCTTCGTCAACATTCGAGGCGCACGGTCATCTGCCACGAGTTGTGCAGTTGCTAGATTGGTCGCCGCGCACGCCGGCAACGGGGAAGCGGGCTGTGGAGCGGTACTGTATGCTTCGCCAGTATGAAAGTGCGGGTTCGGCTTCGGCGCGAGGGTGGAGCCTACCGGCCCCCATACGGCCAAGGCCACACGGCGACAGGTGACCTGCACCTCACCCACCGCACCGCTGACGGCCGCAAGATCCCGCTGTTGCAGCTGCTCGGCGCAGAACGTCAATGGCCCTCCCTCTTCGAGCCGAAACTGGTAGCCCTTTCGGCGAAGGAGTTCGGGTTCATCGGCTTCGAGCGCGACGGCCAAGCGTGGGTTTTGCAGCAATGGGACTGCGAACTGCTGTGACGCTCCTAACCCCAGGGTGGAGGATGTTCTGATTGCCTACGGGTTTAGTTGCAGCCTATAACGCCGCTGTACTGAAGGAGGTACATGATGGATGGGGAGAAAGCGGCCGAGTGGATGTGCGCGATCCAGGCTACAGGCAACTGTGGCCACGCAAATTCAGGCGTTTACCAGAACCTGGTGAACAACACCGGTAACGTCGTGAACGTGACCGTTAAGGTCACCAACTTCGATGCGTTCGGAACGGCGCAAGGTAGCTACACAACGACGCACACCGTGCAACCAGGTGGCCGAGAACCACTCGGCTGTACCCATCACGGTGACACGAGCGGCAGGTTTGTCCAGCGGGCAATCGTTGCGGAGTCGCGCGCCGGATAGGCGCCCGGTGTTGTGCGTCGAAACACGTTGCGGTCGACCACCGACGTCAGCGCGCGGATCCTGCTGTCTACCCTGGAGCAGGAAGGCGGCGCGGTATAACGCCCCCATGAAGCCCCTGTCCACTGTCGCCGATCGCGGACGCTGATGCCGGCAACCTTTTGGCCAACCTCGGTGGTGGACTGGGCACAGGTGTTCAGCGCTATCGGCACAGTGGGAGCAGTCATCGTCGCTTTGCGGCTCTCGCGAGCGGCGGAACGTCAGGCGGACGAGGCTGCCCGGCCCCGCTTGTTCTTTTTCAACGTGGTGTACTCCTTGC
>JAESGR010000881.1_pt1 | contig 13351 bp, 14 predicted proteins | sample 9269771 | NCBI WGS metagenome assembly JAESGR01 (sample SAMN15739572, study PRJNA653492) | algae metagenome | isolation source: Chroococcus sp. CMT-3BRIN-NPC107 and co-occurring heterotrophs from well... | place: USA: Clark Mountains Wilderness, California | collected 2010-04-18
AGCAGCAGCCCCGGCCCGACAAGGGCGCGGGGGCACACGTGCTTGCATCATCGCAGCACGCTCCCTCGACCCGCCTTCGTCTCCCTCTCCCCGCGAGCGGGGAGAGGGCTGGGGTGAGGGGCCGGTCGGAGAAGCGAGCGGTCTCCCCATGATCTCCCCTCCCCCTTGCGGGGAGGGGTCAGGGGGTGGGAGTTGGTGCAAGAGGAACCTCAGAATTCGATCCTGCACCGACCCCCACCCGGCCTGCTCCGCAGTCCATCCTCCCCGCAGGGGGAGGGTATGATCCGGATCCATCGCGCTCCACCGACCGGCCCCTCACCCCGACCCTCTCCCCGTAAACGGGGAGAGGGAGTTCATGAGCGGGGAGAGGGTGGCCGTCGCGGGCCTGCGAGCCCCCTACCCCACCCGGGCGATCGGGATCACGTTGTGGAGCGTCTGATCCGCGGTGTCGAAGAAGCGGCGGATGCAGCGGGCGGCCTGGCGGATGCGCTGCTCGTTCTCGACCAGCGCGATGCGCACGTACTCGTCGCCGTGCTCGCCGAAGCCGATGCCGGGGGCGACCGCCACGTCCGCCTTCTCGACGAGGAGCTTGGAGAACTCGAGGCTGCCGAGATGGCGGAAGCGCTCCGGGATCTGGACCCAGGCGAACATCGACGCGGTCGGCGCCGGGATCGGCCAGCCGGCCTTGCCGAAGGCGTCGACCAGCACGTCGCGCCGGCGCTTGTAGACCGAGCGCATCTCGCGGATGCAGTCCTCCGGCCCGTTGAGGGCGGCCGTGGCGGCGACCTGCACGGGCGTGAAGGCGCCGTAATCGAGATAGGACTTCACCCGGGCGAGCGCGGCGAGCAGCCGCTCGTTGCCGACCGCGAAGCCCATGCGCCAGCCCGCCATCGAGAAGGTTTTCGACATCGAGGTGAACTCGACCGTGACGTCCATGGCGCCGGGCACCTGGAGAACGGAGGGCGGCGGATTGTCGTCGAAATAGACCTCGGAATAGGCGAGGTCCGAGAGCAGGATCAGCTCGTGCTTCTTCGCGAAGGCGACGAGGTCGCGGTAGAAGTCGAGCGAGGCCGTGTAGGCGGTCGGGTTCGAGGGGTAGCAGACCACGAGCGCGATCGGCTTCGGGATCGAGTGCATGACGGCGCGCTCGGCCGCGACGAAGAAGTCAGGGGTCGGCTCGGCCGGCACCGAGCGGATCACGCCGCCCGCCATCAGGAAGCCGAAGGCATGGATCGGGTAGCTCGGGTTCGGGACCAGCACCACGTCGCCCGGCGCCGTGATGGCCTGGGCCATGTTGGCGAAGCCCTCCTTGGAGCCGAGCGTCGCCACGACCTGGGTGTCGGGGTTGAGCTTCACGCCGAAGCGGCGGGCGTAGTAGCCGGCCTGGGCCCGGCGCAGGCCCGCGATGCCCTTCGAGGCCGAGTAGCGGTCGGTGCGCGGCTTGCCCGCGGTCTCGACGAGCTTGTCGATGACGTGCTGCGGCGCCGGCAGGTCCGGGTTGCCCATGCCGAGATCGACGATGTCGGCGCCGTTGGCCCGCGCCGCCGCCTTGATGCGGTTGACCTGCTCGAAGACGTAAGGGGGCAGGCGCTTGATACGGTGGAAATCGGACATCGGGGGCTCCTGGGGCCGGATCGGGTGAAAGGGAATCAGGGTCGGGCGGCGGCACGCCGGGCGGCGGCGCCCTGCGCCTCGGCGCGGGCCCGCAGCGCGTCCATCTCGGCCTCGGCGGCCGCGACCTCCGCGGGCGTCCGGGCGGCGGCGGCGCGCTCGGGGTCGGGCGCTGCGACCGGGATGTAGTCGGACGCCGCAGGCCGGGAGGCCGCGACGAAATCCGCCGGCCGCGCCGCCGGTGCGCCGGAGGCGAGCGAACCCTGCACCAGCCCGGCGTCCTGCGAACAGGCCGGCAGGCCGAGCACGGCCGCGAGTGAGGCGGCCGTCACGGCCGTTCGGATCGGCACCATCGGAATCATCCACCGGCGCGAGACGAATCGCTCACGCTCGAAAACATTTGCAGTCGCCGGGTCGTCGACCGCTAAAATGCCGAAAAGAGGGCGTAGGGGCAACGTCTGGGCGGGATTCGGCGGATTGTGCCGCAGGCGCCGGCAGGCAGGGGCCTGTCCGGACGGGGCGGAACCGGCGGCAGACGAGGGGGGATGGACGACGATGGATCGGACGCAGGTCGAGCCGAAGGAGGTGCCGCCGCTCCCGGATTTCGAGGCCCTGTCCAGGAACATGACGCAGTTCATGGAACAGGCCGGCAAGGCGACCGCGGCCTATATCCGCCCGCTCGAGGAGCGTCGGGCCAACCCGGGCATGCCCGACGAGGTCGGCGACGTCGTGAAGACGCTCGGCCACGTCGCCGAGTCCTGGATGACCGATCCCCAGAAGGCGCTCGAGGCGCAAAGCCGCCTCGGCACCCAGTTCGTGGAATTGTGGGCCTCGACGCTGAAGCGCATGCAGGGCGGCGAGGTCGAGCCCGTCGCCAAGCCCGAGCCGAAGGACGGCCGCTTCCAGGACCCGGAATGGTCCCAGAACCCGATCTTCGACTTCCTGAAGCAGGCCTACCTCATCACCACCCGCTGGGCCGAGGACATGGTCGAGCGGGCGGAAGGGCTCGACGAGCATACCCGCCACAAGGCCGGCTTCTACATGAGGCAGATCTCGAGCGCGCTCTCGCCCTCGAACTTCCTCGCCACCAACCCGGAGCTCATCCGCGAGACCATCCGGGAGAGCGGCGCCAACCTGGTGCGCGGCATGCAGATGCTGGCCGAGGACATCGAGGCCGGCAAGGGCAAGCTAAAGCTGCGCCAGTCGGACCCGAGCCGGTTTCAGGTCGGGGTCAACATGGCCAACACCCCCGGCAAGGTGGTGTTCCGCAACGACCTGATCGAGCTGATCCAGTACGCGCCCGCGACCGAGACGGTGCTGAAGCGCCCGCTCCTCATCGTGCCGCCCTGGATCAACAAGTACTACGTGCTCGACCTCAACCCGGAGAAGAGCTTCATCCGCTGGGCCGTGAGCCAGGGGCTGACGGTGTTCTGCATCTCCTGGGTCAACCCGGACGAACGCCACGCCGAGAAGGGCTTCGAGCACTACATGCGCGAGGGCATCTTCGCGGCGCTCCACGCGGTCGAGGAGGCCACGGGCGAGCGCAAGGTCACGAGCATCGGCTATTGCGTCGGCGGCACCCTGCTCGCGGTCGCGCTGGCCTACATGGCCGCCAAGGGCGACGACCGGATCGAGAGCGCGACTTTCTTCACGACCCAGGTGGACTTCACCAACGCAGGCGACCTGAAGGTGTTCGTGGACGAGGAGCAGATCGCCGCCGTCGAGCAATCCATGCAGGCGAAGGGCTATCTCGAGGGCTCGCGCATGGCGAACGCCTTCAACATGCTGCGCCCGAACGACCTGATCTGGCCCTACGTGGTCAACGTCTACATGAAGGGCAACTCGCCCTTCCCGTTCGACCTCCTGTACTGGAACTCGGATTCCACCCGGATGCCGGCCGCGAACCACGCGTTCTATCTTCGCAACTGCTACCTGGAGAACAAGCTCACCAAGGGCCAGATGGTGGTCGACAACGTGAAGCTCGACCTCAAGAAGGTGAAGATCCCGATCTTCAACCTGGCGGCCCGGGAAGACCACATCGCGCCCGCGAAGTCGGTCTTCGTCGGCTCCAAGGCTTTCGGGGGTCCGGTCGATTACGTGCTCGCCGGCTCCGGCCACATCGCCGGCGTCGTCAACCCGCCGAGCAAGCCGAAGTACCAGTACTGGACCGGCGGGAAGGTGCAGGGCACCCTGGAGGAGTGGATCGCCAAGGCCGAGGAGCATCCCGGCACCTGGTGGCCCTACTGGTTCTCCTGGGTCGAGAAGCAGGCCCCGAAGCGCGTCCCGGCGCGCGAGCCCGGCGCGGGCAAGCTGAAGCCCCTGTGCGACGCTCCCGGCACCTACGTGACCGTCAAGGCCTGACGCGAGGCGCCGTCCTGGGGCGGACCGGCCCCCGGACGGGCAATCTGCCCCTCCCCTTCCAGCTTTGCATTGCCGTTTGCCTCCAAACGCGGCAAAGGACTGGCGACGCCGAGCCTTAAGGAGAGTCAGGCATGAAGCTAGTGCGCTATGGGCAGCCCGGTCAGGAAAAGCCGGGCCTCGTGGGTCCCGACGGGCAGATCCGCGACCTGTCGGGCGTGGTCCCGGACATCGACGGCGCCATGTTCGCCTCGGGCGGCCTGTCGAAGCTCAAAGGCCTGGACCCGTCCAGCCTGCCCGCGGTGCCGGCCGGCGCCCGCCTGGGTCCTTGCGTCGGCAACGTGCGCAACTTCATCGCGATCGGCCTCAACTACGCCGACCACGCCGCCGAGACCGGCGCGCCGATCCCGGCCGAGCCGATCATCTTCAACAAGGCGCCGTCCTGCATCGTCGGCCCCAACGACGACGTCGTGATCCCGCGCGGCTCGCTCAAGACCGACTGGGAAGTCGAGCTCGTCATCGTGATCGGCGAGCGCGCGGCCTATGTGGGCGCCAACGAGGCCATGGAATACGTGGCGGGCTTCTGCGTCTGCAACGACGTCTCCGAGCGCGAGTACCAGCTCGAGCGCGGCGGCACCTGGACCAAGGGCAAGGGCTGCCCGACCTTCGGGCCCCTCGGCCCCTGGATGGTCACCAAGGACGAGGTCGCGGACGTCCACAACCTGTCCATGTGGCTCGACGTGAACGGCGAGCGGGTGCAGAACGGCTCCACGAAGACCATGATCTTCAACGTGCCGAAGCTCGTCTCCTACTGCTCGCACTTCATGATCCTGGAGCCGGGCGACGTCATCACGACCGGCACCCCGCCGGGCGTCGGCCTCGGCATGAAGCCGCCGCGCTTCCTCAAGGCCGGGGACGTGGTCACGCTCGGGATCGAGAGCCTGGGCGAGCAGCGCCAGCGCTTCGTCGCGTTCGAGGGCAGCGGCCTCGACACGAGCCACGGCCGCCAGGGCCAACGCGCCGGCTGAGGCTGATATTTGCGATTAAGGGTGAGCGGGGCAGCCCCGCTCACTCCAGCCCGAGCATCAGCTTGATGTTCTGGACCGCGGCGCCGGACGCGCCCTTGCCGAGATTGTCGAGCCGGGCGACCAGCACCGCGTGCGGATAGCTCGGGTGGGCAAAGACCCGCAGCTCCAAGAGATCGGTGTCGTTGAGAGCCTCGGGCTCGATCCGCTCGACCCGCTTGCCCTCGGCCGCCATCGTGGGCACGACCCGGACGAGATCGCTGCCCCGATACCAGTCGGCAAGCACGGCTTCGAGGTCCGCGGCCTTCGGGCTGCCGGGAAGCGCATCGAGATGCACCGGCACGCTCACCAGCATGCCCTGCCGGAAATTGCCCACCGAGGGCACGAAGATCGGCCGCCGGGTCAGGCCGGTATAGCGCTGCAGCTCCGGCACGTGCTTGTGCTCGAAGCCGAGGCCGTAGAGCTCGAAGGACGGCGCCGTCCCGGCCTCGTAGGCCTTGATCATCGAGCGCCCGCCGCCGCTGTAGCCGCTGACCGCATTGACCGTGACGGGATAGTCCCGGGGCATCAGGCCGGCGTCGACGAGGGGCCGGATCAGCGCGATCGCGCCGGTCGGATAGCAGCCCGGATTCGCGACCCGGGCAGCGCTGCGGATTGCTTCCCGCTGCCCGGCCTCGAGTTCGGCGAAGCCGTAGACCCAGCCCGGAGCGACCCGGTGCGCCGTACTGGCGTCGAGGACCCGGGGCCCCTGCCCTCCCATGGAATCGACGATCGCCACGGTCTCGCGCGCCGCATCGTCGTGAAGGCAGAGCACCACGAGGTCGACCTCGCCGAGGATCTCGCGCTTGGCGGCCGGGTCCTTGCGCCGCTCGGGCGCGATGCTGCGCAGCGCCACGCCGGGCACCCCGGTGAGCCGATCGCGGATGCCGAGGCCGGTCGTACCGGCCTCGCCGTCGATGAACACCGTGCCGACCTTCTGGCCCTGCACCTGATCCTTGACCACCATCGTCATGACCGTCTCACCCGTCGTGGCAGCTCACCTCGTGAAGGCGTCTCGGCTGCATATGGTTTCGTGGGGGCAACAAAAAAGCCGCGCAGGAGATGCGCGGCTTGCGGGTCGGCTCGAAACGAGCGTCATCGCCGTCGCGCGGACGGGGCGATCGGACGTCGGAGCTCGGCACGGAAGGTCAGCATGGGCGGTCCTATGACCGTATACGGCCACGCTGTCAAGCAAGCGGACCTGAAGTCAAGAAAAAGGGCGGCCGAAGCCGCCCTTGTCGAGAACCTGTGCAGGCAGCGCCTTAGCGCTTCGAGAACTGGAAGCTCCGGCGGGCCTTCTTCCTGCCGTACTTCTTGCGCTCGACCACGCGCGGGTCGCGGGTCAGGAAGCCTTCCTTCTTGAGCGGGCCGCGAAGCTCCGGCTCGTAGTAGGTGAGCGCCTTCGAGAGGCCATGGCGCACCGCGCCGGCCTGACCCGAGAGGCCGCCGCCCTTTACAGTGACGACGATGTCGTACTGGCCGTTGCGGTTGGCCACATGCAGCGGCTGCTGCAGGATCATGCGCAGCACCGGACGGGCGAAGTAGACCTCGACCGTGCGGTTGTTGATCGTGATCGTGCCACTGCCGGGCTTGATCCAGACGCGGGCGACCGCGTCCTTGCGCTTGCCGGTCGCATAGGCGCGGCCTTGAGCGTCGATCTTCTGGACGTGCTTGGGCGCCTCGGGGGCGGCGGTCTGGGCGCTCTGGCCCAGGTCGGCGAGGGACTGAAGGGTCGCCATGGTTAAGCTCTCACGTTCTTGGCGTTGAGGGCACCCACGTCGAGCGGCTGCGGCTGCTGGGCCGCGTGCGGATGCTCGGCGCCCTTGTAGACGCGCAGGTTGCCCATGATCTGGCGGAACAGCGGGCCGCGGGGGAGCATGCGCTCCACGGCCTTCTCGACGACGCGCTCGGGGAACCGGCCCTCGAGGATGAACTTCGCCGAGCGCTCCTTGATGCCGCCCGGATAGCCGGTGTGGTGATAGTACACCTTCTGCTCGCGCTTGCGGCCGGTGAACACCACCTTGTCGGCGTTGATCACGATGACATTGTCGCCGCAATCGACGTGGGGGGTGTAGCTCGCCTTGTGCTTGCCGCGCAGGCGCATCGCCACGACGGACGCCAGACGACCCACGACGAGGCCGCTCGCATCGATCACAACCCACTTCTTGTCGACTTCGGCGGGCTTCAGCGAAGTGGTCTTCATCGCATTGGATCCCGTTGATGAGCCATGGCGGCTCGCTTTGAAACGACAAACCGCCGCGAGGTGCGGCGGTGAGTGGCCCGGTCTCTAAGCGACCCGGACCGGACTGTCAACGAAATTGTCAGCTCGTGGACACGCCAAATCCCATGCAAAGCAAGCATTTCTGCTCGATGGTATTATAATACCATTATTTCGTGCGATCCGGGATCGAGTATGTACCGGTGGCCTGACAGAGGAGTTCATCCTCCCCTTCCGACCTCATGAAGACCTCTCCGACAGCCAGTCTTCGGCCGAGCTTCAGGAGGCGGCACTCGGCGATCAGAGCTTTCTGAGAGGGCTTTCGCAGGAAATTGAAAGAAAGGTTCGTGGTCACCGCGAGCGCGATCGGGCCGATCTGGGCCAAAATGGCGACGTAGAGGGCGAGATCTGCGAGCGTCATCATGGCGGGCCCGGAGAGGGTGCCGCCCGGACGGATATGGCGCTCGTGGTAATCCATCCGCATCCGCGCCGTCAGCGGACCCACCTCCTTCACATGATAGGTTCGCCCACCGAAGTGGATCTGCGGGAACTCGCGATCGAGAAAGGCTTCGAGGTCCTCGACGCTCATGACGGGCGGCTGCGACATCGGACGGGCTCCGGCGGCTTGGTGGACGCCAGGAGGCCGCTTAGGCCTTGAAAGGGCGTCAGATCCTGGACAAGGCTCCCCTTGCAGCATGCGAGTTGCGGCCCGACAATAGCCGCAGACCGCTTTTTCACCTCCGGACCGTCATGAATGCCCAAGCTCCGATTGCATCTGCGCCCTCCCTTCTGCGCTCCGACCAGGATGGCATCGCGACGCTAACCCTGAACCGGCCGGCCGCTCGCAATGCCCTGTCGGAGGCACTGCTCGACACACTTACCCGGGAGTTCGACGCGATCGCCGAGGACCGCTCGGTCCGGGCCGTGGTCCTCAGTGCCGCCGGACCCGTCTTCTCCGCCGGCCACGACCTGAAGGAAATGACGGCGCATCGAGCCGATCCTGACCGCGGAAGGTCCTATTTCGCCGAGGTCCTGACCCGCTGCTCGGCCATGATGCAGCGGATCGTGCGCCTGCCGCAGCCCGTCGTGGCAGCGGTGGAAGGCATCGCGACGGCGGCGGGGTGCCAGTTGGTCGCAAGCTGCGATCTCGCCGTCGCGGGTGCGGAGGCGCGTTTCTGTACGCCAGGTGTCCATATCGGCCTGTTCTGCTCCACGCCGATGGTCGCGCTCTCCCGGAATCTGGCCCCTAAGCACGCAATGGAAATGCTGCTGCTCGGCGACATTGTCGGCGCGGAAGACGCCTATCGCTTCGGTCTGGTCAATCGCTTGGTGCCGGCAGGCGGTGCCGAGGCCGAGGCGCGCCGGGTCGCGCAGGTCATCGCCTCGAAATCCGCCCACATCGTCAAGATCGGCAAGCGCGCCTTCTACGACCAGCGGGAGATGGTGCTGTCCGAGGCTTACGATCATGCCACGCAGGTGATGGTCGAGAACATGCTGTCTCGCGATGCGGAGGAAGGAATCGGAGCCTTCATGGACAAGCGCCAGCCGACTTGGAGCGGTCCATCATGAAGTCTGATCCGAACTCTTACCGGCCGGCTTGACCGTGCCGGTCCGCTTCTGCACACAGTACAGACGCGCACGCTGGTGAGCCTGCGCAACCATCGCTCCGGCGGGAGCCCGACCCGGGCATCGGGCCGAGCGCAGCAGAGCTATCCCTGCGCAAGACCAGGAGAGTCTCCCATGCAACGATGGACCGTGCGCATGGCCGCGGCGGCGCTTGGCCTCGTGCTGGCATCGCGCGCAGCCTTCGGGCAACCCGCCGACTTGACCGTTTTCGCAGCCGCCAGCCTCAAGAACGCTCTTGATGCCGTGACCACCGATTTTCAGCGCGAGACAGGTCGGCGCGTGGCCGTCTCCTACGCCGCATCGTCAGCGCTGGCGCGCCAGATCGAGCAGGGTGCACCCGCCGACCTCTTCATATCCGCCGATGCGAACTGGATGGATTATCTCCAAGCCCGCAGCCTGATCCGGCCGGAGACCCGGAGAAGCCTTCTCGGTAACCGGATCGTGCTCGTTGCGCCGGCGGGTGAGGCCAAGCCGATCGAGCTCAAACCCGGCGAGATCGTCGCACGGCTCGGGACCGGGCGCGTTGCAATGGCTTCCGTTCAGACCGTTCCTGCAGGTCGGTACGGGAAGGCGGCGCTGGAGAGCCTCGGGCTCTGGAGCGAGGTGTCGGGGCGGCTCGCGGAAGCTGAAAACGTCCGCGCTGCGCTCGTCTTCGTGTCCCGCGGCGAAGCTCCGCTCGGGATCGTCTACGAGACCGATGCTAAGGCCGATCCGAAGGTCTCCGTCGTGGGACGCTTTCCCGTTACGAGCCACCCGCCGATCGTCTACCCCGCCGCCATCACCGCAACCTCGAAGAGTGCGGATGCGCGGACTTTCCTCGATGCGCTCAGGAGCCGCCGCAGCGCCGAGACCTTCGCCCGCGAGGGCTTCGCCGTGTTCGACTAGGACCGCGCGCCGTGGAGTTGACGCCGGAGGAATGGCAGGCCGTCCGCCTGAGCTTGCGCGTCGCCGTGGTTTCGACCCTCGCGAGCCTGCCGCTCGGCATTGCGGCAGCCTATGCTCTTGCACGCGGCCGCTTTCCGGGACGCGCGATCCTCGACGGTGTCATTCACCTGCCGTTGGTGTTGCCTCCGGTGGTGACCGGCTATCTGCTCCTCGTCACCTTCGGTCGGCGCGGCCCTCTGGGGGCGGCGTTGGAGTCCTGCTGTGGGATCGTGTTTTCCTTCCGCTGGACCGGAGCGGCCCTGGCCGCCGGCATCATGGCCTTTCCCCTGATGGTCCGCGCAATCCGCCTCTCCCTGGAGGCGGTCGACCACCGCCTCGAGCAGGCTGCGGCGACGCTCGGCGCAAACCCGGCCTGGGTGCTCCTCACCGTGACCCTGCCGCTTGCGCTTCCCGGCATCGTGGCCGGAGCGGTCCTGGCTTTCGCCAAGGCCATGGGAGAGTTCGGCGCCACTATCACCTTCGTGTCCGCGATCCCCGGCGAGACGCTGACGCTGCCGTCTGCGATCTATGCGCAGACGCAGATACCCGGCGGTGAGGCGGGCGCATTGCGCCTCAGCCTCGTGTCAGTCGCGATCGCTCTGGGCGCCGTTGTGCTGTCGGAGGTCTTGACGCGGCGGATCGGTCGGCGGGGCGACCTCACATGAGCATCCGCTTCGTCGACTCGCCCGTGCCCGGCCATCCGAGGGGCCTCCCGTGAGCATTGAGGTCGAGGCGCGGCTCAGGCGCGGCGAGTTCATCCTCGACGCTGCCTTCGCGGCAGAGGGACGCGTTGTTGCGCTGTTCGGTCCCTCCGGCTCCGGCAAGAGCACGCTGCTCAACATCATCGCCGGGCTGGTGCAGCCCGACGAGGCCCGCGTCGCCGTGGACGGGCGCGTGCTCGCCCACACGGCAGCCGGCCTTCGGGTGCCGGTCCATCGGCGCCGGGTCGGCTATGTGTTCCAGGAGGCGAGGCTCTTCCCGCACATGAGCGTCGCGCGGAACCTGAGCTACGGCCGCCGGTTTGCGCCGTCGGTCGAGCGCTACGGCAGCGCCCGGGAGATCGTAGCGCTCCTCGGCGTCGGCCATCTCCTCGATCGACGCCCCGACACTCTCTCGGGAGGGGAGAAGCAGCGGGTCGCCATCGGCCGGGCCCTTCTCGCTTCCCCTCGCCTCCTCCTTATGGACGAGCCCCTCGCCTCCCTCGACGCAGCCCGGAAAGCCGAGACGCTGCCCTACATCGAGCGGCTGCGGGACGAGCTCGCAATCCCGATCGTCTACGTGAGCCACAGCCGCGAGGAGGTCGAGCGGCTGACGCGGGAGATCGTCCACCTCGACGGCGGGCGTGTGGTGGCCCGTTGATCCGAAGGGCCCGGCCCTTTACCTACGGGGGATGGACCACAGCGCCTATCCCAACGACTACATCCGCGGCATCCTGCAGGGCGTGAAGACGATCGCGCTCGTGGGGGCGTCCCAGAGCCAGGCCCGCCCGAGCTGGATCGTGACGAAATACCTGCTCGAGCGCGGCTACGACGTCATCCCGGTGAATCCGGGCCTGGCGGGCCAGGAGCTCCTAGGCAAGCGCGTCTACGGCAGCCTGAAGGAGATTCCCCACCCGGTCGACATGGTGGAGATCTTCCGCAACTCCCAGGCCGCCGGCCCCCTCACCGACGAGGCGCTCGCCCTCGATCCGCTCCCGAAGGTGATCTGGATGCAGCTCTCCGTCCGCAACGACGAGGCGGCCGCGAAGGCCGAGGCCAGGGGGGTCAAGGTCGTGATGGACCGGTGCCCCAAGATCGAGTTCGGGCGGCTCTCGGGGGAGATCTCCTGGCAGGGGGTCAACTCGCGGATGCTCTCGTCGAAAAAGCCGGTCCTGGCCGGCAAGGGCTTCCAGAAGCTGAGCCTCGACCGGCCGCGCTAGCCTTGACGGAAGAACGCTTCGTTCTTTATACAGAACATCACCACGACGGTCCGGACCGGACCATTTTTTGCGGTTTTCCTAGGAAAATCGTCGGCACGGATCTTGCAAGGGGGGTTCCCGGCATGGCCGCTCAGGCGCCGGCGGACCGGTAACGGGAGAGGATGGACATGAGCGATCGGCTGCCTGGCTTCAACACTCTGGCGATCCATGCCGGCGCCGCGCCGGATGCGGCGACCGGCGCCCGGGCGACGCCGATCTACCAGACCACCTCCTTCGTGTTCGACGACGTCGACCACGCGGCCTCGCTCTTCGGCCTCCAGGCCTTCGGCAACATCTATTCGCGCATCGGCAACCCGACCTGCGCGGTCCTCGAGGAGCGCGTCGCCGCGCTCGAGGGCGGCACCGCGGCGCTCGCGGTGGCGTCCGGCCACGCGGCCGAGTTCCTGGTCATGCACACCCTGATGCAGCCCGGCGACGAGTTCATCGCAGCCAAGAAGCTCTACGGCGGCTCGATCAACCAGTTCAACCACGCCTACAAGAACTTCGGCTGGAACGTGGTCTGGGCCGACCCGGACGAGCCCGCGAGCTTCGAGGCCGCGATCACCCCGCGCACCAAGGCGATCTTCGTCGAGTCGATCGCCAATCCCGGCGGCGTCATCGTCGACCTCCAGGCCATCGCGGCGATCGCCAAGCGCCACAACATCCCGTTCATCGTCGACAACACGATGGCGACCCCCTACCTCATCCGCCCCTTCGAGCACGGCGCCGACATCGTGGTGCACTCGCTCACCAAGTTCTTGGGCGGACACGGCAATTCCATCGGCGGCATCATCGTCGACGGCGGCTCGTTCAACTTCGCGGGCGACGACCGCTATCCCATGCTCTCCAAGCCCCGCCCGGAATACGGCGGCATGGTGCTCGGCGAGACCTTCGGCAATTTCGGCTTCGCGATCGCCTGCCGGGTGCTCGGCCTGCGCGACCTCGGCCCGGCCCTGTCGCCCTTCAACGCCTTCATGATCCTGCAGGGCATCGAGACGCTGCCGCTGCGCATGCAGCGCCATTCCGACAACACGCTCACCGTCGCCGAGCACCTGGCCTCCCACGCCAAGGTCGCCTGGGTGAGCTATCCCGGCCTGCGCGGCGACCGCTACCACAACCTCGCCAAGCAGTACTGCCCGAAGGGCGCCGGCGCGGTCTTCACCTTCGGCCTGAAAGGCGGCTACGACGCGGGCGTCAAGCTCGTCTCGAACCTCAAGCTGTTCTCGCACCTCGCGAATATCGGCGACACCCGCTCGCTCGTCATCCACCCCGCCTCCACGACCCACCGCCAGCTCACCGACGAGCAGCGTGCCCAGGCCGGCGCCGGCTCCGAGGTGGTGCGCCTGTCGATCGGCCTCGAGGACACGGCCGACCTCATCGCCGACCTCGACCAGGCCCTCGACGCCGCCTGAGCGCCCCGCCTCCCTCTCCCCGCTTGCGGGGAGAGGGCCGGGGTGAGGGGCCTGTCGGAAAAGCGAGCGGCCTCCGCCCCCCGTCCCGCCCGAGGGAGAGCGGGATGGAAGCACCCTGCTCCCGAACCCGGCGCATCTCCCTCCCCCCGCTTGCGGCGGGGAGGGATCAAGGGTGGGGGGC
>JAESGR010000882.1_pt1 | contig 13348 bp, 15 predicted proteins | sample 9269771 | NCBI WGS metagenome assembly JAESGR01 (sample SAMN15739572, study PRJNA653492) | algae metagenome | isolation source: Chroococcus sp. CMT-3BRIN-NPC107 and co-occurring heterotrophs from well... | place: USA: Clark Mountains Wilderness, California | collected 2010-04-18
TGTCGATCAGCGTGCCGTCCATGTCGAAGATGACAGCAGCGATCATCCTGGTTCCGATGCAGCGGATGCGGGAGGGATGGCTACAACAAGATCTCAAGCCATCCGTTCCATGGAAGGAATGGACTTGCCCCGGGGAAGTGGAGAGCATTTTGGTTTACGTGGCCTGCGTCTCGAATTGAAGCGGGCTGCTGAAGGCGAGCGCCGAATGGCGCCGGACGAGATTGTAGAAGCCGTCGATGTAGCGGGCGATGGCGGCGGTTGCCTCTGCCCGGTTCTGAAAGACGGTGCGCCAGACGAGTTCGACCTTCAGGGTCTTGAAGAACGTCTCGACCATGGCGTTGTCGAAGCAGTTTCCCTTGCCCGACATCGAGATCAAGATGCCGTTCTTCCTCAGCTCAGCCTGGTAGTCGAGGGAGCAGTACTGGCTGCCGCGGTCCGCATGGTGAATGAGCCCGGCGGCAGGACGCCGCACAGCAATGGCCCAGCGCAGGGCCGACAATGCCAGTTCCTTGTGCAGGCGGTCGCTGACCGCCCAACCAATGAGGCGCCGGGCGAACAGGTCGATGATGATGGCGAGATACAGCCAGCCCTCGCGGGTCCAGACGTAGGAGATGTCGGCACCCCACTTCTGGTTCGGGCCCGTTGCGGTAAAGTCCTGGTCCAGGAGGTTCGGCGCGATCGGAAAGGCATGCAGGCTGTCGGTGGTGCGCTTGAACCGCCGCTTTTGCCGAGCCCTGAGCCCGTTCTCGCGCATCAGCCGGGCAACGCGGCGGCGACCAATGGCAAGCCCATTGTCGCGAAGCTCGTACGTCATGCGTGGGCTGCCATAGGTCCCGCCGGACAGGGCGAAGGCTGAGCGGACATGCGCCAGCAGCACCATGTCGTCGCGCTGCCGACGGCAGGCCGGGCGCTCCTTCCAGGCAAAATAACCGCTCGGACTGACGCCGAGGACCTTGCATAGGCGCTGCACGGGGAACTCCTTCTTCGCCGCATCGATGAGACGAAACCTCATCGACTTCCCTCCTTGGCGAAAAAAGCCACAGCCCTCTTCAGGATCTCGCGTTCTTGCCGCAGGATCTCGTTCTCGCGCCGCAGCCGCCTCAGCTCGGCCGTCAAATCCTCCTGCCGTTCAGGCGGCGGCGCCTCCAACTCCCGCTCCCGGCACTTGTCGAGCCAGCGACGCAGCGTCGAAAGGCCGACGCCAAGGTCTTCGGCGATCTCCCTTTGCGTGCGCCCGCTCGTCTCTACCAGACGGACGGCCTCAGCCTCGAATTCCTACCCGAACCGGCGCTGCGGCTTGCCCATGAAATGCTCCTCTTTCCTCAGAAGAGCTCTCCACTCCCAGGGGTGAGGTCCAGTCTGCCGTGTCTTTGGCCACACGGCACATTCGCACCCACAATCCGTTATGTCCTGATTGGCTGGGTAGCTGCACTGGATGAACATTTTGACAGTCAGCATGCGTAGTGCTCTTGAGCTACGACGATATCTACCGAATGGAAAAGCTTCACCGGCACAGCGCGAGACCATTCGTGGAGAATTCGGTCTATATCTTCTGCTGACCATTGTCGTTTATGTCGTGCTGCTTTGGCACAATTGGATCTACGTAACAGCGGATGTCGCTCCGTCCAGAGACGTCGCCGCTGACATGCTGCTGATCGAGCGGGCCAAGCATGATTGGTTGCTGATCGGTCACTATTCGCGCTTCGGCTTCAACCACCCGGGGCCATTCTTCCTTTATGCTCGTCATCTGACCGAACTGTGGTTCGGCCGGTTCCTGCCAAGCCCCTTCAGCGCTCACCTTCTGGCCGTTATCGGCCTCAGTGCTCTCTTCATTGGAATGGCCGCGTCCACGGTCGCTGCGTTGCTCGGTTCGGACCGAAGGACGGCCGTGGTTGCTGCCAGCACGGTCATCCTGGTCTTGCTGTTCCAGGACCAGGGCCTGGGTACCCTGGCGCATCCCTGGATGCCGTTTCAGCTGGTCGCACCGTTCTTCGCCTTCATCCTGTTGGTAGCTGGCACTGCACGAGGGCGGTTCTGGATGCTACCCGCCGCCAGCTTGTGCGGCGCCGTCCTCATCCATGGCTACCTATCATTGGTCCCCTTCGTAGCCTTGCCCTGGCTGCTGGCGCTGAGCTGGGCAGCTATTCAGCGTCGGCAATCCAATCCAACGGCGGCCATGCTTCCTGCGGGCCCGCTGGTGGTGTCGGCTGTCATCATCTCGGTCTTCATGGCGCCTCTGATCGTGGACATAGTGCTCCATCCACCAGGCAACATCATCAAGCTCTGGAATGTCACGCGGACGATCACGCCGGAGAGCGGCAATCCATGGATCGACGTTGCCGCTTTCATCTGGCAGTTCTGGAAGCCTGCTCCGCCAGTCTACTCCGACCTGTCCGTCTTCTCGGTCTCGCCGGTTCTATGGGTTGTGGCGGCTTTGTGCATTCCAATTTCATTCCGGGATGCCGAAGTCAGGATCGTCGTCGTTCATGTGGTTGTCGTCGTAACGTTGATGACGCTGCTGTTGGCTCTCTATGTCTGGCGCGCGCCAGGTCCTCTGTACCCGTACATCGCCCAGTTCTACCTGGCTGCGCCACTGGCCGTCATCGCCATCGCAATCGCCGGCGCGGCTACGGTCGCGCTGCGGTGGGCGCCCCGGTCGGTGGGTCTGGTTGTCACCATGCTGAGCGTCGTCATGGTCTTTAGAGGATCTCTCACCAGTCCTGATCAGCATGTGGCGGGCATTCGTGAACTATCCAACGGGGTCGTGGACCATCTGGGCGATCGGAAAGCCGAGGGCGTCCGCCTCAGTTTCGGTAAGCCCAACGACTGGATGTTCATCACCGGGCTGCTGCTGGAGCTCGAGCGCAAGGGCGTGCCGGCCTGCGTCGAAGCCCCCCATCTGGATGTCCTGTTGACGCCTGAGCGCATCTGCACACGCATGACCCCCGGTCATCGCTATGTGATGGTGGCAAGTTCGGCCTGTGCCGAAAGGTGCATCGTTAAATCAGAAGCATTGTCTCTCGGCCTGACCATGCCAGCCACAATCCCGCCCTACCTGCTCGGCCAAGTCCTCGAGTTCGCGCCCGGCCGTGACACTGGCCAACCCTACCGTGGGAACGGGTGGTCGATCCCCGATCTGGACGGCATCTTCTCGTCCGCGCCCGAAGCCGAAATGATCTTGCCGGTAGCGGCGCCGATCGATCATTCTCTGCAGCTGCGGGTCAAGGCGTGGGGCTTCGTGGCCGAGCAACTGCCCCGCCAGGAAATCCAGGTCATCGTGAACGGGCAGCACGTGACGACGTGGGAGTTCACGACGACCGCTCCAATTGGCGAGCGCACGGCAACAATTGCAGCGGATGTGGTGAAGCTGCAGGAGCCGCTATCCATCGTGTTCCGGATGCCCCAGGCAGCGTCACCACTGTCACTCGGCCTTTCGGCAGATGCGCGCCAGCTGGGCCTCGGTCTTCAATGGCTGCGTCTCGACGCCCTGCCGCCCAAGGCCAGCCCGGCGCATTGACCTGTCTAATGCTCGACATAGAAAGAACACGCGGTTCGGCTCGTGCTGGAGGGAGCGGGACAGCCCGGTTACCGGGGCTGCCGCGGCAGGCTGGGCTGGAGTGTGCTTTCAGTCAGGTCTGCCTGGCGACAACCATGATTGCAGCCGGCTTGGCCGATCCGCGCATGAAGATCGAAATCGAGGTCACAGCTCGCATGAGTGCCCGCAGCTGAGCCAGCTGCGGGAGCCGGACCATCCTGCTGATTGGTTGATGGCGAAGCCAGGCATGCTCATACATCGCCGTGTCCCTTGGCGCCTGCATGACCGCGGCGTCTGCAGGTCGCCAACCGGTTGCTACTTGATCTGGGCTAACACGAGCATGTTTTTGTCGGCACTGACCAAGTCCACAACAAGCATTCGACCAGGATCACTCGGTGCTTGGATCTGGTCCTAATCAAGGCCTACGAAGCGACGTCCACGTGCTGCACCTTATACCCCTATCCATGGCTCGACGTTTATGTAGCGCCCGATCGATGGAATGCCGTTGCGCAGGATGAACAGCAGGTAGTAGCCCGGCGGCGCCACGTGACCGTCTGGCGGCGCCTCGAGCGTCAACTGACCGTCGGACTGTTCGATGATCCGCAGGCCGACATGCCGCTGGTCCGGATTGAACGAGTGAGTGCTCGAGCCACAACGCATCAGTGCGACTGAAGTAATCTCCGCGGCGTCCGACGTTGTGACGTCAAAATGGTCACCATGCAGGACCGTGCCCGGGGTGCTGGTGAGTGTCGGCCGGGGGCCCTTGAACAGATAGGGCGGACTGAAGATCTCCACGCGCGTCTCAGGGTGGTGGAACGGGTCGGGGTTCCACACCGAATCGGTGCCGGCGGTCATGACGCGGCCGTCGGGAAGCAGCAGCGCTGTCGCGTGATACAGGCGTGGCACCGTCATTGGCGCCATGTCGGACCAAGTGTCCGTGACGGGGTCGTATAGCTCGGCCTCCCACACCGGGTTCGCGCCGTTGTCTGCAAAGCCGCGGCTGCTGCCGTTCATCACGAGCACGGTGCCATCCGGAAGCAGGACAGCGTCCGGCATCACGCGCGCATGATGGAGCGGGGCAGCCGCCTTCCAGGCTAGCGGTGAGGCACCCACGTCAAGGATCTCACAGCTTGCGGTCGCGGGCGTCCGAATGCCGACCGCGCCCGGGCCGCCACCGCCGATCGCCATGATCTTGGTGCGGTACGGCGGGTTGCTCGCAGGGTCCAGCGGCAGCATCACGCTGGTGCCCTCGAAGCCATACGTGCGCCCGTTGCGGTCCGGTCTGGGTATCGCCTCAAGCGCCGTGCCGTCGAAGCTCATGCCTGGCAGATCATAAAATGTCGTGTGCGTCCCGCCATGAACGAAGAGCTTGCGGTTGGGCAGCACGTAGACGAACGGGTAACTGATCCAAGGCCCGACACCCGCCATTGCCGGCTGTGGAATCGGAACCCCGACCGTGTCGGTGCGCGGGTCAAAGAGTTCGAACGTGGTGTTGCGCGTCGCCTCGCCAGGAATGCGCTTCTCGCCCCCCACGATCACGGCCTGACCATCGGGCAACGTTGCACAAGTGGCGTACCACCGGCCCTCGGCGCACTGGCCGACATGCTGCCACGCCCCAGCGCCGCCTGGGGTGAACACGTGCAGGGCCCGGATGCGCGGCTGTGCCTCGCGATCGCCGCCAGCCACAAGCAGCCGTCCGTCGAAGAGAAGCGCATGGCCGCTGCAGAAGATGTTCGGCATGCCCGCAGCACCGTTCGCGCCCGTGTAGGTTGGCGTGGCCAGCGCATGCGACGTCAGGTCGAGCACCGAGGATTCTCCATGCGGCGAAGGGATCTCGCCGGGGTTCTCGGGGTCGTGCGGCTCCTGATAAGCGAAGAAGAGGATCTTGCCGTCGTGCATCAGCGCGGCGTGCATCCCCACGATCCCTGACGTGTAAGACGGGATCTCCCAGTGTCCGTGTACGGCAGGATCAACCACAGGATAGGCCGGGCGCGGGAACACCTCGTAGGGACCGCGATGGGCGTCCCAGTAGATCGAGCCGTGCTGGAAGTCGCTGACCCTGCCGAACTTATGCGGCGTATCGTGCTCGTCGCTAGTCGGGTAGCCAAGCGCACTCGTCTCCCAGCCCAGGCTCGACCACAGCTCGCGGATGGCCCCATGTACCTCGTGTGCGCCGGTCGCGGGCGTCCAGTAGATCGAGCCGTGCTGGAAGTGGTTGAAGCGCCCGACACCATCGGGCGTGGCCGTTTCATCCGTGATCGGATAGCCAAGCGCGCTCGTCTCCCAGCCCAGGCTCGACCACAGGGCACGTATGGCCCCATGTACTTCGTGTGCACCGGTTGTGGGTGTCCAGTAGATCGAGCCGCCGTGGAAGTGCCGGAAGTGCCCGGCGCCATCCGGGCAAGTGATCTCGGTCGTCGTCGGCGTCCCCAGGAACCCGCCCGTGCCGCCCAGCGACACGTACTTGTCGTCGATAGCGGTCACAGCTGCCCCCTCTCGCTCGGATATCTCACCTGATCGTTCTTTATGCGCCTGATGTCGGTACTCGATCTATGACATTGGTCACAGTCGGGATTCTGGGTTTGCAGCTCACGACGCCCGAGATCCGAATTTCTTGTATAGCGGATCTACTTTGGCCGGCATTGTTGGCGGCCGGAACGGCCATTATCGCCACCGTGCCGACCGGCTGAGCTTTTAGCAGTTCTACGGCTGGAGGATTCGATGTCGGATGCGACGACGCATCTCACTAGCGTACTTGGCTTCCAGCCGAGCAGCCCCTCCAGCCTGAAGAGGCGCCATCCACGGCCGCCTCAGGCAATAAGTGCATCACGCGCGGCCTGCTCCCCAGGCTCAAGGCGGCCGACGGCGCAAGGGCACCGCCTGAGCATCTCGGCTGCGGATCCCAGTGTTCTCGATCTCTACCCCCTGCCCTGTCAGCATCTGGGCTTGCGCCGCTAGAGTCTACCCCAGCAAGCCGGCAGCACGAGACAGCACAGCCCGTCTCACATTGGCTGCTCTTGATCATCCGAGACAACAGCCTGAGCAGGTCGGGATCCTAACGAGACAAGGCCCCTCCCCCGCATGTCCACCTATGGAGTTTGGCATTCTGGACCAAGGTGCGCTCCCACCATGGCGGAAAAGCTTGCAGAGAGCGAATAGACGACTGGACCAGCGCCGATGTCAGAACGCGCTTGGCGTTCACCGCCAAGACGTCCGTCGAGGCGACAACGTCAACATGACGGTCACCGGGAACAGCACGAACAGGGAGGCGATCGAGAACACGGCCGAAACATTGCCGAAGTTGCCGCCGATCGACGGACAGCCGAAAAAGCCGAAGAATACAAAGCAGGCGGTGGCTGTCACGAACGTCCGATGGAGCTGGTCGCTGCCACAGGCCTTGTTCAGCACCAGGGGCAGCACGCGGCCAAACAGGTCCCAGGCGGCCAGCAGAGACGGTAGGACCACGAACGGGAACAGCGTCCAGGATGAGATCCCAAGCCCATGAGCTGCATACCCCATATCACCATGCGTCGCGATGGTGCGCACCGGGGCGTAGCTCCAGAGATTGCCGCTTGCCATTAGCGCCAGCCAGAACAGGAGCAGCACGCTGGACGGCTGCATCCGTGATGCTTGCCTCTTCAGGGCCAACGCACAGATCAGATAGAGCAGGCCATTGCCCATCCCCGGCCCTGCCAGGGCAATGATGGCGGCGGAAAAGCCATGCCCGGTCGCGAACATCAGGTCGTAGTCGACGTTCTCGCTGATCTCCTGTTGCAGCAGCACGTTCGCCAGATCGAGGTGACCATAGTCGATGGCCAGTGGGTTCGACTTGAAGCCCAACAGCCACGCCGCCACGGCATGAGAATACTCGTGCAGGAAGAAGGCGATGGCATGCGTGACCAGAAGAGCCAGCGACGTCCAAACCGCAAAGCGGAGGTCTCTCCAGTCCCCAGTGGTACCGATGACCTGCGCGTTGCCCAGATCTGACAGGGGTTTGTTCATGCGCAGCTCCTCACTGTGTTCACACGATCGACATTGCTGTCCGGGTGTAACCAGCAAATCAGATCGATAGCCACCCCCTGCCCTATGACTGGCACCTGAGGCTTGGCCTACAGGTTGAACAACCATCGACGATCGGCGGAGGAGACGAGCCTATAGCCGACCAGCATGCGGCAAACCCTGTAGGGCCCGTTAGCTCCTGAAGCCTGCCCTATCTGCTATGCCATGAGCAGCAGATAGATGGATCGGATGACAGGTGTACTGACGGATGAACAGTGGACGGTGCTGGCGCCGTTGATCAAGGCCTGCCGCCCGCACCGCAAGACGCAGCACTATGACCTGCGGCGCACGATCGAGGGGATCATCTGGCGCTGCCAGAATGGCGCGAAGTGGCGCAGCCTGCCGGCTGAGTTCGGGCCCTGGTGGATGGCCGCACAGACCTTCATCCGTTGAGGCAAGCTTGGTGTCTGGGAACGCCTGCTGGTAATGGCACAGGCCCAGGGCGTGCAGCTTGGCATGACCTTCCTGGACGGCAGCAACATCCGGGCGCACCAGAAGGCGGCCGGTGCGGCCAATAAGGGGGCGACGGAGTTCGACGTCCTGCGGGTGAGGCTCTTGGCCGATCTCGTGGTGGCTATGGCACCAAGGCCTGCGTGATCGCCGACGGATCCGGCCGTGCTGTTGCCTTCAGCCTGGCACCAGGACAGGCACACGAACTGCCCCAAGCCATCGGCCTGCTCGCTCGGCTGCCGGGCATGCCACGCTGGGTGGTGGCCGATCGCGGCTATACCAGCCATGCCTTCCGCGAGCACATCTGGAACCTGGGCAGCCGACCAGTGATCCCGCCACAGCGGCATGAGGCACCGGTCGCCTGCCCATCCTGGATCTACCACAATTGATCGAGAGCAACGCTCTCGATGGGTCGAGCGCTTGTGGGCCAGGCTCAAGGAGTGGCGTGCCATCGCCACCCGCTATGAGAAGACAGGGAGTTCCTTCATGGGCGTCCTGTGCCTCGCAGCTGCTCTCGACTGGCTCAAGAGCTAACGGACCCTAGCCGCTTCACGAGACCGTCACTCGGCGCCGCCTGACATGGTTACCCGTATCGCTTCGGGAGCTGCTGGTCCGGCGTCAGGATCTGGACCACCTCCTTCAGGATCTGCAGGCCGTGGCTGATGTCCGGGTCGGACTTGGCGCCGATCGTGGTGTAGATCGCGATCGTGATGTCCTTCGACGGCAGGTAGGCCATGACCGGGTTCCACCCGAAATACAGGCCGTTCTGGACGATCCAGCCGTTGGCGACGATCACGCCCATCCCGACATAAAGGTCGGGCGCATTGCGGCCGAGCCCGACCGTCACCGGTGCGGTCAGACGTTGCCGCGACGTCTTGGACAGCACCGCGCCTGAACCCAAAAGCCGTGTCCATCTGGCGATGTCGCCAAGGTTGCTGTTCATCATGCCGCTATGGGAGACCCAGGCCGGATCCCATGCCGTCGAATCCTCGTAGCGGCCGAACTCGCGGCTGAATGCATGCAGGAAAGGCGGCCGAAGCGCGATGCCCGAAGGGTACTCGGTGTCGTACAGCTTGTACGGTCGCAGGAACGCGTCGTCGAGCAGGGTAGCGAGCGGCGTTCCAGTTGCCCGCTGCAGCGCCTCGCCCAGGATGACGGCGTTGGTGTGCGAGTAGGAGAAGTTCGTGCCCGGCTCGAACAACTGCGGCAGCGTCAGCGCGAGGTCGATTAGTTCACCGGCCGTCCAGTGCTTGAGCAGCACACGGCGCTTGTCGCTGAGGAACGACGGAGTGGCGAGAAAGTCGGGATAGCCTGACATGTTCAGGCTCAGCATGTGCAGGGTCACCTTGTCCGCGTCACGCAACTTGGGGAACCAGCGGGCGAGCTTGTCGTCGAGGTGGAGCCGCTTCTTGTCGACCAGATGGAGCAGAAGCGCATTCAGATAGGTCGTCGTGACGACGGCGGCCCGAACATGCATGCCGAGTTTGACCGGCTCGCCGCTGCCGGAAAAACCGAGCGCGCGGCGCAGCAGCTTCTGCTCGCCGATCCAGACGCCGAACAGGACCGACCGCAGACCGTGATCGGCCTTGTAGCGCGATACCGCTTCGGCCACCCGTGGCGCCGGGTTGTGCCGGGCATCGGCAGGCGAAGCTATGGCGGAAGCGATGGCGCTACCTGTCAACGCCATCGCGGCACGACGATCTATCTTCATCTCGTTCCCCAATAGCCAACTTCGCACAGAACTGGCCGATGATGCCTTGACTTACGCAGCTTCGGATCCTCGACAACCGCAGCGACATCCCATTGTTATGGGTCAGCAGTGCCAAAGATCTGATCCAATGTTCCACAGATAGACTCGGTCGACACTCGAAACCCTGTTCCTCGGCCGACTGACAGTCAATAGGAGGACGTGTTCGGCGGCTGATCTCGGGTGAGAAGAGCTACTGAACCCTGGCCCGCAGGCCGATCCGGGCTGCTTTGCTGTCGTTGGTCGACCTCGACGCATAGCTCGCCCCTCGGCTCCGGCCGCCCCATAGTCCATTGCTGTCAGGCCGCCGCAATAGGAGGCCCTCGCAAACGCTCGATCCGGCGCAAGATCGCGACGAAGAGCGCCCGCGGCACCGCCACCTCAGCCAGCTGGAATACGAGGTAGCGGCCGTGGCGCACGATCCGGGCGCCGATCTTGACCAACTTCTCGCACAGCGTGGTCAACGACCACCGTGCCACCTCGTTCGGCAGCGCGAGCGAGCGCAGGAAGTTGGCCAGGTTGTAGGCCAGCGCGAACAGCTGGAGGCGGACCGCATTGTCCCGGAAGGACCGGCAGGACAGCCGGGTCCAGCGCAGCGCCAGCTTGCCTTCCTTGATCCACTGCTCCGCCGTGCCCCGCCCGTCGCATCCTGGTCGTCGAGGACGAGTACATGATCGCCGACGACCTGCAGCATGAGCTGGAGACCCTGGGCGTGCTGGTGATCGAGCCGGCAGCGACCGTGGCGATGGCCCTGCACCTGCTGGACGTCTCACCAGTTGTCGACGGTGCGATCCTGGACATCGACCTGCGCGGCCAGAAGAGCTTTGCCGTGGCCGATGCCCCGGGCATGCGCGGCATCCCGTTCGTGTTCACCACCGGCTACGACCCGTCGATGATCCCGGCGACCTATTGGGACGGGCGGCGCTTCGAGAAGCCGGTCGACATGCAGGCCGTGGTCCGGGCGATCCTGGTTTGAGCCTATGAGCAGTCGCCATCGCGCCGGCACGGATGTTATGCAGCCACCCGATTACCGCTGCCCTTCAACCCGTTCCCAGACAGCCTCGATCGCCTTGGCGACCTGGGCGGGGACGGCGTGGTGGACCATGTGCTCGGCCCCAGGGACCAATGGGAGCGAGGCGTGCGGGATCTGCTCATGGAGCCGCACCGCGTGTCGGTCGACGTCCACGACCTTGTCGTCGGCACGGATCTACGCCGGCCGCAGAGCCAAGCCGACCACTGATCCCACGCCCGTCAGGATGGGTCACCCCCTCGTCCGACCACTGAACCTGCGGGTTGCCCATGCGGCAATCGGGTGGTGAAGCCATCTTGCAGCTCTATATTGCACCGCAGCATAACCGGCGCTTTGGGTGGCTACGTGCGGAATGATCGCCAACGCGCTCATTCTGACCTGGGCAGGTTCCCTCCCAGGTCAGAGAGAAGAGCCTGACGGCCCTTCCCTCTCCCAGGCGTTTTGCCTCCCTGATCAATTGGGCCGGGCCTTTAGGCCCGGCTCCCTTTTTTCGAGGAGCTGGAATGTATCCATCCCAGCGGCCACGCCTAATGCAATGCAACAACGAAACGCTTGCGCGTCACAGGGCTGCCAAGTGAAGGCCATACCATCTGATGAAGTCGAAGGCAACAGCAGGGCAGTAGTGGTACGCTACAAGCGCCTGCACAACGATCCATGTACATTGGTGGCCGACATCACTGCGCAGATGACTGAAGGCGATGCGGAGCATATTCTACGTAGCGAGGTGGTCGTTATTGCCTTCCATGAGCAGATGAGCGTTGCTGACATGCATTCCCGGGTCGAAGCCGAAGGCGCGCGGCGTGACATCGCCTGTGTGGCCTGGATCGAAGAGCAGGACAGCTGATTGGTCGCTGCGGTCAACGCAGCGACGTGCCCTGCCCCTGCTCAGCGAGCGCGTGGTCCTGCTGGTGCTGAGCCGACAACAGATCGAACAGCCTGGCGATCTTGCGCGCTACCGCCTCCACGGTCCGGTCGCTCATGGCTCTGGTCGAGGCGTAGGCGCGGGCTTTGGGGTCAACCACTGGTCCCGCGTGGAATGCCTTGTCGATCTCGCGGTAAAGCTCGCGCAGATCCGGTGGCAGGTCGCGCTCTGGCCAAAGATCGATCAAGCTGGCGCTGTGATGGCCATGATCCGCGTCCGCAACGGGTACGAGCTCAGGCCTGGACCATTCATGGCGTCATGCAGCTTCTGCCAGACAGGGCCAACATCCACCCGCTGTTCGTCCGACATCTGCCTCCCATCGCGTTGCTGACCCTCTGGCTTCCGGCACCTAGTCAGGCCAGGAACCAGCAACGGCGGTAACCGTTTTGTGGGCCGACATTCAAGGCTCGCTTCTCGACCCTGCCAGCGTCGCTGGCAGGGTCGTTTTTCTGTGCTTGGCCGTACCTGTGGCATTGGCTGGATCCACCCGCCAAGGCCAGCAGTGCCACGACGCTCTACTCGCACCCAGTGATCCGACTGGCCTGCGCCCGTGCCGCCAAGGCAGAGAACCCTTGTCGGACCAGTTCGTCCACCAGCGCGGCTTCTCCATCTATAATAAGCCGCTGGCCTGATCAGCGCTGTCGCTGCGCCCCACCTCGCTGCCACCAGCGTGAGGCCAAGCCAAGGCAACCTTCGTCTCCCAGGTGTTGGTGCACTGGATGGTGCTGTCTGCTAGAGCTAGACGATGCCCGGTTCATCCACGTCCTTTGCCCATCGTCGCATCCTGGTGGTCGAGGACAAGTACATGATCGCCGATGACCTCCAGTGCGAGCTGGAGCGCCTGGACGTCGTCGTGATCGGACCGGCCTCGTCGGTGGCCGCAGCCTTGCGCCTCGTGGCGGCAACACCGATCCTGGATGGCGCCATCCTCGACATCGGCCTGCACGGCCAGCCGAGCTTCCCGGTGGCCGATGTCCTGCGGGCACGTGGCATCCCGTTCGTGTTCGCCACCAGCCACGAGGTGTCGATCCTGCCGGCGCCCTACCGGGACGTGCCGCGCTTCGAGAAGCCGGTCGACATGCAGGAGGTGGTCAGGACGATCTTGGCTTGAATGCGTAATCGAGCCCCATCGCGGCTGGATTTCCATGACGGCATCCGGTGATTGTCGCACATCTCGCTGACCCAAACGCACCTTCGACCTTGGATGTTTATCCGCCTTTATATTAGCTCCTTCTATGCCGCAGCGGAGGCTGTCCATCTTTGCGGGCCAGATCTGGTACTGCCGGGCGCTAAAGCTTGTTCACCTTCTCGATCCTCAGCATTTGGAACGATGTGTCGGGCAGCAGCTGATGAGCGGATAAATGCGGCACTCCCATCTGCCTCGATCCAGGAGCACCGTCCATGACCACCGCCCGATTGTCCGCCAACGTCGGCCAGGCCCAGGCCGCAACGATGGAGCGTATGTTTGCGGCGGTGAGCGATCTCTATGCCCGCCACTGGCATGACTTTTTCCATTTCGCGATCTTCGAGGGCGAGGAGAGTTGGGACGAGGCGATCGCCAGCACTCACCTTCGTTATCTGGACGCGTTGCGCGTTGTGCAGGCG
>JAESGR010000883.1_pt1 | contig 13346 bp, 12 predicted proteins | sample 9269771 | NCBI WGS metagenome assembly JAESGR01 (sample SAMN15739572, study PRJNA653492) | algae metagenome | isolation source: Chroococcus sp. CMT-3BRIN-NPC107 and co-occurring heterotrophs from well... | place: USA: Clark Mountains Wilderness, California | collected 2010-04-18
CGTGCGGGGGGCCGGCGCGCCGGCCCCCCGCACGACGCCGACGGCGCCCCGGCGCCTCCATCCATGGTCGCGGCCCGTCCGCCGATCGAGGAAGGGGGCGCCGGCGCGTTTCCGCCGCCGGCGTTCGGCACCCCATATCCCGACGCGTTCTACGACCGTGATCCGCGCCTCGTCGCGCGCGAGCTGCTCGGCGCGGTGCTCGAGTGCCGCACCGCCGACGGCGTGGCGAGCGGGCGCATCGTGGAGACCGAGGCGTACCTCGGTCCGCACGATCCGGCGTGTCACGCGGTGGCCGGGCGCACGCCGCGCACCTGGCACCTCCACGGCGCGCCGGGAATCGCGTACGTGTACCGGATCTACGGGATGCACTGGTGCTTCAACGCCGTGACCCTGCCGGAGGGCGTCGGCAGCGCGGTGCTGGTGCGCGCCGTCGAGCCGGTCGAGGGGCTCGCGCTGATGCGGCGGCGGCGGTCGGCACGCGGCGTCACGCTGCGCCACGACCGCGACCTCACCAACGGGCCGGGCAAGCTCGCCGAGGCGCTCGGCATCGATGGCCGGCTGGACGGCGTGCGGCTCGACGGCGTGCGGCTCGACGGCGCGCCGAACGACGCGGGGGCGCTGACGCTGCGCGTCGGCGCCCCCGTGCTCGATGCGCAGGTGATCGTCACCCCGCGCATCGGCATCACGCGCGCGGCCGACTGGCCGCTGCGCTATCTCGTGGCGGACAGCGCGTGGCTCTCGCGCACGCCGACCGCCTTTCCGCGCGTGCCGTACTGACGGCCGCGCGTCGCGCCGTCAGTGCTCGCGCGACGGAGCGAGGTTGAAGCGGACGCCGCCCTCGAGCTGCGCCACGCCGCCGCGGTTCCACAGGGAGCGCGTCTGCGCCGGCGTCGCGCTGCCCTGCAGGAAGAGCGCGGCGCGCCCGAACTGCACCTGTCCGCCCGCGACGAGCAGCAGCGACGCCTTGCTCGCGCCCTCGTCGATCTCGTCGTGGACCGACGCGTGGTGTGCGGCGCTCGCGAAGTCGCCCTGCGGCGTCACGTCGCGCATCACGTCGAGCCCGATGCCGAGCCCCGCGTAGGGCCGCACCGCGCCCAGCATGCCCGGCACGGCGAGCAGCGTCGCCGAGTAGCGGCGCGCGTTCTTGAGGTCCACCACGCGCGCGACGCCGGGCACGCCCGGCTCCGCGACCGCGGACGTGTGCGAGAAGAACGACTGCTCGGCGCCGATGAGCAGCGCCGCGCGCTTGCGCGTGATCATCCAGTCGACGCCGGCGAGCGGCGCGACCTTGTAGCCGTCGGTGACGGTGCCGAAGTGCGAGGCGCCGCCCTTCACGCCCCAGAACCACGAGTCGGCGAAGGAGCGCCGCGCGGAGGCGGCGGAGTCGGCGCGGACGGTCTGCGCCGCGAGGGCGCCGCTGGCGGTCGCGAGCAGCACGACGGCCGACGCGACGCGGGCGAGCGGGGAAGGGCAGCGTGACATGCTGGCTCCGACGAGGCGGGAGACGCGCCCGCGCGACCAGGCCGGCCATCGCGACGCGCGGGAATCGCCCGAACGACGAGGGGCGCGGCGTCCACGTCACGCCGCGCCCCTCGCGCCACAACCGTTAGAGCGAGGACGTTCGCCGCCTCGCCGGGCTCGTCACGTTGCCGGCCGCGCGCCCGTCGTGGGCGACGTGAGGATCGCGTTGAAGATCATCTTGAACGTCGCGAGCGACTGGCCGCGGTACTGCGGCCGGAAGCCGAACATCACGACGCGGCCCTGCCCCAGCGGGACCTCGGCGGCCGCCGCCTTGCCGGCGATCTGCGAGGCGCCGGTGAGGAAGCCGCTCATCAGGATGTCCTCGCCGCGCTCGGGATAGCGCGCCAGCACGCGCGCGCCGCTCGCCTGCGACACGTCCAGCGTCGTCGAGTTGGTGAAGTACACGGCGGTCGTGTCGCTCATCCCGGCCGCGATCGGGTGCGACGTGTCGACGAGCGTCCGCAGCACCGAGCCCGGCGCGTACAGCTGCTCGCGCGGCGTGGCCTCGGCGCGCACCGTGTCGGCGTCCGCCCCGCCGCCCGCCTCGCCGCCACGGCCGCCGGCCGCGATGCGGCGCACCTGCAGCCCGAGCGGTCCCGTCGCGAGCTCCGACGCGCGGTCGAACAGCAGCAGCGTGCCGCCCGCCTCGACGAACGCCTTGAGGGCCGCGGTTCCGGCCGCGCCGAGGCCGCCCGTGTACTGCGCCGGCGCGGCCGTGGCCGCGAGGCCGCGCTCCGCCTCGCGCAGCGCCATGTCCGACACGACCAGCACGTCGTAGCGCGCGCGCAGGTTGCCGCCGCGCATGATCGAGTCGGGCACGCTCGTGTAGGCCACCTTGTGCTGGTCGAACACCCAGCGCGTCCAGCCCTCGTCCATGTTGCCGGTCCACGGCTTGTACAGCCCGACGCGCGGCGCCGCGGACAGCGTGCGCCCGGCCGGCAGCGTCGCGACCGCCCCGCCATCGGTGCAGGCGCGCGCCGCCGTGTCGTCCGCGCGCTCCAGCACGAACGAACCGGCGGCCGCGGTGCCGCCGCCCGCCATCGCCACGGGTGCCTGCGCGAGGCGCACCGGCACGCCGCGCGCGAGCGCGGACATCGCGACCGCGTAGCTCCGCGTGTCGCGCGCGTCGAGCACGCGGTACGGCGCGCCCGCCGACGGCGCCGCGCCGCAGCGGTCGCGCAGCGTGGTCACGTCCACCTCGCGGACCGAGCTGGTCGCGACCGCGAACCGCTGCGCGACCTCGTCGACCGCGACGCCGAACTGGAACGGCAGCGTCCAGCCGGCGACGTCGTACGGGCGCTCCTGCGGGCCGCCGGGGTAGCGCTCCATCTTCGGGAAGCGCTGGACCTCCAGCAGGTCCTTCGCGTGCGCGCGGTACGGCTGCGCCATCTTCACCACGTGGCTGCCGGCCGGGTACGACTTGCCGTTCGCGGTGAACGCCGCCGTCGCGCGCTCCACCTCCACGCCCCCGATGCGCAGCACCTCCACCAGGCGAGCGGTCGCGCCGGGGTCGCGCTGCGTCGCCGGGATCACGTACGCCCACGGCCCGCCCGCCTCGCCCATGCGCACCTGCTTGCGCCCGAGCTGCGCGAAGTTGCGCACGTACTGATCGCGCTGCTGCCCCAGCATGCGCACGAGCGCCTCGGCGGCGATCAGCTCGTAGTCCATGATGTCGCGGAGCCGCCACGTCCCGCCCTTCCACGGGTTCGGGAAGTTCACCTTCTGCTCGTAGCGGGGCAGGCCGCGCGGATGCCCGCGCAGGTCCTCCATCTTCTGCGTGATGGGCGTGGCGATGCGCACGCTCGCCGCCTCGGTCAGCAGGCCGACCATGTTGTGGCGCGTGGGCGTCGACCGCGCGCCGCCGTGCCACCAGAGATCGTACGTCGCGCCGTCGCCGACGCCCGTCTTCCCGCGCTCCTCGAGCGCGAGCGCCATCTCCATCCCGATGTGGTTGATCCCGCGCACGATCAGCGGGTCCACGTTCGGGTTGATCGGGTCGACGTGCGGCGGGATCGTCAGCCGCATCCCCTCGTTCCCCTGCTGGTGCACGTCGTAGAACACCGTGGGGAACCACTGCCGGTACAGCAGGTCGGTCACGAGGCGCGTCTCGACCTGCGTGGCCATGTACCAGTCGCGGTTGTTGTCGTGCCCGACGTAGTGTTGGTACAGCCACGGCAGCGGTCCGCCCTCGAACGGCGTGCCGAGCCCCTGCTTGTACCAGTCGGTCACCATCTGCTGGCCGTCGGGGTTGAGCGACGGGATCAGCAGCAGCACCACGTCGTCGAGCGAGCGGCGCAGCGTGTCGTTGGTGACCAGACGGTGCGCCAGCTCCATCGCCATCTGCGACGAGGCGATCTCCGTCGAGTGGATGTTGCACGTGATCATCACGACGGCCGGCTGCTGTGCGACGAGCCGCGCCTCCTCCTCGGCGGACAGTCCGCGCGGGTCGGCGAGTCGCGCCTGCCGCTGGCGGATGGTCGCGAGATTGCGAATGTTCTCCGGCGAGGAGATGGTCGCGACGATCAGGGGGCGCCCCTGTGTGGTGCGGCCGAGCGTGTCCACCTTCACCATCGGCGACGCGCCGGGCAGCGAGGCGAAGTAGCGCGTGATCTGTCCCCAGTCCGCCAGCACGCGGTCGGCGCCGACCTCGAGGCCCAGCAGGGCGCTCGGTGTGGGGACCGAGGCCGTGCGGGCGGCGGGGGCGGCGCGACGGGCCTGCGCGTCGGCCGTGCGGGGCAGGGCGGCGAGCGCGGTGCACGCGGCCGCCGTCGTCAGCGCGGCGAGCGCGCGTGCGGCCGTGGAACGTCGACGCGCGGGGGCGGGCCGAGGGGGCATGTGGCTGGGTTGTCGCGGTGCAGAGGGAGCGCCCGGCCGCGCCGAAGCGAGGCCTGCGGGATCGGCGCTGAGTATACCGTCCGGCACGCGCGCGTGTTGACGCGGCGCGCCTGATCCGTCCCGTTCACCGGAGCCACTGGCGACGATGCCCACCGCCCCGCCGTATCGGGAGCCGTTCCGCACCGCGGTGCTCGGCACCGTCTTCGGCGACCGCACCGCGGTCGTGCACCGGCTCACCTCCGGCGACCGCCTCATCCTCGTCCCGGACCCGCCGGGCGCCGAGATCCCGGCCGTGTGGGTGCACGCCCCCGGCGGCGACGTCATCGGCCACCTCTCGCTGCAGATCGCCGTCTGGCTCGCGCCCTGGATGCTCGCGGGCGGCCGGGCGGGTGCCGTGGTCGAGAAGGTGCACCCTGACGACGTCGAGAGCTGGCAGCGGCTCATCATCCGCGTCCAGTTGCACGCCTGACGGCAGGAACGGCCTGCGGGGCTGCAGTGCTGCGGAGACGCCGTGTGAGGCGTCCAACGCGCAGCTCCGCAGCCCCGCAGCTCGTCGGGCGCCGAGGCCCGCGGCCGGCAGCGCCGCCTACACGACCCCGATCTTGGCGCCGACCTTCCGGAACGCCGCCACCGCGAAGTCGAGATCGTCGCGCGTGTGCGCCGCGCTGATCTGGCAGCGCACGCGCGCCTGGCCCTGGGGCACGACCGGGAATCCGAAGCCGGTCACGAAGACGCCCTCCTCGAGCAGCAGGTCGCTCATCTGGATCGCGGCCGCCGTCTCGCCGACGATGATCGGGATGATCGGCGTCTCGCCGGCGAGCGGCTTGAAGCCCGCCTCGATGATCCGCTCGCGGAAGTAGCGGGCGTTCTCGCGCAGCCGCTCCACGCGCTGCGGCTCGCGCTCCGTGAGCTGCACGGCCGCCAGCGAGCTGGCCGCGACGGTCGGCGCGAGCGCGTTCGAGAACAGCTGTGGGCGCGAGCGCTGCGTCATCATGTCCACCAGCGCGGCCGGGCCGGCGATGAACCCGCCCGCCGCGCCGCCGAGCGCCTTTCCGAGCGTCGACGTGATCACGTCGACCTCGCCCAGCACGCCGAAGTGCTCGGCCGTCCCGCGGCCCGTCGCGCCCAGCACCCCGGTCGCATGCGAGTCGTCCATGACGACGATCGCGTGCTCCTCGCGCGCGATCTGGATGATGTCGGGCAGCTTCGCGATCGAGCCCTCCATCGAGAACACGCCGTCGGTCCAGATCAGCTTACGACGGGCGTCCTTGTTCGCGCGCAGCTTCGCGCGCAGGTCGTCCATGTCGGAGTGCTTGTAGACGGCCGTCGTGCACTTCTTGATCGCCTTCGCCAGCCGGATCGAGTCGATGATCGAGGCGTGATTCAGCTCGTCCGAGATGACGAAGTCGCCCGCCTCGACGACGGTCGCCGTCAGCGCCTCGTTGGCGTTCCACGCCGACACGTAGGAGAGCGATGCCTCGGTGCCGACGAATCGGGCGAGCGCCGCTTCCAGCTCGCGATGGACGGTGAAGGTCCCGCAGATGAAGCGCACGCTCGCCGTCCCGGCGCCGTAGCGCCGCAGCGCGTCGATGCCCGCGTCGACGACGGCCGGCTCGTTCGCCAGGCCGAGATAGTTGTTCGACGACAGGATGACGACCTCGCCGCGACCCTCCATCCGCACGCGCGGGCCCTGGGGCGAGTCGAGGTGGTTCAGTCGCTTGTAGACGCGGTCGGCCTTCAGCTGCGCGATCTGCGCCTCGAAGTCCTGGACGAAGTCGGGGTTGATGGCCACGGCGTGGGTAGGGCGGGGATGGTCAGGAGGCCGCGCGGCGCAGCACGGCGGCGACGTCCGCGTGCCCCGCGGACTCGGCCAGCGCCAGCGCCGTCCGGCCGGCGCGATCGAGCACGCGCGGGTCGGCGTTGTTGTGCAGCAGCAGCTCGACGGTCTCGCGGTGCCCGCCGAGCGCCGCGAGGTGGAGCGGCGTCCGTCCCTCCGCGTCGGTGACGCGCGTCAGGCGGTTGTCCATCGAGAGGACCGCCGCCGCCTCGTCGGTGTCGCCCGCGCGGGCGGCGGTCAGGATGTCGTCGTGGTCGTTCTCGTACATGCGCGTGCGTGGTCTCAGCGGTGGCTGGCGTGAGGCGCGCGAAGCGCTCAGGCGATCTCGAACACGACCTTGCCCGCCTCGCCGCTCCTGATCGCGTGGATCGCGTCGTCGAATCCCTCGAGCGGGAAGCGGTGGGTGATCACGGGCGTCGGGTCGAACTCGCCCGAGCGGAGGAAGCGCGTCATCTGGTGCCAGGTGTCGTACATGCGCCGCCCCACGACGCCGTAGATCGTGATCCCCTTGAAGATCACCTCGGAGGCGAAGTTCACCTCCATCGGCTTGGCGGGGATGCCGAGCATCTGCACGCGGCCGCCCACCCGCACCAGCTGGAACGCCTGGTGGATCGCCGTCGGCACGCCCGACATCTCGAGCACGACGTCGACGCCGTAGCCCGCCGTCGCGCGCTGTACCGCCGCCGCGGCCTCCGAGGGGTGCACCGCGTCGTGGGCGCCCATCCGGCGTGCCAGCTCCAGGCGATTCGGGTTCACGTCCGAGGCGATGATGCGCGACGCCCCCGCCGCCTTGCAGATCCCCACGGCGAAGCAGCCGATCGGGCCGCAGCCGGTGATCAGCACGGTCGCGCCCGGGATGTCGGTGTGCGTCAGCGCCGTGTGGAACGCGTTGCCCATCGGGTCGTGAATCCCGCCGATCTCGTACGAGACGTTGGCGTCGAGATGCCAGACGTTGGTCGCCGGCATCGCGATCAGCTCCGCGAAGCAGCCGTCGCGGTCCACGCCGATGATCTTCGTGTGTGGGCAGACGTGGGCGTTGCCCGTGCGGCAGAGCAGGCACATGCCGTCGACGATGTGCCCCTCGGCGGTCACGCGGTCGCCGACCTTCACGTTCTCCACCAGCGCGCCGACCTGCACGACGTCGCCGGCGAACTCGTGCCCCACCACGAAGGGCGGGCGGCAGCGTCCCTTCGCCCAGTCGTCCCACTCGTAGATGTGCACGTCCGTGCCGCACACGCCCGCGCGGCGCACCTGGATGAGCACCTCGTCCTCTCGGATGCGCGGCTCGGGCACCTCGCGCAGCGCGAAGCCGGGGCCGGCGGTCTCCTTGACTAACGCCTTCAAGCGGTCGCTCCGTGTGGAACTCGGTCGGGTGCAACGGCGCGCCGGGCGGCGCGCGCGAAAGGTGTCCGCGCGGTAGGCGCGAGGGGAAGTCCGTCCATCGAGTGGGGGCGCGGCAGCGGTCAGAGCAGCGACGCGACCTGCCCGCCGTCGACCTGCATCGCCACGCCGGTCACGAAGCTCGCCCGCTCCGACGCCAGGAACGCCACCACCGCGGCCATCTCGCGCGGCGCGCCGGAGCGGCCGAGCGGGATCGCCTGCGTGCGCGCCGCGAGCAGCTCGTCCACGGGGCGCCCGTCGCGCGCCGCGCGCATCTCGGCGAGCTCGCGCGCACGCGCCGTCTCGAAGTGGCCGGGAAGCACCGTGTTCACCAGCACGCCGTCGGGCGCGCACTCGGTCGCCAGCGTCTTCGCGAACCCCAGCAGCCCGGCGCGCGCGGTGTTGGAGAGCAGGAGCCCGGGCTGCGGCTGCTTCGCGGCCATGGACGTGAGGAAGATCACGCGTCCCCACCGCCGCTCGCGCATCCCCGGCACACAGCGCTGCGCGAGCCGGATCGACGCGAGCAGGTTGAGCTCGAGGGCGGCGCGGTACTGCGCCTCCGACGTGCCCGCGAAGGTCGTCGACGGCGGTCCGCCGGCGTTGGCGACCAGGATGTCGATCGGTCCGAGCGTGGCCTCCGCCTCGTCGATCGCGGCTGTGAGCGCGTCGGCGTCGGTGACGTCCGCCGCGAGCGGCAGCACGCGATGATGCGTGCGCGCGACCAGCTGTGCGGCCTCGCGCTGCAGGAGATCGGTGCGGCGTGCTACCATTGCGACCGATGCACCCTCGGTGGCCAGTTCCTGCGCGATCGCGAGTCCGAGGCCGCTCGAAGCGCCGGTGACCAGCGCCACGCGATTGGTGAGTCCGAGATCCATGTCGTGAGCTCCGCTGCGGTCGCGTCGTGCGCGCCGCGTCGTCGTTGTGTGTGCGTCGATCGGCGTCAGGATTGCGCCCGCCGCACGGCATCTCTAAGTTCGCGCAACGAGACGAAGTCGGCGCGCGACGTTACCATTTCGCGCACCGACCGTCCATTCGGCGATGCACGGCGTCACGCGTCGCCGTCTCGCTCCTTCCGGCGACGCGCGAATTGCGGTGGCTCGCGTCGGAGTGGCATCGCGCTGCCGCCGCCGTTCCGCCGTCGTTGATCGGCCGCTGCACCTCGTCGTCGCTGCACCTCGTCGTCGTAGGACCGCACGCCGCCGGTCGTGGATCGACCGCTCGCGACGTGCCGCAGGTTCGCCGGGCCGCGTGCAAGCGGTCGGGCGCACGCCGTCTCGACGGCGCGCCGCACCGAGTGCGCGCGCCGTCGGGATGCCCGCGTTCCACCGGGGGACCGCGGGAACGATCCGCACCAGGAGAGCTCATGGCTGCTACCAAGACCGCCAAGAAGGGCACCGCGACGCGCGGCACCAAGCGCGCGGCGACGAAGAAGTCCACCGCGAAGAAGTCGACCGCGAAGAAGTCCACGGTCAAGCGCGCGAACGCGAAGAAGGCCGGCACGCGCAAGACCGCCGCGCGCGGCGCCGCCAAGAAGGGCACCGCTCGCAAGACGACCGCCAAGAAGGCCACCGCGCGCAAGGCGACGGTGCGCAAGTCCGCCGCCACCAAGGGCGCGGCGAAGAAGTCGACCGCGAAGCGCGCGGGCGCCAAGAAGGCGGGCAGCCGCTCGACCTCCGCTCGCAAGGCGACGCGCACGACGGCGCGGAAGGGCGCGGCCAAGAAGTCGGCCTGACGGCACACCGGCCGCGGCGCCTGGCGCGCGGCCCGCAGGACCCCGACACACGACGACGCCCCGCCGGCATGCCGGCGGGGCGTCGTCGTGTGCTGCGGTGCTGGCCTGACGACCCGGAGGTCTCAGGCGGCGCGGGGCTCGGGCGCGACCTCCGCGACGGCCGGCTCCGGAGCCGGCCCCCAGACGAAGGCGACGAAGCGTGGGGTCACGTCGGCGCGCGCGCCGTCCGCGATCACGATTCCCGAGGGCTCCTGCACTTCTATGGTCTGACGCGACTGCTTCATGAGCGCACTCCACGTTTGAGGCCCGGCATCCGGGCGCCTCACTAACGGCAGCGCCGATGCCGGGGATTCACCAACGTGTAAGACGTTGCCCACCAAGCAGTTGTTAAGAAACGACCGGGCGCGGGTGGGGCGGTCTGTCGCGCTCTGACACACCCCCGGCCGGACGGGTGTCGCGAAACGAGACACCGCTCGGCCTCACTGCAGCTCGGCCTGCTTGCGCGCCAGGAAGGTCGGCCCCGTGGCCGTCTCGCTCTCCACCGAGATCGCCCAGCCGACGTATCGGGAGCGAAGCTCGTCGAGCGTGGGACCGGCGCTCTGCCCGGCCACGATCGTCTGGACGAGGTGCACGCCGCCGTCGAGCGTCGCGCTCTGGAGCGTGGCGATCGCCCGCTCGCGCTCCTCGGGTTGCAGGCCGTCGAACGCCGCCGGCGAGCAGACCACCAGCCGGAGCGCGACGTCCGGCGCCCATCCCGCGATGTCGCTCACGCACCCGCGCACGCGTGACGCGAGGCCCGCCTGCTCGGCGGCGTGCATGACCCGCTCGACCGCGTCGGGGGCCAGGTCGAGCGCGGTGACGTCGCAGCCCAGGGCAGCGGAGAAGATCGCCGCTCCCTCGTCGTCGACACCCGCGACCAGCACGTGTTCGCCCTCGGAGGCGCGGAGCTCGCGCGCCAGCGGGCTGTTGGGATGCAGCCCCCACCGCTCAGGCTTCCGCAGCTCGGCGATGACCTTCAGGCGACGACGTCGCCAGGTGCTGTAGCTCGGCAGCCGGAGACGACGCGCGATGATGCGGTCCACCTCCTCCCAGAGCACCATCTCCGTGAGCGTGGTCTGCGCCTGCTCGCGCAGGACGGCGACGGCTTCGTCGCCGATCGCGAGCAGGGCGCTGCGCGGAACCGAGTCCTTGTAGTCCTCGATCTCACGCTCCACGAACAGTTCGTATTCGTGCTTGAGCGAGCGCGGCGCGTGCATGCGGGGCGCGAAGGGTGCGCGGGAACGAGCGATGGGTGGGCTGCGTAACCTAGGGCGCGTGGACGGCCGTGCAAGGCCGCCGGTTCGCCACGCGCGGCCCGTCCGTCACGTCGAACGCCGTCCCGTCGCATGCCCGAGCTACCCGAGGTCGAGACCGCGTCGCGCGTGCTGCGCGCCGCCGCGGTCGGTCGCATCATCCGCATCGCGCGCACGCTGCATCCGTCGGCGCGGCGCGCGCTGCCCGACGACCTCGCCGAGCGCCTGATCGGGCGCCGCATCGAAACGGTCGTGCGATGGGGGAAGCACCAGGCACTGACGCTCGACGACGGGAGCACGCTGCACGCGCACTTTCGCATGACCGGCGACTGGCACGTTGGGCCGGCCGACGCGCCGCTACCTCCGCATGCTCGCGTCGTGCTCGACCTCGACGACGGCACGCGCGTCTGCCTCGTCGACTCGCGCGCGCTCGGCAGCATCACGTGGCACGCGGCGGGGACGGCGCCCGTGCCGCGGCTGGGGCCGGACGCGTTGGAGGAGAGGTTCGACGCGACCGCGCTGCGCACGGCGCTCCGCGGCCGACGCGCAGCGATCAAGCCCATCCTGCTCGATCAGCGCGTCGTCGCGGGCGTCGGCAACATCTACGCGGCGGAGGCGCTCTGGCGCGCGGCGATCGATCCGCGGGTCTCCGCCGCGGCGCTGGGCCCCGCACGCGCCGCCCGGCTCGTCGAGGCGATCAAGGCGGTGATGCACGACGCGCTCGAGGTGCCGGGGCGCTACCAGGACGACCAGGCGACCGAGCGGCTGCAGGTGTACGGGCGCGAGGGGGACCCGTGCGCACGCTGCGGGGCGACGATCCGTCGCATCGTGCAGGCGGGGCGCTCGACCTACTTCTGCGGCGGCTGCCAGCGGCGATGACGCGCGCGTGGCGCGCCGTTCAGTCCATCGCCTCCAGCAGCGCGCCCTTGATGTACCCGGTCTCGGGCACCGTCAGCAGCTCCGGATGGTCGAGCGGCTGTCCTCGCAGCTCGCGCAGCGCCATGCGCCGTCCGCTGTCCGCCGCTGCGGCCTCGAGCATCTCCAGGAAGAGCGGCTTCGTGAGGTGATAGCTGCAGCTCGCCGTGAAGAGCAGGCCGCCGGGCGCGAGCAGGCGCATGGCGCGCAGGTTCACGTCCTTGTATCCGCGCATCGCGCCCGGCAGCGCGCCGCGCGTCTTCGCGAAGGCGGGCGGGTCGAGCACGATCGTGTCGTAGCGTGCGCCGGCGCGCTCCTCCTCGCGCAGGAAGTCGAAGGCGTTCGCCTCGCGCGTCCGCAGGTTGGTGAACGCGTTGCGCTCCGCGTTCGCGTGCGCGCGCTCCAGCGCGTGCGCGGAGACGTCGAGCGCCAGGACGTCGTCGGCGCCGCGCGCGAGGTGCAGCGCGAAGGAGCCGTGATAGCTGAAGCAGTCGAGCGCGCGACCGCGCGCGATGCGCCCGACGAGCGCTCGGTTCTCGCGCTGATCGAGGAAGGCGCCGGTCTTCTGTCCCGTCCAGGGCGCGGCGAGGTACCGCACCCCGTGCTCGGCCACCTCGATCTCCTGCGGCACCTCGCCGTGGAGCAGGGTGGTCTCGCGCGGGAGCCCCTCGCGCGTGCGCACGGCCGCGTCGTTGCGCGCCAGGATCCCGTCGCATTCCGTGAGCTCGCGGAGCGCGTCGATGACGTGGTGCCGCGCTCGCTCCAGTCCGGCGCTCATCAGCTGGACCACGAGCCAGCGGTCGTAGCGGTCGACCACGAGCGACGGCAGGCCGTCGCCCTCGCCATGGACGAGCCGATGCGCCGACGTCTCCGCGCGGAGCGGTGCACGCCGGCCGATCGCCGCCGCCAGGCGATCCCGCCACCAGCCGGCGTCGACGGCCACGTCCGGGTCGCGCGTCAGGAGGCGGAGGGAGATCTCCGATGCGGGGCTCCAGAGCGCCTGGCCGAGTGGCCGGCCACGGGGATCGCGGACGCGGACGACGCCGGGCTCTTCGGTAGGCCGCTCGATGACGTCGCTACGGTAGATCCAGGGGTGGCCGGCATCCCATCGCAGGGCGCCGCGGCCGGAGACGATGGCGGTGTTGGACGACATCCGGGGATGGTACCCCTTCGGCTGGGCCGTCGGTACCGGCCGATCGCCGAGTGGTGGCTCCGGCCACCGGAGGGTCGCCGCTGCTCGCCGCCGCGCCGTGCTCGCGTCTCCCCTCGCGTCACCTCTATATAGATGCGGCGGCGATCGGACAGCGGTCGTGCGCCGCGCCCGAGGTGGCCCTGCACGGTCCCGAACCGGCTCCTGCTTCAGGGTCGTCGGACGCCTTGACCCTCGCGGAGGGCTCGCCTACATTACCCGACCCTTCGCTGACCGACACCGCGACGCGGCCTGGCGGCGCGAAGGAAAAGCCTGGATCTGGTTGACAAAGCCGACCAGAAACGGTACTATAAGAGGCTGGATGCGACGGCGGTTGCCGCCGACGCAATGCTGATTGACAAGTGACGGACGAGGGGCGGTCAGTGGCTCGCAAGGGCGGCTGGCTGCAATGGGAAACGAATCCAGCGTGCGATGCTGGGCGCTCCGGCGCTCGGTCGCGCACGACGAGATTGCGTGTCGATTCACATCAAGTGGATCAGCCTAGAGCTTAGATCTATCTGCGCGCGTTGTGCTTGACTGAGTTGGTGTAGTCAAGCGACAGAAGGCCAGTGGGGGATGCCTGGGCACACGGAGGCGATGAAGGGCGCGGTAAGCTGCGATAAGCCGGGGGGAGCCGCACACAGG
>JAESGR010000884.1_pt1 | contig 13342 bp, 8 predicted proteins | sample 9269771 | NCBI WGS metagenome assembly JAESGR01 (sample SAMN15739572, study PRJNA653492) | algae metagenome | isolation source: Chroococcus sp. CMT-3BRIN-NPC107 and co-occurring heterotrophs from well... | place: USA: Clark Mountains Wilderness, California | collected 2010-04-18
CTCCGGCCGCTGCAGACGCAGCACCAGCTCGATCAGCTCTTCCTTGCTCAGTCGCTCAAGATCGCCCCGGCCCATCAGTGCAGGGAATCAGCGATCCGCCCACGCCGCAAGGGGGTGGGTAATTACCCCATGATCTCCCCCACCTTTCTCGAGCACTTCGCCCTCGTGGCTGCGCTGGCCGGTCTCGCGGCCGTGATCTGGGAGATCGCCGTGAAGGACGCGAGCCTGTTCGGCGCGATCGTCACCGACGTGCGCGGGATGGCGGAGCCGACCGTGCCGGCGGCCCCGCGCGGCTTCGCTCCGGCGTCGGTCACCCTCGGCGCGGCCGCCAACAGCAACGGCCTGCGCAAGGCCGCCTGAGCTCCGGCCCGCCCACGCAACCACTGGTTCGAAAAGGCGCCGCGACGGCGCCTTTTTCTATGTCCCGCCGGGGAGCGGATCAGCCGCCGTGGAAGCCTTTCAGCCGCGGCTCGTCGCGGCCGATCGGCGCCGCGAAATCGGCCGTGCGGGCCGCCTCCAGGACCCGGTCGATGAAGGCCGCGTATGCCTGCCGGCGCTTCTCCGGCATCGCGTCGGGGCTCTGCGCCAGTCCGTCCGGATCATTGCCGAGGAGCGGCGCCGCGAGGTGCGGCTCCTCGGGGTGGAGGAAGATCGCCTCCTTGAATCCGGTCAGCTCCCCGACATGGTGCCGGGCGCGCCCGAGCGCGAACCAGCCCTGCGCGTCGGGCGCGGAATCGATGCGGAGCCCGTGCACCACGGGAGCGTCGGCGAGCGCGTTCCGGGACGCGTCCTCGTCGAAGGCCGCCTGCGGGTAGACGGCCTCGACGCTGGCGCGGTCGTTGACGTTGGCCTTGTGCATGGCGCTCCGTCCCTTCCCTATCCGGCGCGGTCGTTGACGTTGGCCTCGTGCATGCTGCGCCGCCCCCTATTCCGCCGCCACCGCAGGCGCGAAGGCCGGCTCCGCCTTGGCGGCGCAGAACTTGAACTCCGGGATCTTGCCGAAGGGGTCGAGCTGCGGGTTCGTGAGCACGTTGGCGGCGGCCTCCGCATAGGCGAAGGGGATGAAGATCAGCCCCGGCGGGATCATCCCGTCGATGCGGGCCACGAGCTCGATCGCGCCGCGGCGGGTCGAGACCCGCAGGCGGTCGCCCGAGCGCAGGCCGATCCGCTCCATGTCGCGCGCTGAGACGTAGGCCACCGCCTCGGGTTCGAGGTCGTCGAGCACCTGCGCGCGCCGGGTCATGGAGCCCGTGTGCCAGTGCTCGAGTTGCCGGCCGGTGGTGAGCACCATCGGGTACTCGGCGTCGGGCTCCTCGGCGGGCGAGACGAGGCGCGCGGGCACGAAGCGGCCGCGGCCGTTCGCCGTCGGGAAGCCGTTGCCGAACACGATGTCGTGGCCGGGCTCGTCGGGCGCGTCGCAGGGATAGGTCACGGAGCTCTCGCGCTCCAGGCGGTCCCAGGTGATGTTGCGCAAGGACGGCATGGCCTGCGTCATCTCGGCGAAGACTTCGCGGGGATGGCTGTAGGTCCAGTCGAGCCCGAGCCCCCGGGCGAGGTCCACGATGATCCCAAGGTCCTGGCGCGCTTCCCCGGGAAGCGGCAGGGCCTTGCGGCCGATCTGGACCTGGCGGTTGGTGTTGGTGACCGTGCCGTCCTTCTCGGGCCAGGCCGAGGCCGGGAGCACCACGTCGGCGTATTTCGCGGTCTCGGTCAGGAAGATGTCCTGCACCACGAGGTGCTCGAGCTTGGCGAGCGCCTCCCGCGCATGCTGCACGTCCGGGTCCGACATGGCCGGGTTCTCGCCCATGATGTACATGCCGCGCACCCGGTCGGCATGGATCGCGTCCATGATCTCGACCACGGTGAGGCCGCGCTTCGGGTCGAGCCTGGCGCCCCAGAGGTTCTCGTAGAAGCCGCGCACGTCCGGATCCTCGACCGACTTGTAGTCGGGGAAGAACATCGGGATGAGGCCGGCGTCGGACGCGCCCTGCACGTTGTTCTGGCCGCGAAGCGGGTGCAGGCCGGTGCCGGGGCGGCCGATCTGGCCGGTGAGCAGCGCGAGCGCGATCAGGCAGCGGGTGTTGTCGGTGCCGTGGATGTGCTGGCTGACGCCCATGCCCCAGAAGATGATCGAGGCCTCCGAGCGGGCGTAGAGGCGCGCCACCTCGCGCAGGGTCGCGGCCGGGATGCCGCAGATCGCCTCCATCTGCTCGGGCGGGAAGTCCTTCACGTTCGCGGCGAGCGCCTCGAAATCCGTGGTGTTGGCCTGGACGTATTGCCGGTCGTAGAGCTCCTCCTCGATGATCGTGTGGATCATCGCGTTCAGCATCGCGACGTCGCGGCCGGGCTTGAACTGCAGCATGTGCGTGGCGTGCCGCATGAGCGCCGTGCCGCGCGGATCCATCACGACGAGCTTGGCGCCGCGCTCGGTCGCGTTCTTGAAGAAGGTCGCGGCCACAGGATGGTTCTCGGTCGGGTTGGCGCCGATCACCACGATGACCTCGGCATCCGCCGCCGCCATGAAGGGGGCCGAGACCGCGCCCGATCCGACACCTTCGAGCAGGCCCGCCACCGACGAGGCGTGGCACAGGCGCGTGCAATGGTCGACGTTGTTGGTCCCGAAGCCGGCGCGGACCAGCTTCTGGAACAGGTAGGCCTCCTCGTTCGAGCCCTTGGCGGAGCCGAAGCCCGCGAGCGCGTTGCCGCCGTGGGTGTCGCGGATCGCTTTCAGGCCGCCGGCGGCGCGCTCCAGCGCCTCCTCCCAGGTGGCCTCGCGGAAATGGGTGAAGGGGTTGAGCGGATCGATCGCGGTGTCGTGCTTCGAGATGCCGTCCTTCCGGATCAGCGGCACCGTGAGGCGGTCGGCGTGGTGGACGTAGTCGAAGCCGAAGCGGCCCTTCACGCAGAGGCGGTTCTGGTTCGAGGGACCCTCGCGGCCCTCGACCGCGACGATGCGGTCATCCTTGATCTGATAGGTGAGCTGGCAGCCGACGCCGCAATAGGGGCAGACCGAGTGGACCTCGCGGTCGGGCGCGTTGGTGAAGCGGCCGGCCTCGTCGACGAGGGTCGCGGGCATGAGCGCGCCGGTCGGGCAGGCCTGCACGCATTCGCCGCAGGCCACGCAGGTCGAGTCGCCCATCGGGTCGTCGAAGTCGAAGACGATCTTCTCGTTGGGGCCGCGAAGCGCCATGCCGATGACGTCGTTGACCTGGACCTCGCGGCAGGCGCGGACGCAGAGATTGCACTGGATGCAGGCGTCGAGCTGCACCGCCATGGCGGGATGGCTGAAATCCTTGGCCTTGTTCTCGCGCGCCACCGCGGGAAAGCGGCTCCCGGTGACGTGGATGTGGTCGGCCCAGTTCCAGAAGCGCGAATCCGGGTCGTGCGCGTCGCTGCGGTCGGGCTGGTCGGCGACGAGGAGCTCGAAGACGAGCTTCTGCGAGGCCTCCGCCCGCTCGGAATTGGTGTGCACCTTCATGCCGGGCGCGGGCTTCCTCACGCAGGAGGCAGCCAACACCCGCTCGCCCTCGATCTCGACCACGCAGGCGCGGCAATTGCCGTCCGGGCGGTAGCCGGGCTTGTGGGCGTAGCAGAGGTGGGGGATCTCGGTGTCGTGGCGCTGGGCGACCTGCCAGATCGTCTCGCCGGCCTGAGCCTCGACCTCGACGCCGTTGAGGGAGAATCGGATGCCGTCCTGCATGACGCGTTCCTCTTGTGGGGACGGGCCGGCGGAGCCGGCACCGTCCGATCCGTTCTTGCTCAGTAGCGCGCGGGCTTGCCGGGCGCAGGCTCGGACTGGCCCTCGGGCGCGGGCTTGATCTCGCCCGTCAGGTCCGCACGGAAATGCTTCATGACCTGCTTGACCGGGTTCATGGCGGCCTGGCCGAGACCGCAGATCGAGGCGTCGGTCATGACGCGGGAGAGCTCGTTGAGGAGCCCCTCGTCCCATTGCGGCTGATCCATGAGAACCACGGCCTTCTCGGTGCCGACCCGGCAGGGGGTGCACTGGCCGCAGCTCTCGTCCTCGAAGAACCGCATGAGGTTGAGCGCCACGTCGCGCATGTCGTCCCGGTCGGACAGGATCACCACCGCGGCCGAGCCGATGAAGCAGCCGTGCTGTTCCAGCGTCCCGAAATCGAGCGGGATGCTGTCCATGGACGCCGGCAGGATGCCGCCCGAGGCGCCGCCCGGAAGGTAGCCCTTGAAGCTGTGGCCCTCGGCCATGCCGCCGCAATATTCGTCGATGAGCTCGCGCACCGTGATGCCGGCGGGCGCCAGCTTGACGCCGGGCTCGCGTACCCGGCCCGATACCGAGAAGGTGCGAAGGCCCTTGCGGCCGTTGCGGCCCTGGCCGCCGAACCAGTCCGGCCCGTTCTCGACGATGTCGCGCACCCAGAACAGGGTCTCGACGTTGTTGATCAGCGTCGGGCGGCCGAAGAGGCCGACCTGGCTCGGGAACGGGGGCTTGTGGCGCGGCAGGCCGCGCTTGCCCTCGATCGATTCGAGCATCGCGGATTCCTCGCCGCAGATATAGGCGCCCGCGCCCCGGCGCAGGTGGATCTCGGTGTGGCGCGCGAGCCCCGCGGCCTCGACCTTCGCGATCTCGCGCAGGAGGATCTCGCGCACCTGCGGATACTCGTCGCGCAGGTAGATGTAGATCGCTTGCGCCTCGACCGCGAGCGCGCCGATCAGCATGCCCTCGAGGAAGCGGTGCGGGTCCTTTTCGAGATAGTGCCGGTCCTTGAAGGTGCCGGGCTCGCCCTCGTCCGCGTTGACCGCCATGAGGCGCGGGGCCGGCTCGGCGCGCACGAAGCGCCACTTGCGGCCGGTGGGGAAACCGGCGCCGCCGAGGCCGCGCAGGTTCGAATCCTCCAGCGCCTTGACGACCTCGTCGATCGGGCGGCGCCCGTCGAGAAGGTCGGTCAGCAGGCGGTAGCCGCCGCCTTCGCGATAGGCGCCGAAATCGACATAGTGCGGGATGTGGGGATGGACGTGCCCGTGGGCGACGTCGCGCTTCACGCTCTCGATCGTGGCGTGCTCGTGCAGCGCATGGCCGATCGCCACCACGGGGGCACGGTCGCAGCCGCCCATGCAGGGGGCGCGCACGACGCGCACCGAGCGCCCGAGGTCGGACTGCAACGCGGAGAGCAGGGTCTCGGCACCATTGAGCGCGCAGCTCAGGGAATCGCAGACCCGGACGGTCAGGAACGGCGGCGGCTCCTCGCCCTCTATGACCACGTCGAAATGGGCGTAGAAGGTCGCGACCTCGTAGACCTCGACGAGGGCGAGGCGCATGTCCTTGGCGAGCGCCGCGAGGTGGCGCGCGTGCAGGCAGCCGTAATGGTCCTGGATGAGGTGCAGGAACTCGATCAGGAGATCGGGCCGGCGCGGCCTGTCGCCGAGGAGCGCCCGGACCTCGTCGAGCGAGGCCTGATCGACCTGCCGCCCCCGCGGGGCGTTGCGGGTCTTCCGGCGGCCGGAGCCCGGATGGATGCTGCGGTCGGGGCGCCCCTGGTCGCGGGAGGGGCGTGGATCGTGGACGTTCATGACAATCCTGGTGCGCCGGAGGGAACGCCGCCCTCAGTGCTGAGGGCGGCGCCGTTGTCGTCGTCTTCAGGACAGGACGGGGCGGGCCGGACGAGGCCCTCCCCTTCCCGGGATCAGAGCAGGCCCGCGCCCCGCGCCCACTTGTACTTGGCGCCGAGCACCTCGACCGGAAGCTCGGTCGAGTAGGCATAGGCCGGGATGCCGTGGTCGTAGAGGTACTGCGCGGCTTCCTCGACCTCGACGTCGCCGGCGAGCGAGGCCACGACGGGCTTCACCTTGCCCTTGGCCTTCATCTCCTCGACGACCTCGACCATGAGCTTCGCGAACACCATCGGGGGCGTCACGATCGTGTGCCAGTAGCCGAGGATGAGCGCATGGATGCGGTCGTCCTCGAGCCCGAGCTTCACGGTGTTCTGGTAGGTCTTCGGGGGCTCGCCGCCCGTGATGTCGACCGGGTTGCCGGAGGCGCCGAAGGGCGGGATGAACTTCTTGAACGCCTCGTCGAGATCCGGCGGCATCTGCATGAGCGAGAGGCCGTTGTCGACGACGGAGTCCGAGAGCAGCACGCCCGAGCCGCCCGCACCCGTGATGATGAGCACGTTCTCGCCCTTCGGGGTGGGCAGGACCGGAACGCCGCGGGCGAACTCGAGGAGCTGGCGCAGCGACCGGGCGCGCACGACGCCGGACTGCTTGAGCACGTCCTCGTAGATCTTGTCGTTGCCCGCGAGCGCGCCGGTGTGCGAGGCCGCCGCCTTCGCGCCCGCCGAGGTGCGGCCCGCTTTCAGCACGATGACGGGCTTCTTCTTGGAGACGCGCTTGGCGGCTTCAGCAAAGGCGCGGCCGTCCTTCAGGTCCTCGCAGTGCTGGGCGATCACCTTGGTGTTCTCGTCCTGCTCGAAGAAGGCGAGCAGATCGTCCTCGTCGATGTCGGACTTGTTGCCGAGGCCCACGATCGCCGACACGCCCATCTTGGCCGAGCGCGAGAAGCCGATGATCGCCATGCCGATGCCGCCGGACTGCGACGACAGGGCCGCGGAGCCCTTCACGTCGTAGGCGGTGCAGAAGGTCGCGCAGAGGTTCTCGGGGGTATAGTAGAAGCCGTAGATGTTCGGCCCCATGAGGCGGACGTTGTACTTCTTGCCGACCTCGACGATCTCTTCCTGGAGCGCCGGCTCGCCGGCCTCGGCGAAGCCCGAGGGGATCAGCACCGCGCCGGGAATCTGCTTCTCGCCGCACTCGGTGAGCGCCGCGGCCACGAACTTCGCGGGGATCGCGAACACGGCCGTGTCGATGACGCCCTCGACGTCCTTGACGCTCTTGTAGGCCTTGTAGCCCAGGATCTCGTCGGCCTTCGGGTGGATCGGATAGATCTGGCCTTTGTAGCCGCCGTTGATGAGGTTCTTCATCACCGAGTTGCCGATCTTGCCGGCTTCCGCGGAGGCGCCGATCACCGCGACGGCCTTCGGCCGCATGATGCGGTTCATGGCCGTGACGATCTCCTCGTTGGAGCGCGTCACCGGGCGCGGCTTGGCGTCGAAATCGACCACGATGCGCACGTCGGCCGCGATCGCGTCGCTCTTCGTGGCGAAGACCGGATTGAGGTCGAGCTCGGAGATCTCGGGGAAGTCGGAGACGAGCTGGCTCACCTTGACGATGACGTCCGCGACCGCGTCGCGGTTCACGGGATCGCCGCCGCGGACGCCTTTCAGCATCTCGTGGGCCTGGATGCCGTCCAGCATGGAGAGCGCGTCCTCGCGGGTCGCGGGCGCGAGGCGGAAGGTCACGTCCTTGAGGACCTCGACCAGCACGCCGCCGAGGCCGAAGGCCACGAGCTTGCCGAAGGAGCCGTCCGTGATGGCGCCGACGATCACCTCGGTGCCGCCCTTGAGCATCTGCTGGACCTGGACGCCGTCGATCTTGGCGTCGGCCTTGTAGGCCTTGGCGTTCTTCAGGATGGTCTCGTAGCCCTGCGCCACCTCGTCGGCGCTCTTGAGCCCGACCAGCACGCCGCCGGCCTCGGTCTTGTGGAGGATGTCGGGCGAGACGATCTTCATCACGACCGGGAAGCCCATGCGGTCCGCGAGGCTCTTGGCGTCGGCGGCCGAGGTCGCGACCCCTTCCTGCGGCACCGGGATGCCGTAGGCATCGCAGACGATCTTGCCCTCGGGCGCGGTCAGCGCGTTGCGGCCATCGGCCTTCACCCGGGCGATGACGCTGCGGACCACCGCCTGGCGGCCGTCCGCCGAATTGTCCTGGGCATCCACTTTCAGAGCGGCTTCAGCCATCCGAATTCCTCCTCGCGTGCGTTGTGCTGGCTGGACGCGGTCGGCTGCACGCGGCCTGGTCCACGCCGATTCCTGTTGTCGCGGTGCCGGGGTCGCCTGGCCCGCAGGCCGCAATCCGACCCGTCCGGCGGCAGCGCCCGAACTCTCCCTGCAAGTTGGTATTTGGCATACCAAGTGCTCTGCATGTCAAGCGCGATTTGCGAGGCGGGCAGGCGCCGGGCGGGGCGCCGCCGAGCGCTCCGGGGTCCAAAAAAGCCGGGAAGCCTCGAGCTGCGCGCCTTTTGCCGCGGTCGGAGGGGGGCTATAGGTATCCCCCTCAGCCGGAACGCGGCTGCGCCGCCCGGGGCGGCGGACCGAGCGAGGGGGAAGCGTTGGTGGATTCCGCGGGGCCGCGTCCGAAGCTGAACATCGTGCCGATCGAGGCGAGCGCCAGTCTGAGGACCCGCGCCTACGACGCGCTCAAGAAAGCCATCACTGACATGGACATCTACGGCCAGATCGAGGACATCCGGCTCGACGAGCGCCAGCTCTCGCAGGACCTCGGGGTGAGCCGCACGCCGATCCGCGAGGCCCTGACCCTGCTGGAGCAGGAGGGCTTCGTGCGCGCGGTGCCGCGCCGGGGCATCTTCGTGGTGCGCAAGACCAAGCGCGAGATCATCGAGATGATCCAGGCCTGGGCCGCGCTGGAGAGCATGGCGGCGCGGCTCGCCGCGGAGCACGCCACCGAGCGGCAGGTCAAGGCCTTGCGCAAGCTCTTCAAGGAGTTTCAGGACGAGGCGCCCTCCGAGCACATGCACGAGTATTCGGAAGCCAACATCAAGTTCCATCAGACGATCGTGCAGCTCAGCGGCTCGAAGCTGATCGCCGGCATGATCGAGAACCTGTTCATCCACGTGCGCGCCATCCGCACCGTCTCGCTCCGGCAGGACAACCGCGCCGCGCGCTCGATCCGGGAGCACATGGAGATCATCGACGCGCTCGAGGCCCACGATCCGGATCTCGCAGAGCGCCTGGTGCGCAACCACACGCTCGGCCTCGCGGCCCATGTGGAGAAGCACGGGGTGTTCACGGAATAGCGCGGTCCCGGAGGGCCGGCGGTCCCGACCCGAGGATCCCCTCCGAAAGCGGGCGTGGCGGGAATGCCGCCGCGCCCGTCGCGTTTCGGGAGCCGGCCCCTGTCCGGCTCTGCCGATCACTCCGCAGCGATGCGCGGCACGTCGCCGGTGGCGCCGGAGGACAGCACCTCGTTGACCTGCTCCTCGGAGAAGTTCAGCACCGAGCGCAGGATCTCCTGCGTGTGCTCGCCGAGCAGCGGCGAGCGCACCACCTCGGTCGGGCTGTCCGAGAGCTTGATCGGGTTGCCGACCGAGAGGTAGGGACCGCGCTCGGGATGATCGACCTCGACGACCGTGCCGGTCTTGCGCAGGGACGGGTCCTCGGCGATCTCCTTCATGGACAGGATCGGCCCGCAGGGGATGTCGTACTGGTTGAGGATCTCCATGGCCTCGAACTTCGTCTTGGTCATGGTCCAGTCCTCGATGCGCCCGAAGATCTGGTTGAGGCGCGGCAGGCGGGCCGGCGGGGTCGCGAAGTCGGGGTGGGTCTTCCACTCGGGCTCGCCGATCACGTCGCAGATCTTCTCCCAGACGGGGGCCTGGGTGATGAAGTAGATGTAGGCGTTGGGATCGGTCTCCCAGCCCTTGCACTTGAGGATCCGGCCCGGCTGGCCGCCGCCCGAATCGTTGCCGGCGCGCGGAACCGCGTCGCCGAAGGGGACGCCCTCGCCGTACTGGCTGTACTCCTTGAGCGGACCGTGCGCGAGGCGCTGCTGGTCGCGCAGCTTGACGCGGCAGAGGTTGAGCACGCCGTCCTGCATGGCGCAGTCGACCCGCTGGCCGCGGCCCGTCGTGGTGCGCTGGAAGAGGGCGGCCACGATGCCGAGCGCCAGGTGGAGCCCGGTGCCGGAATCGCCGATCTGCGCGCCCGTCACGAGCGGGAGGCCGTCGCGGAAGCCCGTGGTCGAGGCGGCGCCGCCGGCGCACTGGGCCACGTTCTCGTAGACCTTGCAATCCTCGTAGGCGCCGGGGCCGAAGCCCTTGATGGACGCCACGATCATGCGCGGGTTGAGCTCCTGGATGCGCGCCCAGGTCAGGCCCATGCGGTCGAGCACGCCCGGCGCGAAGTTCTCGACCAGCACGTCGCAGGTCTTGATCAGGGCCTCGAGGACCTCCTTGCCCTTTTTGTGCTTGGTGTCGAGGGTGATGGAGCGCTTGTTGTGGTTCAGCATCGTGAAATAGAGGCTGTCCACGTTGGGAATGTCGCGGAGCTGGCCGCGGGTGATGTCGCCGGTGCCCGGACGCTCGACCTTGATGACGTCGGCGCCGAACCAGGCGAGAAGCTGGGTGCAGGTCGGGCCGGACTGGACGTGGGTGAAGTCAAGAACGCGAACGCCCTCGAGTGCCTTGGACATCTTGGTATCCTCTCGTGCTCGTCTGATGCTTATGGCGTGCGCGGCCCGCGTGGCGCGGGCCGCAGGTTTCGTGAAGCCGCCTTACTGCGTCGGCGGCTTCTTCTTGAGCTGGCTCTGCGGATTGAGGTTGCCGATGCGGCCGCTCTCGGAGCCCGCCGCCGGGTCGATCACCGCGTTGATGAGGGTCGGCTTGCCGGAATCCATGGCCTCGTTGACGGCGCGCCGCAATTCGTCCGGGCTCGTCGCGTTCACGCCGACGCCGCCGAACGCCTCAATCATCTTGTCGTAGCGGGCGCCCTTCACGAATACGGTCGTGGCCGGATCCTCGCCCGCCGGATTCTGGTCCGTGCCGCGATAGATGCCGTCATTGTTGAAGACGACGACGCAGACCGGCAGGTTGTAGCGGCAGATGGTCTCGATCTCCATGCCGGAGAAGCCGAACGCGCTGTCGCCCTCGACCGCGAGGACCGGGTTGCCGGTCTCGATCGCGGCGGCGATCGAGTAGCCCATGCCGATGCCCATGATGCCCCAGGTGCCGACGTCGATGCGCTTGCGCGGCTGGTACATGTCGATGATGCCGCGCGCGAGATCGAGCGTGTTGGCGCCCTCGTTCACCAGGATCGCGTTCGGGCGCTCCTTGATGACCGTGCGCAGCACGCCGAGCGCGCCGTGGTAATCCATCGGCGAGTTGTTGTTCATCAGCCGCGGCGCCATCTTGGCGACGTTCTCGTCGCGCTTCTTGGCCACGGTGGCGGCCCAGTCGGTCGGAGCGCTGCTCCAGTTGCCGCCGATCTCGGTCAGGAGCGCCTCGACGCAGGACCCGATGTCGCCGACCACGGGGGCCACGATCTCGACGTTCGAGTCCATCTCCTTGGGCTCGATGTCGATCTGGATGAACTTCTTCGGCGCGTCGCCCCAGCTCTTGCCCTTGCCGTGGGAGAGCAGCCAGTTGAGGCGGGCGCCGATCAGCAGGACGACGTCCGAATCCTTCAGCACCGTCGAGCGCGCGGCGCCCGCGGATTGCGGATGGGTGTCGGGCAGAAGGCCCTTCGCCATGCTCATGGGCAGGAAGGGAATGCCGGTCGTCTCGACGAGGCTCTTGATCGCCTCGTCGGCCTGCGCGTAGGCCGCGCCCTTGCCGAGGATGATCAGCGGCCGCTTGGCGCTCTTCAGCACCTCGACCGCGCGCTTCACGGCCGACGGCGCGGGGATCTGCGCCGGCGCCGCGTCGATGACCTTCACGAGCGACCTGCGGCCGGCCTCGGCCTCCATGACCTGGCCGAAGAGCTTGGCGGGCAGGTCCAGATAGACGCCGCCCGGACGGCCCGACACCGCGGCGCGGATGGCCCGCGCCACCGCGATGCCGATGTCCTGGGCATGGAGCACCCGGAAGGCCGCCTTGCACATCGTCTTGGCGATGGCGAGCTGGTCCATCTCCTCGTAGTCGCCCTGCTGCAGGTCGACGATCTCGCGCTCGGACGAGCCCGAGATCAGGATCATCGGGAAGCAGTTCGTGGTCGCATGCGCCAGTGCGGTCAGGCCGTTGAGGAAGCCCGGGGCCGAGACCGTCAGGCAGACGCCCGGCTTCTTGGTCAGGTAGCCGGCGATCGAGGCGGCGTAGCCCGCATTCTGCTCGTGGCGGAACGAGAACACGCGCATGCCCTCGGCCTGCATCATGCGGCCGAGATCGGTGATCGGGATCCCCGGCACGTTGTAGATGTTGGTGATGCCGTTGAGCTTGAGCGCGTCGATGACGAGGTGAAAGCCGTCCGTGAGCGTCTGCTCGGCTTCGGTTGCATTCACGTCGATGAGTTGCGTGGCCGCCGACATTCTATCGTTCCTCCGGGATACCCTTGATGGTCTGTTCTTCAGCCGGTCCCGGAGCGCTCCGCTCCGGGTCCCGACCGTGTTCCTCAGGTCCAGCCCGCAGACCTCGCAGCCTGCGCGCCCGACCTCGAAGCGGGGGCGTCAGTCCAGGTCGACATGCCGATCGACATGCTCTCCAAGCCTCAGCGTGTGTTCGCGGACGAGCCGCTCCGCGCGCTCGGCGTCCCGGGCCTCGATGGCTTCGATGATCGCGATGTGGTCGCGGATCGAGCGCTGCGCCCGGTCGCGCTCGAAGATCGTCTTGTGACGGATCGCGCGCACGTGGATGAAGAGGTTGTCGGTGAGCTCGGCCAGCAGCCGGGACCCGCTCAAGGCGATCACCGACTGGTGGAAGGCGATGTTGGCCGACGAGTACTCGTCGAGGTGGCCCATGTCGGGGCCCTGCGCGTCGAAGGCCGCGAAATGCTGACGCAGCGCGGCGATCCCGGCGTCGTCGCCGCGACCGGCCGCGAGCCGCGCCGCCATGCTCTCGATCGCGGCCCAGGCCTGGATCATTTCGATGATCTCGCGCTTGGTCTTGCGCACCACATGGATGCCGCGGCGGGGAACGGTGCGCACGAAGCCCTCCCGCTCCAGCATCGCGACCGCCTCGCGGATGGGGGTGCGGCTGACGCCGAGGCGCTCGGACAATTCGCGCTCGTCGAGCCGGATCGGCTCGGGCGTGCTGTAGAGGTCCATCCGGGTGATGGCGTCCTTGAGGGCCGAGTAGGCCTTGTCCTTGTAGCTGACCTCGGCGGGCAGGCGCGAGATCACGAGGACCTGTCCGCCCCCCTCGCCTGTCTCAAGGTCTGTCTCGAGGCTGTTCACGCCGCATTCCCGGTTGCTTGCGTCTTGTGCATTCCAAGTGTTCTGAATTTGGCATACCAGATACCAAGTGTCAACGCGAAGGCCGGTCTTGCGTACAAGCTTGGCGGAAGGCGTGCAGCACCGAAAAGGAACGGGCGGAGAGGCGCCCTCCCCGCCCTGGGCCCTGGCCTCACGGGCCCGAATCAGGCCGCTTGGCGCTTGTTCAGAAGGTCGCTCAGCGTCTTTCCAAGGCGTGCCGGTGAGGGTGAGACGCGGATGCCGGCCTCTTCCATGGCTGCGATCTTGTCGTCCGCGCCGCCCTTGCCGCCCGAGATGATCGCGCCCGCATGCCCCATCCGCCGGCCCG
>JAESGR010000885.1_pt1 | contig 13339 bp, 12 predicted proteins | sample 9269771 | NCBI WGS metagenome assembly JAESGR01 (sample SAMN15739572, study PRJNA653492) | algae metagenome | isolation source: Chroococcus sp. CMT-3BRIN-NPC107 and co-occurring heterotrophs from well... | place: USA: Clark Mountains Wilderness, California | collected 2010-04-18
TGGCGGTTGTCCGGCTGCCGTTTCAGAGCGGTTCCGGAGGTTTCAGCGTTGATTTTCCGGTGCGCGGCGCTAGCGCAGGGCGTGGAACGACGCATCCCCGTTATCCTGGCCGCCCTCTGCGTTCTGCTGGCGCTGATGTGCATCACCATCGGCCTGGCCTTCCGGGCGGCCAACGCCGAGGCGCTCTGCTGGCGCGCCTACGTGGAGAACGGCGAGCATCCGCCGCAGGGGGATTGCCGCAGACGCAGCCCATGGACTTTCTGAGGGCGGTAGGCGCCTCGCACGCCCCAAGCCGTGTCCCGCAAGGCTGCGGCGCGCCACCCGAACGCGCCTTTGCGCTCCGCTTGGCGCTGCTGAGGCGGCAAGCTTCGGGTTGACGCGGTCCCCCACCCCGCAGAGATTGAATCTTGCGCCCACAAGTGGCGCTGCGTTCTGCGACGCCAACGAGCCGATCTGACTGTCGCCCGCCGCACCCCCAGCTGGCGGGCGATCCTTTTTCTACCCTCACTGGATGCGAGCGCGCGAGACGCCCTCGCCGGGCCGCAACGTCCGTCAGCTGCGGCCGCCGCCGGACGGGAACGCCGGCCGTGTCTCCCAGCTGCGCTGACCACAGCTGCAGCGGTGGGTGACGAAGCGCGCGACCCGCCGAACCCCTGTGCGGTGATCTCCGACGCGGAGCAGATCAGCAGCAGGCGCACGCCCTTGTGCTGCTGATAGTGGAAGAGCGGAACGCCTTCGTCGTCCGTCATGGCGCGAGCCCCAGCTCGAGCGCCAACCCGGAGAAACCTCAACCGGATATCCGCTCCGGGCGCAAGTGCGAGCCTCCCGTAGCCGCAGGCCGAAAGCTCAAGGACTTCTCGATCGCTGCAGGGCGCTGGTGCGGGCGGCCTGGCCGCCCGACCACCCAGCGAATCTGGCGGCTTTGCAGCCGGGTCCCGCGCCGTGAGGCGGCTGGCGAGCGCCAGCGCGAACTCACCGGCCGAGCAGTCTCCTGGCCTGCGCGACCGCATCGATGGTGGCTCGGCAGCGATCGTAGTTGCGGAACTGATAGGTGAGCCGCACATAGGTCGTATCGGCGTCCGGAGCGCGCGCTTCCAGTCGCACCGCAGCCACCTCGCCGGAGATGACGGGGGTGGCCAGCGTCCCCCAGTCCGCACGCAGCTCTCGTTGCCCTGCCGCAAGTGCGGCGGCGTAGTCCGAGGGCTCCTTGAGCACAGAGGCGGGCGCCAGACGATCCCGGCGGATCGCCGTTCCGTACTCGTGGCTAAGCACCCTTTCCGTGTGAGCGAAAATCGCCTTTGCGCCGGCTCCTCCGCCGTCGAAGGAGCGGCGCGGCGTCACCATGATCACCGCGCACACGCCCTCGTCCCGGGTCGCCACCACCAGTACCGTCTCAAAGGGGCGCTCCGGCGGAGCCGGCGGCGAGATCCTGTAAAGTCCGACGGTCGCCGTCGCCTCGTGGGCGAAGCGGGCGAGCGGCGCGCCCATGTCTATGCCAAGCGGCCCCGCGGCCGCCGCGCAAGGCGCGCCACAGCACAGTGCCAAGGCGGCGAGCGCCACGGGTGCGTCAGTGCGCATCGGGGCGTCTCCCCCGCCCGGGCGACGGCGCTCGTCCTGCGCCCGCGGCCGCGATCTCCCAGCGTGCAGCCTGCCGGGTCGGCTCCAGGCCTGAGGCGATGACCGTTCCGCTTCGGTCGAAGACACGCCAGGACCAGCCGTTCTCGCGTTCGGCCACCGAGTAGGCGAAAGCCTCGCGGACTCGATCTGAGCCTTCATCCAGGCCGAGGGGTTGGCGAGACACAGGTGAGCCAGCAAGCAACCAGATGCCCCTGCGGTCTCAGGCGGCGTCCGCATCCAGCATGGGCGCCGCCCGCTCGTCGGCGTCCGCTGGCGATCTTTGTTCGAGCGCGACAACGGTGGCCGTGGGCCTGGTGACCGCTTTGGTGCGCTCACCCCGCGCCTCAGGCTGATCGACGAAGATCGCCAGAGCTTCCCGCGCCCGGTTGACGCGGCTCTTCATCGTTCCGACGGGCACCCCGGCGGCGGCGGCGGCGTCCTCATAAGAAAGGCCGCTGCCCACGACCATGAGCAGAGCCTCGCGCGCCTTGGGCGACAGGCGGTCCATGGCCGCAAGCACCTCGCTGTAGCGGGCGTTCCATTCCTGCTCCGGTTCACGGCCGAGCGAGATGGCGGCGGGCGAGTCCAGGTCCACGGTGTTGAAGCAGCGACGCGATGCGCCGGATTTCACGACGTTGACGAGGATCCTAAAGATCCAGGCCTTGAAGTGGGTTTCTTTCTGGTAGGTGTGCCGGGAGCGCCAGGCCCGCAGGAGCGCTTCCTGCACCGCGTCGTCGGCGTCGGCCGCCGATTTCAAAAGGCTCATCGCATAACCCCGACGAGCCGGGATTGACGCATGCAGCTGCGCCTTGAAGTTGTCGTCCACCTACTCGCCCCACATCCCCATGGGTGCGGCGCAGCACGCCGGACTCAGACTCGTTGAACGCCACTTTTAACAGGTCGTTAACTGCGCGCGACCCCTGATTGGGGCAGAAATGTGTTCGGCAGCTCATTCGTCTGTGATCGGGTGTCGCACGGCACATATCGATGCTCTCTGCAATCGGCTCGACTCAGGATTGCGACGGTTCCACCCGGTAGTCGCCCCCCTCCGGGCGCACTTCAAGTAGGTCGATTCGCCGACCAGCGTCGGACCTGGCGATATGCGCCACCAGGCGCAACGCCTGACCCAGGGCGCGGCGCGGCGGGCGCACCGCGACCTCCGCCACCAGGTCCTCGAACCGGACGAGCGCTTCGGCGGCGCTGTTGGCGTGGATCGTGGAGAGGCCGCCCGGGTGGCCGGTGTTCCAAGCCTTGAGCGTCTCCAGGGCGGCGGCGCCGTCCCGCAGCTCGCCGACGACGATCCGATCGGGGCGCATGCGCAGTGCGTCGCGGACGAGGTCAGCGACGGTCACAGGCTTTGGCTGGCGGCGGGTCAGGCAGGCCACGCTGTCCCAGGCCGAGCATTGCAGCTCCGGGACGTCCTCGACCAGGAAGACACGGTCCTGCGCGAAGGCGGGCTCGGCGAGGATGGCGTTGGCCAGGGTGGTCTTGCCCGAGCTGGTGCCGCCGCTGATCAGGAGGTTCTCGCGCCGAAGCGCAGCCAGCCGGAGACGGTCTGCGCCCTCGGGCGTCAGCGCGCCCATGGCGACATAGCTGGCGAGGCCATAGATCACCGGCGGCCGCTTGCGGATGGAGTAGGCCGCTGCGGCGGTGACCGGCGGCAGGAAGCCCTGGAACCGCTCCCCCGTCGTGGGCAGAACGCCCGAAACCCGCGGATCTTCGCGCCGGACCTCCTCACCCATGTAGTCTGCGATCAGGCGCACGACCCGCTCCCGCGCCTCCGGGCTTGACCGCTCGCCGGTGTCCGAGCGGCCAGATCCCAGCCGGTCGAGCACGATCCGCCCGTCAGGATTGGCCATGATCTCCACGACGTCCGGGTCGTGGAGCGCGTCGAGCGCGGCCTGCCCCAGCGCGTGGCGCAGCGCCTCCAGCCTCCGCTCGGCCGCGATCGGATGTTCGCCGGCGCGGCTCATGGCGCGGGCGACTCAGGTGCGGGCGCCTCAGGAGGGAGCGGCTCAACTTCGGGCGGCGGGCGGGCCGGCCCCGACGAGATCTTCGCCGCCACTTCGTCGAGCAGCCGCTGAAGCCGCACCTCGACGGCGGCCTGGAGGAGCGGGTCGCGGTCGTCCGCCGTCTCGGGGAGCCTGGTCAGGATCAGCCGGGTGAGCGCAAAGACCAGCTCCTCGATGATCCGCAGGTCGCGGACGGTGAGCCGCATGTGAGTGTGGAGCCGTCGCTCCAGGTTGAGCAGCCGGTCATCGGGATCTGCCGGGATGCGCCCGGAGAGGCCGCGGGCGATGGCCTGACGCGCCGCCTGGCTGCGGCTCTGGCGGCGGAAGCGCGCTTCGCGGTCGAGCGCCTCCACCTCCGCCTCGGAGAGGAAGGCCTGCACGCGGACCATGCCGGCTTCGGACGCAGGCGCCACGATCACCGGCTCCGGATGTCGGCGAGGGCGGCGTCGGTCGCCGCCTGTTCCTCGCGCCAGATGCGGGCGGCGTCCTCGCCGCGCCTCTCGCTCATCATCGCGCGCTGCTCGGGAAAGAGGTCCAACTGGCGGTGAGCGGCGAGGCTAAGGGCGCGCCGCCCGGCCCAGGGATGCGGCCGTGGCGGCGGCGCATCGAGCCCCGCCGCCTGGCCCGGCGGCGGGAGCAGGGCGCGGCTTCGGAAAGGCTCGAGTTCGTCATAGCGGATCTTGCGCGTCCGGAACGGCCGCCGCCCGGCGACGAAGGTCAGCTGTTCGTCGTCGGGGAGTCCCCTCACCTCGCCGGGCTCGAGCAGCGGGCGGTCCACGAGGGACCGCGACACCGAGCTTCGACCGGACGCCAGCCCGGTGGGCGAGCTCAGGGTCATGCGGGCCTCGGAGACCGTTCCGGTCAGGCGGGAGACCTTCTCCTGGGTCAGCGGGTCGAGGGCGGAGAAGGCGGTGTAGACGAAGCAGTTGTCGAGCAGGGTGTTGTGCGGGCCGTAGGTCTCGACGATGTCGTTGAGGCTCTGCGCGGCGAACATGGCCTTGATCCCGTAGCCGCTCATCAGCCGCAGGCTCTTCTCGAAGAAGGCCAGCCGGCCCAGCAGCGGGAACTCGTCCATCGCCATCAGAAGCTTGTGACGCTTGGGCCGGCCCGCAGCGTCCCGCTGTTCGTCGGCGGTCAGGGCCTGTGCGGCGGCATAGAACAGCAGCCGCACCAGGGGCCGCAGCGCCTGCTGGTCGGCCGGCGAGACCTGGATGTACAGCGACACCGGAGCCTCGGCGCACATGAGGTCGCCGACGGCCAGGTCCGAGCCGGAGAGCGCCCGCTCCAGGTCGTCGCCGGCCAGCCACTTCAGGTACGAGCGCGCGGTCCCCTGCACCGAAGTCCGGAACCGGTCGTGCATGGCGCAGTAGCCCTGGACGGCCCGTTCGATGAAGGGGTGGGTCTGCGGCTCTCCGTCGAGTCCCGGACGGTGCAGCGTCTTGAACATCGTTTCCGCCGTCCGGTCGAGGTCGGCGAGGAGCCGAACGACGGTCGGGAGCGTCTTCTCTTCGTCCGGAGCGCTGTAGAGAACGTGCAGGATCAAAGCCTCTAAGATCTCCGCGGCCGCCTTGTCCCAGATGGCCTCGTCCTCGCGGGCGCCGCCGGGATCGGCCAGGATGGAGACGAGCCGCTGCACCTGCGCGACCTCCTGCGGCCCGGGCTGGATCTCGGCCAGCAGGTTCAGGCGGGCCGACGCCGGATCCCGGGGATTGAAGTAGAGGGCGTGGCTAAACCCTGAGCGCCAACCGGCGCTCTCGCGCCAGAGCTCGCCCTTCGGGTCGTGGATCAGGGCGCTGGCGGTCCAGCTGAGGAGGCTCGGCAGGACATGGCCCCTCCCCTTGCCTGCGCGGGTGCCGCCGGTGACGAGGGTGGGCCGAAGGTCGGGTGTCGCCAGGACCCGGCCCTCAAACTCCCCCAGTATGCAGCCGGCTCCCGAGAGCAGGCCAGCCTTGCGCGCCTCGCGGAGCGTACCCCAGCCGCGGCCGCGCCTGTCCCGCGGCAGCGCTTCCCCGAAGAGTAGAGGCAGGGCCACGCCGAGCCCGAACCCGATCAGCACGAGGGCGAGGCCGCCGCCCCAGGCGTGGGGATGCTGGTCGCCGTAATCGCCTCGCCACACGAAGAAGGACCATGGCGCGTAGAGCGCGGCGCCCGAGCCGAGCCTTAGCCCCTGCCCGAAGGCTTCGGGCCAACCGAAGAGCCAGGCGGTATACTGGGTCGCGGCCGCAGCGCCGGCGCAGGCGCCGACCGCGAGTGTCAAGATACGGATTGCAGGTCCCAACGCCGCCTCCGTCCAGAATGCAGGAAGGCTACCGAGGCGGCGGCGCGGGCCGAAAGAAGATGCGCGCGATGGTGGAATATATCCCACCGGACGCGCATGGGATGGCAGGCCGGGCGCCCGCAACACCCTCAGCCGCGCGGGGACGACGGCACTGTCAGTGTCCATGCGCCGGTGGGGAGCCGAAAGCGCGGCGCAATATAGTCCGCAGGAGGAGAAACGTCGGTTAGACTCGTCCCGACTCTTGCATCGCCAGGCACCGAGTGAAGACCAGCCTCGACCATCTTCCCGAAGCGAAGCGGACCGACCTCGCCCGCGCGGTGGAGGTGCTGTTCGCCGAGTTCGAGGACGCGCTGAAGGGCCGGAACGCGCCCCATCGGAAGCAGGGGCGCATCCTGAAGGTCATCCTCTACGGCAGCTATGCCGGAGGAGACTGGGTCGACGATCCGGTGGGCGGCTATCGCTCCGACTACGACCTCCTCGTCGTCGTCAATCACGAAGAGCTGGCGGACCTGACGGAGTACTGGGGCGGCGCGGACGACCACCTGCTGCGCGACTACCAGATTTCCCGCACGCTCTCGGCGCCCGTGAACTTCATCGTCCACTCGCTGGAAGACGTGAACAAGCAGCTCCGGTGTGGGCGCCCGTTCTTCGTGGACATCGTGCGGGATGGCGTGGCGCTGTACGAAAGGCCGGGTCATTTGTTTGAGGAGCCGCAAGCGCTCTCGCCCCAAGACGCCCGAACTCAGGCTGAAAGTTATTTCAATCAGTGGTTCCGGAGTTCCAATGCTTTCGCGAGCATGGCCAGCCACGCGTGGAAAGAAGGAAATGTGAAGGAAGCGGCGTTCGCGCTACACCAAGCGACGGAACGCCTCTACCATTGTGTCCTTCTCGTCCTGACACTCTACAGCCCGAAATCTCACAAACTCAACTTCTTGCGTTCACAAGCGGAACGTTTGGCTCCAGATCTCATCCCGGTTTGGCCGCGACACACCAAGTTCGATCAACGAGCTTGGGAGCTCCTCCGTCGCGCCTACGTCGACGCTCGCTACTCGCCTCATTACAGGATATCGGACGAGGAGCTTGCTTGGTTGGTAGAGCGTGTCGCAACGCTTAAGGAGGCGGTGGCGGCTGTCTGCGCACCCCAGATCGCAAGCCTTCGTTCCAACCAGCTGCCTAGTTGATGAACATGAAGGCAGAGACTCGGGCGAACAGCTGCTCGCGCGTGCTGACCCCTAACTTGGAGTAGACCCGCTTCAGGTGGGTGCGGACCGTCAAGACGGGCTTTTTTGGAGGATCTCCGCGATCGCCGCCGGTGTATAACCCTGCAGCAGGAGTTCGATGACCCGGTGCTCCGCGGGGGTGACGCCGAAAAGGGGCTCGAGATCGGGGCACTCGACTGGCAGTCGCTCGGAGACGGCGCGGATCGTCAGCGCCATCAGCGAGCTTGGTTCAGGCTGCAGCGGCTGCACCAGTACGAGTGTCGCTAGGTCGCGGCCTGCGCAGAGAACGGTCAGGCGAGCCTCCGCCCCGAGCCCCTCGACCAGCGCGCTTAGCCCCTCCTGCCCTTCCCGGTCGGCGCAGGCGAGCTTGCTGGCACGCACTACTCCGTCGCAGGCGGGTGTCGTTCCGCTTTAACGGTAGCAATCCCTCAAGGGAGCGACTGTAGAACTTCGGGATGGATTTGGGTCCGTTAAACCGCCGCTCCGTCCGGCGTCTCACAGGGCTTCAGGAGACGTCCTCGACGTCCCGGGTCTTGAACCTTCTCGCCATTCGGCGGCGCTTCAAAGCGCTTCCCGAGTTGGCGGAAGCGCCGCTGTTCCAGAACAGGCTGCTCAACCAGAGCATCATCCTGAAGCACCGGCTGCGGGCCAACGAACTCGGCCAGTTCCTGGCGCCCCGCTCGACGGCGACCAAGATCCTCGTGCCGATCGACCCCACGGACCTCAAGAACGGCGCGCGTTACCTCTTCGTCGGCCAGCAGGACTTCGCGGCCGTGGCCCATTCCATGTTCGGCGAGGCGCTCAAGCCTGAGGCGCGGGACCGGATCGTGCTCGATGTCATGGATGAGCTGCCCTCTCTCGACCCGTTCCTGCTGAGGGAGAAGCTCCGGCAGATCGGCGTCGAGCCGGCGCGCGCCTACTTCGCGGTCTCTGACGCCGATACACAGAAGATGTTCCAGTTCGTGCGGCGCGAGGTGTCGTCTCTGATCGAGATGTCCGGGGAGGAAGGCGGCGGGCTCTCCACCGACAAGTTCGTCCGCAAGTTGCTCTCCACCTCGCCAGACAGCAGCTTCGCGCCCCTGCGGGAGGTCCTCGGGCTCGGCGAGCGGGACTATGAGGAGGGCATCTTCGCCTGGCGCGGCTTCCTCTACTACAAGTGGGCCATGGCCGACATCCTGAAGCCCATCTCGGAGGTCGCGAGGGAGATCCTGGCCGCGCAGCCTCAGGGGTACCGGAGCGCGGAGGTGGCGACTTACCTGCGAGAAGCCAAGCTCAGGATCGTGACCGCGCTGAACAGCTTGGCTAAGGATGTCACAGCCAATCTGGCGATCTACGACCGGGCTTACGCTGAGCTGACGAGCGGGCGGCCTGCCGCCTTCCGCGAGTTCCTGCTCGCTGCACCTCAGCTGTTCAGCGGGCTGGGCGTGGCGCTCGGCGCGGTGCAGCACATCGCGAGCTACTGGCGATACCGGTTCGCCGTCGGCGCCCCTCAGACGGTGTCGGGCCTCGAACTCATGGACGTCTTCCTGGACTTCGAGGCCAGCCTGGCGATCAGCAAGCATTCTCCCAAGTCCGGCGACCTGACGCCGCTCCCTGTGGCCTACCTGGACGCTGGCGAAGCCGCTTAGGGCCTCGCGCTCAGCTATCGCCGATGGAGCCTCGTTGCGGAGCGCGCACTCACCGGACGGTCCCTCAGAACGCGCGCGTCTCACCCTCTGCTAGAGGGAAGGATATTTCGCAGGAGAAGCCTTCGGGCAGGTAGCGGCGCGCGAGCCGGCCGCGGAGGTCTCCGGTGACCAGGCGGTCAATGAGGCGCGCGCCGAAGCCTAGGTTGGTCGGCGCGGCGGCTGGCGGGCCGCCCGTTTCGCGCCAGATCAGCGCAAGCTCGCCCTGGACCAGCCGCCACTGGACGTGCACCTGGCCTTCAGGGCCGGACCAAGCGCCGTGCTTGGCCGCGTTGGTGGCGAGTTCATGGAAGATGAGGCCCACGCCGAGCGCCTCGGAAGAGCGCAGACGGACAGGCGGGCCGGTGAGCAGCAGCCGGTCGGAGAAGGTCGACAGCTCGCGCACGAGCAGGAGGTGGAGGTCCGCGCTTGTCCAGGCGGCGGCCGTGAGCACGTCGTGCGTGCGCGCGAGCGCCAGGATGCGGCCTTCGAACGTGTGGATGAATGTCGGCAGGTCAGGCGAGCGCCGAGCGGTCTGCCTGGCGATGGACTGCACTGTGGCCAGGTTGTTCTTCACCCGGTGATTGAGCTCGTCCATCAGCAGCTTCTGCTGGTCCCGCGCCGCCACCTCTTCCGTCACGTCGCGCACCGTGCCGATGACGCGGATGGCGGCGCCGTACTCGAAGATCACCTGGCCAGACCCGCGCACCCAGCGCCAGTCGCCGGTCCGCGCCAGCGCACGGTGGAAGGTTGAGTACTTCCCGTCGTTTTCGCCGCGCAACGCGCGTTCGTAGCTGTCCGCCACCTCCTGAGCTTCGTCGGGGTGAAGCCTCGACCTGTAGGTCGCCAGGTCCACCGTCCCGTCGGGATCGACGCCGAAGAGCTCGCGGGTCCGCGCATCCCAGATCACCACGTCGGCCGGAATGTCGTACTCCCAAATCCCAAGCCCCGTGGCCTCCAGCGCCGCTTCGAGCCGCTGGCGCTGGCGCTGCGCGTCTAGTTCGGCGCGCTTGCGGTCGGTGATGTCGACGAGGACGAAGCTGACCCTGGGAACGTCGCCGGCGAGAGGCGTGAAGGCGCCCAGATACCACGCCTCGCGGCCGCCGTGGGTGAAAGGGTACTCGAGCGTCTGCGGGGTCCGGCTCTCCCAGCAGGCGCGCAGGGTGCGCATCCTGCGGCGGATGTCCCTTGCGGAGAGCCCCAGGTCGGCGCCGGACAGCCCCTGCATCTGCTCAGGGGTCTTGCCGTAGACACGCGCGGTGTTGGCGTTCGCGAGCACGTAGCGGTAGTCGTCGCCGCGCAGCTCGAAAACGCCGGCGGACACCGTGGTGGACTCGAAGAGGGCCGCCAGCAAGCCTTCGGAGGGATCTGACGGCGCCTGCGGGGCCGCAACCGTTAGCGAATCGGAGCTGATATCGTTGGGCAAGCACGGCCTCGGCGAAGGGCTGGCGGCCGGGAGCGGCGCGCCTGCCCATGCATCTCCAGCTTAGCCGGGCCCGCCAGTCAAGAAAGTGGGGCCCGAGCCAGAGTTCGGCCCCCTCGGGATCTCCGATGGCCTCGCGATCCCCTTGCACGCCCGAGCCGTGAAGGCAGGGCGGGAAGCCTCGATCCTTCAGTGCTCAAGCTTGTGGGAGGTTCAGAGGTTTTGGAGCTTCGGGACTCGCTACCTCTGGCGGGTGGCGAGGGGAAGCCCTGCGCTGACATCCAGCAAGGAGGTTCGCCCTCTCCTGCTAGGCTCCGGAGCGTTCTAGATGCACGCGCAAATCGCTCCTCGCGAACAGGTCCGGCGCTCCGGCGCCCGGGGGCGTTGACCGGCGCAGGTGTGAGGTTCAACGGTTGGGGCGGCTCAACGGGTCAGAGGACTTGAGAGGCGGGTGTGAGTTCAGCAGCGGACGAGGCCGACATCATCGACCGAATCTACGAAGCCGCGGCTTTCGGCGACCTTTGGCCCACCGTCATGGAGGAAGTTTCCGAAGCGGTGGACGCCCATGCGGCCTGCATGTTGGTGCGCACCGCAGATGCATGGACCGGACTGGCGCCCTCCCCGTCCATCGACGAGGCCGTCAGGGCCTATGCCGAGACAGACATCCCCCTGCGCACGAGCACGACGGCGCGGTTGATAGGCGCCAATCGGCCCGGCTTCGTCACTGACGAGGACCTGTTCTCGCCCGAGGAGTACCAGGCGGACCCCTACATCGCCGAGTGGGCGATGCCTCAGGGACTGTACCATGGCGCGGCGAGCGCCATCCACGTCCCCACAGGCGATTTCGCCGTCGTGCAGATCCACCGCCGCCTGGGCGCTCCGCCGTTCGACCCAGACACGGTCGCTTTGTTGGACGCTCTCAGGCCTCACTTGGCCCGGTCCGCCGCCTTGGCCGCGCGATGGCGGCTGGAACGGCTGCGCGTCGCCGTCGAGGCTATGGACCTGCTTGGCCTCCCGGCGGCGGTGCTGAACGCCTCCGGGCGCGTGCTGCTGGCGAACTCGCTGCTGGAAAATCGCAAGGACCTGGTCACGTGGCGCCCGGGCGACCGTCTGGCCCTGCACCAGAAGGCCGGCAACGATCTACTGCAGCAGGCCGTATCGGAGCTCGCCGACGCATCAGCGGCGGCGCGCCATCGCCATCCGCCGGTCCCTGAGCGCTGGGCCGGCCGTCGCCCACCTGACACCCCTGCGCGGGGCTGCCCGCGACCTGTTTGGCGGCGGCCTGGCGCTCCTGACCATCACCGAGCTGGACGCGCGGGGTTGGCCAAACGCCGGCATCCTTCAGGGCCTGTTCGACCTCACGGCCGCCGAGGTGCGGGTGGCGGCCGGCGTATCGGCCGGCCAAACGACTGACGAGCTCGCGCGAAGTTTTGGGCTGAGCCCCGGGACGATCCGCACGCAGCTCAAGGCCGTCTTCGCGAAGACGGGTGTGCGACGGCAAAGCGAGCTCGCGGCGCTGCTGGCGCCGCTCGCCGGGGGACCTCCCGATCGGGGCGGATGAGCGGGAGAGAGGCCGGACTGCCTGGTCAGGACGTCGCGGGGCCAGCCACGTCGCAGGCGCGAAAACAAGCGGGCATTAATGGAGGCGTTGCGAGAATGACCTCCTCGCGTCCCGAGCCGGCCGCGGCAGGATCAATCTCCTCCACCAGGCCGCGAACACCGCGCCCGCCAACGCATGACCAGCGCGGGCAGGAGCGCCGCGCAGATGCCCGCCACGCCCGCGAGCACATCGAGGAGGCTGGCGCTTCGACCGATAGCCGGCAGCCTCTGAAGCCCCTCGATGACAAGGCCGAACCCGAGCATCGCGCCGGCGAGCAGCGCCAGGTTGAGCCTTGGCGCGGCGCAGGCGGCGGAAAGCGAAAGGACGTAGAAGGCCAGGAAGTGCCAGAACTTGTCGCTGAGCCCGCCAACGCCGCTCGCCCCCGGCTCGAGAGCATGGAAGAGCGTGAAGCCCAAGAGCGCGACAAAGATCAGCCTGTGAGCGATCAGGATTGCGGACCGCACCGCCCCTGCCCTTCCTTCACGGCGCGACCTGCCGCGCCGGCGCCCTAGTACATGGCTTCATCCGGCCGGTCGCCTGTCGAAGGCAGCCTTGGCCTTCGCCGTCTCGCCGCCTCGAATGGGTGGTCTCAAGCCTGGGGAGCAGGTAGCAGCAATCGACGACGATCACATCTGCCGCATGGCCTACCGCGAGGTCTTACGGCAAAGCTAGCGCATGCTGAGTTTACCGGCAGAGCGTATCGACCTGCGAGGCGCCTCAGGCGCAGTATACGGTTTCCATCTTGCGGACCCGCAGGCGCTGCCTGAACGGGCTGGCGCTTACGCGCTTTGCCGTCCGGGCGAAGAACCCCTTCTCATCGCCGAAACCGACCGGCTCGATACGGCCGCCGCCGAACTTCGCCGAGCCCAGTCGGGCGACCCTGAGGTGCGGTTGTTCATCAGGCTGAACGTCCGCCGACAGATCCGCCTCGATGAGCTGAGCGACATTCTCGCCGCTCGGGACCGGCGCTGCGGCGCTGACCGCGCGCGCACTGCAGCCTAGGGGCGGCCGGTTCGCCTGTTCTAGGCGCCGGGACCAACCCCTGGCTCTACCGCCCCGACGACTAGTCCGCGTCGCAAGGCTTCGCCCGCGAACGCTGCTGGCTCTTCAGCGACCCGGGCGAGAACAGCTTCGTCTACGACTGTCCGGCGGGCCCGCGACGTCGCCTCTTCCGCCCCGCCGCCGTCCCCCTCCCGGTGCTCCAGGACGACCATTTCGAGTGCGCGGGAGACTCCGTGAGAAGCTTGCAACGCGCGAGCTTGCTAGCGTCGAGCGGAGCTTAGGCTGCGTCCGTGCGGATGATGCGTCGCGCGTGGAAAGGCGGGACAATGGCCGTGATGTGCGCCGCCCAGCGCAGCCGCACGTCGCGCCGCGTCTCGCCCGCCAAGCTCTCCAGGTTGTAGAGCCGGGCCTTTGAACCTTTTTGCAGGCGCTTGACGAGAACCTCGTCACCGTCCGTCTCGAGCACGACCACCTGCCCCAGCATATCCGGTGTAGGCGGCGTCCGCTGATCCTCGAAATAGAT
>JAESGR010000886.1_pt1 | contig 13326 bp, 13 predicted proteins | sample 9269771 | NCBI WGS metagenome assembly JAESGR01 (sample SAMN15739572, study PRJNA653492) | algae metagenome | isolation source: Chroococcus sp. CMT-3BRIN-NPC107 and co-occurring heterotrophs from well... | place: USA: Clark Mountains Wilderness, California | collected 2010-04-18
ATCTTCAAACAACTTCCATTCCAGATCGTTTAATCCTTCAAATCGCCCAGCCATACCCTATTACAATTTACCTTCATCAATAGCAGATTATCATATCATATTGCTGGCATTAGTGGGATAGATTCATAGGTTTCACCAATATTATTTAGGCCAGTAGATTCTCTATGGCGATCTTTAGCTTCTCTATACAAAGGTAACGCTTGATTGAAAGCCGCTAATGCTTGTTGAAATTGTCCGAGATCCTTATAAGCCGCACCAAGATTATTTAGTGTTGTTGCTTCCCCTGCACGATCTTTTACTTGTCTACGTAGTATGAGGGACTGCTGGAGAACAGATAATGCTTGCTGCGGTTGCCCAGTATTGAGATAAACCAAGCTGAGGTTGCTTAGTACCACCGCTTCGCCATTAATATCTTTAATTGTTTTAAATATAGCGATCGCGCGATTGTAGGCAGTTAACGCCGATTTTGGTTCGCCCAAAGTGCTGTAGTTTTGACCAATACCAAGCAGCGCGTAAGCTTCAACTTGAGTATTTTTGAGCTTGCGGGCAAGTTCGATGGTTTTTTGCAAAGTGGCGATCGCACTGCGGGGTTGTCCTTGTTTTGTTTGGGCGATCGCTCGCTCTATTAATTGGTTTAATCGAGTAACTTCTGGATCGTTTTGAACTTGCGCCTTGCTGGGATAACTTACAACCATTGAAGTTAAAGGAGTTAAACCAACACTTAATGCTAAAAAACTACTAAAGATTTTTTTTATAACCACGATTTTGTTTATCTAACACTAAAACCGTTTGGAGCTTGCAGCTTAAATCTACCTTTGGGTTGAGATTTGGATTATTTTTTCTTACTTGCAGCTTGGCGACTAGCGATCGCAGAGCAAAGGTATTTTGCCTTATCAATTAGGCTTTTTTAGCCAATACTTGGGAAGGTCTAGGCGCAGCGAGTTGGGCTTTTTGCCATTGAATGCCAATTAAACTCATCATAAACAGCATATAACCTGGTTCTTCCATCCAAGAGAAAATTACTCCATGAACGAGAATTGTGACTAAGAAAAATTGCGACAGAGTATCTGGACAAGTTTTCCAAACTAAAGACCAAAGATAAAGATAAATTGTCAGTCCAACAATTCCTATATCTCCCCATACACCAGCCCAGGAAAAGGTTAAAGAAAACATACTGCTACCTGTAAACTTATTAGTTAAAGGATGTGTATTGTTAATCAGAAAAATAGTTTCTGCCACCGCAGGATTAGAAGTGATCCCTAATGGTTGTAAAAGCTCTTGATAATCTGGAATTAACCAAGCTAATCGCCCAATAGAGTGACCAGGCCCAATACCAAATAACCAGTTTAACGGCGAAGTATAATAAGAATTAATAACCGGAAATACTGAAAACTTTACAGCAAGTCCCGTAAAAATTCTATTGTCTCTACCCCAAAAAGATAAAGATGAGGAAAAGGCAATTTGAGCAAATAAATAGGTTAAGCAAATAATGACGAGGGCGATCGCTAGGTACTTTATTACTTCTCCAATACTTTTGAGTTTTGTGAAAATTATAATTATAAAAGAAAGCACAAATACAATTAAAACTTGTTTGGAATCTGAGAAGCTAATATCAGCAGCAAAAATAACCCCTACTAATATTCGCAACCATAACTCCAACTTAGGATAAGTTAATACAAAAAATACCGCCACCGCCAAGGCGATCGCTCCACCCACATGATGACCTGCTCCTTGTCCAGTAAAAACACCCTGTACATCATCGGGATCTGGAGAACGAACAATAAAAAATTGGTAATAGATAATAATGATGTGGATAAAGCTAAAAATCATTAACCATGTTTTAAATTGCTCGTTACTTACTTGAGAGGTAGGGGTGCTAGTTATGATCATTAAGAGCAAAAACGGTTCAGCAAGCAGCAAAAAACTTAAAATTATATTTAGATAACCAGCATTGCTGACAAAGGCGCTGGCAGTAATAGTAGTAAATAGAATAAATAGCCCAATAAAAAATTGTTTTGAAGTTGATGTTGTAATTTTAGGGATGCTTAAGCCAGCCAGTAACAACACAAAAGGAAAGTGAAGAAAGTTAATTAATGTTGGCGCTCCTATTGCAGTTAAAATTCGAGGAAAAAAGACAACCGCTATAAATATTATTATTAAATTAGAAATTTTAATCATTGCAACTACGAACAGCTTGCGAGTGCCTAAGCCAGCAAAAAGTACATTTTTAGATATGCCCTAGTTATTTACTCCGAACGGTGGCATATATTTCCATTATTCTCCTATAATTTTCCTCGGCAGTGTACTTTGTTTCAAATTCCTTACGAGCTTCCTGCCGCATTTGGGCTATTTCTTGAGGGTGCGTTAAAGCCCAATCTATTTTAATTGCTAGGTCTTCAGCGTCACCAGGACGAAAGTGCAGCCCGTTGCGGTCAGATTCTACTAATTCCGCGATCGCCCCTACTTGAGAAGCAATAACTGGGGTTCCCTTAGCAAAAGCTTCAATTGCTACTCGCCCAAAAGTTTCATAGCCGATAGTAGGAAAAACTAAAAAAGTGGCATTGCCGATCAGTTCGTAAACTTCAGGCAAAGGTTTTCGTCCTAGCCACTCTATGGCTGGATCTAAACTCACTGCTGCCGCTACTTGTGGCGCTAAAAGCCCTTCGCCAACAATTTTGAGCGGAACTCTTTTACCTAGCTTTTGCCATGCACTCAGTAAAGTGCTGATTCCTTTTTCTGGCGATAACCGCCCGACATAAAGAGCATAACCTCCTTTTCCTTCGCCAATAGACGGGTCGGGATCGACAAAGTTGGGTTTAACGGCAATCTTCTCTTGAGGAAAGCCTGCTTGAACGAACTTATCGCGGGCAAATTCGCTGAGGGTAATATATTTATCTACCATTTGATTCCAGGTAGGTAAAATTCGGTGGGTTGTTAGCATTGTTGCGAGTACTCCACTAGCAGCGCGGCTGTCTCGGTAGCAAGAATGCAGCACCGCCGGCCAAGGCACAAACTTGCCCAAACAGTCTTCACAAACGCGATCGTCGCGGAAGAAAAAGCCGTTAGGACAAAGCAGGCGGTAGTTACGGAGAGTTTGAATAACTGGCACTCCCTCTGCCTTGGCTGCGTAGTGGACTGAGGGCGAAATTAAAGGAAAAAAATTCTGGACGTGGACTAAATCGTAAACTTGTTCTTTAAGCCGATGCCTCAGTGTATTGTAAGCTTCGGTAGACCAGACTGTTTTGATTGCCGTCGAAATTGCCCCCAAGTCAGCGATGCGATCGTTGTTTTCCTCATAAGTTTCAACCCCATGACCCTTTTGCTGTAAAAGCTTTTCTTCAGCTTCACGGGATTCATCTTCTCCGCCACGAATCTGATAGCGATTATGCACGCTGAGGATACGCATTGTTTTTCATCCCCTTATTAGACTGATATTACTTTTACTGACAGAGCTAAACAAAACTCAAGTAAGCACTTTGGCTTTGTCTAAATTGAGGATATCTTCATAAAGATTGACTAAAAACTGTCTCTTGATTTCCCAGCTATAAATTTCACTGATGCGTTTTTGTCCTGCTTCACCCATCCTCGTTCTAGTATCTGCATCCTGAGCTAGATGCGTCATTGCTTCTGCTAACCCTTGTACTGCGCGATCGGGAGTATGGGCAGGAATTTTTAACCCCGCATCTTGGCTTACTTGAGTAGCAGGGCCCCCTAAATCGAGGCAAATTACTGGTCGCCCGGCGGCCATAGCTTCCAAGCAGATAGTTGGCGAAAAATCGTGCAAACTAGGATGAACCAAAGCACAACACTGTCCTAGAGCAGATAATGCTTGTGCGCGGGGTATTTGTCCCCAAAAACGCACTCGCTCGCCAATACCAAGTTCGTTGGCTAGAGATTCTAAAGAATTGCGTTCCGGCCCGTTACCAATAATCCAGTATTCGCTTTGCTCCAGATTAGCTTGGGCGAAGGCGCGTAAACCTAAGTGAAATCCTTTCCAATGTAGCAGACGACCTATACTAACAAATCGGATGGGAGTATCTAGGGGCGATCGCGAAAACTGCTTTAGTTGGTCGAGTTCTTGTTGATTGATGCCAGTCTGCCCAGATATAATTTCAATTCTTTTTACGCCTAACTTACTAAGACGAGCAGAGGTTTCTGAGGTAGCGACTATGGCTACAGCGCAGCGTTTGGCAGTAAGGCGGACAAAGGGGTCACGCTCTCCAACCCAGCAACTCAAGTCCCGCAGCGATTCATAAAGCTTGCCTCGCCAACCAAAGTCTTGCCAAAACGCTTTTGGTGCAGCTTCTCCACCCCCCAATGGACCCCAAATAAATGGTACGGGCATTAATGCGAGGAAGCTAGGGACGCAGTATCTGCCATAAGTTACATGATGGACTAAATCGAATTTTTGTTCTTGATTGAGAGCTTGAGCTAGAGAATAAATCCCAATCTGCCAGAGGTAGTAGTGGAGATGTACGCCCTTTTCTTCCTGCTTCCACCAGCGCAGCCACAAAGGTAGGTCGTAAAATATAAAGTTGAGTCCACGAACAGGTCTAGCAGCTAATTCAGCTTCAATTGCCACCTGATTTTCTGTACGGGTAATCACCCATACGTCGTAGCACTTGACTAATTCTCGCGCCATATTCCAACCAACTCCTGGCTCTGAACCTTTGTCTGGTCTGCAAGCATAAGCAGACATTAACACTTTCAAGCGCTTTGCGCGATCGTCAGTTTGAATAACTTGCATTTTATAGATTACCTCCAAGGATTGTCAGATGGGATTTTTGTTTCAACGGAACTAGGATATATTCACTGTTTGACCAATTAATTTTTCATACTCTGTAGCTACCAATTTACCTGTGGCTTCCCAAGTAAAAACTTTTGCTCTGCTTAATCCTTTTTCTCTTAATGATTGACGGTAATTATAGTCGCGATTAAGATGTTCTACTGCTGCTACCATTGCGCGAACATCTGTTGGTTCTACTAATACTCCCGCCTCTCCCACTACTTCAGGTAATGATGTAACGTTTGCAGCAATGACTGGCGTACCGCAAGCCATGGCTTCTATGATAGTCATCCCGAAGCCTTCATAATGAGAGGGCGACATCAGCACGTCGGCAGCATTATATATCTCAACTAAAGTTTGTTTATCTGGCTTGCCCAAATAAGTGACAGAGGTTTCTAAAGCTTGAGTTTGAATGAATGATTTTTGTTCGACAGTAAAATCTGCACCTACTTTCCATAAATGAATAAATAGCCCTTGAATTTTTAAGGCAGCTAGAACTTTTAGAACTGTAGAAACATTCTTGCGTGGATGGTTGGAACCGACGTGCAGCAAGCACATTGTCTCTGGCGAAATATGATGTTGCAAGCGAAAGGAATCAACAAGGTCTGGCGCAAGAGGATGAAATAAATCATCAACCGCATCAGGCACAATGGCGATCTGCTCTCTTTTGACTTGCAACTGTTGGACTATATCTTGCTCTGTATGAGCAGAGACAGCCACAATGCGATCGGCTTGTTTTAAACCTCGTACTGCGTATTTCCAAGCTGCTGTACTAATAGCCGGAATCCGGGCTTGGTTGTCAATATTTTCTGGGCTAACAAGGTTAATCAAGTCGTGACAAGTTACTACTATAGGGCGATTGGTTTTCTTTAACCAGTAAATTAGATGGCCGTCGCTATGATCGATGACATGAAACAGGTCTGCTTTTTCTTGCTTGAGAGTAAGCGGGTAGCGCCAGTAACGCTCGTAGTATTTCCCCAACCCGGTTAACCAAGAATTATTTTGCTTTACTACATCGCTTTTCGGTGCTATTTCAACAATTTCCCACGCTGGTCTTACTGCTTTAAGTCCGGCAACTAAACCATCGGCATAAACATCCATGCTAAAAGAAGCGCCCACAGCCCTACGCAAAATTGCTACGCGCATTATTATTGTTGCCTCTGAGAATTTTTCTGTATGACTTTACGCCATAGTTCGAGCGATCGCTCGGCAATGCGATCGTGAGTGTAGTTTTCTTTAGCTCTAGTCAGGCTGTCTTGTGCTAATTGTTGCCACCAAGAGAAATCGCCAATCATCCGCTCTAAGATTGCGGCTAGTTGCCCAGTATCTCCTTCAGGAAATACTAAGTCCGGTCGTCCAATCACGTTGGGAATTTCGCCGCAACTCGAACCGATGGCTGGTATACCCATAGCCATGGCCTCAATTAGTACGTGACCAAACTGCTCTTTCCAGTCGGGAACGCTGCGGGAAGGCAAGACCAAGACATCAAATTTACTCATCTCTACTGGTACTTCGTCATGGCGAACGCCACCTCTCCAGTCAATTAAGTCAGCTACATTTTGCTTTTGCGCTTCTTGACGCAGCATTTCTTCGTCGGGACCCGATCCACACAGTACAATTTGACACTCACGACCGCGCTGTCGCAGTTGACTTACCGCCCCTATGAGTACATCAATGCCTTTTTGGTATGCTAGTCTGCCCACAAACCCGACTGTAAAAGGGCGATCGCTTGGCGGCGGACGCAGCCCTGGATGAAATAGCTCTGTATCTACGCCCATTTGGGGCATTACCTCAATCAGTCCTGTGTAACCCCACTGTCGCAGTAGTGTCTCCCCCTCTTGGTTGCCAGCAATAATTAGCTGGGCAGTGTCTAAGACAAATTGACGCAGTTGGGTACGGACTTTTGACAACTGGCGATCCCTGTTTTCCCAGCAAAACAGCACTAAGGGTTTACCTGTAAACCTAGCCCAAAGAGCAAATTCAAAAGCTGATAAAGAGAATACTTCTTGCTCGACTTGAATAATATCGGGACAAAAATCGGCGATCGCCTGTTTAACTACCCAAGGTGGATAAAAGTATGCGCCAACTTTCCCCTCAAACCACACTTTTGCTGGATATAGTTGGATATTTGGATAGGGTGTTTCAACTTCAAACCGCTTTCCCCACGCCAAAGCTTGCCACTTTTGGGGAACAAGCAAGCCAACCGTTGCTTGGTCTGTGGCAGCGATCGCATTTAATTTGCCTTGATTTATGCCTACTACATAGGTATGACTAACAAAAAGTACCCGCAAGGAAGAATTGGTTGGGTTGGTTGTTTGAGGAGCGTCTTGACTGATCTTAGTGCTATTCATAGCGGTTTCCTTTTGCTTCTTCAATGCCTTTGAGTATTGCCCTTGCAGTTTGCTCCCAAGAAAACAATCTTGCTACTCGTTCTCGACCAGCTATACCCATTGCAAAGGTGTTTTGCGGGTCTGCTATTGCCAAGAGCGTAGCTTCTGCCAATAAATCTATGCGATCGAGCGGCACTAACCAACCTGTAACATCTTTTTCTACTATTTCTGGTATAGAACCAACATCGTAGGAAATCACTGGTAGCCCCGCCGCTTGGGCTTCGGCGATCGCTCTACCAAAAGACTCCGCGTGAGAAGGCAATATAGCTAGATCCGCCTTTGCCAATTCCTCCGCTAGAGCTATGGAATCCAAACGTCCAAGTAGAATAACTTTATCCTCAATACCGCGATCGCGGGCTGCTTTTTTAACTAATTCTTCGTCACCCCACCCGGCAATTTTCAGCCTCCAGTGGTGCTGACCTTGAGCGGCTACAGACCCCAAAGCTTTAATGACATCAAAAACTCCTTTTAAGGGTGCTAACGAGCCATAGAAAATTAGCTGGGATATTTTTTCTCTATAGGTTCGCTGGACTTTGCCAAATACCGTATCTATCCCGCGATGGATAGTTTTTATCTGCTCTGGCGCTATTTGAAACAAAGTCATTAATTCAGTTCGCGTAAAATTTGAAGACACAAATACTACGTCCGCAGCTTTTAACGGTCGCCAGCGAAACCAGTTATCTGTTACAGCTTTGACGAGGGGCAGTTTGGTGTTTCTGTTCTTCCAAGTTTCGTAAGATGGAGAGGAGGCAATCATTCCAAAGAAGATTTGTTTTGACTTTAATAATTTGGGCAGAAAAGCTGCCTCGTAATCCCAACTCAACACTGCATCTACCTGCTTTTTGGCAATCAGCTTTTCCAAACTTTTTGCTACTTCTATGCCGTTAAATAAATAATGTATCCGGTTGGGTACGACGGGAATAACCTCGACTGAACTTGCTTTTAATTCTATCGTCGGATTGTTTGATATAGGGACAAGGACTACATCAACACCCATTTTTTGTAACTGTTGAGCAATTTGCAGGCAACTTAATGTTCCACCACCATGACTGCTTAAAGAATGTTGATGGGTGATAATAATGCGCTTGCTCATTCATTTTTAATCGCTCTCAACGATGCAATCCTCAGCTAAATTAATTCTTACTTTATAAAAAATATTGCGCTTTGAATTTCACTTTAATGGTTATTATGCCACTATTTTGATTAGTTAATAGGTTTGCAACTATACAATAATTGGCGATCTTATTTACCAGCAACTAATATAGACTATTATGATGATTTGGTTTGCTTAATCTTTTTTAAGTAGTAATAACAGGCTCTAGCATAAATTTCTAGTTTTTCTAGGGGTGAGCTAGCAGATAAGTAATTTTTAACAACTCCTTGGTATTTGGGATCGATCCCGCCAATCGTCCAGTAAGCACTGATACCCATCCCTACCATTTTATTAGCAAGCTTTGCTAAGATTGGGAACTTATCTTTTACCCAATAACCTGTGAGAACGAACGATTTAGCGGCTACCCATTGCTTATCATCTCTAAGAGTATAAGCATTATCACTATGTATTCTGTGCAAAGTTAAGGCTTTACCGAGAAAATAGCCCCGTTCAAGCGCTACTGCCACATATTTAAGATAGCGATCGGCGGAAGTACCATCAGATTCAAACATCGGTAAAATTTGCTGAAGGAGTGTTTTTTTAAAGCAAAGTGCAGAGGTTGCGGGTAACGGTGGTGGCAATTTTCCGGCTCTAACTGTTGCTCTAAAATCTCCCTCGCGAGACTCGCGTTGAGTGCTATTTTTGGCGAGGGGTTGAGTGTTTTCGTCTACCCATTTTTGATTGTGAAAACACCAACCAATATCTTTATAATCTAAAAATGTACTGACAACTTCGGCAATTTTTTCTGGTAGAAAGACATCATCTGAATCCAAAAAGCAAACAATTTCTCCATGACTGGCGGCAAATCCAGCATTAATCGATGATGCCTGACCGCCATTTTCCTTAAATACAGGAATAATTTTGTCGCGGTATTTGGCAATAATTTCTTGGGAGTTGTCGGTAGAGCCATCATCTACGACAATCACCTCGATTCGCGGGTAAGTTTGATTTAAAGCGCTATCTATAGCTTGACTAATAAAGCGATCATAGTTGTAGTTATTAATTAAAATACTAACTAGAGGTTGCGTGTCTAGATTATTTAATTGTTTAGAACCTGTCATGCTTACCTTCTAATATAGATAGCTTAAGCTGTCGAAAAGATGTTACAACTAACCTCTTTTCGGTTCGCCTCCAAACTGTAATCGTACTCTTTCCCAGGTGCTTACATACCTAACAAAGAGCATAACAAAAGTAAATTGCAGCTTTTGTTTGTTTCCCTGTAATTTTTCATTTGACCAAATTCGGTAAAAGCTACGAAAAGGTGGCTTAAAAGCCATAAGTAAATCTTTAATAACTTCTAGGGATGACTTACTATTTTTCTTCAATAGATCGTAACGTCCGCCAACTATGCGAGTCACTCTTTTATAAAGTTCGTCAAAGGAATCTCTAGCTGGATGAGCTATAAAAACATCATCGGCATAAATTTGTTTGTAACCAGCAGCAAAAACGCGCTGTCCCCATTGGCGATCGCCGCAAGATTTGAGAGTATCATCAAATAATCCAACGCTATCGATAACGCTTTTAAATGTAAATAGATTTGCCGTTACACCATAATTTTGTTTTTCTAGGGATCTTTGTTGGGGAAAGCTCATTTCAATACTTTCATAAAGCTCTACCGGAGTTGGGTTATTTGCATCTTTAAAAAATAGGTCTATTCTCCCAGCAGCTAAACCGCAATTGGGTACGCTTTGGAGACTTTTTACCCCATTTTCAATCCAGTTAGTGGCTGGAACGCAATCAGAGTCTGTAAAAGCAATAATTTCTCCTTTTGCTAAGGAAATTCCTTTATTCCTAGCTGCATAAGAACCCTGGCGGCTTTCATGGGCTATAGTTGCTTGACTAAATTGATTAACTACGGCTTCTATGTTTTCTTTTGAACCATTATCGACAACAATAATTTCATAAAGGCTCTGCGGATAAGTTTGCTCTTGAAGAATTTTTAAACAAATCTCTAGCCGTTTCGAGTCATTAAAAACGGGAATTATTACAGATACAAAGGGATTGGTTAGTTCAGTCATGAGGTTGTCTTAATGGTGGATTTACATTCAAGCGCTCGCAAGTTTTCCGCCGTCAATTCACTTTTTATATTCGCAAACCCATACAATTTTCACTTTATTATAATAAAAGTTGATAGTTTTATCGCTCGTCAAGATAGTAGATAAGGGCGATCGCTGTTTATACTGCTAATAGATGTTCGTACACCTCAACTAACCGACCGTTTAGCTTAGTATTGTTATATTCTTGTTCTACGCATTGACGACCGGCTCGACCCATAGCTGCCCAGATTTCTGGATGTTCTATTAAATAACTCAATTTTTCTGCTAAGGTGTCCACATCTCGTTCGGGAACCAAAAATCCCGAAACACCATCAGTAATAAGTTCTGGAATGCCGCCATGTTGAGTGCCGATAACTGGCAAACCGATAGCCATTGCCTCTTTTAAAACATTTACAGGCGCGTCTTGGTCGCCATCGCTACTACTAACGCTAGTAGCGATGAGGATATGGGAATTGTTGAGAATTTCAATAAGTTCTTGCTGTTGTTTCCAGCCAAGTATAGTTACAGTATTCCCAACATCTAATTCCTGTATTAATTGCTCTAAGTCTTGCCTCAATGGTCCGTCACCAATTATTTGATATTCAATGTTTGGATGAATAGTTTTTAATTTTGCTACAGCGCGAATACTGTACTCTATGCCTTTTTTTTCTACAAGCCGACCAGTGGTGACAACCCGAATGCGACCATCCGGGGGGGGAGCGTGAAGGGTAAAAATAAACTGGCTGCAATCAATACCCGATCGCAAGACACAAATTTTGTTTTCCTGGCAACCAAGTTTTACTAATCGATGTTTAAAGTATTCGCAGTTTGTTAGAAAAAAATCTCCCTTGCTAAACAATTGGTTGTACACTTTATCGCCAAACTTTTGAACGTACTTGCTAATATCTGAGCCGCGAAACGATGTAACCAATTTTCCTTTAAGAATCCCAGTATCTCGCAACGACATCCCAATCAGACCTGTTGTTCCAAATTGACAATGAATAATATCGTAAGATTCTTTGTTAGCCAGTAAGGGAATTGATAAGTATAACAACTGTAAAGAAGCAGCTTTTTTTCCATACTTAAAAACGTTAAGCGAATTGGTTAAACTTAAAGGATTTTTAGAGTAGTTAGTTACCAGTAGTTCAACGCCTTTTAAAAATCGCGACCATCGACTCGACGACCTTTTGGGGGGATAGTAAGTGCGGTTTAAAAGCTGATACTTTTCTACATCTGGATGGCATTTTGAAAAATTAACGCTTGAACCGTTGCAGGCAAAAATATCAACTTCGTGTCCGCGCTCAATTAAACCTACAATCTGATTGAGGATAAAGGTTTCTGACAAACTAGGAAATTCCCAAACAATAAAGGCAACTTTCATAAACTATGTTAAATAAACTAAATTACAGGCTAAAAAGTATTACATCTTAGCTTTCATATACTTGCAGCGTTTTTTTTGCAACATAATTCCAATTCCATTGTTCAACTTTCTGCCGATTATGTTCGCCCATAGTTAGTAAGTTCGCCTGTTTTTGAATTGCTTGATTTATTGCTGTTAACAAATTTTTATCATCGTTAGGTTCGTACAAAAAAGCCCCTAAATCGTCTAAGGTTTCGCCAATACAACCTTTGTTGAGAGCGATACACGCTCGACCAAAAGACATTGCCAGCAAAACTGCGCCAGAAGTTAAAATGTCTTGGTAGGGAAAGATAACAGCGTCGCAGGCATTCATATATACTTGAATGCGATCGTCAGGAACAAAACCAGGTATAAACTTAATATTGCTGACTTCTTGAATTTCTTGTTTAATTACGTCTGTTAAGTTGTCATCTATAGAATTACCAGCAATTACTAAACTGTGCGGCATCGAAATTTAATTCTTTGAATGTTTTTATTAACTCAATCACTCCTTTGTAAGGTCGAATTGTGCCAAGAAACAAGAAAACAGGTCTTGAATCGGAAATAGATAAAATTTTACGTCCTTCAACGCGGTCAATTTTATTTTCATAATATCCCACATAATTACCGTGAGGTACTACAAATATCTTGTCTTTATTTTTAAACCTAACTTTGTAGCTATTTCACATTCTGCTGCTTGACAGTGAGCAATAACTGCATGAGCCAACCGCGTTACTACAAAAGTGCAAAGTCGGTCTAGTAATAAATTTTGATTGTCGTGGGCATTAAGATTATGAGTAGTCCAAATAATTTTTATACCAGCTATTCTAAAAATTATCAGCTTACTCAAAAATGTAATTAGTCTTAAAGTAGACTTTACCATGCTTTTTTCTAAAAAAAATGGATGTAGCCAATGAAGATGAATTATATCTGGTTTATTTTTTAGGTACTTGCCTGCTAAAGAATAACTTATACGTTTAACTCCTTCTACTTGAACTCCTAACTCCTCTAAATGCTGAGATAGCAATTTTTGGTAAGGATTTAGACTAGAAAAGGGAACCATTATTACTTTTGTATTAATCATAAATTATACAATTAAGAAAAATTATCATCGCTCGGTTTACAAAAAAAATTGCAATGTTTATTGCCGTTTCTAACAACTGTAGCTATAAATTAATATTTAGTTGCTAATACTAAAGTTAATTTAAAACCGTTGGTATTGAGGAAAGTTTGATAACTTAATTAATTTTATACTTCGGCTCCCAGGAATTATTAATGGCTGGATTGTTTTTAAGTCGATAAAGTTTTTAGCAATTTATCTAATACCTCAAAGCTTCAGGATTACTCAATGGGCTATAAGCTGTTTTTGTAACCTGATGGTAACAATTTAAGTGTTTGTCAAAAATTGCAGCTATAGAAAGTCGCTCTCTTAGCCTCAGGGATAATTCGTTTCTTAAAGAAATATTAGAATGATTGAAACAAACAAGTTTTGGAAATAAGATGGGTGCGAACTTAATCCAATCACTTCAGGAAATTAGAGACTTTCGGGCTTCTCAAGGGAG
>JAESGR010000887.1_pt1 | contig 13308 bp, 12 predicted proteins | sample 9269771 | NCBI WGS metagenome assembly JAESGR01 (sample SAMN15739572, study PRJNA653492) | algae metagenome | isolation source: Chroococcus sp. CMT-3BRIN-NPC107 and co-occurring heterotrophs from well... | place: USA: Clark Mountains Wilderness, California | collected 2010-04-18
CGCCGGACGCCCCTTGTCGGACCCGCCAAGCAGGAAAGAAAGGAAAGCCATCATGACGTCCTCGCGGACGACTCTCCTCGAACCCGCCCGCCACCTGCCCATCTTCGGCGAGTACGACGTGGTGGTCATCGGGGGCGGCCCGGCGGGCCTGGCGGCGGCTGCCAGCGCCTCGCAGCGCGGCGCCCGGACGCTGCTCGTGGAGGCCTACGGCTTCCTCGGCGGCATGGGGACGGCCGGTGGCGTCACTAACTTCGCCGGCCTCTATGGACGCCACCAGGGAGTGATGACGCAACTCGTGCACGGCGTGGTCGACGACTTGCTCTCGCGCCTGGAGGCGCTGGGGGGCCTGAACCAGCCGCAGGACGGAATGCAGGGGCGCATCCGGGTACGCTCGTACGACACCTCCGTCTACAAGTGCGCCGCCGACCAGTGGATGCTGGCAAAGGGCGTGAACCTGCTGTTCCATGCTCGCGCCTGCGCGGTCCTGATGGAGGGCACCCGGATCGCCGCCCTCGTGGTGGAGACCAAGTCCGGCCGCCAGGCCATTCGCGCCCACACCTTCATCGATTGCTCCGGCGATGCGGATGTGGCGGCGTTCGCCGGCGTCCCGTTCGAAGTGGGTGACGGGCAAGGCAGCGGCCTGTTCCCGTCGACGATGTTCCGCATCGGCCACGTGGATGCTGCGCGGGCGCTTGCAGCGGTCGGCGAGTTCAAGGCGATCAACGACTTCATGGAGCGCGCGCAGCGCGAGCATCCCGGCCGCTATCGCTTCCCGCGCGAAGGGGCGATCCTGCGCCCGCAGATCCATCCGTCCGAATGGCGAGCCAACGTCACGCAGATCGCGAAGGCCGATGGCACGGCCATGAACGCTGTGGACGCAGGGGAACTGAGCGCGGGCGAGATCGAGGGCCGGCGTCAGGTCGTCGAGTACTTCCGCTTCCTGCAGGAGCAGGTGCCTGGCTTCGCCGAGTCCCGCATCGTCGAGATCGCACCGCAGGTGGGGATCCGGGAAACGCGGCGGATCGAGGGCCTCTACGCCCTGACAGGTGACGACATCCTGGACTCGGCCCGCTTCGACGACACGATCGGCATCAATGCGTGGCCGATGGAGTTGCATCGCGCGGGCGGTGTCACGTGGGGCTTCCCCACCGATCCGGACCGGGGGTACAACGACTTGCCCTGGCGGATGATCGTTCCGCGGCGGGTCGAGAACCTGCTCGTCGCGGGGCGCTGCGCTTCCATGACGCACGAGGGCCAGTCCGCCGCCCGTGCGAGCGGGGGCTGCTTCGTGATGGGGCAGGCGGCAGGCACCGCCGCCGTGCTGGCGGGCACCACTCCGGTCCAGCAGGTGGATCCGAAGCAGCTGCAGCAGGCGCTGCGCGAAGACGGATCTCTGTTGGAGCCATGACCATTGCGTTGGAGACGCGAAGTACACGACGGGGCAAGACGCCGGCGTCGGTCTGGTCTAAAGTGGGCTGCACGGAGGTTCGAACGATGATCAGGACAGGTCTCCTTCTGGCGCTTTTGCCCCTTGTCACCGCATGCGCAAGCTCGGTGGACCGCTGGAGCCAACCGGACAAGGTGCTCTTTTCGGATGTGAACACCATCAGGATCCAGTGGCGGCCCTGGCAGATCACCGAGCAGGCGGTCCGTGGCCGCGCTGTCCTGCACTGCAACGGCCGGCCCATGGAGGAAGTGGAAGCCGAGAGGTCCAGCAGCTCCTTGGTGCGCGCCAAGACGTGGAAGTGCCTGGGACTCTAGGGCGATCCGACTCGATCGCTTTCAGTCAGGGCTCGGCCCTGCCTGCCAGGCCCAGTGCCAAACATCAACTTGCTGCGTGGACAGGCGCTGTTCCGCGCCTGTCGTATCACTCCAGCTGCATCCCCGGGCGCGCCGCAATATCCCGAACCTGCCTGAGCTCCTCGGCCATCAGCTTCTGAATTGCACTTCCGGTCGCCGGCCATGGGTCGAAGCCGAGCGTCGCTAACCTCGCCTTGAAAGCATCGCTTGCCACAGCGCGGGTGATTGCCTGCTGCAGCTTGTCTTCCACAGCCTTGGGTGTGCCCGTGAGCGCAACCGCGGCCAACCATCCGCGGAACGCGAACATCGGGTTGCCCCCGGCCTCCACGAGCGTCGGCACGTTGGGATAGTGGGCCTGTCGGTCCGAGCTGAGGGAAGCCACTGCCACGGCCTTGCCGCTCTTCACGATCGGGTCGATGGAGGCCATGGTGAGGAAGGTGAGGTCCACGTCGCCATTGCCCACCGCGCTGTTCAGCGCGCCCAGGTTGTTGAACGGAACGTGCAGCATCGAAATCCCGCTGCTGACGGAGAACAGTTCTCCACTGACGTGCCCGAGGGACCCCTTCCCAAGCGTCGCATAACTGAGCTTCTCCGGTTTGCGGCGGCTCGCCTCGATGATGTCGCGTGCGCTCTTGATGCCGCTGGCGGCGCTCGCCGCGACGACGAAGGTGCTCTGGTAGATGCCCGCGAAGGGTCGCATGTCCTTCTCGACGTCGTACGAGAGTTGCTTGAACACCACCCGGTTGACGACCAGCTGCTCGTTCGTCGCGAGCAACAGGGTCTGGCCATCCGGCGCTGAACGCTTGAATTCGTTCACTGCAACCTGCCCGCTGCCGCCGGGACGGTTGTCCACGATCACCGTCGTGCCGAGCAGAGGCCCGAGCTCATTGCCAAGCTGACGCGCCACGACGTCCACGCCGGTGCCGGCGGGGTAGGGCAGGATGAAGCGGATGGGCTTGGCGCTGCCCTGGGCATGGGCGGACCAGGTCGCGAGCGGCAACAGGATGGCCAGCGCGAATTTTCGAAAAGGGGGCATGGGTTGTCTCCGGTTATGGTTGGTTGCCGGCGCTCAGGTGTGCATGACGATGCGGCCTCGCCTCTGCGCGATGCGCCATCCGTCGTGGGTGCGCACGTACTTGTCCTGGATGTCCGCGATCAATGCGCGTCCATCCGTGGGCAAGCCGAAGGCGCCGAGCTCCGCTGCCGGATCCGACTGCTTTGCCGTATGCAGGACGAGGTAGAACGCGCCTTGAGCCTGGTCGACGGACAGGACGTCCACACGCAGGTTCGACACGAAGTGGCGCGTGATTTCATCGGGCGGCCGGCTTTGGAACGACGCCCGGATCGCCCCGCGGCCTTCGATCACCGCGGCGGCGGCACGCGGGCGGGCGAACGTGCCGTCCTCAGCGAACAGCAAGGCCACTGCGTCATAGTCCCGCGCGTCCACGAAGGTGGCGAAATCGAGCACGAGCCTCTCGCACGCGCGCGCCGCGACCAGACGGTCCAGGTAGCTCATCGCGTGGTTCCCTGGCGTTCCGCAGCGATCTGCGTCTCGATCATTCGCCGGCCCCGGATCGCCGCGGCGTCGGCCTTCGCGTGGATCTCATCGTCCAGGGAGCCGAGGCGAACCATCGCCTCGCATTGCTGGATGCCGCTCTTGTCCTGCAGCAGCGCGGAGTAGATGACCGCTTTCATCCGCTCTCCAAGCGCGTGGTCGCCCAGGCCGAAGTTGCGGCAGAACGCCCAGAAGTAGTGGGTGCGCGTCGGGCTGGCAGGCGTCAGGCCGTGGATCACGCGAAACCCGCCGTAGGGGTGACCTGGCTGGTGGCCCCCCGCTGCCGCGCTGGTGAAGGCCGAACCCGTGCAGTGCAGCCCGGGCGGGAAGAACTGCTGCACCATTTCGCGGTCGACGAGGCCCGTCATGCCCAGCGCCTTGGCCAAGGGCAGGTGGTCCACCTTGTCCGCCTTCATCCAGCGGGAAATCTCCAGCTTGCGCTCGGCTTGCTCGATTTGCGCCGGGGTCTCGGCGACTCCCGGGCTGCCGATGGTGTCGCCGTGCAGGAAGGAAAGGTGCGTCAGGTCCAGCAGGTTGTCCTGCACGAACACATAGCGCGTGTCCATCTCCTCATGACCGCCGACCACCGCCTCCCATCCCGGTGCAAGCACCTGCAGGGGCCCGTGGTCCGGAATGAGTGCTTCATCGCAGGCCGCCGGATCGCCCATCCAGACCCACACCCAGGACCAGACCTCGCGGGTCGGGAAGGCTCGTACGCCATACGATGGCGGCACGCTGTCTTGCGACGGAATGTGCGTGCACTTGCCTTTGCAGTCGTAGGTGAAGCCGTGGTATCCGCACTGGATCGAGTCGCCCACCCGCCGGCTCTGCGAGAGGGGAAAGCGGCGATGCGCGCAGCGGTTGTCGAGCACGACGGGGCGGCCATCGCTGGTGCGGTACATGACCAGGGAGCGGCCGAGGATGGTGCGTTCGACCAGCGCCTCGCCGAATTCACCGCTCCATCCGGCGACGTACCACTGGTTGAAGGGATAGTCGAAGTCCTGTTTCAGGGGGTACATGGCGTCAGTTTGAAAACTACGAGTGGCCAGGCTTCGCCGCCTGGTCGATGAGTTGCTGACCGGCAGCAGAAAAGACGATCTGGTCCACGGCGGTCATGCTGGCGCCGCGGTTGCGGGCCATGCCACGGTACTGCTCGCCCTTGGAGACGGGAGCCGCTTCCGCCGCGACATGCCAGTGCTCGCCGCCATCGCGGCTTTCCCAGATGGTCCCATCCGTGTCGGCGGCGTAGACATCGGTGCCTCCGCTCCAGGAAGACACGGCAAGCGCGCCATAGGCCGGGCGTTGTCCGGCGGGCAGGCCCTGCCAGAGGTGCTCCCACGTGCGGCCGCCGTCGCGGCTGCGGGCGATGCGGGCGCGGGACCGGCCAAGCTGGTACCACTGGGGAGGAAAGCCGCGGCCTCCGGCCACGTACAGCGTGTCTGCATCCACGGGATGGATCGCCAGTGGAACCGGGTAGTCGATGCCGGGCAGCACGGGAGAGCGGTCCCACTCGCCGCCGCCGTTCTCGCTGCGGATGATGCCCCACAAGCCCGTGGCCGCGACCAGGCGTCCAGGGCGGGCAGGATGCACTGCGATCGCATGGATGTCGACGAGGGAAACGTCCGGGTCGAGCTGCATGTCCGTGAAGGACGCGCCGCCGTCGTCCGAGCGCAGCAGCGCGCCGACTTCGATGCCGACGAACAGCGTGTCGCCCTGCGCCTCGATGCTGAGGACGTGCGCCACGTGCGGTGCGGGAGGAAAGGCCCACTCGTCGCTGCGGGGCATGTTGGCCAAGGCCGGCAATTCCTTCCAGTGATCGCCGCCGTCGTCGCTGACGAACAGGCGGGCGGGAAGCGTTCCGGCGTAGATGCGCTCACGGCCGCGGAAGGTGCAGGCCTTGACCACCCAGACGTCGTAAACAGTCATGCCGCGGTTCGCCAACGACCAGCTGCGACCGCCGTCCGTGCTCCGGGCCAGCCCCAGCCCATGCGTGCCGGCGACCAGGGTGCCATCCTGCAGCAGCGTCAGCGAGGAGACGAAGGTTCCTTCGAGCGCGCGATTGCGCAGCCGCCACTCGCCGTCCGTGTGACGCAGGAAGACACTGACGCCATCGGTCGTGGCCACGAGCATCGTGTCTGAAGCTTGTTCGCCGTGCGTGCTGGTCGAACCTGTCGGGGCAAGGAGGATCATGTCAGGCCATAAGAGCATCCGTGCGAAGACGGCAGTCTGGGCGCGCCGAAGGCATACAGCAATGCGATGGTGTCAATACATAAAATAGACGCCGTGACTATTCCCCGGCTGGACCTGAACCTGCTCTACGTGTTCGCCGAGCTGGCGGAGCACCGGAGCGTCACCCGTGCGGCGGAACGCCTGGGATTGACGCAGCCATCCACGAGCGCCGCGCTGCGCCGGCTGCGATTGGTGTTCGGCGATCCGCTGTTCGTGCGTGCGGGGGCCCAGATGGAGCCCACGCCGCGGGCGCATCAACTCACCGGCCCGATTCGCCGCATCCTCGAATCCCTGCACGACGACGTGCTGCAGGCCACTGCCTTCGACGCCGCTACGTCCCGTCGGTCGTTCACGATCATGGCGCCTGACATCGGCGAGGTGAATCTCGTTCCCCGCTTGCTCAGGGAACTGGAGCGCTCAGCCCCCGGTGTCGATCTGCACGTGGTCTCGGTGCCCAGGCGCGGAGCCGCGGAAGCCCTGGAGAACGGCTCGGTGGACCTTGCCGTCGGCTACTACCCCGAACTGCAGAAGAGCGGCTTTTTCCTGCAGCGGCTGTTCCGGACCCATCATGTCTGCATCGTACGGAAGGACCATCCGGAGATCGGCGGCACCATCTCGCTTCGGCAATTCGCGAAGGCGCGTCATGCCGTGGTGGAGCCCGATGGCGGTCCCCACGTTTTCGACCAGTCCGTCCAGGCTCAGGGCCTTGAAAGGCGGGTGCAGTTGCGGGTCGCCCATTTCATGAGCCTGCTACCGATCATTGCCAGCAGTGACCTGGTGGCCACGGTACCGCGCGACCTCGGGCGCTTGTTCGAAAGCTACGGCAGCATTCGCATCGTCCAATTGCAGATGAAGGCGCCCGAGATCGACGTGCACCAGTTCTGGCATCGCCGCAATCACCACGACGCGGCGCATGAGTGGCTGCGCGCCACCGTTCACCGCATGTTCGAGTCCTTGCGGACTGCCACTGAGGGAAGCCCGCCGAATTCATAGCTGTGGAGGCTCAACTCGGCAAAGTGCTCGCGACCGCATGGCTCGACATCGCCACGCAGGCCGGATGAGGTGTGGAGGTTCATGAAGGCGCGGAGTCGTACGTCGTCCGAACTAGCTATTGGCCTGCCTTATGGCTGGCCCGCGGATTTAATTGGCCAGTACCGGCGCAGCGGTCGATCATGGGCGCTCGATTTCCGGAGACAAGACGTGACTTCCATCCTCGCCCGCCTGGCCGCGGCGTTCCTGTGCGGGGCGGCGCTCGCTTCCCAGGCGCAGGCCCAATCCGCCGACTGGCCGAACCGCCCGATCCGCATCATCGTTCCGGCGCCTGCGGGCGGCCCCTTCGATCGTGCGATCCGCCCCGTGGCGCAGCACATGGCACAGACGCTGAAGCAGCCGGTCGTGGTGGACAACCGGCCGAGCGCAGGCAACATCGTCGGCACGCAGGCCGGAGCCACCGCCGCGCCGGACGGTTACACGGTCACGATGACGGGCATGCTCAACACGATCGCGCAAGGCATGTACGAGAACGTACCGTTCGACATCGTGAAGGACTTCGAGCACGTAGGCGCCATCGGCGCGGGCGCGCAGTGGCTGGTCGTGCGCAGCGACGCGGGCATCAACAGCTTCCAGGACCTGCTGCAGAACGCGAAGCGCGAGCCGGGCAAGATCAACTACGCCAGCTCCGGCGCGGGCAGTACGGGGCACCTGGTGATGGAGCAGCTGCAGCGCGCGGCCAACGTGCAGTTCACGCACGTTCCGTACAAGGGCGGCGCCCCGGCGCTGCAGGATGTGCTGGCCGGTGTCGTGTCGCTCATCGTCATTCCCCAGAACGCGGCGCTGCAGGGCGTTCAATCCGGCAAGCTGAAGGTGCTGGCGGTCTCCAGCGGCGAGCGCAGTCCGGCCGCGCCAGCGGTGCCCACGTTCGCCGAACTCGGCTACCCGCAGCTGACGGTGAGTTCCTGGGTCGGGCTCTCGGCGCCCAAGGGCACGCCGGCGGCGATCGTGCGCAAGCTCAATGGCGCGCTGCACGCCGCGCTGAAGGACGGGCCGCTGCTGCGGCAGCTGGAAAGCGAGGGCATGACCCCGCTGACGAACACCCCCGAGCAGTATGCGCAAATGGTGCGGACGGACACCGAGCGTTGGGGCCAGCTGGTGCGAAGCCTCAAGCTGAAGGCGAACTGAAGGATCCGCATGCCCTTCATCGAATCGCGCGGCCGTCGCATTTACTACGAACGCCACGGGGCCGGTCCGGCAGTGCTGTTCTGCCATGGCGCCGGTTCGAATGCCGCGACGTGGTGGCAGCAGCTGCCCGCCTTTTCGCAGCGGCACAGCTGCTTCACGATGGACATCCGTTGCTTCGGGCGCTCGGCGGCGCCGGTGGAGGAGTTCTCGCTGGACGTCTTCGTCGAGGACGTGCTGGCGATCCTGCAGCGTGAAGAGGTGGAGCGCGTCGTGCTCGTCGGCCAGTCGCTGGGCGGCATGATTGGGCTGCGCCTTGCCTTGCGGCATCCGGACCGCGTGGCGGCGTTCGTGGGGTGCGACACCTCCCTTGCCATCGAGCACCCGGCCCTGCTGGAGATCATGCGCCAGCGGCAGATCACGCATCGCGCGCACACGATCGAGCAGCGCTCGCTGGGCGCGTGGTTCCTGCGGGAACACCCTGACAAGGCCGCGCTTTACGCGCAGATCAACCACTTCAACCCCAGTGCGCATTCGATCCCTCCTGCGCAATGGGGCGAGGCCCTCGCCGGCGCGCTGGGTCCGGGTAAGCTGGTGCCCATGGAGGACCTGCGCCGCGTCGCCTGCCCGACGCTGCTGCTGGTCGGCAGCGAGGACCCGATCGTGCCGGTGGAGGTGATGCGTGAAGTCGCCGGGCTGGTGCCGGACAGCGAAGTGGTGGTGGTGCCCGACGCCGGCCACTCCACCTATTTCGAGAAGCCCTCGGAGTTCAACGCGCACGTGCTGGACTTCATCGGCCGGCGCGCGCGGTACTGACTAGCGGGTCTCGTCTACGGCGGCGAATCGGCCTGCGAAGAAGTCGGAGAAGGCCAGGGCCGCATCACCGGCAGTCGCGGGCTGCAGCAGGCCCAGTGGAGCGACGACCATGTGGTCGTCAACCGGAAGCTCCACCAACTCGCCCGACTCCAGCAGGTTGCGCACGGCGCTGAGCGGCGCGAACGCGAGCAGGTCGTGCTCGCGCAGCAGCCACCAGCTCATGGCGGTCACCCGCGTGACCACGCCATAGGAGCGGGGTTCGCGGCCCAGCTTGCCGGCGAGCGCCTCGAAGCGCTCGCGCGCGGCGGTGCCGATCGGCGGCAGCAGCCACTCGTGCTGCGCCAATTCTTCCCAGCCCACCTGCGTCGCGCCCGCGAGCGGATGTGTGGGTGTGCAGACGACGGTGAAACGGTCGGCCAGGAGCTCGCGAAAGGACCATCCCTCGGGCACCACCGGCGGGCGCCGGCACGCCACCAGGTCCACCTCGCCGCGCGCGATGGCCAGCAACTGGTCCTCGCCTTCGGCTTCACCCAGCTGCACCTGCACGCCCGGATGACGCGCGACGAAGGCGGGCAATGCCTTGGACAGCAGCCCGTTGATAGCGGCACTCGAGGCGAGCAGCCGCACCAGCGATTTGCCCCGGCTGCCGTACGCGAAGATGACTTCGGCGCTCTCGGCCAGGCCGACCATCACCTGCCGTGCGTGCGGCAGCAGCGCCGTGCAGGCGAGCGTCGGCCGCACGCCGCGCGCGTGGCGCTGGAACAGCTGGATCTCGAGGATCTCCTCCAGGTACGCCAGTGCCTGCGTCACCGACGATTGCGTCACGCCGATCGCGTCGGCCGTGCGCTGCACGCTGCCCAGCTCCGCCAGCTTCAGGAGGACCTGCACGTGCCGGAACTTGCCGCGCGCGAGCAGGCGATTGAGCAAAACGGATGCGGACGGAACCAAGGTATCGGGAAGTCTAATGGGTCGGCCTGAAATGCAATTGGGCAACGGCCGCGCTCGCGCGGATCATGCGCGATCCCAATAAAGAGGAGATCTCGTGAAGTTGATCCCGTTCCACCGCCGCTGGGCGCCCACCCTCCTGTTGGCCGCGGTCGTCGTGGCCTGCGGCGGTGGCGGCAGCACGGACGCCGAATCGTTCCGCTCCGCCGGCCTCGTGTACGGCGACGCCACCGTCACCACCGACAGCGCCGGCAACCAGGTCGTGAGCGTGCCCGTACTGACGCAGCGTGGTGTCCAGACACTGTCCACCAGCGCGGTCAGCCCGGCGCAGGCCAGCGCCATCCGCGCCAACCTGGTCAAGGGCAACCTCGTGGACTACCTGCCCGGAACCGCTGCCAACACCGTCCAGGTGGCGGCGCAGGCCGGCGAGACCTTCAACGTCATCCTGCAGAAGGGCAATTCCGCTGCCGCGCAGTTCGACCTGATGAAGTACGGCCCGGAGGTCACGCGCAACAACGGCGTGCCCGGTCCCATGGTGGCGGCGGGCTGGATCTACAACAAAGGCGCCAACACCATCACCGTCGGCGACGGCACCGTCGTGACGGCAGACCAGGCGGGCCGGCCCTACGCCACGCCCATCAAGCGCTACGAGGAAACGTACACCATCGCGCCCGACGTGAAGGTGTTCAACGTCAACACGGCGGACTACGGCAAGAGCGCCGCATCCGACTTCACCGCGGTCCCCGTCACGGCCGACTACAGCCACGGCACCACCTCCCGCCCGGCAGCCTACTTCCTCTTCGACAACAACCATCGCAACGCCGGCAGCGCCCGCGTGGTCGCGATCTGGTACTTCACGCCGCAGTCCACCAGTGACGGCAAGCCGGTGTGGGACGTGCCCACGCAAAGCCCGATGCTCGCGGACAAGGGCACGGACCCGGTCAGCGGCCAGCCGTACGCAGCCATCAACGCGACTTCGCCGACGACCGCGCCGTACACGCGCAGCACCGAGCCCTTCGAGATGGTGAAGGACACGATGTACTACGTGGGCGACAACGAAGTCGCCTCGTACCTGTTCAAGGCGGACATGGGCACGGCCGATCCCTCGGACGACAAGGTGATCAAGGTCGACGCAGGCTGGGCGAACAGCGGGTACCAGTACTGGAAGAACATGGAGCTGGTCGGCGTGGACCCGCGCTCCGTCACCGACATCTGGCTCACGCACGCGCACGGCGACCACTATGGCACGGTGGTGGAGCAGCTGCGCATGGCCGACAACGCCGGCAAGGCCGTGAAGCTGTGGGGCTCCAGGGAGGACGTGCTGGGCATCACCGCCGACCTGCAGGGCAACAGCTGGAACATCGCGGCGACGCTGCCGGCGAGCGAGACGGAGATCCGCGCCCGCACGGCCAACTTCTACGAGTACGACAAGTGGTACGACTACGGCAACGTGCAGATCATGGTGATCTGGTCGCCGGGCCACACCACGGGCGCCACCAACATGCTGTTCAAGGTGAAGAACCCCACCGACGGCAAGTTCTACACCTTCGGCTATCACGGCGGCTACGGCGTGGGCGGCATGGAAGGGCCGACGGCGGCCAACGGCTGGCGGCGCCTGGCCTGGCAGCACGGCTTCAGCTACATGCAGAACGCTTTCGAGGCCGACTTCGTGGCGCCCCAGCACACGAACCAGTACCCCATCGTCGAGGTCTACCAGGCGCTCAAGGCCTACAACCGCGACCCGGCCAATGCGAACAAGCAGCTGACGATGTTCGACGCGATGCGCTCGCGCGTGTACGACTCGCCGGTGGTCAACGGCGTCAACGTGCAGAGCGAGTTCGCCAACCAGCTGGAGAAGCGCCGCTCCGTCATCACGTACCGTGCCAGTGACGCCGCGAACACCCGCTACAAGAGCATCGAAACCTCCGGTCCCTTCAAGCCGGGTCGCGAGAACGGCCTCACGGTGACCGCGAAGCTGCTCGATGGCGGCAAGATCATCCAGGGCTTCGTCGGCGCGCAGAACAAGAACCCGCTGATCCCGCTTCTGGCGCAGGGCATCCCGAACGCCACCGACGGCTACACCAACGATCCCGCGGGCTTCTTCGTGCAGGTCGCGCTGGACGTCCAGGAGAACACGTACAAGGGCTACCTGCCGAACGGCTTCGCGCAGTTCAGCCCGGGCCTGAACCAGACGATCACCTATCAGGGAGGGCCCATCGAGTCGACCAACGCGGCCAAGGGCACCTTCCACCCGCCGGAGTACCTGCGCACGGTGCGCCTGTCGTCGCTGGCGGACGCGCAGAAGATCCTGGCGACGCTGCAGAAGGGCAAGACGGTGACGGTCACGCTCACGCCGGACAGCCAGGTCGTGGTGCCGGCCGACGTGACGCAGACTTTCCGCTGACCATGCGCGCTGCATCCATCGGCGTGCTGTTGGCTGCCCTGGCCCTGGGCGCGTCCGCCCAGTCGCTGGACCCCCTGCGGGCGCGGGCCGATCGCGGCGAGGCCGAGGCGCAGTACGCGCTCGGCCAGCGCTACAGCGGCCTGTCCGGCGACCGGCTGGACCTGCAGCAGGCCTTCGCATACACACGCAAGGCGGCGGAGCAGGGACACCTGCGGGCACAGGTGGACCTCGGGTTCATCTACTACAACGGCAACGCCCGCGTGCCGAAGGACCTGGCTGCGTCGTACCAGTGGTTCCGCAAGGCAGCCGATGCCGGGGCGGTGCGCGCGCAATGCATGCTGGGTGATTTCCACCGCCAGGGTCTCGGGGGCGTGAAACAGGACCCGGCGGAAGCGTTCAGGTGGTACCAGCGCACCGCCACGGCCGATGACCGCTGCGCGCCGCGTTCGCAATACGAGCTGTACGTGAGCTACGCGTCCGGCCAGGGCGTGAGGCAGGACGAGAGGACCGCCATGCAGTGGCTGCGGAAAGCGGCGGAAGCGGGCAACCCGGTCGCGCAGAAGCGCCTGGGCGAGCACTACGCCCAGGGGCGAGGCGTGCCCCGGGACGAAGAGCTCGCCCGCATGTGGCGGCGCAAGTCGCGCGAGGGCGTGGCGCCGCACGACGACCACGAGCATGGGCACGCGGAACAAGCAACGCAGAAGCCGGGGCGCGGGAGCGACAATCACCGTCACTGAGCACCTGCCATGAGCCCATCCGACCGCATCGAATCCATCCACTGCGTGCGGGTGCGCCTGCCTTTCGACCACGGCGGCCCTGCGCCGCTGTTCGCCGGCAAGCCGAGGACGACGCTCGACACTGTATGGGTGCGCGTGCAGCTCGCGGGCGGGCTCGTCGGCTGGGGTGAGGCCTATGCCGCGGATGTCGACGCGGTCGTGGCCATCTTCGCCAGCCGCGTCACGCCGCTGGCTGTCGGCCGTGACCCTCAGGACCTGCAGCTCACGGCCACGCTGGAACGCATGCTGCACAACATGGGTCGCTCCGGCCCCGTGCTGCATGCACTGAGCGGCCTGGACATCGCACTGTGGGACCTTCGGGCGAAGCTCGCGGGTGTGCCGTTGTACCAACTGCTGGGTGGCGCCCGCCGCACCCGCATTCCCGCCTATGCCTCCCTTCTCCAATACAACGGCGATCCGGAGCTGGTCCGCCGGATCTCGGCGAAGGCCCTGGCGATGGGCTACGGGCAGGTGAAGCTGCACGAGCGCACCGCCGAAGCCGTGCTGGCGGCGCGGGCCGAGATCGGTCCCGCAGTGCCGTTGCTGCTGGACACGAACTGCGCGTGGGATCTCGAAGGCGCCGTACGTGCGATGGACGAGATGCGCGA
>JAESGR010000888.1_pt1 | contig 13271 bp, 12 predicted proteins | sample 9269771 | NCBI WGS metagenome assembly JAESGR01 (sample SAMN15739572, study PRJNA653492) | algae metagenome | isolation source: Chroococcus sp. CMT-3BRIN-NPC107 and co-occurring heterotrophs from well... | place: USA: Clark Mountains Wilderness, California | collected 2010-04-18
CGATCAACCGCTACATCGCCGAGCACAACAGCAGCCCGCGCCCCTTCGTCTGGACCAAATCCGCCAAGGCCATCCTCGCAAGGGTCCGCCGAAACCCTGAACCTTCCGAATGAGTCACTGCACTAGGCAGGTAGTAGTGCTCGAGCAGGATCCGGTTCTTGAGCGTTTGGTGCCAGCGCTCGATCTTGCCCTGCGTCTGAGGGTGGTTGGGAGCGCCCCGGACGTGCTCCATCTTCCGTTGATCCAGCCACTGCGCCAGCTCGCCTGAGATGTAGCTCGAGCCGTTATCCGACAGCAGCCTGGGCCTGTGCGCCACCGTGGCCTGGTCGAGCCCTGAGGCCGCAAGGGCGAGGCTCAGGGTGTCGGTGACGTCCTGCGCCTTCATGGTGGTGCACAGCTTCCAGGCCAGGATGTAGCGGGAGAAGTCGTCCAGCACGGTCGAGAGATAGAACCAGCCCCAGCCCGTCACCTTCAGGTACGTGAAGTCCGTCTGCCAGAGCTGGTTGGGAGCCGTCGTCTTGTCGTGGAACTCGTCGGCTGCCCTCATGACGATGTAGGCAGGGCTGGGGATCAGGTCCTGGGCCTTCAGGAGGCGGTACACAGAGGCTTCCGAGATGAAGGAGCCCTGCTGGTCCGTGAAGCGCACCGCCAGCTCTCTGGGAGAGAGCTCTGGCTCGTCGAGCGCCAGCTGAAGGACCTTCTCCCGCACCTCATCCGGTATGCGGTTCCAGACGCGCTTAGCCCGGGAGGGGCGGTCCTCCAGGGCCTCTACTCCGCCGGTCTGGTAGAGGTCGTACCACCGGTAGAAGGTGGGCCTTGGGATGCCGAGCTTCTCGAGCGTGCGGCGCACCGGGAGATGGGACTGCTCCACAAGGCGGATGATCTCGAGCTTCTCAGAGGCCGGGTACCTCATGCCCCGTCCTCCCCAGCCCCGGTCATGCTTTTTTTCAGCAGCCGGTTCTCGAGGGTGAGGTCCGCCACAACCTCCTTGAGGGCACCCGCCTCACGGCGCAGGGTCCTGACCTCGTCTGAGGTCGCTTCCCGGGCGGCACCCTGGGGCGACCTCGCCGGAAGGGAGCTCGTCTGCCCACACTGGCGCAGGTTCTCGCGGCCAAGGGCACGGACTGGCAGACCGTCCATGTGCCAGGGTGGTATGGGGCCGGTGAGCGTACCATCGAGATCACCTCGGCAACGGCTGTGTGGCAGCACGGCGGTCTGCCGGTCGTGCCGATCCGCTGGGTTCTGATCCGCGATCCCCTCAACCGCTTCGCCCCTCAGGCTCTGCTCTGTACCTACCCAGCCCGTGACCCGGCGCAGATCGTGGGCTGGTTCGTGCAACGCTGGCAGGTGGAGGTCACCTTCCAGGAAGCCCGAACGCACCTCGGCCTCGAGACGCAGCGCCAATGGTCCGACAAAGCCATTGCTCGCACGACGCCTTGCCTGCTGGCGCTGTTCTCGATCGTCACACTGCTGGCGAGCCGCCTTCCAGCCCACGAGCGGCGACAGGTTGCGCAGGCAGCATGGTATCCCAAGCCGCAGCCGACCTTCAGTGACGCCCTCGCGACTGTGCGACGGGCGATCTGGCGCGAGCAGACTTTCGTGACCTCACGCTGCAGAGGCCACAGCACAAAAGTCCGCTCACCCCTGCCGGACGCCTGGGCTTATGCCCTCTGCTATGCGGCCTGAATGGCCAAAGTCGAGCTTAGTCCCAAGTGAAATTTTTGCAGTATTCTGCCCCTAGCATGGCTCGTATGCGGGAAGACACCCGGCGGCGAGCACTTATGCCAAGAGGCTCATCGGCAAGTGGAGTACGTCAATGACGGATGACGAGCAGAGTGCGGAGGGCGATGCAGAGCAGGACCGCACCATTATTGAGGAAGCTCGGCTCGCTCAGTTGCAAGCTGATGAAGCGGTCCAGCGGGTCCAGGACAGGATTGAGCGGCTCGCCCAACTTTCTGAGGCATTAGACCAGCCCAAAGATGATGATGATACGCAGGAGCAAAACGGCTGAGAGGGCGAACCCAGATTCCCTGTATTTATCGCTGTGCTGTGCCAGCTATCGACGTCTCTGCAAGCAGACCAACACGGCGCACTGCCCAAACAATCTGGTCCGGCGCATGGTGGTGGACCATGTGGCCTTGCCGGGGAACAATCGTGAGTTCGCTCCGAGGCAGAACGTCGTGAAGTTGCTCAGCGTGACGCTCGACGTCTACGATCTGGTCGTCCTCTCCTGCAACAATGACCACTGGCAAATGCAGTTCGGCATAGTGCGACTGCAACTCCATGACGGATGGTGTCATCATGGCGGCGTCTTCCGCTGAGGCGCGAAGTTGGCTGGGCCTTAGCATCAGCTCCTTTGGGAACTCGCGATCAAACCGCTGCGTCACAGGCGCGGGGATGAACATTGCGCGTAAAAGGCCAGGGAGCATTAGACGCGCAACAGGTGGCGAGATCGTGTAGCGCATAACATCGCCGATCACGGGTATCGCGGGTGGTGAGAATAAGACCACATCGGCGCGCGCCGTCGGGAAGTAGTACCCTGATACGAGGACAAGCCCGCGAACGAAGCTGGGGTCTTGGATCGCTAGTGCGAGGGCGACAAGAGTTCCCCAGGAGTGACCAAGCACAATAGCCCGGTCTACACCAAGCTGACCGAGCGCGTTCCGGAACAGCGTGGCGTGGGCTCTGGGCGTCCACATGCCGCGTGGCCGCGTGCTGTAGCCATACCCTGGCCTATCAATAACGATGACGCGGTAGCGTTCCGCGAGCCTGCTCACGAGATCGCTGACCACAAAGTCCTCGATCATCGTGCCATTGCCGTGGATGAGGATCAGGGACTCGCCGCGCCCGCGCTCAAGGTAGTGCAGACGGACCCCATCCACCGTCAGGAACTTGCCGATAGGGGGATGCTGGCTTTCGGCGTTCTTGGCCCGGCTCAGGTTGTAAAGAGCTGCAGCGCCGAGGGCTGCGGCAGAGCCCGCTAGGAGGGGGCCGAGCCAGCTGCGGGACGATCCCCTTGTACGCAGCGAGGTGGGCTGCTCAGCCAGTAGAGGGCCGCGTGTGGTCCGTCGGGGACGGCGATAGTGGCTCACGTGCAGCTCCGGCAGTTGCCCTAAGAAACAAAAACGTGCCCGCGCAGCTCTCGGTTCCGCCCTCAAAATTCATGAGCCTAGTAATCGTGAAGCTGGATCACCTCGGGCACAGCACCTGCGACGGACTCAACCTCGCTCATGATCTAAGGAGCAAGAGGGTTACCCCTGCGAGGCTCTTGACGTCGATTTCTGGCCTACCTACGTCCTCTGCTGCCAAGGCCATAGCGGCTTGACGCGGCGGGTGCCGGTCCGGTGTCCGGCGCTCTCATTCCATGTTGCTCCGAGGAGGATGTGGCTATGAGGACCTACGATTTCTCTCCCCTTTATCGCTCAACCGTCGGCTTCGACCGGCTGTTCGATATGCTCGATCAGACAGCTCGGGCTGAGACCTCACCAAACTGGCCTCCCTACAACATCGAGCGGACCGGCGAGGACGACTACCGCATCACCATGGCGCTGGCGGGCTTCGCCCCTGATGAGATCGAACTTGTTCAGAAGGAGAACACCCTCTTTGTTGCCGGGCATAAGAGCACGGACCAGCAACAGGGTGCCGAGCTTCTGCATCGTGGTATTGCGACCCGCCCCTTCCGCCAGACCTTCAGCCTTGCCGAGCACCTGAAGGTCACAAATGCAACGTTTGAGCATGGGCTCCTGACCATCGAACTTAAACGTGAAATTCCGGAGGCTCTCAAGCCCCGCAGAATCGAGATCGCGACGGCTCCAGGACAGTCGGGCGTGCCGCAGAACAATGTGACGACGCTGGAGCAGAACAAGGTGGCGTAAGCGTCCCCGTCCGACACGCTGACGTCGCCTTGCCCCTCGGTGTCGGTTTCTGCCCGCCCGAGGGGCTATGACTTCACCCGGCTCAATCCTGCTGAGGAGGAGCCGCAGCAGCCTTCTACTTCTTTGATCCAGGAGTTGGTGGTGCCGCCCCTTTCGCCGATGGTGCGGCAGCGATGGTCTTCGGCTTGACCTGCTTCGGCTTCTTCGTTTCGCGACCGCCCTTAGCCATGGATGCTCCTCCTGCTGGCGGCGAGAATCTAACACCCTCCGGGCAACCCGGAAATCCCAGGCGCCTCTGCTGATGGGCGGGGGCCAACATTCAACCAGCCATTCGATTAGAAAGGTTATCGGTAGCCGCATCCATGGCTAAGCAAAATCACATCAATCAAGCAGAATTAGGTATGCAGATATAGGAACATCAACAGTTTGTAGCATAATTTTCGGCGAAGCCCAAAAATATATATTGCGTGAGACTGAAATCGAGTGCAGAATAATTGCTAATTAATATCTTAGGATTATAGAAAATGTCCGCGAACGATCCTGGATTAATCGCACTGATCGCGGACGATGACGAATTTTTTCGTGTCGCGCTGCGCAGCGTCCTGCTCAACAAGCTTGGCTTCTCTCGGGTTATAGAGGCTACCTCTCTTGACGAGGCCATTGAGCATCTGTCCTCGGTGGACAGCATCACTCTCGCGGCATTCGACCTTGCCATGCCGGGAATGGAGAGTGCCGCGAGCCTGCGGGCGGTGCGGGAGTGCTACCCTGCGACACGCGTTGTCATGGTTTCCGCCTCGAAGCAACGCCAAGATATCCTTCTGGCGTTGGAGGCGGGCGCTCACGGCTACATCCCCAAGGGCCTGGGCGTCGCGGAACTCTCCCGTGGACTCCAAGCGGTTACAGACGGCACAATCTATGTCCCGGCCCTCATGACGGACCTGACTAGCGTAAACGAGGAGCCGAGCCGACGCCTTCGGGCGTGGAACATGGGGCAGAGCGCACCAGAAAAGAGCCTGACCACCCAGCAGCAGCGGGTTCTCCACTGCCTTGTTCAGGGTCAGTCGAACAAGGAGATCGCTCGGACGCTCGCACTCCGCGAAGGCACCGTGAAGGTCCACATGGCAGCCCTCTTCAGTGTACTCGGTGTCACCAGCCGCTCTGCGGCAGCCGTGGAGGGCCTGCGCCTCACCATGCCAGACCGGCGCAATGCTCTAAACCCGACACCTCGTGTCCGGGTGGGTGAGACTGCCCCCTAGCAGTCCGGGGTGAGGCTCTCTGCTCATCGCCGAGGGGGCAGCGTACCGCGCCAACCCACTACAGCGATTGAGAAGGTGAATGCACCGCAGAGATCGCTAAAAACCTGAGCTTGTCCTTTGGCCGTGCTAGGCGAAAGCACCGAAGCCGCGAAGGTGATGCGAGTTCAGGTTGCCGAGAGGCCAAACTCTCGTCGGGCTAGATCCGAAAAACATTTAGGGCAAGGGGCAGGACACCGGCAATGAGCACACCCCTCACGGGCACATCGCTTTGAGCATACCTGTCCTTCTGATCCCCGCCGACACCGCATCTAAGGGTTCAAGTTATGATTGGGGTTGCACATTCCTCGGCATTTATGCCGGGAGCACAAAATCCTACTCGCGTCGAGCAGCGGCTGCTCCGTGCTCTTCAGGCGGGAGGCATCGCTGCTTGGGAGTGGGACCTCTCGACAGACCACGTTGTCTGGTCCGACAACGCTGGAGAGCTTCTCGGCCTGCATTCAGGGCATACAAGTGAGTTTGAGGAGAGGGTTCATCCACAAGACCAGGGGCGGCATCAGGCGGCCTTCAAGGCTACAGTCGAGACTGGCGAGCCTTACGACATCGAAATCAGGTTTAAGAAGTCGGACGGGACTGTCATCTGGATACAAGACAAGGCTGAGCTTCAAACCAGCTTGGAGGGTGAGAGGGTTCTGATTGGCATCACTGCTGACATTACAGCCCGTAAGAAGGCCGAGATGGAGGCGCAGGAAAAGACTGAACTCCTCGAAGCAACCCTGGAGAACATGGACCAGGGCCTCCTCCTGATTGATGCCGACCAGAAGATCGCTCTCTACAACCGCAGGGTCACAGAACTCCTCGACCTTCCTGGCGATCTCCTTGCCGCCCGCCCTGATTTCGAAGACCTGCGGCACTATCAGGCTCAAAGGGGAGAGTTCCCCTACATCCCAGATCCTTCAATGGCACGGCTTTTACGGGACGGACCCGCCGCCGGTTCGCTGACGCACGAGCGAGTTCGCCCCGATGGTACTGCTCTGGAGATCCGCACAGTGCCTCTTGCTGGAGGAGGAGCGGTTCGCACCTTCACCGACATCACGGCCCGTAAGCAGTCGGAAACGGAGGCTTTCGAGGCGGCGGCGCTCTTGCGAGTGACTCTGGAGAACATGGATCAGGGCCTCATCATGTTTGATGCCTCCGATACCATACAGGTGTTCAACAACCGTGCTGCTGAACTGCTCGGCCTCCCCGCTGAGTTCCTGGCCGAGCGCCCCTCCTTTCGGGAAGTCACCCAACTTCAGCAAAGCATCGACGATTTTGCCAAAAGCGATGAAGCCTTCCAGTCATGGGTAGCGGGCGGCAGACACAGAGAGTATCGCGATCTCTACGAGCGCGAGCGTCCGAACGGCACCGTGCTGGAGATCCGCACTGTTCCTCTAGCCGGTGGAGGAGCCGTCCGCACGTATGCCGACATTACGGCACGTAGGAAAGCCGAGGCCGCGTTATGGGTCAGCGAGGAGCGCGCCCGCGACTTTGCCAACATTGCTTCCGACTTGTTCTGGGAGACCGATGCGGACTTCCGCTACACCAGTGTGATGGGTATGGCCAAGGTCCTCCTAAGCAATGATGCCATGGGAAAAACACTCTGGGATGCAGCAGGGGCTGATCCTTCTGCGATAGAATGGAGGCCGCTGACCCGAGCACTCGCAGCAAGGAGATCCTTCCGAGATTTCGAACTTGAACTGAAAACCCCACGGGGCGGGCAGGTCTGGTTATCGACCAGCGGCCATCCCATCCACGACGAGGCGGGAATTTTCATTGGTTATCGTGGCGTGTCCACCAGCATCACGCACCGGAAGACTGCGGAGGCCGAGCGTGAGCGGCTGCAAGAGCAACTCCACAGGTCTCAGAGGCTGCAAACAGTTGGGCAACTCACAGGCGGGATTGCTCACGACTTCAACAATCTGTTAACCGTCATTCTGGGCAATGCTGAGATGCTGGTGGAGGACTCAACGGATGCGGCCCTTACCTACAGCCTCGCACGCCACATAATGGAGGCGGCTGAGAGGGGGGCTGACCTAACCCAGAAGCTTCTGGCGTTCGGAGGACGCCATTCGCTTAAGCCGGAGAGGCTCAGCCTGAAAGGTGCGGTCGAGGACATGACGCCGATGCTCCAGCGTACGCTTGGGAAGCACATCGAGCTTGTAACTGACCTGCAAGAGAGCGAATTGGTGGCACTGACGGATCGCACGTTGTTGGAGAGCGCGATTCTCAATCTAGCCATCAACGCCAGGGATGCCATGCCGCAACGAGGCACTCTGACCATCCGCACAGGTGGGCGTGCAGCGGGTCCTAACGAGGGCGTACTGCCGATGGGCCAGCCGGTGGTGTATCTCACGATCTCAGACACAGGGACTGGAATGTCGCCTGAGGTACTCTCTCGCGTGTTCGAGCCGTTCTACACCACCAAGGAAGTCGGTAAGGGATCAGGGCTTGGGCTCTCCATGGTATACGGCTTCACCCAGCAGACCGGCGGGCATGTGTCCATTGAGAGCCGCGAGCGGGTGGGTACATCAGTGACACTCGTGTTGCCTGCCATCGCGACCATTGAGATGCAGGTTCACGAGAGGGATATGACACCAGAACTGGTCGCACCGATTGAGCGCATCCTTCTTGTAGAAGATGAGCCCGCTGTTTTGAGCTTCGTCTCGACGCGACTGCTGAGCCTCGGGTATGAGGTCAAGGCAGTGTCCACGGCGCCTGATGCCCTTGATCTACTGGCGCGCGATCAAGATTTTAGCCTCTTGTTCAGCGATATCGTGTTACCAAAGGGCATGAGTGGCGTAGAACTGGTACGGCGAGCGCGGGAGCTAAAGCCTGATTTGAAGGTGCTACTGACCTCTGGCTATTCCGAGGAGGTGTTCGCGCAGCACGGTAGACCCGACGAGGGCACCCTACTCCTGCGCAAGCCCTACAAGCGCAGAGAGTTGGCCGAGACGCTCAGAAAGGTACTGGAGTAGCCCCTCCTCCCTGTCGCACCTCGGTCTTGAACGTCCCGCATCCCCTCCTGCTACGTCCGAAGAGTAAGGCATGACGCTCCGCAGCAACGAGATGAACGAGGCCACCGAAGAATGGGCAGCTCTTTCGAGCGGCTCCTCCTCCTGTTCAATGCCACTTCATCCGCGTGCCCCTTGCTTCGTCCACCGCTGCAATAGCCCACGCGCTGTTCACTAGAACACATAGGTAGAGGTCCATCAGAAGCGAATATGGAAGGAGAGCAAGGTCGTCCTCCTGAACCAATAAGAAGATGATCCCTGCCATGAAGTTCAGGAGGGTCACGGCCAAGAGCCACATCAGGATGCCGGAGATATCGACACCGACAAACCCTCCAATCGCGATAACTCCCCAGAAGGCAAAATTCACCAACGGCAAAATATACATATCGACGGTATAGGACGCATTCACGACAAGGTCGCAGCGCGGGTTCTTCGCAAGAGCATGCTGCCGGAGATCGCGCCAGTAGACACGCATGACCTGCCACGTGCCCCGCATCCAACGGTAGCGTTGGCTGATCAAAGTGTCGATCCGATGGGGTCCCTTCGTAAAGGCGACGGCACGGGGCTCGTAGACAACCTTGCCGCCCAGCGCCAGCGCGGAAAGGGATAGCTGGAAATCCTCGCCGAACGTCTCCCCTGACAAGGGGCCGTAGACGCGGCCTTGATCGTCACCATGGCTCGCCACGGGACGAACATTGCAGGGAAGCGCAGCGACCTCTTTGAAGATCGAGCGACGGTAGAGGCCGATGGCACCTGGGACAATTGTCACGGTTCCAAAGGTGCTGAGGCACATCCGCAACCCGCCGTTGGCAAGGACATATTCCAGCGCCTGGAGGTGCGTCAGGACGTTGCGGCGATTGCGGACCGTCACCTGACCGGCTACGCCGACGATCTCCGGATCGCGCTGCATGCGGGCCACTGCCACCCATAACGTATCCTGCGCCAGCCGGGAATCGGCATCGACACAGAGGAGGAGTTCTCCAGCGGAGTGGTTGTACCCGAAGTTGAGCGCGCTCCACTTGCCGCCGTTTGGCTTCGTGTAGACCCGGACATTGCACCGCTGGTAGTCGCCTTCGAATGCCTTTGCGAGCGCGAATGTCTCGTCCACGGAGCCATCGTCGATGACAATGATCTCAAAGCAGGGGTAGTCGAGGTCGATCAGCGATTGGATGGCCGCCGTCATGGTCTCGGCCTCGTTGCAAGCGGGCACCAAGATCGAGACGAATGGCTGGATGGCAGCTTTTGTAGGCTTCGCACGCGCCTCTTCGTTGAAGCCATGGAACGCCAGTGCATGAATGAAGCACCAGCGGAGCATCGTGAAGACGCACAGAAGCGAGAGAACAAGGTTGCCAAAGAAAGCGAACCAGCCCCATTCGTAGCTGATGAGGATCGTGTCGCTTAATGTCCACGGCAGGCTCAGGGCTAGCGTGAGCCCATAGACATAGGTGATCACCATGAGCATCTGTACGAGCGCGTGAGGATACCGACGCTTGAGAGAGCGGAACTCGACAGGTACTGTGGCGACGGCTTCGATCATTGATTGGTGCTGCCCTTCAAGCTGAGAATGATCAGAGCGGATGCTCTTCTGCCACTCCGAGACACCAATTTGCTCAAACCACGCGTAGGGGAGCACTCAGAGGAATGCTCAACGGGAGGGGCATCAACCCGCCTTCTGGCTTGATGAGCCCGATCCAGGGCGGCTTAGGAGCAGGTCATTGGGGAGAGCGGCTCGATCCAGAGCTTGCAGGATCGACGCCTCGCCCCGAACTGGGTCTGCTATGCCCGCCCTGATCGTCGTATCGAGACGCGGCACCTGATCGAAGGTCAGTCGATCAGCCGCCACCCGAGCCCGGCTCGCCACCGCCTCAACGCCCGCCATGTCGGTGTCAGGCAGCAGCAGCGCCAATTCGTTGCCTGACCAGCGGCCCACTCGATCTCGATCCCTCTGGCCAGAGCAGCGTTCTGCAAGAGTGCGCAGAACCTGATCGGCTATATCTCGCCCACAGGCATTGTTGATCTCGCTGAGATTGTTGACCCTGATCAGAACCACGCCGACCAGTTTATCGCGTGCCTTCGCGGCCTCCAGTTCCGCGCGTGCTAGAACGAGAAACTGCTCATGGGTCAACACATCGGCTACCCGCATGCTGGTGCTCGGGATGCTATCACTCCCCCGCCGATTCTGGATCTGTACTTTGGGGTGCTCCCCTAAGAGCGGAGCGCTTCGGTCCTTCTGCGCCCTCGCGAGGGTACCGACCCCAAGGCACAGGAACCCCAGAAGCGAAAGGGAAGCCCCTGCTTGGAAGCCCCAGCGGGTGTAGAAGGCGGGCTGCCACAGGAGGCGGACCTTCACCTCGCGCCCAGCGCCAAGGTCAGTGATGGTCTCCACGGGAAGCTCAACTGCGAAGGTCGCGACCACCCGATTGGCTTCGGATGTTCTTTCCAGCGTCTGGAACGTGCCGCTGAAGTGCTTGACCAAGGAGGGGTCCTCCAGGGCAAATCGGGTGTCCCCCGCCTCCTTGACCTGCTCGGCCTCGCGCTCCGACATGAGCACGCGGGCCACAAAGCCGCTTCCCGCCGAGAGCGCGAGAACCGGGGCGCCGTCGGCTGCGAGGCCGGGAGAGGGATGCCGGTAAACAATCCTGCCGCCATAGGGGGCTTTGACGAGCGTTGCTTCCAGGAGCGTGCGACGCTCGGATTGGAGCGTCTCCACCCGCATGCGAGCGGCTGCTACCTCCCCTTCTACCTGAACGGCGGCACGGAGGCGATCCGAGCCAATCTGACGCTCGACCTCCTGATCTTGCAGGCCAAGTTCCTTGACCTTGGCGCTGGTGAGCGCCATCCCACTCCGCACCGTGGCGACCTGCCGGAGGAACGATGTGTTTGAAGTCTCGTACCGTTCATTCAACGAGTCGGCCCGGCGCTGTAGCTCCGTGACGGCGACCTGATCCCGGTTCTGGTCGTGCTGAAAGGCCAGGAATGCGCTTGTGCGCTCCTCCATGCGTGGAGCGGTCGTGAGTTGCTGCCGGAACATCTCCGTGACCCGGTCGAGCGCGACCTTCGAACTCGTGACTTGGGCCGTCGTCGTCTCCAGGGACTTCTTTGAAGAAGCCAGATCGGCGCTGATCTGGGCTGTCTCCTTGGCCCATCCTGCCTGCAAGGCAAGATGCTCTCGCTCCAGAACACGCCCGGATCGCTGAAGCTCGAACCCGAACTGGCGCTGCTGATCGAGTTGGCTGCGCGACTGCGCTTGCCGCTGGAGGAGAATGGCGTCGAGCGGGAGTGCACGAGAGCGCAGGTTGTCAGCCAACGCGAATGCCTCCTTGATCTGGTTGTCGATAGCGGCAAGCTGGCCGTCCAGGCCAGATGGCCGGAAGTCGGCGACCACGGCTCCGGGCTCGACACGCTCCTGTGCAGCAAGGGACGAGACGGTCGAGTCGGTGCGGTTGTGGACGACGAAGAGATTGTTGCCGTCCACGACACCCGGACGTGGCGCGAGGCTGCCGAACGCCCAACTCGCTAAGATCCCGAGAACACCCAGGGCAATAGTGACGGAGCCAACCTTGACGAGAGCGGGTGTGGTGGACGAGCCCCTATTCCGCTTGATCCACACGACGGAGGCATATGAAGCGACAAAGATGACCAGTCCTACAAAGCCACCGAGCACGGCGATCCGAAGCAGGTCGCCTGTTGAAAAGCCGTCCATCACGATAGCCCCGCGGCCACGAACAAGATGCTCGCGCCTGATCCTCCCTGTCGTATATTCTAATGATCACGATGGCAGCTGGTGTGCGCCTGTCGTAGGCATGGGTCGCTTGCGAGATAGTTGAGGGCGCTCGGGAACTGCCACTCGGCGCAAGGATGAGTGTAGATAACACACTCAAGCCTGCGTGTCTCGATTTATACTGGAGGTGGTTGGGTCCACGCTCTGCCGCCGCGAGGAGCGCCTTAGTCGTGTCGTCCATCGGACCCAGAGCCGCTTCCTCCCTGCGTGGCATTCGCAGATACAGCGGAAGGGTTCGCACCGAGCGTCAACTCACGCTCCGCTTGCGTCCAAAACTCCGCGTCGCGCCCCTCGGGGCGACCTCGCTGCTCCCAAAGCTCTAGGGCGCGCTGCTTGATCTGATCGTTGGTTGGCGTGTTGGTGGGGTGCATGTGGTCGTTCCTATTCGCCTCTGCCAGGGCACAGGCCGCTACGGCAGATTGATGGTGACGCAGAGAATAGCTGGCGTGCTATGACAAATCAGATCATGGCTTGGCGAAGAGTGCGTCATTACGTGCGCGCCAAGCGTCGTCCGCCAGCCATTTGTAATCCTGATCGGGCATGAGCGGCACCGTCTTCACCTTCGCTTCCGTCAGCGGAAGAAAGAAGCTATCTCGCTCCTGCGACACCTTCAGGAACTGAATGGGAACGACAAAGCTGTCCTTCCCAGTCGAGAAGAAGCCTCCTGACGCCACGACCGCGTAATCCCGGCGATCCTTGGTTCCGAAGACTATGTTCCGGACCTCCCCGATGATCTTGTCGTCGGAGCTTCGAACCTCCGCACCGATGATCTCGTCAGCCCGCAGGCCCGGAGCAAGCTCATTGATGCTGATCAGCGGTTTGGCGCCTGCGTCGGCGCGATGACCCGCCACGGCGCTACGCTGCACCTTCGGCTCGCGTGCGGTGAACTGCTTGTTCGCCTCCTCCTCGTCGTTGCCACCCAATGAGCCCATTGACGGTGCAGCCAGGAGTTCGCGGATGTTCACCACGAGGCGCTCGCAGTCGTCATGGCGCCCGTAGGACCACAAGATGAAGGCCGCATCACGCAGAGCGCGGAGGTCGCGCACCGTCTGGCGATTGGCCCGCCCCCGAAGCTCGGGCTTGTTCAGGATCGCCTCTTCGAGCTTGGCGTCGGCGATCTGGCAAGCCGCCAAAGCTGGTGTAACGCCGACCACACCTAATAGCGCGACGGACAGGAGAAGTATGGCCGGTTTCACGGGTGATCCAATCGTAATTACCCACGCCATCAGCAGGAGCGGTTTTAGGCGCTGACGGTAGCGAGGATGGTGCCGAAGATGGAGGCACCGGGTGTCAGACGGGCTGTATCAAC
>JAESGR010000889.1_pt1 | contig 13270 bp, 12 predicted proteins | sample 9269771 | NCBI WGS metagenome assembly JAESGR01 (sample SAMN15739572, study PRJNA653492) | algae metagenome | isolation source: Chroococcus sp. CMT-3BRIN-NPC107 and co-occurring heterotrophs from well... | place: USA: Clark Mountains Wilderness, California | collected 2010-04-18
AGCGTCAGGGCCGCCGCCCCCGCCGCACTGGTCTTCAGGAAGCTGCGCCGCGACCCCGCGACGATCGATGACGACGTCATACCCACCCCTCCAGTTCCGACACCAGCACGACCGCACCCGGCGGCCGGCAATCTTCTTCTCTCGTGCCCGCGACGCCCCCCGACTTCGCGGACCCTGGTGACGCTGCCAAGCCTAGCTCGGCAAACTCCGAAAAGCCTAGGCCCGGCTTGCGGCAGGCGTCAACGAAGCATACCAAGAAACCCACACATCCCACAGCCGGAACCGCCCGCTCGATGCCATCCTCCGCCATCCTCTGCCCGCCCGGTTTCCTCGACCGGCTGGAAGCCTTCTCCCAGCTGGGCTCCACCGGCGACGGGGGCGTCGACCGGGTCGAGGCCAGCATGGCCAACGGCGAGGCAAGGCGGGCGCTCGCCCGGCGGATGGACGAGCTGGGATACCAGGTCCGCATCGACCCTGTCGGCAACATGTTCGGGCTCATGCCGCTGGCGGAGCAATTCGCGGGCCAGGAGCTTCCTTGGGTTTTTGCCGGTTCCCACATCGACAGCCAGCCCAAGGGCGGGCGGCTGGACGGCGCCTATGGCGTGATTGCCGCCGTCGAGGCGGGTGCTGCCCTGAAGGAGAGGCTGCGCGGCCGGCCGGTCGCCGCGAACCTGGCAGTGGTCGCCTGGACCGGCGAGGAAGGCGCGCGCTTCCAGCCGAGCGTGCTGGGCTCCTCCGTCCATGCCGGCCTTTTGCCTGCCGAAACGGCACTTGCGCGAAAGGACGGCAACGGCGTCAGCCTGGCCCAGGCTCTGGATGCGATCGGGTTTCGCGGCACCGATCATGCGCCGAAGCCCGCCGCCTATGTCGAGCTCCATGTCGAATGCGCTGATGCCCTGGAGAAGAGCGGCCGGCGCCTTGGCGTGTTCGACCGCTGGTGGGGTGCGCACAAGATCGAGCTCATGTTCATCGGCGCCACCGCCCATACCGGGCCGACGCCGATGGCGGAACGAAAGGATGCGCTGCTTGCCGCCGCCGAGGTGATCACGGGCCTTCGCCGCCTGGCCGACGCCGCCCCGCCCGGCACGCTGCACACGTCGGTGGGCCGGCTGGAGGTCCTGCCCAACTCGCCCAACGTGGTGCCCGACCGCGCCAAGCTCTTCATGGAGATCCGCTCGGTCGATCCGGACGTCATGGCCGACGCCCATGCCCGCCTGATGGGCCTGATCCCGCATGCCGCCGCGATCGCGCGGGTCGCGCATCGCATCGTGCGCGAGGAGATCCGCCCGCCCGGCGCCTTCGCCCCTTCCCTGCGCAGCCTGGCCCGCGAGCAGGCGGCCGCCCTGGACGTCGAGCCGCTGGGCCTGGACACCATTGCCGCCCACGACGCCGTGCCGATGGCCATTGTCTGTCCCGCCGTCGTCCTGGCCGTGCCCAGCCGCGACGGCCTTTGCCACTCCCCGCGCGAATGGACCGAGCCCGCCGACCTGGAGCTGGGCGCGGCCTGGCTGGGGGCGGTGCTGGAGCGGCTCGTCACGGAAGGGCCGCAGCACGGCTAGGCTTGAGGACCGGGCACGGGCTGCTCGCCGGTCAGAACGGCCAGTCCGGCATCCTTCCCCGCGCCTGCTCCAGGAACGCACCTGCCTGCAGCACGCCCAGATCGTCGAACCGCCTGCCCACCAGCTGCACGCCGATCGGGTGGTTGTGGCGGTCATGGCCGAACGGCAGCGACAGGGCCGGCTGCCCCGTCTGGTTGAACCAGGCGGTGAAGGTCGCGTGCGCCAGCGGCGTGGCCTCGTCCAGCCCCACCCGGTCGGCCGGGAAGCTCACGCATGGCAGCGTCGGCGTCAGCAGGAGGTCGTAGCCGCCGATCGCCCGGTGCAGCTCCTGCTTGCTCGCCTCGATCGTGTTCAAGAGGTCCTGGTAGGCCGCCCCGTCGATTCGCTCCGCCTTCAGGCTCCAATAGGCGACCTGGGCCAGCACCTTGACCTGCTGCTCCGGCGTGAAGCTCCGATACTCGGCCAGGCCGCGCACCTGCAGCGTGCGGTCGATCGCCTGGTAGGCGTCATGGCCGAATGGCGGATCGACCGGCTCGACGATCGCACCTGCCGCCTCCAGTGCGCGAGCCGCGGCCTGCACCACCTGCTCGACCACCGGCTCGACCGGCGCGCCATAGCCCATCGACAGGAGCAGCCCCACCCGCCGGCCGCGGAGATCGGCTTGCAGCCGCTCATGGTAGCGGATCCCATCCGCCGGCAGGGCGCCGCTGTCCCGCGCGTCGAACCTGCTCAGCACGCTCAGATAGAACGCGACATCGGCCACGCTGCGGGCCATCGGTCCGGCCGATCGGGTCGTGCTCGGGACCAGATGCGGCACCCGTCCCTGGGTGGGTTTGAGCGCCACCACGCCGCAATGGGCGGCCGGCAGGCGCACCGAGCCCGCGATGTCCGTACCGACCGCCAGATGGCACAGCCCTCCTGCCAGCGCCGCCCCCGCACCGGCGCTGGATCCGCCCGTGTTCTTCGTCGCATCCCAGGGGTTGCGCACGATCCCGAACGCCGAGCTCACCCCCGCCGCAAGGAGGCCGAAATCCGGCATGGTCGTCTTGGCCAGCACGATGCCGCCCGCCTCGAGCGTCCTGGCCGCGGGCGGGGCGTCGAAGGTGGATGGCGGCCGGTCCTCATTGGCGGCGGTGCCATGCCGGTACGGCCAGCCATTGACGTGGATGCTGTCCTTCAGCGTCACCGGCAGCCCGTCGAGCGCGCCCAGCGGCTCTCTCGCGACAAAGCGCGCCTCGGCCGCCCTGGCTGCCTCGCGCGCCGCCTCGGCCCGGATCGACCAGAGCGCATTGATCTTGCCGTTCATCCGGTCGATCTGCGCCAGCGTCGCGTCCATGACGTCCAGCGGGGAGATCGTCCCCCGGCGAAAGGCGGCCGACAGCGCCAGCGCCGATGATTCCAACAAATCCCGCATCGGCCCCTTCCATGTCCACCTGCCCCGTGTCGGCCCGCTTGGGGCTGATCGTCAAGGCGGCATGGTCGATTTCGGCTTCCGCCGCCCGCCAGGGCTGCCTAGGTTCCCCACGGCAAAGCCGACAATCCCGCATTTTCCGATGGCCGGAGGCATGTCCCGCATGAGCGAAACCGACCAGGACCGGCATCGCGCGCTCGATGCGGCGACCGCTGCCTGGGCTACCCAGGCCCCGGACGCGGCAGCCGCCCAGATCGTTCTGGAGCCGGCCTTCGCGGTGCTGGCCTCGCCTGGCTGGCACGGCGTGGACGGCATCCACTTCAAGGCGACGTTTCCCGACGGCTCCCGTCGCCACGTCAAGGCGATGCATGCCGACGCCGAGCACTATGTCCACCTGCCCACCGCCTTCGAGGCCGCCCGACGCGCGGCCGAGGCCGGCATCGGCCCGCCGGTCGAGCTGGCCGATCTCGGCCGCGCCACCCTGGTCATGGCTGATCTTGCCGATCATCGCACCGGCACGCTCGACAAGCTGCGCGATCCCGTCATCTGCGAGAACGCGCTGCGCCAGCGCCAGGCCTTCCACAAGGCGGCGAGGCTCGGCCACGAGGTCAGCCCGTTCGACGAGATCCGCCGCTTCCACGCCGCCTGCCGGGAGAGCGGCGCGCCCATGCCCGCCGACATCGACTGGCTCGTGGGCAACCTGATGGAGGCCGAGAAGGCCATCCAGGCAACGGGCATCGACCTGGTGCCCGCCCACGGCGACGGCAACGCCTCCAACTTCCTGGTGGGTCCCGACAAGTCGGTCCTCCTGGTCGACTGGGACCGCGCCGCCGACATGGACCCGTTCGCGGATCTAGGCTCGTTCATGGTCGAGGCCGCCCAGCAGGAGCCCGAAGCGCGCGATCTGTTCGTGCTGGCCCATGGCACCATGGACGAGGCCCTGTTCGCCCGCACCATGCTCTATGGCCTGGCCGACCATCTGCGCTGGGGCCTGATCGGTGCGCTGCTCGCCAAGGTCTCGACGAGGCCCAGCCTCGAGTTCCTGAAGTATGCCAACTGGCGCTTCTTCCACTGCCGGCTGAACGTGCGCGATCCGCGCTTTGCCGAACGCGTGCGGAGGGTGTGATGACGACCGAGCGCCAACTGGGCGATGCCCGCGACGCCGACGAGGTCGCGATCGAGGCAGCGATCGGCCGTGTCCCGGACTGGGCCGGCCGCGCCGTCCGCTACCGGATGCTGGTGGGGGGCCTCAGCAACCGCAACTGGCTGATCACGGTGGACGGCCATCCGCGCCGCTACTTCGTGAAGGTGCCGGGCCCCGGCACGGAGAAGTTCATCGACCGCGGCGTGGCGCATCAGGCCGCCGTGAACGCCCATGCCATGGGCCTGGCGCCCGAGGTCGTGTTCTTCGACCCGAGCGACGGCCTGGAGGTGCACGAGTTCCTGGAGGACTATGCCGCCTGCACCAACGCGGACTTCGAGAACGCCGCCATCCAGGAAGCGGTGATCGCCTCCTATCGTCAGCTCAACGCCGGCCCGAAGCTGCGCCTCACCAAGACCATCTTCGAGATGATCGAGGAGCATTGGCGCGACGCCCAGGCGCTGGGAGCGCTCCTCCCCCACGACTTTCCCTGGCTGATGTCCCAGTACGAGAAGGCGAAGGCCGCCTTCATGGCCTCGGGCCTGGACCTCGTCCCCTGCTTCAACGACCCGATGCCCGGCAACTTCCTGGTTTGCCCCGGCAAGCCCATGAAGCTGGTCGACTTCGAGTTCGCCTCGAACAACGAGCGCGCCTACGAGCTCGGCGTGTTCCTGGGCGAGATGTTCTTCACCGAGGAGCGCTCGCTGGAGCTGATCGAGGCCTATTACGGCGAGGCCCGTCAATCCACCGTGGCCCGCGTCTGGCTCGGCCGGGCCCTGGCCGACATCAAGTGGGGCGGCTGGGCCATCCAGAACCGCATGCTCACCGACTGGGACTTCGACTACCAGAAGTACGGCGACTGGAAGCTGGCCCGCGCCCGCTCGGTGATCCTGGATCCGCGCTGGGAATGGTGGCTTCGGTCGATCTAGGTACGGACCGCCATCTGATGTGCAGCCAGAGGTTTAAACGCTAGACGCCCCCTTACCTCCCATACGCCAGCTTCGGATACCAATCCGCGCCCCGCCCCTCGGGGGTCGAATCCAGCACCATCCACAGCGGCGCCGGGTCCGGCGCCCCTCTCGGGTCCTGCCCGGGATCGGCCGTCGACCCGCTCATCTCCGCCGACCAGAAATGCCGGATCGTCCCGTCCCGCCGCGTGAATACGTTCAGGGCCGGGATCTCCGAGCCGTCGTCCAGGATGCCGAAATAGTCGCGGGAATAGTTGCCGTTCAGGTCGGTGAACAGGCGCAGGTCCTTCCAGCCGCGTTCCTGCTTCCAGGCTCGGAGGCGCTCGACCGGCGAGCGCGCGATCACCACCAGCGAGGCGCGCTGGCCGATGTCGGCGGCGTTGCCTTCCCAGGAACCCAGGAGGTTGGTGCACATCGGGCACGGGCGCTCGCGCTCCGGGCCGAACATGTAGCTGTAGGCCACCAGGGTCGGCTTGTCGCCGAACAGGCCGGCAAAGTCGCAAGCACCGTCCTCGCCCTCGAACCAATAGTCGCCCACCACCGGCCCGCCCGGCGGCAGCGCCCGGCGCTGTGCTGCGACTCGCTCGATGTGCCGGCGCAGCTCGATCTCCTCGGCCAATAGCGCGGTGCGCGCAGCGCGATAGGCAGCGCTCTCGTTCGGAATGCGGACCGGGTTGTCGCGCGCCAACTCGGCAGCCGGCGTCAGGCGTTGCGCGGCAGCGTCCATCGGATGTCTCCCTGCATCAAACAGTTAACCTATAGGTTTAGCTTATCGGCGGTTGGCCCAGCTGTCCATCCCGTGCCGCGATGGCGCGGCCGATGCCGGAACGGCGCACGGTGAGGCTGTTCAGCCGGTGTCCTGCAAGAACAATAGCCAAACCTGGGAGGCAGGCGCATGGTCGCTGCGATCCCCGATACTGGCATGGTGCAGACGGCGATCCGGGAGGCGACAATGAAGACCCTTCGTTCACTTGTTGCGTGCATGGCGGAAAAGCTCGCCATAGGGCGCTGGACCTTCGCAGGCAGTGCAACGAGGTGGTTGGCACTGGCTGCGATCTTGGCGTTGTCTGCACCTGTCCCCGCCAGCGCCGCCACCCCCACGGATCCGGTCACGATCTTCGAGCAGCTCGCGACGGGCGAACTCCAGGCCAAGCCAAGCTTCTTCAAGATCTGCAAGAACCAGACCTACGCCCTTTGCGCCACCGCCAAGTGCACGATGTACAACGAGGTCGCCTATTGCCGTTGCGACATCAAGAAGGGCGACAGCATCAGCCTCCCGCTGCGGCTGAACCCGACCACGGATGTCTGCGACGTCAATGCCCAAGGCGTGGACAACGGCTATATGGTCAGCACCTTCAGCCTGCCCCGGCAGGTGAAGAAGCCGTACGGCCAGATGGCGCTCTACACCTGCCCCGCCTCCTCGACCGGTGCCTATGCCCAGTGCGACGGCGGGATCTGCTTCAAGAGCACGCGTGGCCAGACCTTCCCGGGCTTCCCCAAGCCCCTGGACGGCGACCAGATCATCTGCTCCTGCCCGGCCACCGTCCCTGACCCCAGCACCGCCAAGGTCGGCTTCCAGATCGCCGGCCCTTATCCTTGCAAGCAGAGCTTCTTCGCGAACTGCCAGAAGGCCGCGTCCAGCACGTCCACCGGCTCCCGGATCTTCGTAGGCGCCCCCACTGGCGTGGCCGAGCTCCTGGCGCTGCGCCTGAACGGCAAGCCGACGCCGATCAACCGCTGCCAGCCAAACGCACCGTAGATAACCGGCCAACAGCAGGGCGTCCGGGTGAAGCGGTACCAGGTTCTGGTCGGTCGGTTGAGCAAGGCGAACGCGATCGACTGGAGCCGGGCAGCGCTCAACGGCGTGTCGCAAGCGGCGCATGAGGATATTTGCCTCGTTCAGCCGGTTCCGCAGGCTTACCATCCGCCATGAGCGACATCTCGATGTCCTCGCCGGCTTCCACCTGCCCGCTGCCTGCCCGATCTGCCTCAAGGTCGTGACCAGGTGATCCTGCTGGGGTTCTCATCCCAGGTGGGCCGCATCGTGTACCAGCGCAGCCCGATGAGCGCCGAAAGCAGGAAGGAAACCCATGGCAAGGCAGGACACCGCCACGGAGATCATGGCCTGCTACGCTCGACTGCTCTTCACCGAAGCGGCGGACCTCGCTGATTCCGGCACCACGGGCGGCGAGCGGGACGAGGCATCGGTTGGCTACAGGACGGCCGTTCGGCACAAATATCCGAAGTGCGCATACCCTGTCCGATCGGCGCCGGACGTGCCCCGGCGCCGGTGGCCCGACCGAAGACCGAGCGCTTGTCAGCAATCGAACAGCGCCATCTCCACCCGCCGGTCCAGCGCATCCGAAGCGTCGTCCCTGCCTGTCCCGACGATGTTCTCGCTGGATCCTGCCCCATGCGCGATCAACCGGGATCCAAGTTCGGGCACCACGTCCTCCAGGCGCTCCTTGATGTAGTCTGCCCGCAGCCGCGAGAGCCGGTCGTTCAGGGCGGCAGGACCCGTGGGGCTGGTATGGCCGGTGATGTCGATGCAGGCTGTATCGTCGGCGGCCCGCTCCGCGATCTTCTCGACCCACATCGGGTACTGGTCCCTCACCTGCCGCTGCGACAGGAAGGTCGTGGAGCCTGGTCGGAACAGGAACTTGACCGCGAGGTGCCTGGCGCGAAAGCCGTAATCGGCCAGGCCGGCGAATGCGTCTTCCGCCTCGTTGTAGCGTCCGAGAGCCCAGTTGGCCATGTAGAGGCCGTTATGGACCCGCAGCTGGTCGCCGGCCGGCGTCTGCCGCGCCTGCTGGAAATAGTCCAGCGCCCGCTCGTACTGCTCGTCCTCGTAGGCCAGCATGGCTTGGCTGACGAGGGCCGCGGCCAGCAGCCCGTCCAGGTAGACGGGATCCATGGGGTCGCCGACCTTGCCGGCACAGGTTGCGAGATAGGCCAGGACGAAGCGGTCGCCGGTCCAGGCCGGGCTGTCGGCGAACGAGCGGGTCGGCGTCACGTCGACCGCCTCGGGCAGGGCCCGCGCCGTGCCCTTCGCGACGATCCTGCCCGAGCGCAGGTCGCCCAGGACCAGCCAGATCCGCTGGGCGTCGCCGGTCTCCCGCCCGGTCGGCTGGCCTTTCCGGTCGATGCCGGTGAGGCTGCCGACCAGCACGAGGGAGGCCGCATCCAGGTTCTCGGCCGTGAACGGCCGCACCTCGAACTGCGGATGGTTGCGCTCGACCAGTTCGATGACACGGGCCTGGATTGACCGCGTGGCCATGGACTGGAAGCCGGTCACGCCCTCGATCAGCGGGTCGATCACCACGGTCCGCCTGCCCGGTCCGCCGGCATCCGTTGCCTGGGCGAAGGTGGTGTCGGCTGCCAGCAGCACGGCGTCGTCGAGCGGCAGGATGGGCACCGCCGGCGCCGGGGCCGGCGCCGGTGCGGCAGCGGTCCGTACCGGATCGACGGCGGGCGTGCAGGCGGCAAGCGTCGTCGCGGCGGCCAGCATGCCGGCGGCCAGCCATCGACGCAGCGACGGCCTGTTCGCGGTGGTCGTGGTGAAATACGTAGGGGTCATGGTTGGACGTTCCTGAATATGGGCCGCCGGCAGAAACGGCCAGCGTAACATCGTCACCAGATGTCCGCATCCGCCGTCATCATGCGTGGCATCAAGCCTCGGCAGTCGCGCGGCCGGCCCGTCGTTGGCGGGCGCCATCGGTTCCTGCGAGCAGTCATGTCGCTTGGCAGCGTGGGTACCGCCCGAGCGCCGAAACCGGTTGTGACGCTCGTCACTTCGGCAGGCGAAGGAGGCTCGTATGCCTTCAGGCGCGAAAGTCGCCTGGCAGCAGACCTGGCGGCCGTTTCCAGTATTGGGTGACTGCCATCCTTGGCATCCATCGAAGAGCAGGCATCATGCCTCAGAATTCTACGTCGGCCCCGATCCAGGTACTTGCCGGCTGCGCCCGATCGATTGCCGCTGCACAGCAAGTGGTGCCCTTCACCCATGCATCCTGGCGCCCTTGGTGATCTTGTCGACCAGCTTGCGCTCCTCCCGCAGCGCCAGCCCCACCACGTTCAGCCCGTCCGCCGGATACTGCCGGACCGCCGCCCGGTTGGCCGCGTCGTGCCCGGTCGAGAACATGTCCTCGATATAGAGCGACGCCTTCACCCCGCGCTCCAGCACGCGGCGGTGGATCGTGCGCAACGTGTCGGCAGCAGCGCTCAGCACGATCATCGGCTGGACCACGAGCGGGTGGTAGCGATGCCCGTCCGCATCCTCGTAAGGCTCGCCGAGAAGCCCCTCATGGGCACCGACGATGCCGCTGGTCAGGAATGCCGTGACGTTCAGCTTCTGCCAGACCGCCAGGTCCTCGCGCACGACGATGGCAATCTTGGTGTCGAACATCATCCCTCTTTCCGCCTGATGCCGCCAAGCTTCGCCAGCGCTGCCCAAAGCGGCCCCGCCGCCTCGCCCAGTTCCGCCCGCACGTCCGCGTTCAGCCCTACCATCAGAGCGTCCAGCGGCACCTGCAGCGCCCTGCCCTTGTCCGTCAGCACGACGCGGTGGATCCTCCGGTCGCCCCCGCCGTCCGGACGACGCTCGATCAGCCCCGCCCCTTCCAGGCGGTCGATCACGCCGGTGATGGTGGCACTGTCGATGGCGAGCCTGGCACTCAGCGTTGCCCCGCTCTGCCCGTCATCCTCCCAGAGCACGCGCAGCACCGCGTACTGGACGGGCGTCACCCCGTGCGGCGCCAGCATGTCCCGCGCACGCCGCGAGACCTGCTGCGCCGCCTTGCCGGCGAGAAAGGAGATGCAGTCCTCGATCCGCTCCAACCGGCCATCCTCCCGATGCCGGCTGGATCGCTAGCCTGCGAACGTCTCGTACACAAGATACTTGCAGCCTTTACAGCATCGCGAGCGACACCTTCCGCCTGGGCGGCGGAAACGCCTGGTCCAGGAGCTGATGGTCCTCGGGCGAGAGCTCAATCTCCGCTGCCTTCCGGTTCGCCTCCACATGCGCAAGGCTGCCAGCCTTCGGAATCGCGATCACGCCCGGCCGGCTCAGCACCCAGGCGAGCGCCACCGCGAACCGGTCCACCCCATGCCGCTTGCCCACCTGCTCCAGCGCCGGCTGCGCCGGCATCCGCCCCTGCTCGATCGGGCTGTAGGCCATGACCGGCATGCCCCGCTCCTTGCACCATGGCAGCAAATCGAACTCCGGCCCCCGCCGCGTCAGGTTCAGGAGGATCTGGTTCGCGGCACAGTTCCCCCCGTTCGGCACCGAGGCCAGTTCCTCCATGTCATCCGTATCGAGGTTGCTCACCCCCCAGTGCCGGATCTTGCCCGCGGCTTTGAGCCCCTCCATCGCCGCCACCGTCTCGCTGAGCGGATAGCGCCCGCGCCAATGGAGCAGGTAAAGGTCGATCCGGTCGGTGCGCAGCCGCTTCAGGCTCCGCTCGCAGGCCTGCACCGTGCCGCTCTTCGACGCGTTGTGCGGATAGACCTTGCTCACCACGAACACGGCGTCGCGCTGGCCTTCGATCGCGTCGCCCACCACCTCCTCGGCCCCGCCCTCGGCATACATCTCGGCCGTGTCGATCAGCGTCATCCCGAGCCCGATGCCATGCTTCAGCGTCCTGGCCTCCTCGGCCCGCCGTGCGGCGCGCTCGCCCATGTACCAGGTCCCCTGTCCCAGCGCCGGCACGGTTTCCCCGTCCGGCAACGTCACCTGCTGCATGGCGCCCTCCTGTCCCTGCCGTCGCCGGACGTATATGACTGCCGCCCGGTACGGTCGATCTTCCACGAGATGCAATGATGACGAAGACATTCTGGTTCGCGCTGGCGCTCACCCCCTGGCTGGCCGTTTCGGCCGAGGCCGCCACCGGCTGTGCCGGCAAGATCGAGAGCCTGCGCTTCGCGCTCGACGAGGCGCGCGTGCAGAACGACCGCGAGCGGATCGTGGGCCTGGAAAAGGCCATCGACCGCGTCGCCATCGAGTGCGACGACGACAAGCTGCTGGCCGAGCGCGAGGAGCGCGTCGCCGAGAAGCGCCGCGAGGTCGCCGAGGACGAGGACGACCTGCTGAAGGCCGAGCGCGACGGCGACTGGGGCGACATCGAGGACGCCAGGCGCGACCTCGCCGAATCCCGCTGGGAACTCCAGGAAGCCGAGGCCGATCTCGCGCGCTGACCAACGAAAAGGGGCAGTGCCAGAGCACTGCCCCTCTTCCTGGTGGCTACCGGCCTCCGGCCTGCTTGAGCCGGGCCTGCTTGAGCCGCAAGCTCACCCCGGCATGTCGATCTGGATCTTCACCGATCCCTTGGGCGACGTCGCCGCATACTCGAACGCCTCGACGCTCTTCTCGAACGGGAACTTGTCGGTGATCAGCGGCTTCACGTCGATCGCCCCCGATCCCATCATCGCGATGCAGCGGGGATAGACATGCGCGTAGCGGAACACATGCTCCACCCGCGCCTCCTTCAGCGCCGCCCCCGGCACGTCATAGGCCACGTCGTGCAGCGGCATCCCGATGAACACCACGCACCCGCCCGGCCGCAGCGGCTTGAACACGCCGGCTGCCGCCTTCTCGTTGCCTGAGCACTCGAACACGATGTCGGCGCCCCAGCCGTCCGTATCCGCCATCACCACGTCCTGGATGCTCTTCGAGCGCACGTCCACGCCCACTACCGAGCCCGGCACCTTCGCCAGCTTCTCGGCGAGCGCCAGCTTCCCCTCGTCGATGTCGGCCACGTAGACCTTGGCACAGCCCGCCGCGAACGCCGCCAGCACGGTGACGAGGCCGATCGGCCCCGCCCCGATCACGACCGCCGTGTCGCCCGGCACCACCTTCGCCTTGACCGTCCCGTGCACGCCCACCGCGAGCGGCTCGACCATGGCCGCTTCCTCGAACGACACGTTGTCCGGGATCTTGAACGTGTAGTCCGCCGGGAACACCAGCGTCGGCCTGAGGCACCCATGCACCGGCGGCGTCGCCCAGAACACCACCCGCGGATCCAGGTTGTACATGCCCATCCGCGACGCCCGGCTGTTCGGATCGGGAATGCCCGGCTCCATGCACACCCGGTCGCCGACCTTCAGGTTCGTCACCTCCGAACCCGTCTCGACCACCACGCCCGACGCCTCGTGCCCGAGGATCATCGGCTGCCGCACGATGAACGACCCGATCCCGCCATGGGTATAATAGTGCACGTCACTGCCGCACACCCCCACGGTCTTCATCTGGATCCGCACATCCCGCGGCCCGACCTTCTCGTCGACCTCGATGTCGCGCAGGTTGAGCTTGAGCTTCTCTTCGAGAACGAGGGCTTTGACCATGGTTAATTTTGTTCCTCGGGATGTGCTTTGATCGCCTGGGCGAAGCCACTCGTATGAAGGGACTTCGCCGAACTGACTGGGATGACGCATAGGAGCATACGTCACCCTACTCGGCCGCCTGCCGTGGCGTTGTGAGGAAAAAACTAAGTTCAGCCATGAGATGCGTCAAGCAACCGACCTAAAGGAAGCGACTGCCTAACCACCCTAAAAGCAGCTTGAATGTCTCTTTCGCAGCCCTGGCTCTGCAGCGGACCTCAACGCTTAAATAAAGCGTCCGCATTAAGCATGCTTTAGTCACAGAATTTTGTTGTAATTTTCGAATATTTCCTCAGCTCGGTCAAGCGTCTTAATTACAGCCACGCTCTTAGCATCAAGAATTCTTGGGTTGCGTATCAACCAACTTGCTGGCGCATAATGATTAAATTCTGGCACATTCATTGGCATGACAGCAAACGCTGCCTCTGCTTGCTTTACCAGTCGCTCAGTATTTGGCGCAGCCGCTTTGAGCTTAGCCGCAGTTAGTTCATTTGGAGGAAAAATCTCATAGCATCCATTCAATATTTTTGCAAATATTTCCGGCTCAAAAATATCTTCGATGTCAGCCTCTTCCCGTCCAAGCAAGCCCGCTATTGTATAGAATTGTCCAACCTTAAGTATCTCTGACCGTCTTATCTCTTCTATCTTTCTCTTGTCACCGGCAGCCTGATCAGAAAGAACTGCCACATTATGTACCGGTCCACAATGATGAGACACCGATGTGCGCTCACGCGGCCATGTGCATCTGACCAAGCTGGCCGGCTCGAACCTGGGCGGGTGTCCGGTAGCCGTGCCGCTCGACGATCCAGCTCCGGTT